>OGUQ01000064.1_pt1 | contig 105552 bp, 83 predicted proteins | sample 1574701 | NCBI WGS metagenome assembly OGUQ01 (sample SAMEA2582087, study PRJEB24529) | metagenome | biome: Human gut stool | place: China | collected 2011 | reverse complement strand
CGGAATTGAGGAAATGGGCAATCGTAGTTCTGTGGCAGGAACTGTTTTTAGCAAAGTCCGTGGTTTTTCCATGATATCCTGAAATGAAAATACTGATTAGGATACTCATAAGATGGTTTATTACTCGGTTCGAATAAAATTTGCATAAGTTTAATTTTTTAAACTGGTTGTATATGAATGAGGAATGATGTATAGTATTTGCGAGAGACACCTTCTTTCGTAAATGTTGCAAATGTTTGTTTTGGCACTTTCATTATACAACACATGGAATCGAGGTGTCTTTCTTTTATGCAAAATCACGAACTTGCTCATTTATAGTTTTAAATTCAATATTCTTTCCTTCGCCAAAATAGTTCTTATCAATCATGTTCTCACCTGCTTTCTACTATGATAAATTTAACCCTTTCAACAGTCATTTTCTGTATTATTTCCATCAGCAAAGATCTTATTTCAAAACATTGGATAAATACCGGCTGATTGGCCTGAATATTGAACCTTAGATTCTTCTGAACTTTTAAAACTCAAAAGTGCTGCAAGAATACAGCTTACGAATAAATTTATTATACACTCTTTTCCCAGAATAAAGCAATTCATATTTTCTACAAAAACAACAAAACCCTTTTATAAATTATATCTTGCACTTTCTTTTTGTTTTCTCTAAACTGAAACTAAAATAATTGTTACAAAGGAGAATTTCATGCAGCATCCCTTTCCTTATGAAGTCATATACAGTGACAGAAAATCCCTCGCAATTCAGATTACTGCACAGGCGACGGTCCGTGTCCGGGCACCCAAAAACTGTCCTGCCCCGACCATTGATACATTTCTTTACGAAAAGCAAGCCTGGATCCTAAAGCATCTGGACTCGGCATCTCAGCGTCTTGAGCAATCTTCTGAAAAACCTCAGATTTCTGAAAATGACCGGAAACGATACATCCAGCTTGCACGGGATATTTTTACACGCAAGACAGAATATTATGCCCGTATCATGGGCGTCACCTACGGCCGTATCTCCATCCGGGAACAGAAAACCCGCTGGGGAAGCTGCTCCAGCGCCGGAAATTTAAACTATAACTGGCGTCTGATCTTCGCTCCGGAAGAAATCGTGGACTACATCGTTGTACATGAACTCGCCCACCGTCTGGAAATGAATCACTCAAAAGCCTTTTATAATATTGTAGAATCCGTACTGCCCGATTACCGAAAAGCACAGAAATGGCTGCGGGAAAATGGCGGAAGTTTGTGAATATATGTAGCTTTCATAAACAAATCATTGTAGCACAGCGGGGAAATACACATCCCGACTTCATCACTCTCTTACGGGTGGAAAGCTCCAGTTAATTCTTTCTGTGTTGTATAAAGGGGCATTTTAGGCAAAGCAAGCATATACAGATGGTTTTGTTTCTTATTCGGATCGCATGGAGCCCCTCTGGGCGATATGCGCATCCAAATTAGAAACATTCCATCGGATTTGCGCAGTGGAGCCAGCCCCTGTTACAATACAGAAAGAATTCAACGGAACTTTCTCCCTACTCTCACATTTGCTTCCTCACCACCCGGTATTCATCCCCCACCTGATAATACGGGCACTCTCTGAAATCTCCCTGCACAAATCTCACCATCTCATCTTCATCCAGATCCTGCGTACAGACATAGCACTCATAATCGTCATCATATTCATAATTCATGCAGCTTTCGCAGTTTGCCGCTGTTTTTCTGCCTCGCATCTTATACCTCCCCCAGTTCTTTTAACACCTGATATACGTAAGAAACAGGAAGTCCTACGACATTGAAATAGTCCCCTTCGATCTTCTCAATGAATGCGGAAAATCTCCCCTGAATTCCGTAAGCCCCGGCCTTATCCATAGGTTCTTTGCTCTCTATATATTTCTGGATTTCTTCTGTGCTCATCGGATTGACAGAAACTTTTGTTTCCACTGCGTGGCTGATCACCGTTTTTTCTCCGTTTTCATCAAAATCCAGAACCGCAACACCCGTATATACCTGATGTGTATCTCCCTGCAGTGACCGGATCATCTCAAAAGCCTCCTGTTCATCCTTTGGTTTTCCCAGAATTTGTTCTTCATGCACAACGATCGTATCCGCACCGATCACGATCACATTCCTTGCCGGGATCTCGGATGCCACATTTTCCGCTTTCATCAGCGCCAGCTCTTTTACAATCTCCTTTGGAACCGTATTTGTATACACTTCTTCCTTATTGCTGACACGCACTTCAAACGGAACCCCGATCTGTGATAAAAGCTCTTTTCGCCTCGGTGAAGCTGACCCTAAAATTATTTTCTTCATACTAAAAACTCCTTGTTGTACTTTGTTGTTGATAATAACACTTTTCTGCCTGTTATGGTAGACTTTCCATCCGAAAATATCGTATGATAATTATTGTTTACATCAATTATAACCTTTTATTTTGAACTTTTCACAAGGAGGAGATTCTATGGAACATCTCAACGAATACCTGGATTTTATCCGCACCGTAGAGGGGATCAAATCTGTCACCCGCACTGCCTGGACCAAAACAGGACGACAGGAAAGTACGGCAGAACATTCTTTTCGTCTTGCGCTGCTCGCTCTGACTCTGATCGATGAATTTCCGGAGCTGGACGCTAAAAAAGTGCTTTCCATGTGTCTGATCCACGATCTCGGAGAACTCTATGCCGGAGATATTCCTGCAATTTCCAATACGGATCCCCTTGCAAAATCCAAACAGGAATACCTTGATATTTGTCGGATCTTCCAGCTTCTCCCCGAGCCAAAACGGTCAGAATTTCTTTCCCTGTGGAACGAATACAACAACTGCTCCACCCCGGAAGCACATCTGGTAAAGGCACTGGATAAAGCAGAGACGATCCTGCAGCACAATCAGGGAAAAAATCCACCGGATTTTGATTATGCATTCAATCTCACTTACGGAGCCTCCTACTTCAAAGGCGATCCGCGGCTGGAGGAATTAAGAAGCATACTGGATGCAGAAACAAACGTTGTCATAGAGCATACACAAGAAAAGGAGAACCACCATTTATGATTCAAATCATCATTTCACCTGCGAAAAAAATGAATATATGCGAAGAATTTCCCGGCACTGCCACCACACCTGTTTTTGCAGAACAGACAGACCTTTTATATCAGACGCTAAAGCAGATGTCATTTGAAGAATTGCAGAAACTTTGGAAATGCAGTGAAAAACTGGCACTTCAAAATACAAAAAGACTGTGCGAATTTACACCGGCTGACGCTGTCACTCCCGCTGTTCTCGCCTATGAAGGGATCCAATACCAATACCTCGCACCGGGCATCTTTTCTGATACACAGTGGGACTACGTAAACCGGCATCTGAACATTCTTTCCGGATTTTATGGTGTCCTGTGCCCTTCAGATGCTGTCATTCCCTATCGTCTGGAGATGCAGACCAAACTGGAAACTGAGAATGCCACTGATTTGTATCATTTCTGGAACAATCAGCTATATCAGGCATTGTACTGTAAATTTGAGAAAGACTCTCCGAAAGAGCTCATCAATCTCGCTTCCGCAGAATACAGCAAAGCAGTACTTCCTTATCTGACAGAAGACGTACACTGCGTCACCTGCGTTTTCGGCGAGTTCGTTCAGGGAAAAGTAAAGGTGAAAGCCACGCTCGCGAAAATGGCGCGGGGAGAAATGGTCCGCTGGATGGCAGAACACCAGATTCAGACTGCGGAAGATCTGAAACAGTTCACCGGACTTGGATTTGAATTCGAAGAGTCTCTATCTTCCGGGACAGAATATGTGTTCCTGAAAAAGGATATCTGCCCGGAAGATTAGGCTTTTCTTATTCTGCCTTCATTTCCCGGATCTCTCCGCACGCGATCATAGCCCCGGAGTTTCCGGAAGGCTGGGTTGTCATATCATCCGGATGTGCGTGTATGATAACCGCTCTTCCGATCACATCCTCGGGATGAAACCGGTCTGTGTAAAAGATCAAAAATGCATTTCCGTCATTTGCCAGAAGTGAAGGCATATCTCCTGCATGCTGCGGGTGCATGGCATTTGTCGGATTGTAGTGTCCGTCCGCCTGTGCAAAGGGTTCCGCTTTTGTTCCCTGACAGGTTCCCTCATGAATATGAAATCCGTGAAACGCATTTCCGTCAGGCAGATTGCGGATATCGGCTGCCACGATCGTTCCATTGTGAACTCCGAAAAAATATACCATTCCCCGGATTTTTGGAAATTCCGGGCTTCCTTTGATCTCTGCAGCGGCATCCGGAATGGTCTGTATCTCTGAAAACATCTTACCACCTCCTGGATTACCATATGCAGTTTTTCAAAAATTGTTATTCCTGATGCGCTCTCCATGCTTCTTTCAGAATCTTTGGATCTTCAAAAAGACCAAGCGCCCCTTTCGCCATACATTCTGCCACATACAGCATTCCCTTCTGCCCGATGCTCATTCCGGACTGTGCGGCTGCACTCCAGTGATGCAGCGGTGTACCCTTACACATCGTAGCAGCACTGAGCATCACAGTCGGCACGGTATGACTGACTTCCGACACATCCGTTCCGATCGCCAGCAAAACAGGTTGGTCTTCCAACGGTTCCAGACCTCCAAAATAATTTCCGTCATTGATCAGTCCCGCTTCTTTTGTGATGGTTTCCGCAAACTGAAGTTCTTCTTTTGTATATTCCGGGAGTGAAGTTTCTGTCATCGCCTGATAAAAAGCTTCTGCCAGCGGACGGTTCACTTTCATTTCCTGATTGCTCGTCACAAGCTCGATCTCCACTCTCGTTCCGGTCATCAAAGCCGCACCCTTCGCACAGTCATCCACTCTGTTCGATGCATCCTCTGTCCTGGAACGTTTGGATGAACGGATAAAGTAATTCGTAGAAGCAAAATCCGGCACGATATTCGCCGGTCCGTCTGTGTTCGTATATGTATAATGAATCCGAACATCATCCGCCACATGTTCCCGTAAATAATTCACTCCCACATTCATCAGTTCTGCCGCATCCAGTGCACTTCTGCCAAGCTCCGGATGTTTGGACGCATGTGCTTTGACTCCGTAAAATTTGTAATTCTTCATGTCCTGCGCCTGCCAGATATCATAACTCACCCGATTCCGGTCAAAAGGATGCCAGGTGATCGCCGCATCCAGATCATCAAACACCCCCGCTTCATTCATCTGGATCTTTCCGATGATGATTTCTTCTGCCGGACAGCCATACACCCGGATTGTTCCGGAAAGCTGCGCTTTTTCCATCCGCTCTTTCAAGGCACAGGCTGCCCCTGCGCAGGCTGTGCCAAGCAGATTGTGTCCGCATCCGTGCCCCGGCGTTTTCAGCGGCTGATACGTGCAGACCGGCTCCTGGCCAAGACCCGGAAGAGCGTCATATTCTGCCAGAAATCCAAGTATCGGTTTTCCTGTTCCCCACTCTGCAACAAATGCGGTCTGAAGCCCTGCGATTCCTTTTGTGATACGAAATCCTTTTTCTTCCAGATAATCAGAAAGGCAGGCTGAAGATACGACTTCTTCTTTGGAAAGTTCCGGATGCCGAAAAATATAATCTGCTGTGTTAACCAGTTCTTCTGTGTGTTCCTGTATCCATGTGTGAATATGATCTGCTGTATTTGCGTCTTTTTCCTCGCCTGTCCATACCCCAAGTCCGCTCCCAAGCTTCTCCCCGGATAGCAGATATTTTCTGGCTGCTCTCTGCAGGCTGGTGTCCTCTGCATAGCTTCGGGGATCCGTCTCCAATTCTCCGAAAATCCTCTCTTCTGCCTCTCTCCCCTCAAAATCAACCGCAACAATATGAAACAATGTCTGGAACTGCAAAATATTAGATTCCGGCTTCATAATTTCTTTGAGCCCCGGATATAAAAGCCAGGAATGACAAAGATATACCTGCTTCTCCTTCCAGAATTGTTCTGCCTGACGAAATGAATCCAGACAGGCATCAAGCTCCAGCTTCTCTCCCTGCGGGATATGCACGCTGATCACAGGATCCCCTTTGTGAACCGATATCCCGTCTGTCTGTATCTCCCATAAAGACGGGATCCTCTCAAATTCCAGACGCCCAAGCCGAAACAGACTCATATCCAGATGTCTGCAAAACCAGTCGTACTGCGCAATCCCATATTCTCCATACGCTTTATAACAATTTTCACACCACAATGTCAGATCATAAAACGTATCCCGGTAAACCCGTCTGGAAATCCCCTGTTCACAATACCGATCATAAACCTCACAGGCCATTTTTGAAAAACAATATAAAAATACCAGCCGGAAATCTTCTCTTTTTTTCACTGCTTCATAAAACAAATTCACATCTCTAAGAAATAACTCCCGCAGCTTCTCATATTCCCCTTCTGTGATCTCCAGCTTTTCAAGCTGCCGCACAGCGTCCGGCATCAGGGATATTTCCTCCCAAAATTCCAATAATTTCATTGTGCACCTCCGTTTTTTGTTTTCCTCTGTTGATTCTATCTGTCAGCATACTTCATTCTTGTGGTATTTGCAATTCGTTTTACGTCTTCCCTTTCTCAATCAGATATATATACAACATTTTGCACATAATCATAGAAAAATCTACTAAAAAATTGTATAATATATAAAAGTTTATGAAAGAGAGGATTCACTATGAAGCAAAATAATATGTTAGCAATGATCCTGGCGGGCGGACGAGGCACCCGCCTGCATGACCTGACAAATAAAGTGGCAAAACCCGCGGTTTCATACGGCGGAAAATACCGTATCATCGATTTTCCACTCTCCAACTGCGCCAACAGTGGAATTGATATTGTCGGTGTGCTCACGCAGTATGAATCGATCTTGCTGAACAGCTACGTTGCGGCAGGCAGACGCTGGGGACTGGATGCCAAAGACAGTGGAGTCTATGTACTGCCTCCACGTGAGAAAGCAGATTCCAATCTGGATGTATATCGGGGGACTGCAGATGCGATTTCCCAGAACATCGATTTTATTGACACCTACGCTCCGGAATATATTCTGATCCTGTCCGGTGATCATATTTATAAGATGAATTATGATGCCATGCTAAATTATCACAAAACCTGCGGTGCAGATGCCACGATTGCTGTGATCGAAGTACCGATCAAAGAAGCAAGCCGGTTCGGGATTATGAATACCGATTCTACAGGACGTATCGTAGAGTTCGAAGAAAAACCGGAACACCCAAAAAGTAATCTGGCATCCATGGGGATTTACATTTTTAACTGGAAGCTGCTTCGCAAAATGCTGCTGACAGATATGAAAAATCCGGATTCCAACCACGATTTCGGAAAAGATATCATTCCTACGCTGTTAAATGATGGGAAAGATCTTTATGCCTATAAATTTGAGGGCTACTGGAAAGATGTTGGAACAATCGACTCTCTCTGGGAAGCAAATATGGATCTTCTGGACAAAAATAATGCTTTGGATCTCAACGATCCCGCATGGAAGATCTATACGGAAGATCCGACAACACCTCCTCATTATATCGGACCAAACGCCGATATTAAACGCTCTTTCATTACCCAGGGCTGCATGATCGACGGTGAAGTCAAAAACTCCGTGTTATTTACCAGTGCCAAGATCGATACCGGCGCCAGAGTCATTGACAGTGTACTCATGCCGGGAGTGATTGTCGAAGCAGGAGCTGTCGTACAGCGCGCCCTGGTCGCTGACGGAGTGCGGATCGGGAAAAATGCCGTAGTAGGCAGTCCGGACAGCGAACATATCGAACTTGTTGCAAAACGTGTGAAAGGAGCAGAATAATATGAGCAAGGCATTAGGAATCATCAACTTTTCCGGAAACCACATCTGGGTAAAAGGACTGCAGTCTTACCGTCCGATCGGTGCCATGTCCTTCCTCGGAAGATACCGTGTCATCGATTTTCCGCTTTCCAATATGAGCAACAGCGGCATTGACCAGATTCAGGTGTATATTAATCAAAAGCCCCGTTCTCTTACCGAACATATCGGAACCGGAAGACATTACAATATCAACTCCAAACGTGGAAAAGTCCGAATCCTCTTTTCTGAAAACGGGATTGAAAACAGCATTTATGACAACGAAATTGCAGCTTACATAGAAAACATAGAGTGTATTGAAAATACACCTTGCCCGTACGTGATCATTGCCCCGAGTTACATGGTATACTCCATGAACTTTGATTCACTGTTACAGAGCCATATCGACTCCGAAGCGGATATTACGCTGCTGTATCATTCTGTTGACAATGCAAAGGATCACTTCTTAAACTGTGATCTTCTGAATCTGAACCGCCAGAAAGGTGTTCTCTCGATTGAAAAAAACAGAGGAAATGCAAAAAACAGAAATATCTTCATGGATACTTATGTAATGAAAAAAGAACTGTTTATCGACCTGATCAAAAAAGGGCATGATATGTCCTCTATGTACACACTGCCCCAAGTCATCAATATAGAATGCAGCGAACTGGATATCCGCGGAGTTTCCCACCGTGGCTTCTTTGCCGCCATTACAGATTTGAAAAGCTATTACGAAGCGAATCTTTCCCTGCTCGATTTTAAATCCGCCTTCAGTCTGTTTGATGATAACTGGCCGATCTATACAAAAACGACAGATTCCTGTCCGACTCAATATTTTGAGACTGCAAATGTAAAAACCTCTTTCGTATCCAACGGATGCCTGATCGAAGGCACTGTGGAAAACTCTGTGATCGGACGTGGATGCATGATTAAAAAAGGTGCTGTTGTAAGGAATACCGTTCTCCTTCCGGGCGCTTATGTAGGAGAAGACGTTCATGTGGAAAATCAGGTGGTAGACAAGCGTGCAAAGCTCTTACACGCCAAAGAAATTATTGCAAATGTAGACAATCCGGGATATATCAAGAGGAATGATACCGTATAAAGTAAAGCAGGATGCTTAAGGATTTATTCCTTGTCATCCTGCCTTATTTTTTCTTTTATCAAAAAATAATCTGAATTCCATTCGGTTGTAAAATTAAATCTGCAAGTTTTTCGCTGTCCAGAGAAATATGCAGAAAATTTCTGCCGGGAACTTTTATGTGATTATCTCACTCCAAACTGATATATTGTCGTGGTGTCGTATTTTTCTCCTTTTTTCAGTACCGGTGACGGGAAGCTTTCCTCATTCGCCGCATTCGGATAATACTGTGTCTCCAGACAGAAGCCGGAGTTATCGTGGTAGATCATGTTGCGTTTTCCTCTGACTCCCTCCAGGAAGTTTCCGGTATAGAACTGCACACCCGGAAGATCCGTATATACTTTCATGGTAATTCCGGACTGCTCTCCTTCCACCTCTGCAATCTTGCGCAGTGTCTGATCCCATCCATCGATGACAAAGTTGTGATCATATCCCTTGACCAGACGCATCTGATGATAGTCGGATGCCAGCTCTTCTCCGATCACTTTTCCTTTTGTGAAATCCATCGGTGTACCTTCCACCGGCCAAATCTCTCCTGTCGGAATCGAACCGGTCTCTTTTACCGGTGTAAACGAAGATGCCTGCAGTCTTATCCAGTGACGTCTTACGCTGCCGCAGTTATGTCCATTCAGGTTAAAGTAAGTGTGGTTCGTCATATTCACGATCGTTGTCTGATCAGATTCTCCTTCATAGTGGATCTTCAACTCATTTTGATCTGTCAGGGTATAGGTCACGGTAATCGAGAAGTTCCCCGGATATCCCTGGTCTCCATCCGGGCTGTCCAGATGAAAAGAAACACTGTCTTCCTCCTCTTTCACACAATCCCAGAGGCGGAACGCATAACTGTCCGGTCCACTGTGCAGGTTATTCTCTCCCTCATTTTTCGGAAGGTGATACTCTGTCCCATCCAGCACAAATCCGGCGCCTTCTGTCCGGTTTGCCCCCCGTCCGACTGCTGCCCCGAAGAAAGTTCCGTTCTCTTCATAATCCGATACTTTGTCATATCCAAGCACAATATCCTTGCGCTCTCCCGCAAAATCTTTCATCTCCACGGATACGATTGCCGCTCCGAGACTGCTGATCTTCACACGCATTCCCCGAATGTTGCGCAGCGTATAGGCAGTTACTTCTCTTCCATCTTTTGTGGTTCCAAATATTGTTTTTTCGATACTCATAAGCTCTCCTGTCCGGCATCTTTTCTCTTCCCCAATGCCTGTCCTGTTTACTTCATATTGTAGCTCTGTTTTGCCTGCTCCGCAAACACTTTTTCAGGAAAGTGGAATCAGGATCCGCAGTTCAAACCAGTTCTTTTTCAAATCTGTTGTCACAGAACCACCGTATTTCGCCGCCGTACTTTTGATACTCTTCATGCCAAACCCATGAAAGCGGCGATCTTTCTTTGTTGTGACAGGCATTCCGTTTTCAAACTTTAACTGCTCTTCACAATAATTCTCACACCGGATTCTGAGAAACTGTTTCTGCTTTGCAACGGACAGATGGATCAGCCGTTTTTCCTGTTCATTCAGCTTTTGCACACTTTCAATAGCATTATCCAGAATATTCCCAAACAATGCACTGATGTCCATATCTTCCATAAAATTCAACGCACTTCCGTCTGCCACACACGTCAGTCCGATCCCATTATTCTGACAATACAGACTTTTACTTGTCAGAACAGCATCCAACACTTTGTTCCCCGTCTTATTCTGGGCTTCATAAATCTTGATTTCTTTTTCCATCTTCTCCAGATACTCTACCGATTTTCGGCTGCCCGCTTCCGATTTCAAAAGTGCGATCTGATGCTTCAAATCATGATACTTCTGATTGACAATCTCGATGCTCTCCTGAGAAAGCTGATAATTTTTGTACTGCATCTGTAAAATATTCTGCAGCGTGTCCACCTCAAATTTCATCTGCAGCTCCCGCACCTGAATGTGGTACGCATAGAGAACCGCCATTCCACTCATATCTACCAGGGTCCGGATAATAAACATTTCCGCTGCAAACTGACTGCTGAACGGACTGTCCTTATCAATATAACTAAGGTTACTGACTGCAAACACCGCAGCTGTAATAATCAGAACCGTAAACAGCTCCCGACGATTGATATGCATTTCTTTGCCGCCTTTTTGCAAATACTTTTCCAGCAGATATAAAATTCCAAATATGACCGCATACACGACCACAAGGAGCACCCACTGTACACTTTTTGCATGATTGACCTGAAACGTTTTCACCGTATAATAATAGATCTGCCAGCCGAAAGATGCAGCAAATTCTCCGCTGATAAACGCCCTCGCACAGTAATATCCGGCTTCAGCAAGTGAAAACTGACAGCACCGGTAAATATAAATCAAAAACAGGGAAACTGAAACCAGCATACACGGAAGGAACAAACTGGTCCTCACCCCGTCCGTAACTTCCATAAATCCCACGATCGCCGCCAGAAATACCAGATGTGTCACATACCGTTTTACACCCCGGATCCGTTTCTCATTCGTGCATGTCACAATAAATGCTGCCAGCCAGTATGCCAGCGAATAATAATATCCCGGAGTATTGATCATTTCCTGTACACTCATCTATTTTCCTACCTCGTTCATAAAATCATTGAGCGCATTTAAAAATGCCTTCTTTCTTGCGCGGCTTACCTGAATACAGTCTCCATTCACGGTGATGTCACTCCCCTGAAAATTTTCCACAAAATCCAGATTCACCAGATAACACCGGTTACACCGGAAAAACCGCTCCTCTTTCATACCATCCGCCAGACTTTCCTCTGCATCCCGCATCGTGCCTTTTGTTCTGTAATCCTGCCCGACTGTGTGATAGATCAGATCATGATCCTGCACTTCCACATAGCAAATCTCCGAAAGATCCAACTTCATCATACCGCCCTTCACTGCAATCGTCAGATATTTCTTCTCCCGCTTTTTCAGTCTCGTCAGTGCACGGTCGATCCGCTGCGTAAACGCAAAATAAGAAACTGGTTTTAATACATAGTCCAGGGCATCCACCCGGTATCCCTGTATCGCATACTGCGGCATATTTGTAATAAAAATAATCACAACTTCGGTATCCATCTTCCGGATTTCTTCTGCAGCCGACATGCCGTCCATAAATTTCATTTCCACATCCATAAGGATAATATCGTAGTCTGCCCGATACTCTGTTACAATATCTTCCCCATCCGAAAATGTCTGTACGCTGATCCTCTCTTTACTCTCCTTCTCGTATTCTTTCAAGTAAGAAAGCAGCTGCTCTGCATACGCCGGATCATCTTCTACCAGTGCAATTCGAATCATTGTTTCGTCTCCTCTCAACTGTTTTTATCGGTTGTTTTTTCTTAGTATACCAAGCCTGTTTTCAAACGTCAAAATAAGGGTGCCTGTAATAAGACACCCTTCACTCTTCTCTATTTTTCCTCTCTTACTGTTCTGAAAAATGAAGAGATAATCGTCATGATAACTGCTGCCAGAGTACATCCCATTCCGATGATCGCACTGGACAAATCCGCCATAGTCTGCGCATTTCTTTCAAATGATAAAATAGTCGCAATGCTGTTCACTCTCAGGCGGACAAAAAATACAAATCCTGCCATCAAAAGCACTCCCGCCAGAATCGGAAGAATATCCAGTACCGGCATTTCCGGCGACTTTTCCTGTCCGGCCACAAAAAGAATTTCCAGAACCACTCCTGCCACAAGACATCCTACAACTCCCCAGCTGATTCCAAGATTGGAAAAATATGCCGTGTTGCAGTTGATCACATAAAATACGATTCCTGCTGTTCCGAGAATTAGTGCAAGCAGCATCAGATAAAAGCCTGCAGCCTGTTTTTTGATAAAATTCATAACATACCCTCCCTTAACTGTTTTTACGTCTCTTGGCATCTCTTATATACATCGCAGCTGCTGCCAGTGTAAGCAGAGCCAACACTGCCGATGTTGCTGTCAATGCATTATCATACCATGTACGCACATCCTTAATCTGTGAAGTCTCATTCAATCCATCCATTGCGTTGGAATTTGCAAGCGCATAATTCTGCCACATCATAACATTTTTCAGATCCTGCATCATAGACGCATCTTTGCTGACCGCCTCTGTGGTCCAGTAATTCCATTTTGCTGTTACAGCTTCCATATTACTGTCACCAGTATTGCAAGTCATCGTTACACCACAGTGTACCGCTTCTTTTAACACACTGTAGTTTGCATCCTGGATAAAGTCTTCTGACATCAGCCCCTGGAATCCCCATTCTTTGCGGAGAATATTCATCAGCAGACCATAATGTGCATTCCCTGCAGTACATCCGATTCTGTTAAATGTTGTCATCATACCAAGTGTCTGTGCATCTTCCACACTTGCCTGTGTTCCACGCAGTTCATTCTCACGTGCTTTCTGCTCTGTCATAAATGTTGCAATACCGGAACGGTTGATCTCTGTATCATTGAATGCAAAATGTTTCGGCGCTATGATACATCCGTATTCTTTTCCTGCTGCAATGTAAGCTGCTGCCTGATATGCTGTCAAAATCGCATCTTCAGAATAATACTCATGGTTTCTTGCATTGTAAGGTGTACGGTGAAGGTTCGTTCCTGCACCCCAGAGGATTGGAAGATTTGACCAGATGGAATAATTTCCGGTCACAGCTCCGTACTCTGCAGCCATCTCTTTACTAAATGTCTGCGCAATCACTGTTTCATTACTCATTGTTCCGAATTTGTAATTCAGATTCTTGTCATCCGGATCGATGACATACGGATCTGCGGAATCTGTATCTGTATTTGCGTACTGTCCCAATGTATAAGAATTAAATCCGTTCGGTCCGTCATTCTGTACTGCCTCCGGAGACACGATCGATACAATTGATTTTGTACTGGTTCCACCAAATCCAGTACGGATCATCGCTTCTTCCAGTGTGATCTGATCAATCAAATCTGTCCATTTTTCATTTGTCAAGTCCGTCTCACCTTTCAGGCTTGCAAGTGTCAGCCCATTGTCCTCGCCAAATGTAACTTCATCCGGATTTCCCTGTTCCTTGATATCTACCAGATCATTTTTCATCACTTCGATCATTTCATCTGTCGCTGTCAGATCCTTGTATGTTTTTGGCCATGTTGCCTTCCAGTCACTTCTTGATAAGTATGTTACTGTATCTGGCATATAGTAGTTCAAATCCATGTCCTGAAGCTGATTTTCTACCGCTGTTCCGTTTTTCGAATACGCAAATGTCTCAGAGTCGAATGTATCCAGTGTCCATTTCTTCACATTTGCTGCATTTCCTGCATCCGTCATTCCGTTCGCCTTTGTCATACCCTGTGCTGCCAGCACATTGTTGACCGCCTCATGAGAACCATTTCCGACTGTAAAATAATAGTCTCCTGCATCCAGGATCCAGTTTCCTTTTGTTCCTGCCGCATTGTCACATGTGCTGTCCCAGCTTGCCATATCCTGCGCATCTGCTGTAATCTCGACAGTAACAGATTCTCCCGGCTGCAGCACACCTGTTTTTTCATAATCCAGAAGCTGTACCGCTGCTTTTTCTACCGCATGTTCTTTATCATATTCCGTATACGGAAGAGACGTATACAACTGTACCACATCTTTTCCTGCCACATCTCCAATATTTTTTACAGTTACTTTGGCTGTCACTGTCTTATCTTCCAGATTCACATCCAGACTGTCCAGAGTCTGAGAAAATGTTGTATAAGACAGTCCGTATCCAAATGGATACGAAACTTCATCTTCATAGTTCCATGCTTTTCCATTGGAACTTCCGGTCTTGTCAGAAGCATTTCCCTGTCCCAATACTGTATCCGCATATCTTGTCTCGTAATATTTATATCCTGTATAGATCCCTTCTGCTTCTACAATCTCGGAATTGATGGAATATGCAGAATCCGCATTTGTCCACTCATAGTTCCCATAATTCTGCGCTGCAGGAGAGCTTGAGTTATCCACTGCATAAGTATCCGCAAGATGTCCGGACGGATTCACCTCTCCACTGAGTACATCTGCTACACCATAGAAGCCATAACCTCCCGGAAGTCCGACTTCCAAAATCGCATCTACGCCTGTATTGTTTTTGATCTCTTCAATTTCCATGGCACTCGCATTATTCAGCATCACGATCAATTTTCCATTGTTTTCCTTTTTTGCATTGACTGCTTCATCGATGATTGCACGCTCTGTGTCAGAGAGTCCCAGCGGATCCGCCTGATTCAGATCCTGTTCTGGATTCACCCCATCTTCTCCCGGTGTATAGTTGGCATTTTCTCCTGCTGCACGGGCAAGTGTCACAATCATGACATTGTAATCCGTCATACTCTTTTTCCAATTTGGTTCTGCCTCATCCAGCGTTGCTGTCTCAGGTTCCAAACTGGTAAATACTCCAGTTGTAGCCGGTGCTGTTGCACGATAATAGGTTGTCACACCCCATGGAAGAACTGCCTCTGATTTAAATTCTTCCTTTAACCCCTGATACATCTTTTTTAATGTCGGATTCATCTCAAATCCCTTGGATTCAAACGCTTCCAGCATATCTACCGTATCTGCATCCGTTCCCTTATTTTCACTGAGAGTACTTCCAAAATCGCCCCCTTGTACCGGATAATAACTGCTGAATCCAAGTAAAGAGATTTTCTGCGTTTCCTCCTTGGAAAGCGGCAACGCTGCATTCTCATTTTTCAACAAAACAGAGCCCTCTTCATTCATGCGTTCTCCCAGATCTTCAATGGAATCCAGAAGCTCTGTTGTTGAGCTGTAATCCGACTGAAATGTGTAATCCTCTGCACTTACATCTTCAGTCACCATTTTTGTACTCTGAGTGCCCAGAAACTTGTCAATGTCCGTACGAAACCCGTCTATCACCAGAGTCGCTGACATAGACAGCGTCAGTAAAGATGCTGTTGCCGTAGTTACACCGCGCCAGATGCGGCGTTTTGATTTTGTTTGTTTTTCCCGTTTCTCGCTCATAACGTTCCTCCTCTTTGACTCTTTATGAGAACTGGCTTTTTTGTTTTTTTCGAGCCTTCGCTTCTGCTTTTGCTCTCTTCTCTGCCAGTTTCTTCTGATAGCTTGCTTCCTGCATTTCAAAATCCAGGCCTTTTTTCTTACAATATGCTTTGAGTTCTTCGATTCTCGCCTCTTCTGCCATGCGCTCCGCCTCTTCCTGTTCCATGCGAAGTCTTTCTGCTGGTTCGATCCACACTCCTCCGGCTTCTAACACCGCTTTTTTCTGATGCTGCAGAATCGTCTTCTGATCTTCCTCAATATGCTTTTCTACTTTTAAGAAGCACATCAGGATTACGATCACCGCATAACAGATGATCTCTGCCCCCAGATAACACAACGCCAGCATGGACTGTACGCCTCCGTTCTGAACTGACGCAGAGGCATCATATCCGGTGGCTGTAAGCAATGCATTGATCAGACCATTCCCCAGTCCTGTCATTCCCACCATGATCGCTCCGTACACAGACATCGTAAATCCATCACTTCGAAATCCATTTTTTGCCTCCAGATGGTCCAGTACATCAGACAAAAGAGCCAGTGTCACATACATTGCAGGAATCGAACCGATTCCTTTTAAGATCACACCAATACATACAATGGTAAAATTGTGAATATCCAGAAAGCTGACCAGACCTCCCACAACCGAAATTGCCAGACCAATAGTCACTGCTTTTTGTTTTCCCAGTTTATTTGCGATCGGCCACGCCAGAACCATTCCGATTGCTGTCGGAAGTCCTCCGATCAGCCCCAATGTTCCCATTGCCGTTCCCGCAGCCGCTTCACTTGTGATTCCGTCAAACATCCAGCGGGAGTAATAACTCATGGAACCGTTCTTTACCAGACCTCCAAACTGGAACAGCAGAAAATATAAGATAATGATCCACCAGTAACCGTTTGACACACAGGCTTTGAGCTGTTTCATCATCGGAAGCTTTTCTTCTTTGATCGCCAGCTTCATATTTTCTTCTGTCACTCGCTCCCGTGTGAAATAATATTCCAGCAAGATCGCCAGAAATGTCACAACACATAATACGATCATCACGAGCCGCCAGTTCTGATAACTCTGTGCGGTATCAATAGCGCCGTCTTTTTCCACAAAGAGAAAACTCTGCAGCAGCATCGGCACTAAAATACTTGCCCCGATTCCTACAGCAGCCACACCGGATGCATTGGAAAATGTTGCCAACATTCCCCGGTGATCGGAGTTTCTCGTAGACAGGGCCACCATAGAGCTGTGCGCTGTGTAGAAAAACGGATACGCTACTGCATAGTAAAAGTTATAGGACAGCGCGATCCAGATCATCTGAGTCGATGGACTCCCATTTTGAGGTGTTAAAAACAACAGCGCGATCGCAATTGTCACAAGGGGCGCCGACAGCAGCATATACGGTCTCGCCTTCCCCTGAGATGTTCTGGTATTATCAATCAGACGCCCTACCAGAAGATTTCCAAGAATCACAAAAATGACAGAAACCATCGGAAGAACCGCTGAAAAAATCCCAAATTTTGCCGTATCCGTCCATCCAAGCACATCCGAATAGTAGCGGTTTAAATACGCCCCGAAGATTGCATTTGAAATAAATGCGCAAAACGGACCGAGAAAATACCCCAGTATCATTTCTTTCGGCTTTACATTTGCCGAAGTGATTTTTGTCCGCATCAGCGGGTTGTCAAAAAACTGATTCTTTTCCATTTCGGTCATTCCTTTCCCTGATTGCTTCTTTTAACGTATAAGTACCACTTCCCAATACCTTCTGTGTATTTCCCGGCATCACCAGTGTACATGTTGTTCCGACCGGAACCTGCACCTGGATCGTAAACATTCCATCTTCAATCTTCCACTCACTGGAAACTGTTCCATAGGCTGTGTTGACACTTCCCTTTGCCCATTTCAGATTTCCTCCCGTCAGCGGCTGGATCCGGAAAGAGCGGTATCCGCCCTCTGTGGCCTCGATTCCGGCAATCCTGCGGTACAAAAAGTCTCCCACTGCACCACTTGCATAGTGATTGAAGGAAACCATACCTCCGGTCCCGTCATCTTTTCCCGTGTTGCAGGTGCCGTCCTCCCGAAGTGCATCCCATCGTTCCCAGATGGTCGTTCCTCCGACTTTCATCTCATAGAGCCAGGATGGACAGGTATCCGTAAGGAGCATTTTAAATGCCTCTTCCTCATACCCATTGTCTGCCAGCGCAAACAGAACGTACGGCGTTCCCGGAAATCCGGTCGTAATGTGATACCCGTCCTTTTTCACCAGACGCGCCAGATTTGCCGCAGTCTTCTTTTTATCCTCTCCGGAGAGCATCTGATAATACAGAGGCAGCACATATGCTGTCTGAAACTCTTTCTTTACCGTGCAGTCTGCTTTCATCAAAATTTCCCGGTATGCCTCCCCGGTCTCCTGACTGAGTTTCCGGTAATACTTTGCATCCTCTTCCTGCCCCAGAATATCCGCGATCTTTGCCAGAATCCGGCTGGAATTTGCCATACATGCGGTGGCGGTCCATTTTCCTCTTCCCATCCACTCCCACATGCCGACACCCGGTGCACACCAGTCTCCATAATGATGCAGAAGCTTCCAGATCCTGCGGTGTTTTCCCGCAGAAAACAGCTCTGCCCAGAATTTGCATGCCTTCAGATATTTTTTCATCACCGGATACATCCGCTCTAAAAGCCCTCTGTCTCCGCGAACCAGATATTCCGCCCACGGCGCCAGGATACAGACATCGCCCCAGTGATCCACCGCCATCGGGATCATGATCTCCCACTGCAGCGGTACCCGGACAAGCGGCACCGTAACCGGAATCCCGCCGCCTTTATTCTGCTCTGCCTTCACGTCCAACAGCCATTTCTCCAGAAAACGGCTGATATTAAAATTGTAAGCTGCCGTAGGCGCAAACAGTGCAATATCTCCCGTCCATCCCATTCTCTCATCTCTCTGCGGACAGTCTGTCGGGATATCCACAAAATTGGACTTTGCTCCCCAGCGAATACTGTTCTGCAGCTGGTTGATCAGTTCATTGGAGCAGGAAAAGTTTCCGTTGTCTTCCACATCCGAATAGAGTGCCAACGCGGTCAGTTCCAGTTGATCCTCTTCAATTCCACGCACACCCACATAGCGGAAGCCCATATATGTCATTTTCGGAGAATAGGTCTGCTCTCCATCTTTACAAATATAAACCGCTTCTTGCTTTGCAGTTCTTAATGGTTCTGTATACAACTCTCCGTCCATCAGAATCTCCGCGTGACGAAACTCCACTTTTTGTCCCTGTCTGCCACGAATTGCCGCGTGTATCACCCCTGCAAAATTCTGTCCGAAATCATAAATCAGCATACCGCTCTTTGCTCTTGTAATCTGTACCGGACGAAACTCTTCGTGTGCACGTACCGGCGCTCCATACTGTGCCATGATCTTTGGATGAATCTTTACCTGTTCGAAGCTTGCTTTTTTCCAGGAAATTTTCTCCAGATCCACGGTGGCATCATACACTTCCCCGTTGTAAAACTCTGTCTCTTTATAATTTCCTTCTTCCGTTACTTCCCACTCTTCATTTGTCCCGATTGTCTCTCCCGTTCCATCGGTATACAAAATCCGCAGCTCTCCAAGCAGCGCCTGTCGCTTTGCATACACTCTGTTCCGTCTTTTATAGGTGAAAGAGCCAACTGCCCAGCCACCGCCGACCACAGCAAGCAGCTCGTTTCGATCATTCAGCATATCTGTCACATCATAAGTCTGATACTGCAGCTGATTCCGGTAGGACGTAAATCCCGGTGCAAAATAATCCTGTCCGACTTTCTCTCCATTTAACAACAGCTCATAAATTCCCAGCGCCGTTACGTACAGTCTCGCACTGGCAATTTCTTTTTCACAGGAAAACCTGGTTCGAAATGTCATCGTCTTCGGAGAAATCTTCGCCTCCTTAAACCGATACTCTCCGTCCGTAATCCACCGTCCGGACCAGATTGTATCCATACGTCCCGTCTCAAATTCCGTGCTGGCCCAGGCACGCTCTCCCGCGTCATCCTCTGCTTCCACCCGCACCGCATATTTTGTAAACGGCTGTAATCTGCTACCCTCATACGGCACTGCGATCTGGCAGTCTGTTTCTTTCTTCCAGTCTCCTATCGAAATCACTGCTTTTTTCAATGTTACATTTTGTCTGTCACTTTCCAGACAATAGGAAACTCTCGGCTGCGGATTATCCGTCACACATCCTGTTTCCATATTTTCTACTGTCAGTCTGCTTATTTTCAGCATTCTTCCACCTCTTCTTTATTTCTTACCGGAATCTGTAACGTACAGGCATACTTCCCGTCTGACACCTTCAGATCAACCGTGCCAGTCTTTCCGGCCCGAACCACTGCCAGAGCCTCTCCAAAATACGTATCTGTTTTCGAAGTACGATATCCGCGCTCATTGTACGGGCATCCGTTTCCAAGCCCCAGAAGCTCTCCGTTTTCTACATGCACTTCCAGCGTTCCCCGTTTCAACGGTTTGACTGTCCCGGTTTTATCTGTATACTGCAGTCTCACAAAACACAGCTTTCCGGCTTCCGTCTCTTTTTCTTCCGGGATTCCGGTTAAAATCGTTTCCTTCCCCGCTGTATAGAGCACATTTCTCGCAATCTCCCGGTTCTGTGCATCATAAGAAATCGCTTCAATGATTCCTTCCTCATAGATCACATCAAAGGAAGTTCTGCAGTCATTTTTCATCTTCTTACTTCCAACCGACTTTCCATTGATAAACAGCTCGACCCTGTCTGCTCTTGCATACACTTCCACCTGTGCCTTTTTCCCGGAACATCCATCCCAGGACCAGGACTCAATGGCATTGCTCATCTTCCATGCTGATGGCGAGTGCTTCTCCCCGGTGTGATTAACCGGGCAAACCGCGATCACCGGCTTTTCCATCAGTTCAAATGCCGTCTTCGTATAGGCAGCCTCGGCCAGTGGTTTTCCGGTCAGATCGATCCTTCCACTTCCTGCAGTGATCCATCCTGCTCCATGTGAGAAATCCGGCGCATAATCACTGTATTCCCACGCACCGACACCGACTTCTCCCATATAGTCCATTCCTGCCCACACAAAATCTCCGATGATCCTCGGATGTATTTTCGCCATCTCCCAGAAAGCATACGCGTCAGAACAAAATGTCTCGCTTCCCAGGATCAAACGCTTCGGATATTTTTTCAGATCTTTTCCATAGCGGTAGATACCATAGTTGTATCCTGCAATATCCATATTGGCAAAAGCATCTCTTGTTTTTACATCACAGCCGTGAAGCGTTGCTCCGATCTTCATCGTCTTACTTCCAAGAATCCCTGCCAGATTATTGAAAAATTCACTTCCTACTGCCTTTTTCTTCCCGCCCGATCGGCTTGCTTCTTTCTTCGCCTTCTTGTCACTGTAAACGCCGAAGCCAATGGAACTTAAGAAGTTAAAAAAGATATTGATCCCGCAGGTTACCGGTCTTGTTGCATCCAGACTGTGCAGATATTCTGTCATCTGTCCCGTGAGACGGATTCCTCTCTCCTGGGCCGTCTCAGAAACCTCATTTCCTGTAGAATATAAGATCACCGAAGGATGATTGTAATCCTTTTCGACCATATCTTTTAAATCCTGCTTCCACCATTTTGCAAAGTGATTTACATAATCATACTCCGTCTTGTGTATATACCACACATCCACGAATTCATCCATGACCAGCATCCCCCGCCTGTCACAGGCATCCAGAAGTGCTTTGGAACAAGGATTGTGGGCAGAGCGGATGGCATTGTATCCATTTTCCTTTAAAATTCGAATCTTCCGTTCCTCTGCCTCCGGATAACAGCAGGCTCCCAGCACACCGTTGTCATGGTGGATACACGCACCCCTCAGGATCACCCGTTCACCGTTCATCAAAAATCCGTTCTCTGCGCTCCACTCAATCGTACGGATTCCGAATATTTCCTCTGCTTCATCTTCTTCAAACCGCACCCTGCATGTGTATAAAAACGGAAACTCAGTACTCCACAATTTCGCATCCGGAATTTCCAGCTGCATCTGAAAATTTCCATCCGCAGACTTCTTCACGCTTGCGACCGGCTCCTGACCGGATACCAAAGACTCCCCTTCGAAAATTTCCAGTTCCAGTTCTCCCGATGCAGATGTCTCAACCTTTACATCGATCACTGCCGGATGGATACTGACTGTGGAAATCTTTACCCCATTGATGCCGATATGCTTCTTTGGCAGCATATATAACGATACAGGCCGGTATATTCCTGCTCCCGAATACCATCTGCTGTTTGGCTGATCTGCATTGCGGGCAATGACCTGTATCTGATTTTTCATTCCAAAATGAAGAAACTCATTTGCCTCTACGTAAAAATTTGTATATCCATACGGACGAAATCCTGCTCTTTTCCCGTTGAGATACACTTCTGCATTGCGGTAGACTCCCTCAAATTCAAAGACAAGTCTGAAATCCTCATATTCCTGCGGTACAGAAAATTCTTTCTCATACACATAGTCAAATCCTTCAAACCAGCCGATGTTAATGCCTCCCAGGCTCTCCTGCGTCCGCTTTTCATCCAGCATTGCATCATGAGGGATCGTAACCGGTTTTCCCTTTCCCGAATCTCCGGCGTGTCTGCATGTCCAGCCGTCATTAAATGCAATCTTTCTCATTTCTTCTTACGTCCTTTCCTTTTCCATGGCTGAATCATACCATTTTTTCGCGAACAGTAACGATTTCTTACGTGAACGGTCTGTTTTTCATCGTATTTTGCAGCCCTGTTTTTGTCTATTTTTTATAGATTTATCACTTTTTCAAGCTTCTTAACTATTGATTTTTTAGTATATTTCCTTGTTTTTTGTAATTTTTCAACAATTTTAAAGTTGTTTTTCATGGATTTAAGCCCTTATTTTTGTGTATTTTTAATAATTCAAATCAAATAGATATTCTATAGTGGCTCTGTATTGAAGTATGCTTTTTATCTTGCCAGCGTAAAATAAAAATTTTGCGACCGCCAGACACACATAAAAATATCCATGAGCAAATCAAACTAAGATTTCCCCATGGATATTTTCCCTTACTACTCTTCTGCCAAATACGGTTTTAATATTTCAATCAATTCATAAACTTTTGTTCCAGGTGCTGCTTTAGATGGTAATTTTCCCTCATTTGACGCATTCAATCTTTTTGCATTTCCTATTGTATATTCCATATACGGATGTAAGATTTCATACATATCTTTACGATTTTTCTCATACTCACCAGCGCCAATTTGTTTTAAACACTCCGTTAGCTTTGGCCAATATTCTTCTCGATGAATATCTGACTGCATATATGAAAAATGTAATAAAAACCATAATTCTATACACTGATTAGACCAAACGGCATGAAACGTTGTTTCATCATTACTATCTGCATCACAAAATTGCAAAACAGAATCTATGTGATCTGCCGGAAAATCATCCGTATCATAGACAATCCAAACATGTTTGTATACATTTGAACTTTCTTCCGCACGAGTTTTCGCTTTCTGAAATAAACTAATCGTATTATCACCTTCACCATATACATCTAACTTTATCTTCTCTGGATATTTCTTATTTATAACCTCCTTTATTGAACCAAAATATTCAGGTTCTGTATCTGTTCCTTCTGTTACAATAAGGTGATACTCTGGCTGGATCTTGATAGCTCTATCCAGTCTCTTTTTCATCCATTTTTTATCTAAATCACTTTTTTTCGGAGGTTTTAGGCTCAAATCCATTCACCCCCACTCAACATGTTCTGCAAATAAGGATCTGCACCATACCTACCTTCCAAATACTGCTTGTCAAATGCTGCTGTACTATTCACCCTTTCCTTATCTTCTCGTCGAATTTCATACAAAGAATAAACTTGACTACTATGGTTTTCATCCAATGCTGCAAACCATATTTCATCTCTTCTAAATACTGTATTCTTCATTGTAGCAATATCATGAGACGTAAATAAAAGCTGAGCTCCATATTTATTGATTTTTTTATTCTTAAACATAGATATTACGTATCGCAAAAGCTTAGGATGCAGCTTTGCATCTAACTCATCAATAATTACCAGACGTCCTTCCTGTAATGCTACAAGTATAACCGGAAGCGCTGCAATCAACTTTCTTGTTCCATCAGATTCATGATTAAACGGCAATTCATATTTCTTACCCGAAATTGTTCGTACAGTATATAACTGCTCTTCCTTTTCATCATATCTATAATCCTCTACATCAATGCCCATTTCGTTCAGCAACATAATAATCTGATTCTTTGTCTGTTCATTATCAGATACCATAATCTGCAATTCTGCAACAGGGTTCGCATAATTACGAATGATACATGACTCAAACCACTCTTGAACCTCTGTTATCACAGGTATATTATAATTAATTGCCAAAAAAGATAAAAATGGCATTTTCTCATTCACTTTGGTATTTACATTCTCTTTACTTAAAATAGTTCCTAAAGTAAGCTCTTCGCCGTCACGATAAAAAATATGTGCAGGCTTTTTGCCTCCTATTGTTTTCCGATCCAATGTTTCTGCTGATATTTCATCTTTTAAAACAGCTAAATAGTAACGGTACTCATATTTTTCTGTACGAAAGAAAATTTCAAACTCAGTAGGCTCATCTTTCGATTCACTATCAAATAAAAAAGGCTCTGCGACAACCTTTTGCTGCATAATGACCCTCTTTCTAGTACTTCCTAAATCATGAATCGGTCTCACCACTGTTGTAATAAGACAAGATAACGCTCGGATCAAATTCGTCTTTCCGCCGCCATTTGGTCCATAAATAACACTCACAGGCAAAAGATCACTACACTTATCTTTCACAATCAAATTATCTTTGAATTCCGGAATTGCAGTTGCCTGCAAATCAAAAACAGTTTCATCTCTATATGACTTAAAATTCTGAAACGAAAACTGACATAGCATTTTTATCGCCTCCTTTTTACAGCCAGTATAACACTATTTTTTCCATGTTTCAATTTTTATATTCAATTTCATAAAAAATATTTTTTATTTTTAATATAAAATTCGTATTTTAAGATTTTATTTTACTTCCTCAAACAAAATACGACAGAAGAGCTTCTTTTTTCGCTCTCCTGTCGTATTTTATCTCTTTGTGCTCAACGCTATTTTCAAAACTCAAACACTGCCACTCCATATGGCTGCAGCGGATATGCGATCGAATACTTCTGACCATCGCATTCCTGCTTCACCGGCTTATATACCTTCGGACGCTCCACACCGTTTCCACCGTATTTTGGATCATCACTGTCCAAAATCAGCTTCAGCTGCTTTCTGCGCGGCACACCCACCCGGTAATCCGGACGTTCCATCGGCGTAAAGTTGCAGACAAACAACAGATTCTTCTTATTATCTCTGGAGTGTCTCACAAAACTGAAAATACTGCGGAAGGTATCGTCCTTATTGATCCATTCAAACCCTGCCGGATCCGTATCCAGTTCATACAGCGCCTTATTGTGTCTGTACAGATGAAGCAGATCACGGTACCAGTTCTGGATCTGCTGATGCGGTTCCTCTGCAAGCAGATACCAGTCAAGCTCCCGCTCTTCGCTCCACTCCCGAAGCTGCGCAAACTCCTGTCCCATAAACAGCAGCTTTTTGCCCGGATGTCCCGTCATAAATGCATACGCCGCTTTCAGATTGGCAAACTTGTCAAAGCCAAGTCCCGGCATCTTATTGAGCATCGAGCACTTCAGATGAACCACTTCATCGTGGGACAGCACCAGGATATAATTCTCACTGTACGCATACTCCATGGAAAAGGTCATCTGATAATGCGCCCCTTTCCGGAACAGCGGATCTAATTTCATATATTCGGTAAAATCATGCATCCAGCCCATGTTCCACTTCAGACTGAATCCAAGACCGTCATCCTCCGGCGCACCTGTCACCTTCGGCCACGCGGTAGATTCCTCTGCGATCATCATAGCACCTTGATTTCTTCCCAGAACCACACTGTTCAAATGCTTGAAAAACGCGATCGCTTCCAGATTCTGATTGCCGCCGTACTGGTTCGGCACCCACTGCCCGTCCTGCTTTCCATAGTCCAGATACAGCATTGATGCCACCGCATCCACACGAAGCCCGTCCACATGATAATGCTCGATCCAGAATAATGCATTGGCGATCAGGAAATTCTGCACCTCCGGCTTGCTGTAGTCGAAAATCTTCGTCCCCCAGTCCGGGTGCTCGCCCTTTCTCGGATCTGCATATTCAAATGTCGGCGTTCCGTCAAAGTCCGCCAGCCCATGCGCATCCTTTGGAAAATGCGCCGGTACCCAGTCCAGGATCACGCCGATTCCATTCCTGTGCAGATAATTGATCATATAGGCAAAATCCTGCGGTGTCCCGTAACGGGAAGTCGGCGCATAATATCCTGTCACCTGATACCCCCAGGATCCGTCAAACGGGTGCTCCGCAATCCCCATCAGCTCCACATGGGTATACCCCATCTTCTTCACATAATCTGTAATCGAATGAGCAAATTCACGATAGGTATAAAATCCCTCATCCTCTGTGCCCGGATGACGCATCCAGGAGCCCATATGTACCTCATAGATCGCCAGCGGATTCTCCTTTTGATCCCACTTTTTCCGCTTCTGCAGCCACTGCTCGTCCGACCACTTCAAATTCGAAATATCGGTCACTCGGGAAGCCGTACCCGGACGCCGCTCCGCATAATTTGCAAACGGATCCGCCTTAAAAATCCGTTCTCCTGTCTGTGTCTCGATACAGAATTTATACAAATCCCCTTCCTGCGCTCCCGGCACAAAACAAGTGTAGATCCCAAGCGGCTCCTGACGATGCATCTCATTCGCCCCAAAATCCCATGCGTTAAATTCACCTACAACGGACACTCTCGCTGCATGCGGCGCCCATACTGCAAAATAGACACCTTCCTGCTTCTTCTGCACAGCCTTGTGTGCTCCCATCTTGCGGAAGATCTCATAGTGCGTGCCCTGTCCGAAAAGATACTGATCTAATTCTCCGATTTCATATGGCTGTAATTTCTTTTGTACGGTTTTCTGTCTTCCCATAATCCCACCTCACAGCTGCTGTTTTTTCGTATAGCTTCATTATACTTTATCTACTTTTAAAAAGAAAGTGAAAAACGACAGAATGCCGAAGAAATTCGTCTAACACGAAATTTCTTCGGCATATTGTACGAAAGATGTCGGATTTTGTCTATCCTTCTACTTTCGCAGCTTCCTCATACTTCTTATAGTATTTTCTATAGTATCCCCCGCTCTTACGCTCCACTTTATTCAGAACAACTCCCAGGATCGGGCATCCTGCTGTTTCCAGCTTTTCTTTTGCCTCAAGAGCCAGCTTTCTCTTTACCGCTCCAGATTCAATCATCATAATTGCAGCATCCGAGCATTTTGCCACAATTGCAGCATCTATAACCATTCCAACGGGAGCGCAGTCAATAAAAATATAATCATAAATGTCACGAAAAGAGTTCAATGTATCTTTAAACAGTTCTCCGGACAACAATTCTGTCGGATTTGGCGGAACCGGACCTGCAAATAAAATATGAAGTCTGGAACTCTCTGTCGCATACACTGCTTCTGATAGACTGCACTGTCCTGACAGATAATGAGACAGCCCTTTGTCTACAGAACCGCTTTCCAACATATTGACCATCACTGATTTTCTCATATCCGCATCAATTAAAAGAACGCGTTTCCCAAGTTCCGCAAGAGATTTTGCCAGCTGATAAGTAATCGTAGACTTTCCTTCTCCGGAGAAACTGCTTGTCATCACTATCACTTTTTTATCTACCCCGGAAAATTGAATATTGGTACGAAGTGTATTCAATTCTTCTGTCATTGCATACGACATTTCTCTTTTCTTTAAAGTTACTCGCTTCATTGATTTCTCCTTTTATCTTGCATTTTTTTACTCTTTTTAATAATCTTGGCTGGGTTTTTAATAAATATCTGTTCTGCCATCTGCTGTCCGTACTTCTTACTCACATACTCTGCACATGGGAGAAGATCCGGCTTCCGGTGCACCTGATCATGAGCATCGGAAGCAATGTAATGTACTTGTTTTTTTTGTATCATCTTGTGGCAAAATTGCTTCTGCCACCATCCGCTTTTTCCCAAAACATTCGCTGACGTAAGCTGTATCTGTGCCCCCATATGCACTAGTTCCTGCACAAGTGCCGGCGTCTTTGTCAGACATGGATATCGCTCCGCATGGGCTATGATCGGTCTGTATCCGGCAGCAAGAAGAGCGTAAACCTGATTCCGAATAATCTGATAATTATGACGTCCGGAAAATTCCACCAAAACATACTCTGTTCCAGCCATTGTGGGACGTAGTCCCTTCTTCAGATCCTCCACCATATGAGCATTCGTATGGTATTCACACCCCAGATATACTCGCATCCCGGAGCGTGATCTTCTGGTCATCTCATCAATTCTTTGAAACTGCCGCTCAACCTCTTTTTGCGGCGTCTCAAACATCCCCGCCCTGTAATGCGGTGTAACGATCACTGACTGTACCTGATTTCTATATTCTAACTGTAATATCTTCGCTGCATCATACAAATCCCGGGCTCCATCATCAACTCCCGGGACGATATGACAATGCATATCAATCAATCCCTGCATCGCTGACTGCCTTTCTTTTGAATGCCAATATTTTCCATAATAAAAAAGAAATCCTCTTCTGACCTGTTATGCAGAAGAGGATTAAACTTCTATGTGTGACTACGCTCTTTTCTTTCTGGATAATCCAACTGCGCCACAAGCTGCTACTACTGCAACTGCTCCAAACAATACAACCATAGAATGTTCTCCTGTCTGAGGAGATGTTGTAGAAGCGGATGTACTCTTATCCACAACAAACGCAACCGGTGATAAAGAATTAAATGTTGCTGTAATAGTTCCCTGTCCTGCTTTGGAATCTACAACTTCCCATGCTTTTTTCTCTGTATCATAGTGAAGTACAGCAACTTTTGTACTCGTTGTCACTCCTGGTACGTTAAATCTGATCGTCACCGGAAATACTGTTCCGTCCGCAACTGTAACATCTTTTACATCTACAACAGACATTGTATCTGTATATGCACTTCCCAAGAGTGCTTTCAGTGTCTCCGGTTTTCTGACATCTGCTACTGCACTCTGATACTCTGCCGGAACTTCTGCCAGGCTTGCTGTAATCGTATTTCCATTTCCATCCACACCATTATCTTTTGTATCAACTGTAACAACTCCGGATATATTTGTCGATGGTGCTGCAAATGCTGTCAAACTTACTGATAACGCCAATACCGCTGCTGCCGCAACGCTCACTAATCTTTTCAATCTCATGATGCTTTCCCCCTTGTCCTGTGGAATCTTTTTATACTTTTTTAGAATATCACTGAAATCTGGATTTGTAAACCCTTTTCCACAATTTCTTTGCAATCTGATATATTCCATATCCTGCCATCATTCCTGCCGCATTTGTAATCAGGTCATCCAGCTGAAACAGGCCTCTTCCCGTCAGCATCTGCAGCGTCTCGATCAGCAGACTCCCTGCGAATCCAAGCAGGAAGCTGCGCTTCCAGTTCCGCATCTGCTTCCACATCCAGGGACATAAAATCCCTGCCGGCAAAAACAATAATACATTTTCGATCAACTGGATCGCATAATCCGAAGATTCCTCCAGAAGACTGAAAAAAGTCAGATCCACCCGGTCTACAATTCCGGATTCCCGCGAAAACAATGTCAGATGTCCGACTACGACCACATAAATGATCATAAGACTGCTTTTTATAATAAAAGAGACTCTGCCATACTTCTTTCTGTTGTACAAGATCATGATAAGCAGAAACACTACTGCAGCTGCCAGCCCATAAGGAATATAAGCAAACGCATCTGCGACATCTCTTTCTACACTCCCTAAAATCGCTTTCATTCATATCCCCTATGATTCTACTTCTTTGTAAAAAATATTGACGATCATCTCCTGCAGACTGGCATCATCCACATGAAATTCGTCGTGTTCTTCTCCTGCCTGCACTTCTCCCGGAACTTTTAAAATCTCAGGATTCATGTCATACGACGCTACCTTTTCCAGCATATCCAGACTTAAATCTGTCGTAATATACGGCTGTCCCACCTGCCAGAACTGACGCAGCATGGAGTTGCCGCCATCTTCCGTAGATTTCACTTTCTCCAGAAGCGCCTGTACAAACTGAGTCTGCCGCTCCATACGCTGTTCATTACTTCCAAGAACAGATGTATCACGGCTTCGAATATATTTCTCTGTAAGCTCCCCATTCAGTGTTATCGTACTTCCCTGGACAAATACAGGATCGATCGCGGTGTAATCTTCCGGAACAGTCATCGTTACTCCGCCGATCTGATCCACGATCGGAACAATTCCTGACATATTCAGCGACAGATAATCATGAATCGGAATATCATAGAGCAGATTGGATACTGCCTCCCTGGTTAGCTGACAGCTTCTTTTTTCTCCGTCCCCATACGCATACTGGGTTGCGATCTGAGCCGTCTCGGTCGCCATATAGTCCCCATCAATACCGTAAATCTTCACATCCGCCATAGAATCTCTTGATATTTCCAAAAGCGTAGTTGTCTTTTTGTCTGTATCTAACACCAACAGGACCAGACAATCAGACTGGCCACTCCGCCCGGTGTTCTCCTTAACTGTCACTACTTCATTTTTATCCACTCCCATAAACAGCATGGTGCGCAGATCTGAATTATACTTATACTTTTTCCCGTTGTATGTGATATAAGAAGAACCGTCCGTACTTTCAGGTTCTGCTGATACCTCTTCTTTTTCCTTATCCGCCTTTTTATTCTGCATCCCGGCATAAACCGCTCCTGCTGCCGCTATAACAGCGATCACTGCCAGAATGATGATCACAATTTTCGCTTTATCTTTAGTCTTCTTCACTGATCAACACTGCCTCCACTAAAAATCGTTTGTCATCCTGTCCCGTCATACAAGTACTAAGTGTCAGAATCCTGCTGTCTGTATTCACAGAAACATCATCCCGGATGACATTGCCCAGATTTCTGGAATTGTAAATAGAATCCAGAAATGCCTGTCTCTGATCTGCAAACGCATAGTCAAAACTATGAAGAATGTGTCTGTCATCATATACAACTGCCGCAAAAATCTGATATGTCAACTTCTTCTCCGGTGTATAGATCACCACATTCGGATGCTGCTGCATATACGACGCATCCGCATAGTTGTGCAGATTTTGAAACATACTTCCATCTTTCATGTCATGCCCGTAGATCACGGTATTAAAATCCGTAAATTCCTTCGTGTTCCAATTCTCTGTATAAATAGATCCCGGATATCCCTCCTGGCCTTCAATCGTATGATTCAGATAATACTCATTGTCCGTAGCACTCTGCGCAACGGGATAATTAATATTCGTCCCGTCAATCTGGATCCATGCATAAATATCCGGATTCTGAGCCTGAAGCTGTGCAAAATCAATCGGGATCTCCACATGTGACTCCTCTGTCTGTGGTTCCTCCTCTTTGCTCTCCTGTTTCACAACCTCTTTCTGAAGTTTCTTGTAAACCTTCTCATTTTTATTCTGCGTAACATAATAGTATCCGATATAAAACACACTTCCAATAATCACACAAATTAAAATACCAATCAGAATCTTTCTGGATTTTTTCATAGACTTTGCCCTTTCTTTAATATATGGAAAAAGAAGCAGTGCAAGTATGTTCTCCCCGGAACACCCTCCTGCAATGCCTCTCCTGTTCTATCTCTTATGCCTCTGATGATGCACGTCTTCTCTTCTTTTCCTTTGGAATTGATGCCAGTGTATTCAGCTGCAGATATCTTCTTACGTCCTCTTCCGACTTGATCGTATCATCCAGTAAGAATAATAGCGTAAATACTCCCACTGCAAGAACTGCTCCGATCAGTCCACCCATGATCATATTCTTCTTTACATTCGGACTGACTGGATAATTTGGCTTTTCTGCCTCTTCCACACTACTTGGCTTATCAATCACCATAACCTCTGAAATACGCTCTGCAACAGCATCTGCCGCCGCATTTGCAATATCTGCCGCAAGCTGTGCATCTGAATTCGTGGCAGTCATCCTCATCAAACTTGTTCCGGACGGATTCTCTATCGTGATCATCCCCTGCAGCTGCTCCACAGAGTAATTCAAATCTTTATACTTATAATCTGCTTTCAGCTTCTCCTCAATCTTGTTCATTACCGGACGGCTCTTCGCCAGTACAGAAAAGTCCGCAGTAAGCTGCTTGCTCAGTGTCAGATCCACACCGGACATACTCACCGAATTACCAAGAACATAAATCGTAGATGTCGCCTGATACTGTGGTGTGACAAACAACTTCGTATACCCTCCGACTGTCACAGCACCAATGACCAGACACAGAAGTATCACCCACGCTTTTTTCAATAATACATGAAATAATTCTATCAGATCGATCTCCATCTCATCATTTCTCATCTGTTCTTCCATCACTTATTCTCCCATAACCACATACTTTGACCTTAATCCGCTTTAGTATAACATATATTTTTCTGTTCTGAAACTGTATTATTAAACAAATTTTCGGTAAAATTTTTCCATTATCATACATAAAAGCGTAATTTCCGAATATATTATAATCATATCCCAACGCAGAAAGGTCTTATATGGAACGACTTATCACAGGCGGCATTGCCTTACTTCTTATTATCGCAATTGAAATTATACTATACTGCAGACTCGTGCGCGCCTCAAAAAAAGAATATCATGACGATTCCCTTTAACACTCTCTCACAATCCGACACATTTCATCAAACTGATCTTCCATCTCCTGCACCAGTCTGAACTGTGTACGGGCACGGACCAGATTGTGCTCCGGATATGCGGTCTTGAAATACGTATCTCCCTGCAGAAAATCCATGAGGAACCGGATTCCGCATTCGAATGTCATCAGTCTTGCACCCCACGGAAGACTCTCTAACTCCTCCGGTGTCAGGACATCTCTTGCCATCTCCAGATACCCTTTCACATACAGTTCATACAGATTGATATCAAAATGGACCTTGTCCAGATCACGTTCATCTTCTTCCGCCGTAGATGCGCCAAAACGGATCGAATCTCCAAAATCATTGGCTGCCAGTCCCGGCATGATCGTATCCAGATCAATAATACACAATCCCTTTCCGGACTCTGCGTCAAATAAAATATTATTCAGTTTTGTATCATTGTGTGTCACACGCAGCGGCAGAACACCTGCTTCCATCCTGCTCATCAGAGCTCCGCAGTCTTTTTCTCTCGCCAGTGCAAATTCAATCTCCGAACGGCACAGACGGGCGCGGTTCTTCACATCTCGCTCTACGGCCTGTGCAAACGCTTCAAATCGTTTTACCGTGTCGTGGAAATTCGGGATCGTCTCATAAAGACTCTCTGCCGGATACTCACCCAGCTGCTTCAAAAAATGACCAAAGCTTCTGGCTGACTGGTAAAACTGCTCCGGACGCTCCACCATCTGATAGCACACAGAATTGGCGATAAAATTCGCACAGCGCCATGGCTGACCTTCATCATCCTCAAAATATGTCTCCCCGCTCTTCGTCTTGATGTAGGCCAGTGTCTCACGATCCGGATCTCCGCCTTCCCGACGGATCACATCCCGTAGAAACTCTGTCACTCCGAAAATATTCTCCATTACCTTACCAGGCTCTTTGAACACATTGATATTGATTCTCTGCAGTACGTATAATGGCTTCTCTGTGCCGTCTTCCATCGGCATATATACTGCGTACGTCTCATTGATGTGCCCTTCCCCGAACGGTTTTACATAACTGCACTGGGGACCGAATCCAAATGCATACAGTGCATCCTCAAGCGCTCTGCTGTCCACACCTTCGATCTTTCTCCTGGTAGAGAAAATGACTTCTCCTGCCTCTACCTTCTTCTCCTGCTCGATCGTACAGTTTGCTTTTACCACACTTCCAAGCCCCACATGCGCTCCGGCGCATACCACCGAATCATGATCCACAACTGCTCCGCTGTTGACAAGCGCCGCCCGATCCACATGGGTATGCGTATTCACTACCGCGCGCTGCATAATAAAACATCCAGGTCCCAAAACCGCACTTGGACTCACAATTGCAGACGGATGCACAATCGATGGCACATCATATCCTGCCTCCAGCAATTTGTCTGTCCAGAATAATCTCGTATGATTATTCCCAAATGCCGCCACTGCCATCTTGTATTCTCCATACTTGGCCGTATAGTCGCAGCACTTTCCAACTACGTCCTTTCCAAACGCCGCATCGTCAAGAAATACGATCTCCTCATACCCCAGCTGGATCGCTGTTTCCTTCACCATCTGCCCGAAGCCACCTGCTCCGAGAATCAATAAACTTTTCATATGTCCCTCTCCTCGCTCTTTTATGATATTACGTTCAAATTCATCCTTCCAATCCATGGTACTAATAGCATTCACATATTCCTTGGAAACCTCTTTGTTTGGAATACTCACTGATTCTAAGATTCCATCATAAGTCAAATATCCTAAATGCACCAATAAAGTCAGAATATCATCTCTGGTAGCAAAAGTAGTCATATCATTACTGAATGTTCCCGTATTAATCCGAATACTCTCTCCTGCCAGCATCCCGACTATCGCATCTTTCAAACCATCCATATTCATCTGAATATAAACTTTTAACGCCTCATAAGTTTCTGTCTGATTCCAATAAGTTCCGAATTTGTGGCGAAGCATTGCTTCCACAACAGATTTTGGACTGTACATAGAATAGCAAATATCTCTGTCCTGTTTGTGCGTAATCAAACCATACCCGTCATACCACGCCTTTGCTTCTTCAAAATCCATTCCATACTCCATGCAAAGATTTTTTACTTCATTTTCTGTAAACCCAAAATACGCAGCCAGCTCCCCCGGTTCTGTCATAGAATATTCCGTAAACATATTCAATGCCGAATGGGAACCATATTTTTTAATTGGCAAAATCCCCGTCATATAAGCAAATGCTACATTATCCTGATCTTTCAGCCACGCACGCAAAAAATCCAGATACTTTTTCTGGGCTTTCTGATTCTGCTGATACTCACGAAACAAACAATCCCATTCATCAATCAAGATTACAAAAGAACGTTTTGTGTGAGAATACACATCCTGCATTGCAAAGACAAGATCCTCCTCCCGTACATATTCCGGATATTTCTGCTTTAAATCAGACAGAATTCTTCTTTGCATTAATGTAAGCATCCCTTCCACATCATCTGATCTGCTTAAAAATTCCTGCATATTAATCTTCAGCACATCATACTGATTCAAATGTTTTCGGTAAGACTTACACTGACTGATGGAAAGTCCTTCAAACAATTCCTCTGTATCATCCCCACAATCATAATAGGCTGCCAGCATATCTGCTGCCATTGACTTTCCAAAACGCCTCGGACGACTGACACACATAAACCTCTGTTGTGTATTCACATAGCGATTTGTCACATCTAACAGTTCGCTTTTATCAACAAATATTTCGGAATTTAAAGACATTTTAAACCCTGCTGCTCCCGGATTTAAATAAATGCCCATGGCATATCATCCCCTTTCGTCCTCTAAAACCGATTCCTTCCTTTCAGTATTTCCACACTTTCTAACTCTCATTATAACAGATACTATATATTTATGCTAATCATCAAACTACAAAATATAGAATTCCTCTGCTCTTCTTTGAATATCTGCCCGAAACGGCATTGACTTGTTCCTTTTTATCATCAGCCCCGGCCAGAACAGCCACGGCTGATGATATTAGATCGGATATTCTCCGATGTAGATTCTTATTTTATCTTCTTTGCAAATTCTTCCACAGATTTCGATTGGAATGCCATCCTGATCCACTCTTTCAGTACATCCAAATCACCTTGTTCTTCAATTTGATCCGAAAGTACTTTAGGAACCGTTCCAAGATTCTGCAAAAATAAGAGTAACGTATCCTTACTCTCAGAAATTCGCCCCTCTGCAACTCCTTCAGCACGCCCTTTTGCAAATCCGGCAGCCCGTTCTTCTTTCAGCATCTCTTCAAAAATCATAAAGCGTTCCTCCATCTCCCGACTTCCCTTAACGTTGCGGATAAACTTCTGTAACTGCTCCACATATGGGTCGTGAAACTCCTTTTCGCTTCCCTCAAGATCCTCTTTCATGTACTGCAGAAATGTGACCAATTCTCCCGGAACTTCACTTTCGTTCTTTCCACGGGTATTTAAAAACACAGTGGTTCGCCCATCTTCCAAATCCACATTTTCAGATTCCTGACACGTTGTCCGAAAGGTATATCGATACTTGTCTTTTCCAAATGGATCAAAATCACAGATAAAAATAACATAGGTATTCGGAAGTTCCGTATAATCTTCTCCGGTCAGCAACATCTCCATGTCCATCTGACTCTGATAATAACGGCTTCTCTTTCCAAGTGCCGGCTTTCTCTCCACCTGCATTTCCACGTTATAACGCGTCTGCTTCTCATCTTTTGCATACACATCCAGGCGAACACCTTTATACTCCGGATGATACACTATGCTTTTTTCTTTGCTGACATCCACTCGATCGATCGGTATCTCCAACACTCTTTCTAAAAGACCTTTGCAATTATCTTCGTCCATCATCACTGCGCCGAACATAAAATTATCTTTGATCGTGAGTTCCTTTAATCGTTTTGTTCTTCCCATTTTATTCCTCCATTTGCAGAGGAATTCTATAAGATGATTATAGCAAACCCGGTTATGAAGTCAATACACTTTTCTTAGCTTTGATAAGACGCTCCTCCGGATAAGTGACTTAGTATCCAAACAAAAAATCATCCAAATCCTGAAGTGCTTCTCTCAATTCTTCAATCAGAATTCTTGAGTATTCTTGCATATCGATGATTCTCCTTATATAGTGAACAGTTTTTCACACTCTTAAAACTTTCTCCACACCATTTTATTCACGACTCCTGTATAGCTTTGAATGATCTTCACAACTTTTGTAGACACATTTTCTTCTACATAATCAGGTACCGGGATTCCATAATCTCCATTTTCATTCATCGCTACTGCTGTCTCCACAGCCTGTACCAGTGAATTGCTGTCGATTCCGGCAAGTACAAAGCAGCCTTTATCCAGCGCTTCTGGTCTTTCTGTAGATGTACGGATACAAACCGCAGGGAATGGATGACCTACGGATGTAAAGAAACTGCTTTCTTCCGGCAGTGTTCCGCTGTCTGATACTACGGCAAATGCATTCATCTGCAGGCAGTTATAATCGTGGAATCCTAACGGTTCATGCTGAATGACACGTTTATCCAGCTGAAAACCGGATGCTTCCAGTCTCTTTCTGCTTCTTGGGTGACAGGAATATAAGATCGGCATATCGTACTTCTCTGCAATCTTGTTGATTGCCTCAAAGAGAGATAAGAAGTTCTTCTCTGTATCAATATTCTCTTCACGATGTGCAGAGAGCAAGATATATTTTCCCTTTTCCAGTCCCAAACGGGCATGTACATCGGACGCCTCAATTTTTTCCAGGTTATCATGCAGCACTTCTGCCATTGGAGAGCCTGTCACATAAGTACGTTCTTTCGGCAATCCGCAGTCCGCAAGATAACGGCGGGCATGTTCTGAATATGCCATATTCACATCTGAAATAATGTCTACAATACGGCGGTTTGTCTCTTCCGGAAGACACTCATCTTTACAACGGTTTCCTGCTTCCATATGGAAAATCGGAATATGAAGACGCTTCGCCCCGATCACGCTCAGACAACTGTTCGTATCACCCAGAACCAGTACTGCGTCCGGTTTTATCTCTGCCATCAATTTATAAGATTCGGAAATAATATTTCCCATGGTCTCTCCGAGATCTGCACCCACTGCATTCAGATACACATCCGGATCATCCAACTCCAGATCATGGAAAAATACACCGTTTAAGTTGTAGTCATAGTTCTGTCCGGTATGCGCCAGAATGGTATCAAAATAGTTCCGGCACTTTTTGATCACTGCTGCCAGGCGGATAATCTCCGGACGAGTCCCTACAATGATCAATAATTTCAGTTTCCCATTATTCTTAAATGTCACTTCTGTTTTCATTCTATTCTCCCTCATAGCGGGTATGCTCGCAATGGAACCACTTCGCCCGCCTCAATTTTTGTTGCTCTTGGAATCCGATTTTCTGCCTTGATCACAGTCCCCGGAGAAATATGTACGCCTTCTTCAATTACACACCCGTGATCTACGATCGAACCGCAATTTATAATACAGCCTGATCGAATATGACAATCTGTATTTATGATCGCAAGCGGCAACACAACTGTTCCAGCTTCTACTTCTGCGGTTGGACTTACATAAGCTGTGGCATGTATCAATCGCGGAAGTTCAATCTGCGCATCGGATAACTTTTTCATCCAATCCAAACGCATTTCATTGTTTCCAAATGCAGGATACATCTCTGTATTCCCATCGGCAAATTTCATATATTCTAAGCATGTTCCCAATATCAAATCTGATGTTTCCTGTCCGTCATCCAGAAAATAAATCTGCTCATATTTTCCAGACTGCCTTGCAATGTCTGCTACGGTTTTTCCGTATCCGCCTGCTCCTAAGATGATCAATCTCATTTTGCTTCCACCTTTTCAAAAAATGTATCCGGATGCTTCGGATCAAACTGCTCGTTTGCCCACATCACAGTTACGAGATTCTCTGTTTCTGACAAATTGATGATATTATGTGTGTATCCCGGAAGCATATGGATTGCCTCGATCTTCTCCCCGGAAACTTCAAATTCGATCACTTCATCCGTTCCGATCTTGCGTTCCTGAATCAGACCATGACCGGAAACTACAATAAAGAATTCCCACTTGCTGTTATGCCAGTGTTCTCCTTTTGTAATACCAGGCTTTGAAATATTAACCGAAAACTGTCCGCAATTTGCTGTTTTCAACAGCTCTGTAAAGCTTCCTCTGTCATCCACATTCATCTTCAGTGGAAAACTGACCTCCTCTTTTGGCAGATAAGACAAATATGTCGAATACAATTTCTTTGCAAAAGAATTGTGCGGAATTTCCGGCATCAGCAACGACTTCGGCTGATTTTTGAATGCTTCCAGTAAATCTACAATTTCTCCCAATGTTGCTTTGTGGGTAGTCGGAACATAACAATATCTTCCGTCTGCATCCGCCACGGAATCCAATCCCTGATAACTGCAGTGATGTTCTTTTCCTTCCAGAGCATCTAACATCTCTTCTACCAGATCGTCAATATAAAGCAGTTCTAACTCTGTGGATCTGTCATTGACCTGTATCGGAAGATTGTTTGCAATATTGTTACAAAATGTAGCGACTGCACTGTTGTAATTCGGTCTACACCATTTTCCGAAAAGGTTTGGGAAACGGTATACCAGTACTTTTGCCCCGCATTCTTTGCCATATTCAAAAAACAACTCTTCCCCTGCCAGCTTGCTCTTTCCATAATCAGACTGTCCATAACGTCCGATCAATGTTGCCTGAATGGAACTGGAAAGCATCACCGGACAGGTATTGTGATGCTTTTTCAATGTGTCCAGTAATTTCGATGCAAATCCAAAATTTCCATCCATAAACTCGGACTGCTCTTTTGGCCGGTTCACCCCGGCAAGATTGAAAACAAAGTCTGCTTTCTCACAATATGTATCTAACAATGCTTCCTCGGTATCAATGTCATATTCAAAGATCTCATCAATTGTAAGATTTCGTGTTCTGTTTTTTCCATCTTTGATGCAATATAAATTGGCTGCAAGGTTCTTTCCAACAAAACCTTTTGCTCCTGTTATAAGAATGTTCATTATCGATTCTCCCACTCCGCTAATTCATCTCTGATATACTGCAGTGTCAACAACTTCTCTTTTACTTGCTCCACATCAAGTAATTCTGTGTTGCTGGAATTGAATTCTGTTAATATGTTTCTCTCCACATCACCTTCTTTGAAATACTTATCGTAATTCAAGTCTCTCTTATCACATGACACACGGTAGAACTCACCCATATCAATTGCGTTTGCACATTCTTCATTTGTAAGCAATGTCTCATACATCTTTTCTCCATGACGGATACCGATCACCTTGATTTCATGTCCCGGTGCAAACAATTCTGTCACGGCTTTTGCCAATACTTCTATCGTACATGCCGGAGCTTTCTGTACCAAAATATCTCCGCTTGTCCCATTTTCAAACGCAAACAGCACCAAATCTACGGCTTCTTCCAAACTCATAATAAATCTTGTCATAGAAGGTTCTGTAATGGTGATCGGATTGCCTGCTTTGATCTGTTCGATCCAAAGAGGAATTACAGATCCACGGGAACACATAACATTTCCGTAACGAGTACAGCAGATTTTTGTTTTTTCCGGATCTACTGTTCTTGATTTTGCTACGATGACCTTTTCCATCATTGCCTTACTTGTCCCCATTGCGTTCACCGGATAAGCTGCCTTATCTGTAGAAAGACAGATTACAGATTTTACACCTTCTTCGATTGCTGCAGTTAACACATTTTCTGTACCAAGAACATTTGTCTTTACTGCTTCAATCGGAAAGAACTCGCAAGATGGAACCTGTTTTAAAGCTGCTGCATGGAAGATATAATCTACCCCGTGCATTGCATTCTTTACAGATGCCAAGTCACGAACATCCCCAATAAAGAACTTAATTTTATTTGATGCTTCCGGCATTTTTGCCTGAAATTCATGTCTCATATCATCCTGCTTTTTCTCATCACGTGAGAAAATACGGATTTCTTTGATATCTGTATCAAGAAAACCATTCAGAACAGCATTTCCGAAAGACCCTGTTCCTCCTGTGATTAATAATGTTTTGTTTTTAAATACACTCATAGTACCCTCCTATTTCATGATCCTTTTCTAAAACTAAATTTTACCTTTCTCCTTAGCTAATTATATTAATACGCCCTTGATAGTAATCAGTATTTATATTCGCTGTCCAAACCAATCTACACTTGTTTTAACTACTTTTGCAGGATTTCCCACTATTATAGCATTTCTTTGTTCACATGATTTTGTTACAATTGATCCTGTGCCAATAATTGTATGTTCTGGAATTGTAACACCTTTAAGTATTGTAACCTGATTACCTATCCACACATGATCACCTATTACAACACATTTTGATGGATTAAGCCGTTGCCTTGTTTTAAAATCCACAATTGAATGACTATCACCCGTACGTATTGTTATGTTAGCTGAAAAAAGGCAATCATCTCCTACTATTATACCACTTCCTTCAATACATGCAAAATGAGTCTTGCCACAAACCTTAGTATCTCTTCCTATTTTAATTGTACCTAAATCATCTTCAATAAAAAATTCCCCCTCAGTTATTAAACTTTCATCTCCAATCATAATTATGTTATTATTTCCCTTAATTTCAATATTTGAATTAATTATTCTACTCAATTCTCCAATAATGATCTTGTTATTCTCTCCGCTCACCCTTATTTTTGTTTGTTTAAGTATTCCATGGCATATTAATGAATTTTTAGCCCCTACATTAATAACATTATTAAATGGAATATAATTATAAATATTTGTAAGCACATGAGAAATTCTCTGATTTTTCATTAAAAAATTCTTAATTTTTTTTCTATTCAATTACCATTTTACCTCCAAAATATTTTATCAATCCTTAAATAAAATTAATATTGTTATACCATAGATCCTATGTAATAGTTCACTAAATTAAAGCATAATTAACTTCCTATGATTATCTTTAATTTACTTTTTTTTATTATCATTGTTAAGATAAGCGCCAATCCTCCAAATATAACAAAATTAATAAATATCACAATGAGTGGGTTGGCATTTACAAATCTTGAATAAGTAATGTAAATTAAAGGCGAGTGTAATAAATAAACACCAAAACTATTATCACTTAATATTTTTAAAGTTTTATTTGACTTATCCGTCATTAACAAATATAGACTTAATAAAATTAAAAATGTTGATAAATAGTGAAATAAGATATTTTCTCCAAAACTAAAAATCACTGTAAACAATAGTATTATTATCCTTTTAGAATAACACATCTGATTTATATTCCCTTTATATTTGGAAGCTAAATATCCTATGTAAAACCAAATCATATTTGTTAATACATTTGCGGTCGATATCTATATACTTATTGTTTGACATTTATATTTTATTTTTTCAACACTTTACTAGCAATATTTTTAACAAATCCAAATACAGATTCTCGTAATATAAATAGTAAAACCAAAAATAGCATTAGCATAATCGCGACTGATTCCCATAATGGAAATGCATAATAAACTATTATTTGAATCACTATAACCCCAAAAATCACTGATCTCTTAAAAGATATCTCTAATTCATTTTGCTTTTTCAATAATTTTTCTCTTACAAAAAGTACTACTGCAAATCCTATTAACGTTGCTAAGCCTGCTCCATTAATTCCAATTACAGGAATCAACACAAAGTTAAGAATAGTATTCACTACAGCTCCAATAATCGTTGTCTTAAATATTGGCTTTGTCTGCTCACTCGCAATTAATTTTGAACTCAAAAAACCTGATAAACTAGAAAACGCAACTGAAACTAACAAAAACGGAATATATCTCCATGTATCTTCATATGCATTGCTCAGAACATAGGTCACCAATGGTCTAGCTACAATCATCAAAAGACTAACTACTAAAAATAAAAAAATAGAATAAACTTTATAAATTTTTGATGTAAATTCCTTAGAATTAGGATCTTCGTTTTCTTGTATCGCAGATATTTGCCATGCTTGATTAAAAATACTATGAAAAGTATCAATTAAGGTTGGTAATTTCTTAGAAATGGCATATAAACCATTAGCACTGACACCTAAAAAATACGTGATCACAAACTTATCTGATGCATCCATAATCCACCACATTAAAGCATTAGGAATTAATGGTATAGAATATCCCAACATTATTTTCATCATTTGTCTGGATGGTTTCAGTGCAATATATTTCCAAACGTTAGAAACTAAAATAGCAAACACAATGCATATAATATCTGCTAATATAAAACTATACAAATATCCCAAAATACCATATCTAAGCTTAACTAAGAAAATTATATTTAGTCCAGCAAATCCAAATGTATATAATACACCATTACTTGCGAATGCCTTTACATGTCCAGTAGCCCTCAAAAATTGATTTAATACTTGCATAATTCCATTGCAAATAAATAATAAACCAAAAAGTAACAAATATTTAGATATTTGTGGATACAGAAAAGATATTCCCGGTAGCAAGCAACACAAAATCAAAATACCACATATGTACACACAGAATGCTGCTGTTAAAACCGCTTTTTTATCATATCTCTTATCCATTGCATACCGAAGTACTGCGTCAGACATACTTAAAAAAATAATTGGTAACAACAAACTGTTAAGTGTCGTCATAATATCAACAACACCATACTCCTCTGTTGAAAGGACGTATGTATAAATTGGCACCATGATAAAAGATAGTACCTTGCTTCCTAAATTTGCAACCGTAAAAACAATTGAATTATTAACTAATTTTTTATATGGACTATTGCTCATAATAAGATATTATCACTTTCTTTAAACTTTCAAATTCATTACAATAAGCCTTATTGTTTGAATATGGATTCTTAATTAAGTCAGAAACTGCAGTTTTTATAAGTTCTTCATCCACTGATTTAAAAAAACAAATATTGGAACTTTTTTTTATCCATTCATATTCTGATTCTACTTTATGATTATAGTTTCCAAATGCTATACAAGGTGTGTTTGTTAAATATGAAAAAATCATGCCATGTATTCTATCTGTTACAACTAATGTACTCTTTGAGAACTGATCCAGAATTCTATTCAAATAATCCCATCGTTGATTCATCGGAAATATTGTGTCCACCACCGTATCTGTAATAAGAACCTCTCCAAAGTTCAAAAGTATATTTTTAATTAGATCAAATTCTTTATTAGTTAATCCCTTCTCCACATCATTTCTCATGCACATCAAAATCTCGTTCTTCTCCGTCGATACATGCACAATTGGAGACTGACTCAATACAATATCAGGTACAAGTTTTGTTTTTATTCCATGCTTTAAAAAAATTGCTTTACTTTTTTTCTCTCTAACGAAGATTTGTAATTTAGTACATTTTTTACACAAAGCAATAAACTTTTTTTCTTGTCTCGTATTATGGAAAAAAATAGTTTGCGGAAAAATTATAATCTTATTTTTTCTAAACACCTTCATCATTCGAAGTAATGGATTATAAATTTCTATATATTCATCTCCAATATACCCGCCTCCACTTAAAATGATAATATCCTGTTGACGAATATTTTTTTTCACAACATTAATGGCATTTTCCGTTTGTCCTGTTTGAACTTCAACTATATGAATATCTCCCCCTAATAAGCAACTTAAATATTCTTCTTCTGCTTTAACAATAGCATGATCCCCCATATTAGTTCCACAAGCCACAAAAAAAAGATATATAATAGGTTTTTCTTCATTTACATCATATTCATAATTGAATGGATTATTTTTTCTTAACTTTCCTCTAATTAGCTCATATTTTATATTTTTAGCAAAACACCTCATTTTTTATGCTCCCTTAAATACTTGAGTGAAAAAATATGTGGAAAATAATAAAATATAATAAATTTAATTTTCCTATTTCCCAGTCTTTTATTTTTCATAATACTCAATTTATTTTCGTAAAGTTTTCTTTTTAATTCTGAAGCTAATTGTTGATCATGTAGCCTTGTAATTGCCGTTACATAATTCGTAAGTGTTGTACGATAATAATAGGCCGCAGCCATTTCTGCTAATTCTAATTCATTTTCTTCTTCAAAAAAGGAAGTTCTCTCTTCCATCATATCCGTTACGTCTTTAATATTTTTACTTTTTACTGAAGCTGACATAATACTTCCCGTTCTATTTTGTCTATAATTATATCCTGCATAATTCAAAACAACGTAACTTTCAGCATTATACATTGCCCTGTAAGTAAAAAATCCATCTTCATGTAATCTTCCAACTGCAAACTGCAAATTTTTAAATATTTTTCTATTATAAAGCTTGCACCAAACTGCTGAATGCAATGGTTTAGTTTGTAATAAATACGATGCTAGTGCCTCCTTCCTAGTAAAAACAGTATCACTAGATATACACTCTACTCTGATATTATCTGAATAAACCCATCTAATTCCTGACTCTACAATATCTGCATCATATTTTTCTACACTTTCTATCATATTTTGAATAAAATCAGGTTCAATCCAGTCATCAGAATCCAAAAATGCAATATATTCTCCCGTTGATTGATTAATACCAGCATTTCGTGCCGCACTTAACCCACTATTTTCTTGATTAACTAATATCCAACCATTTTCTTGTGCATAATACCTACATATAGAAAGACTATTATCTGTAGATCCATCATTTACTAAAATCACTTCAATATTAGGATATATTTGATTTTTCACACTTTCTAAGCACTGTTTTAAATATTGTTCCACATTATATACTGGAATTATTAAACTTACTAATTTTTTCGTCATATTTATTCCCCCATCTTAAGTAACAAATAAATAGTATTAAAATAATAAATAACTTCTGTTCACCAACCATAGTATTCATCGTAAAGCATAAAAAGAATGAGATAAGTGGAATGTATCTTTTTAAATTTCTTAATCCTAACCAGAAAAACTTCTTCATAAATATAAAATATGAGACAAATCCATAAGCATATATCCAATATAAATGTCCACTATGTGCTGCTCTTACCCTACCGTTAATATATAATTCCGAACCCTTTCCCATTAATATATATTTAATAATACTATCATCTCTTAAAATTCTCATCCATATTTCAGTTCTTGACTCCTCATTATTTTGCAGTCGCTCCATAGCAGCAGAAACTATATCTGATTCCAGAAAATGGGACAGATACCCTTGAGAAATAAAAACCGCCATACTACAAAAAATAACTATTGAAATCACTAGCGATTTTCGAGATATATATCGATTAAATAATTTCCCAGAAAATAAAGCATACAACAAATATAATGTCCAAGAAACTGCACATCCAATCCATCCCCCTGAACTCATACAACAAAATAGAACAAACATATCTGCTGCAAATAATAATATTTTTTCAGCAAATGATGTTTTACAAAAAATTAACATGAACATTATAACCCCAGTAATTGCATAAGCAATATTATTAGTATCTGTCCAAATGAAATTGTAACGATTTGTATATCCCCAAATCTCATTTTCAATCATTATACTATTATATGAATTTCCTTTATTCCACATAGAAGATATTTGAACAAATAATGACATATTTAATTGAAATATTACTGCTAAAATAACTACAAATCCTACAAAAGTCCACAATGCTTTTTTTAAATCAACTTTATTTTTTTTTAAATATGATTTAAAGAAAAAGTAATATCCAAACGCAAAGTAATATTGTACTAATCGTTTGAAATTATCCGCAAATATTTCAGAGGAATAATTATAAACTGATCCAAATATTGTACTAATAAGCATCAACGCCATACAACCAAGAATCACCTTTATTTCCCTATCTCTCATAATCTCTTTATAGTGATTAACTATCCAAACTAATATCAAAATATATGACAATGGAACAACCACAATATTGAAATATGGTAAAAATAGAATATCACCAACAATTACCCAAAATAAAAACCTTTGATTATCTACTTTTTTCATACTACCTTCTTTCTAGAAAATCCAAAATTTTTGAGCTCTGTACTTCCCAGTTTCTACATTCTACCACTAATTTCTTTCCTTGATCCGCAATTTTTTCAAGTTTATTTGCAGAATAACTAGAGATTTTTTCAATCGCCAACGCTATGTTTTCAGGAGAATCATTTTCCAAATATATCATTGCCTCATCATATTCATGTGTGTATCCATTCAATCTTGTTGATAATACTGGCGTACCACTCAACAAATATTCAAATGTTTTTGATGGAAATGTAACTTGTGCAATTGGATCATTTACTACTCTTGGATTAATTAATAACCATGCTTCTTTTTGTTTCTGCATAACCTCCTGGTTTGATACTCGTCCATGGAATCTAATTTGCGGATTTTTTAATGCTGCATTTTTTACTATATTCTCAAGATAACCACTACCATAAATATCTAGAATAATATCTTTTTTCGATAATATTTCCATTGCTTCAATTAAATTTAATATTCCATTATATTCTGTCAATGCTCCGCAATATAAAATATTGTGTTCATTACCTTTTTGAACCGGCATGTTATACTTTTCAATATCTACCTCGTCTACGCCTCCATCAATTACGATATACTCTTTGCTAGGAAGATATTTATCTATAACATGCTTATTCAACACAATATACCTATCACAAATTTTCATACTTTTCCATGTTGATTTTTCAAAAAAAGAACGTAACCAAGTAGAAACACCTTTTCTATCTGTCTTATCATCAATTGGTAAATCAGCAAGTAAACAAACTGTATCCAATTTAGGGTTCTTTTTTTTCAACCATCGCATCGGTATACCAATCTGAGGAAAGAGATTAAAACAAAATATCGTTTCTGCTTCTGTATCTCTAATAATTCTCTTAGCAGTTCTATACATACTCATAATCTGCCAAAATTGTTTTACCACAGGCAAGTTACAATATGATATTCTATGAGAAGTCACTCCTGGAACTAATTCTTTTTTTTCATATTTCTGATATATGTTTTTTTCAGAAGGATATGAGGCAAGAGGTGTAACCGTAATACATGTAATTTCCACATCTTTTCTCAATGCTAAATTTTTAATAACATTCCACTGCATTTTATTTCCTGCAACAGAAGCCCCTGATGCATGATTCGCCTCTTCTGGTGTTACAACATATCCCAAATATACAATCTTTTTCAAAACTTCCTCCTATCGGCTTATTCCCAATATAAAACAATATTGATCCAAATTACTTTTTTTAATCATCCACTTTAATACAATATTCATTATTACAACAATCGTTAAAACTATAATAGGTCGGAGAAAAATAAAATTTATCAAAATTCCCTGACTCATAACTCTTGCCACAATTCCTGCAATTGGCATATGCCAAATATATATAAAGAAAGATTCTCTCCCCATTTGATACACTTTATTAGATAAACAATACATTTTATGTTTTTCTATCATTAGCGCCAATAGCATTAAAGTGATTGCCCCCAACCAACAAGCTATTGTATTAATACCTTTCCAATATCCGCCTCCACTTCCTCGATAAACTTGGAATCCAAGTAATACAGTATAAAAAAATATTAGCCTCCAACGTATCCTATATAATTTATTCAACATTTCTTTTGTCTTATCTGCATAGAGCGTAATTTGCATTCCTAATGCAAAATACCCTATCCAATTTAAAACATTTAAATATGGAGACAATTCTCCTATCTGATAACCAGAAATTGTCGAAGCCACTGTCACTATTTCACAAACAATAAATGCAATGTTTGTCCTCATAAACGGTAAAAATGTAAAAACCAGATAAAATACCATAAGCATTGTAAGATAATAACAATAACTTCCATTACCTAATACAAAATTTATCCAACTACTCACACTTAATGGCGGCATTCTGAGATAAACGTATAAATAAACACACGTTGCACTAATAAACCACGGGATACAAATATAATTAAAACGTTTTTTTAAAAATACTACTATATGTCCTTTTCTATAATGAAATAACATACCAGAAATCACAAAAAAACAAATTACTCCAAGTGTGCCTATATTCTGCAAGATAAGAGAACACTTGTTTACAAATTCTGCTTCATGATTTAAAACAGAATTACAATGTGCACATATTACACTAAGAATTGCCAATCCTTTTATATAATAAATTGTTTCATTCTTTTTCTTCACACTCTTTCACCAATACTTCCATATGTCTTTTAGCCATTGACTCTATTGTGTATTTTCTTATTACACTAAGCACATTTTCACTTTTACATTCTCTAACAATTAGTCCTTTGATTGCCTTAACTAATAAGTCTATATTTTCAACTGGAACAATGCGGCCCACACTTTCATTTTTAATCAATTCTAGACCCGCAACACAGCGATCTGTGGTTATAACTGGTAATCCCTTCGCCATTGCTTCATTAACCACAAGTCCCCATATGTCCTCCCTCGTAGGATGAACAAATATATCTGCTGCCATATAATACTTATTCAATTCGTTCTTGGTCTTGAAATTTAAAAAATGTACATTTTTTAATCCATAGGTATCTACCAACTCTATGTATTCCTGTGTTGGATTTCCACCAATAATATAGCAACCAATCTCTTTTTCTAATTGCGCCATTGCCTGTATAAGTAAATCATATCCTTTTCTGGGTATAAATTGTCCTACAGCTAAGATAATTTTCTTTTCTGTCATCCTCAATTGTTTGCGAAGCTCTTCCTTTTGAGCTACAGATACAGGTTCACTTAAAATATCTTCATCTCGCAATGAAGTAAAGGGATATCTCACTAACTCAAACTTTTTAGCTCCATATGTAAGATAATATTTATCATGTATTTCTGCAGTACTAAAATATTTACATGCTCCAGATAAAATCCAGCTTTTAATTTTTTCTTTCATTCCTTTACCATTCCCAGCAAATCCTCCATCACTCTCCACAATATATGGTATATTTTTTATTCGCAACATCGTAATTGCTAACATACCCGTCGGATCTGAAAAATTAGTAACAACAATATGATCATATACATTCTTATGAAGATATTGAAGTACTTCTGGACAAAAAGCTTCTGCAACACCTACACTTTTTCCCTTTAAAAAAATTGATGTAAAATGCTCCGTATTAAATTTTTTCCAGCTCTCATCTCTTTCAACTGATGATTGTTTTTCAAATAGAACAGTAAGAGAACAGTACTTTCCTAGTTCATTGAAAAATGAAACTCTATATGGGGATGGAATATTTGTCAACCACAATATTTTCATAAACTCTAATCCTATCCAAAAATCTTTTTATACCCTGTTTCTATCTTTGACTGTTCTACTTTTTCTTTGGCAATTTGAACAGCCTGTTCTGCCATATGCTGTCGTTGATCAGGCTGCATTTTTACCAATGTCATTAGGGACTCTGTAAATGCATCCATGTCTTCTGTAATCGGGAGCACATATCCAGCATGTCTATCTGCTATAATCTTCCATGGAGTCTGGTCACTAATTACCGGAATGCACCCAACTGATAAGGCTTCAAAAATAACATGACCATAGTTCTCGCATTTTGTAGGAAAAAGAAATACATCATGTTCTTGAAGCTTTTCCTGAACCATTTCAGATGATACATCACCTTTATATGACCATATAATATTGTTCGGCAATTTTTTTAATTCTGTTTTGCACTTTTCCCAATAATCAGCATCCTCCTCTGGTCCATAAATTGTAAACTTTATATCACATTTTAATCTTTCAAGACTTTTAATTGCTCCTAGCAGATTTTTTGAAGAGCAAATTCTGGACAAAAATGTAACTTTCAACGGTCCTTCAGCTATTTTATTAAAATCTATTCCCGGGACACTTGTTCTAGGTATATCCTCTGCTATAATACACTCTGCATTCTCTCCAATATTTTTTTTCACATCTTCCAACTCTAACTCTGATGTTACAGACCATTTCACCTTTTTAAATAATCCGAACACCTTACATACATTAATAAACAGTTTCTTTTTTAAAGGTTTATGAGAAAGTGCCCCTTCAGAAAATGTTCCCATTGCTGCAACAATAACTGGTATTCCTTGCAATTTTCCTAATTGGTTTAAAATTAGAGTTTTATAGCCATAACTTTCATAAAAGCCACATGTATAAATTAAATCCTTCCCACTAGATACTTTCTTAATTAAATCATATGAAAACCCTCCTGGTTTAACATACCACACTTTTGCTTTACCTACAATATTCCATCTTTCGTACTCAATATAGGGGTATGATTTCGTATCACCATGATCTCGATCCAAACAAACGATATAAAATTCATAGTCATTACCAAGAGCTTCTGTAATATTAATAATAGTACGAAGTGGACCTCCATCTTTGTGTCCCGGTAAGTACCTCCCCGTTAAGATCAAAATCTTTCTCATCTTTTGCTTATCTCCTTTATTTTATCACGCTCATATATCTTTGCATCCACAAGAAATCTATACCAATATGCTTGCATAAAAGCAAAGATTTTTCCTTCTCTTCCATCTAAAAAACCCAAACGTACATAATATCTATATAAATAATACAGATGTGCCCTCATCCCTATAGGTAATCTATAGTAAATCTTAAACTTAATAATCCTCTTAATTTTTGCACCCTTACTCATTCCAGACGTTTTTACATTTTGATTATATCCCGCTAAATAATCTAGAACCTCTCTGTTAGAATATTTATTATGTTTATCAATCCAAGCACTTAAATCTTTAAAGTCATAATGAAGAGAATCTGTTTTAAGTTCTACACTTCTCCCTTCTTTCAAAATAATATGCTCATCCATATTTCGATCTTCCATATACCCTTTATCTGCTTTATAGATTAATAACTTTTTAAACGGATATATTCCACCATGTTTAAGATTTCTTCCCATAAAACTTACTGTAAAGCGTACAATCAAACCATTTATATCTGTGGAATCATTTTCAATACACAATCTTTCAATTTCCTCTGCTGATTCTTCTGTTAATCTTTCATCCGCATCTATTCTAAAAATCCATTTTGAATCAATATTAGCATTCTTAATCCCCCAGTTATATTGCTTTGAATAATTCTCCCATTTATGAGTAAATACTTCTGCCCCTTTACTTTTTGCAATTTCAACAGTAGTATCACTGCTTCCACTATCTACTACTACAATTCTTTTGGCAATAGGTCTAATGGAATCAATACATGCACCTATATTCTTTTCTTCATTAAATGTCAAAATCATTGCTGTTAAATCTAACATATTATATCCCTCATAATATCTAATCTCTACATCCACTGCTTTATCTAACATATTTTATATGTATCTATTTCTCATATGGCATTATTTTCATAAAATGTTCTTCCATTTCATCCATAAGCTTTTTCTTTTCAAAATTAGCAAGATAGTATTCTCTCGAATTATTTTCCATTTGTTGGGTGTCTTCTTGCTTCATCTGATTAATAATCTGACACAATCCCTCTGCATCCCCAATATCACTACAAAGCCCACATTTTGCATCTTCTATAACTCGCTTAGTTTCCCCAGACGCAGATGCGATAATCGGCATCCCACATGCCATATAAGATTGCAATTTTGCTGGAATTGTTTTAGTGAACAATTCATTATCCATGAAGGAAACAAAGGCTGCATCACAACAAGCTAATAACTCTGGTATTTTTTCCTGAGGCTGTCTGTCAATCATTATGAACTTATCTTGCACATCTAACCGACTTATTTCTGTCAGAAAGTTTTCTTTGTTTCTTCCATCACCTACAATTACAAATTCCACATTTTCTAATTTTTGTGCTGCTTTTGGAAGTATTTCCAAGCCTTGTGCCTGCCCGATGTTTCCGGTAAAAATAATTTTGAACATCCCATCATCTGGAATTTCCGGAGTATATTTCTTGTCTACCGGACAGTAGAATTCTTCTGCATATTGCGGCCAATAACTTACTTTATTTTTATCCCTGCAGCGCTTTTGTATCTCTTTTACAAAACTTGGAGAAGTCGCAAAAATATGATCACAATGCTCATATATATAATCCACCATTTTTCCGATTGGCTTCAGCACGAGCGGACTATGAATTCCTGTTACAATCTCTACATTTTCCGGCCAAAGATCCTGCACATAAAGATAATGAGGAATTTTATGCTTTTTAGCATACCACACACCTATCAATGCTTGCGTCATAGGTGACACTTCAAATGTAAATACGTAATCTGCCTTGATTTCTGTCAGGCACTTCCAAATATACCCTGAAATTACAAATGACAGATAATTGCAGGCAAGACCAATCGAGTTATTTCCTCTCGCAGTCAACGGAATTCGTACAATTTTTACGCCATTCCATTCCTCCGTTCTTTTATGCGCCAAATCATATCCTTCATAATATTTTCCTTGTGGATAATTTGGAATTCCTGTCAGTACCGTTACTTGATATCCTCTTTTTACCCATTCTGAACAAATATCATTGATTCGAAATGGTTCTGGATAAAAATACTGACTTACTACTAAGATGTGTTTTTTCTTAGGCATTTTCTATTCCTCCAAATCGGTGCCTTCTGTTAAAATAATTGATTTTCTCAGACTATTCACTCTATAATTTTCCTTATACTCACTCATACTCATCTCATAGGAAGAATCTCCAAATGCCTTTGTTGTTAATTCTCCAATTTTGCCTGGAACTTTTTCCAATACCTTTACAAACAAATACACAAAAGGAATCATAATGATTCTATGTCCTTTTACCTCTGCAATCATCTGTACCATATCAGAAGTATTTGTATATTCTCCATTTTGTGGGAAGAAAACACCTGTCTCTTCATTGTCAATCATCAATTTCACAAACTGACATAAGTTATCAATGTGTAACATCGATCTTTGGTTCTTTACAATTGGAAATACGGGTAGCCTAGATGCTAATTTTGCTAACTGTGGATAATTCCCCTTTGACCCTTTTCCATAAATCATTGGTGGGCGTAATACTACCACCTTAAAACCATCTGTTACCATTTCTTGTAATTTTTTATCTGCCTGCAATTTGCTATCACCATAAAAGTTCAATGGTTTTGGTTCTGTTGAAAATGTAATAATACGTTCTTTACATCCTGAATACACAATCATGGAAGACATAAATATAAATTGTTTCACATTTGATCTTTTTGCTTTTTCCGCTACTTCTAAAGTAAGTTCTGTATTTACTTCATAATAAAGTTCTTTTTGCTCTTCTGTTATTGCACCTACATCTGCATGAGCAATACCTGCCACATGGAAAATCACGTCATACTCAGCAAAATCCTTATCTCTCCATGAATTATTCAACATATCTAATGTATCTACTTCGTATTGATCACGATCTTTTAATAACCACTGCTCCACCGATTCACCTATATAGCTTCCTTTTCCTGTGATCAGTATCTTTTTTTTACAATTCTCTTGCTTTATTATATCTAATTCTATATCCTGCTCTTCCGAACTATCCTTCACAAAATAGTCTGACATTTTTACTCTGCGTTTTACATTTATAAATATAGTTGCAAAAATTTCAGAAACTCCCAAAAAAATTACGACACGTTTTAGTATAGACTTTTTCTTGTCTATTTTTTTTGATTCCTTTTGAAATTTGATTGCCTTTACAAGAAAAACTAATATTCCTGTTGCAATTGCGCTCGCAACTCCTATCACTATCGCTCCAATTTTTATCTGTTCATTCATTTTCTCCGGCGAAACACTTCTATCCGTTTCCATACCAGCTTTATTCATTTCTCCAGTTCCGCCTTCTACTACTCCATCCGAGTTCAATACTGATCCTATTGTTCCAAGAAAACACTTTATATCCATCCAAATTCCAAGTTTTTCCACATATTCTCCATCCAGCTTGGCTTTTACCGGAATTTCCAGTTCATCTCTTCCGTTAATCTGTGCCCAGCCTGTCAGTCCCGGTTTTACATCATTTGCATTGTATTTCTCACGTTCTGCAATCAGCACATCCTGATTCCAAAGAGCAGGACGAGGACCAATAACAGACATATTTCCAATGAAAATATCCCAAATCTGTGGCAGTTCATCCAAACTGTGTTTTCTCAAAAACTTTCCAACCCTTGTAATATACTGATCCGGATCTCCCAACATATGTGTAGGTACGTCATGTGGAGTACTCATCTTCATACTACGAAACTTATGTATCTTAAAGAATTCCTTATTCTGACCAACTCTCTTTTGTGTAAAAAGTACTGGTCCTGGATCATCAATTTTAATCGCAATGGCGATTGCTGTATAAACAGGAGACAACAGTACTAAACCACCAAAAGAGAGCACAATATCTATGGCTCTCTTAACGTATCTATCGTAAATTCCCTTACTTTTTTTAGTCTCTCCGACAGCTTCTAAATGTCCTCTGACTCCATCTGCATTTTCTTCATCATTTTCATCTTCCACAAAAATGACTTTCTTACCTTCCAAAGGATTCTTCTGTTCCATTTCTTTTTCAAAAACAGAATCTTCTTTTTTCTTTTTTGCAATAATATTTAATCCTATAAAAGCTGTCCCTGTTCCGATTACTGCAATTTTAATAATGTTTCCAATCTTTTTCTTATCGATTGACATATATGCTTACTCCCGTTTACTTTTTCAATTAAATATTCATCGTTGCAACTGTGCTGTTATGCCAATTTCTGCTGCGCTTCACTTTCTTCCCCCAGCAGTCTCTCATACACTTCACCTTTTTTCTCACTTCCATGTTCTCCCGCCGGGTGATAAGTCGTTACAACTTCCGCCACTTTTTCACGGATATCCTCTGCATTTGTATATGCCATATCCATCAGCGTTTGAAGCTCCTTCAAAAACGTTTCGACTTCAAAAGGAATCGGACATCCGATATGGATCAATTCATTTCTTGTTTTCTTCAGCCCTTCCTCTGCCATCAACTTCTCTTCATAAAGCTTCTCTCCCGGTCTCAAACCTGTATATTCCACTTTGATATCAATATCAGGCTTCATACCGGACAGCTTGATCAGGTTTCTTGCCAGTGTATCGATCTTCACCGGACTTCCCATATCCAGCACAAAAATCTCACCGCCGTGGGCATACGTTCCTGCCTGCAGCACCAGACTGACAGCCTCCGGAATCGTCATAAAGTAACGGATAATATCCGGATGTGTAACCGTAACCGGGCCGCCTGCTTCGATCTGCTTTTTAAACAGCGGGATTACAGAGCCATTGCTTCCAAGTACATTTCCAAAACGAACAGCTACAAATTCTGTCTTAAGATTTTTCGGAATCCCCTGTTTTATCATTGACCCGTCTTCATCATCTGCATGCGCATACAGAATCGGCAGCTTTTCCGGTGTACCTTCTTTGATCATGCGGTCAAAAGACTGAATGATCATCTCACACAGCCGCTTACTTGCTCCCATGATATTTGTCGGATTAACCGCCTTATCTGTACTGATCAATACGAATCTCTGACAGCCGTTCATCATGGCTGCGTATGCAGTCTTGTAAGTTCCGATCGCATTATTTTTGATGGATTCGCACGGACTGTCCTCCATCAACGGCACATGCTTATGCGCTGCCGCATGGTACACAACATCCGGTTTATATGTTTCAAACACCGCATTGATCCTTCTGGAATCCCGGATAGAACCGACCAGGACAACCAGATCCAGTTTTGGATACTTTTTCTTCAGCTCCTGCTGAATATCATATGCATTGTTCTCGTAGATATCAAAAACAATGAGCTGCTTCGGATTATATGATGCAATCTGACGGCAGAGCCCGGAACCGATACTTCCGCCCCCTCCTGTCACCATCACTTTCTTCCCATTGATAAACTCGTGGATTTCTTCCATATTGACCTTGATCGGATCACGTCCAAGCAGTTCCTCTACAGCAACATCCCGCAGAGCACTTACTTTTATCTCTCCGGTAAGGAACTGATAAACTCCCGGAAGATTCTTCAGCTCACATCCGGTCTCTTTACAAATATTTAAAATATCGCGCTTCTCCTGTGCCGTAGCACTCGGAATCGCCAGAACGATCTTGTCAATCTTATAGCGCTCGACACAGGACATAATGTCATCCCGTCCTCCAACGATCTGAACACCTTCAATGTATCTGCCCCATTTATTCGGATTGTCGTCAATGATACAACAGACAATATCCTTCAGTTCCTTTGCCGTCTTGATATCACGCAGAATGATCCTGCCGGCCTTTCCGCCTCCGATCAGAAGCACCTTTTTTGCCTTGGCACGCTCTTCTGTCGTTCTGCGCTTGTCCCGTTCCAGCAGGACAAACCGATATGCAAACCGCACTGCCAGTGTCAGTCCGAACTGAACCAGGATTCCAAAGAAATAGTACGATATCGGCATTCTTCCAAAGAAAATGCTCATCCCTGTGCAATGGAATATAAAACTGATGCCTGTTGCAAACACCATTCGTATCAGCTCATTATAGCTTGCAAATCTCCAGATACTGTTGTACAGATGCATACGCCAGAATACAAGCAATGAAAAAATCACATAGATTCCGATAAATTTGACATAGCTGCCCAGATATTCTTTCGGTATCAAAGAATATCTGCAGTCAAACCGGAACCACAGCGCCAGAAAAAATGCAAGAATAATCGCAATCGCATCATAACCTGCCAGCGCCATGGATACGACCTGCCAGTGTTCGATTCTTTTCTTTCTAAACTGAACCGAATCACTTTTCGTTTGATTCAAATTTTTACTCACAAAATCTCCTCCCGTTTCTCTCCATTCTCAACTTTTTCGAATATTTTTCCTTCCCCAAACCCGTAATCTTTATTAAATTTTTATAAAGATACGCTATCGATTTCATTCTATTACAATTTCCGCCATTTTTCAACAGTGCTCGACGTTTTGTACAATAATTTCTCGCTTTTAAGTAACCCTATGCTATATGTAGTACATTTGCATTTGTTTTCTGTAAAAAAATTGTAATAGCACTTTCGTATGATTTCTCTTTCCTGACTATTTTCTTTAAGATTTCCCGATTGTCTCCTCGCTTTTTGTATAAAATCGCAAAAAAAGTGGAAGAAATCGCTCTCTTCCACTTTTCTCTAAATATTAAAATCTTTTTCTGTCAGAATAATTCTGTCTGCATCATCTGTATTCTTTCCAAGAACTCGCTTCACAAGCTTCTTGGCGGATACCTTTTGTGAATGCGACATCGCCTCATCCATAATGTCTTTTACTTCCGCAACTGTCACTGCGTGATCTTCTCTCTGCATCGCATCGATCCGGCTGTACAGTGCCAGGATTCCCATCTCATCGATACGATATCCATTCTCCTGTGCGTAAGTCTGACCAAATGTAACCAGCTCATCATTTACAAAGATCGGCACTTCCAGTCTGCTCGTAAATTTCTTTCTGAATTCTCTGTTTGAGGAAAGTATACGGTCAAGCGGCTTTCTCTGCTCTTCCAGCACGATCAGCATCTCTCCGGTATCTTTTTCCATCGCTTTGTTCAGCTTCGCAACTGTTCTTTCGCTTAATTTTCCTGCTTTTTCAATGATCAGTGCTCCGCCGTACAGCTTAGCAATGATATCACTGATCTTCTTCTTATTCAGTGCTTCTCCAGTGATGATCGCAACTCTTCCCTGACGGATCTTTCTCTGCTTCTGGATCGCCTTGACCACATCAACCGCAAGAACCGTCTTTCCGTTGCCTTTGTTTCCGACGATCAGCAGGTTGCCTGTATTGGATGTACCTCTTCTGTTCGTACAATTGCGGTCCTGCTCCAGAACATCCACCAGCTGCTCGCTCATGCCGCGCACCGGAACAAAGTAGGAGAACAGCTTCTTCTGTTCTTCTGTCAGTCCTGCTCTTTTTGCACCCTGTCCGGACAGATCATAGCGGCTGTGTACCAAAAATCCTGTATCGGAAATCGATAATGCATCTGCAATCTCATCCATCGGAAGTGGTGCAGTCTTTCCTGTCGCGATCAGCTTCGCAGTCTCTTTTCTGCTCAGCGGTGTCGTAGAACTCAGAATATCCGACTCAACAGGCTCTTCATCCGGGATCTCACGATCGTCCGGTTCATCACTCAGCGTCGGCTTGAACTCTTCCTGCAGCCCTGCTGCAATCGATTCGTAATCGTCCTCATAATCATCATCGTAATCCAGTTCTTCTTCGAATTCCTCTTCCAGTTCCTCTGCTGCGTCTTCTGTCAGAAGGTCTTCATAATCTTCTGCACTGTCAACCTCCAGAGTCAGCTCTTCTGATTCCATTCTAAGCTCTTCTGTTGCTGCCTCCTTATTCTCAAGAGGTTCAACAGGAGTACTCGTGTGTACCGGAATCTCCTCACTCTCTTCTTCCGGAATCACACCTTCAATCTCATCGATCATCCTCTGAATATCCGGGGATAAGATCGGGCTCTTTGGCTTGCGCTCGATCTGTTCTATATCCTCTTCGTTCACTTCTGGAACTTCTTCCGGTTCAACACTGCCCTCTGCGGCTTCCCACTCAGCAAGAATATCATCAATATCAAGTATATCGTCAACCGGCTCGTCTATTCTCTCATCCTCTTTGATTTCTGTTTCTTCTAATTTAATAGATTCTTTTTCCATATCTTCCTTCTCAGCCTCTTCTGCTACTTCAGGTTCCTCGATTACTTCCACATCTGCTGCATCTGCCACTTCCGGTTCTGCCAGCTCTTCTAATTCTTTCAGGTCAACTTCCTTAACTTTCGTCTCGATCGTCTCCTCAATAATCTCTTCTACAGGTTCTTCCTCTGTCACTTGATCCAGCAATTCCAGATCTGATAATGACTCAATCTCTTCCAGTGCTTCTGCCAGATCTGAGCAATCATCTTCCCCTGTACTCTCCTCGTCATCACCTTCCACCGGTTCTGCGTCCTCTTCTGCCAATTCTTCGATGTCTTCTTCGTACTCTTCCGCATCCTCTTCTGAAAGTTCCAGCTCTTCCTGCTCCTGCGCTTCTTCTTTTTCTGTATGGAACAAATTCTGAAGCGCCTCGCCAAGCTTCATCGTATCACCCAGCTTCTTCTTCGGCGGCTCCGCTTTTTTCAGCTGCTCTGCCACTTCCTCCTCACTGAGTTCGGCATTCTCCGGCTCTGCGATCTGCTCAGAACGCTCCAGCATATCCTCTGTATAGCGGGCAGCTTCTTCCTGCTCTCTTCTCCGCTTTTCTTCTTCCTCAGCTTTTATTCTGCCCAGATCGATCAGTTTTTCTGCTGCTCTTTCTGAAGATTTTTCTGCTTCTTCCAGCCTTCTGTCATACTTTTCCTGCTGCAGTGGAGTCAATGGCTTGTATCGCATCTTCAGTTCCATGGCCTTGTATACATACTTGCCTTCGCTGAACCACAGGATCAGATCATCACACTCTTCCAGACATTCGGCTGTCATCCCGGCTTCTTCATATCTCTTGGCCAGCTCGTATGCCCACTCTTCGACATACTCTGCTTTTTTGAACTGCTCCAACGCACGGATCTGCTGCTCGATCGGAGCTCTTCGTGCTCTCAACAGGCGGTATCTTAGGATGTACTGATTCGGATCTTTTGGCGCAGCCTGTACGTATTCATCATAATAGTCGATTGCCTCTTCCAGATTTCCAACCTTTATCGCAAGAGTGCACAAGCGATATAATATCTTTCTGCTCCCCTCTGTTCTATGATAGGCAGCTCTCAGAACTCCAAAACTCTTACGGTAATCTCTGATCTTTTCATATATATTGCTGACGTTTAACAGCATATTTACATTTCTGACACGCTTCCAATCAATGCTGTCAGCAATCTCAGCGGCTCTGTTGTATGCACCGTTTTCCATAAGTTTTAGCATCTGTTCTGTCTTCAACTTATATTCATACTTGTCCACTATGCTCACCTCATTATACTTAGTCTGTACCTTACAGGTATCTTTCTCTTCATTGCCTAGTTTGTTCTAGTTTACCATATGACTCCCGTAATGTCAAAAAAATGCACCCTCAATTGACATTGAAGATGCATTTTGCATTTTATTCAAATTTTTCATATTCTATTTTATAAATCGAAGGAACTTCTCAATTCTGTTCCTGCAAGACCTCTACCTATGTTAATTGATATAGCAGTCTGTTCACTAAGACTGGCTTATATGAAACCTCCTGTTCTTCAATTTAACAATATCTATAACCTAAATCCGACTCGGTATCGGTATCATCCTATCATGAAAGTCCTCTCTTCAGTTATTCTCTCTATAACCTTTCGGCTGCTGCAGTATCATCTGACGATATTCCAACATCCTATTTGATTATTCTTTCTATAACTGGGGGTGCTTCATATAAAACTGATATTCCTTATCCATGTTTCTTTACACATGTTCGGGAACTTTGGCTACATGTGGTATCTATATTCAATACGTCTGTAGATGTCGAATCTTTTCATTTTCATCCAGCTTTACAATCTCTTCGATTTGATCTTTTCATTCACTTTTACTGGATCTTATCTTTCGTGGTAAAGGTCTCTTTCACAGGAACCTGCATCTACCGTACCACTGACATATTGAAATGTAACTGATGATATACTGTCCATTGGACCTCTGCCTCCTTAGTTCGTTTATTTTTAATCTAACAGAACGACTGCTTACTAAATTAAGAATCGCTCTTTAGTTAAATATCCTTTTGAGATGTGTGATTGTTGTATCTCTTTTGGATTGACTTAATAATAACACTATCCCTTTTAGTTGTCAACACATTTTTTATATTTTTCTTTAATAATTTTTAAACTATTCTTTTTTGTTTGAATTTTCTGAATATTCAATTTGTATAATATGCGCATTGCGATTGTACACAAATACAGATATAATAAATTTACTTTTTAGCTGTCGTCTGTACAGCATTGGCTTCTGTCTTTTAGAAGCTGTCTGTTTTCCGGCGTTTCGCCAGATTTTCAGTTGATTTTAACCGAACACAAGAATAAGAAGATTGCATCTACACGATAAGTTTTTTATAATGGAGGAAAGTACATGCGAAAAAATAAAAAAAGAAATCACCAGAAACACCCTGTCCCGAATCACAAATATAAGGATCGGCTTTTTCGCCTGGTTTTCAATAACAAGAGGGATCTTTTGGACCTATACAATGCATTGAATAATACCTGCTATGAAAATCCGAATGATCTTGAAGTTAATACACTGGAGGACGCTGTTTATCTCTCTATGAAAAATGATATTTCATTCCTGATCGGCGGGACACTGAATCTCTATGAACATCAGAGCACGTATAATCCAAATATGCCATTGCGCGGACTGATCTATCTCGCCAGATTATATGATGGATACGTTGAGACGAAAAATATCAATTTATACAGCAGCTCTTTAAAAAAGCTGCCGATTCCTCAATACTTTGTGTTCTATAACGGCACAAAAGAACAACCAGATGAGACGATTCTTCAATTGATGGATGCATTTGAATCTGTATCCGATAATCGGCAGCCTTGTCTGCAGTGCACCGCAGTGATGCTGAATATCAATTACGGACATAACCTTGCGCTTATGGAAAAATGCCAGCGGCTGAAAGAGTATTCTATTTTTGTGGATACGGTAAGGATTCAGTGTAAGAAAACGAGTGATCCGAGGCACGCTGTCACGAAAGCGGTGGACATCTGTATTGAAAAGGGAATTCTTCGGGATGTACTGGTGAAGCATAAAGCGGAGGTAATCAGTATGGTTCTGACATCATTTAATCAAAAGGCTTATGAGAAAGATTTATATGAAGAGGGCGTTGAGGATGGAATTAAGGAAGGGATTAAGGAGGGGCTTGATCTTGGTCGTACTCAAATGGCTCAGGAAATTGCCTTACGTTTATTCCAGTCCGGCAACTCCCTGGAGCAAATTGCTCAGCTGACCGGGATTGATATTGAAGCTGTAAAACAATGGATTGAAGAGGCTAAATAACTTTTACAAAAGCATATCCCCCGGATCTCAGGCTTCTTTCTCCTGAAATCCGGGGGATCTATTCATTTTCTCTATTTTCTTAACAGATTTCAGCTCCTGCCGGCATTGATTTTTCCGGTGTCATCAGTGCAAGGTTGCCTTCTGCATCTTCTGCGCATAACAGCATTCCTTCTGATAATACGCCTGCCAGTTTTGCAGGTTTCAGATTCACGAGAACCATGACTTTCTTTCCAACCATTTCTTCGGCTGTGTAATGACCTTTGATTCCGGATACGATCTGTTTTACCTGGCTTCCGATCTTCACCTGTGAGCAAAGGAGTTTTCTGGATTTTTTCACTTCTTCGCAGGCAATGATCTCTCCGACCTGGAACTGCATTTTTCCAAAATCGTCAAATGTGATCTCTGGTTTTGCTTCGATATCGATCACATCTTCCTCTTCTTTTTCTTCTTCAACCGGTGGATGCAGCTCTTCTACTTTTTTCAGAACTTCTTCCAGATCCAGTCTTGCGAAGAGGATTTCCGGTTTTTCTGTTACATGACCATTTCCGAGCTGCTCCAGAATCTTTTTGCTGGTGGATGGCATGAAGGATTCCAGAAGTTCTGCACCGCGGGAAATGCTCTGAATGAGGTTCCAGAGAACTGTTTCCAGACGGTCTTTTTTCGCTTCATCTTTTGCCAGTACCCATGGCATTGTCTCGTCAATGTATTTGTTGCAGCGTTTGAAGAGATTGAAAATTTCTGTCATTGCATCTGCCACACGCAGCTCTTCCATCTTGTCTTCGACTGCTTTTGGTGTGCTTTCTGTCACTGCCTTCAGATCTGCATCAACCTCTTCTGCCACACCTTTGTCTGTTACAGTTCCGCTGAAATATTTATTTGTCATGGAAACGGTTCTGTTGACCAGATTTCCCAGTGTGTTGGCAAGATCAGAATTCATGCGCTCTACCATCAGTTCCCATGTGATAACTCCATCATTTTCAAATGGCATCTCATGAAGAACAAAGTAACGAACTGCATCAACGCCGAAGAAATCTACCAGTTCATCTGCGTAAAGGACGTTTCCTTTGGATTTACTCATTTTTCCGTCTCCCTGAAGCAGCCATGGATGTCCGAATACCTGTTTTGGAAGCGGAAGATCCAGTGCCATCAAAAAGATTGGCCAGTAAATTGTATGGAAGCGAATGATATCTTTTCCGATCAGATGCAGATCTGCCGGCCATAATTTGTGAAACTGCTCCGTGCTGTTTCCATCGCAGTCGTATCCGATTCCTGTGATATAGTTTGTAAGCGCATCCAGCCATACGTAAGTTACATGTTTCGGATCGAAGTCTACCGGGATTCCCCATTTGAATGATGTTCTGGAAACACACAGATCCTGCAGTCCCGGAAGCAGGAAGTTGTTCATCATCTCGTTTTTACGGGATACCGGCTGAATGAATTCCGGATGTGTGTTGATATGCTCGATCAGTCTGTCTGCATATTTGCTCATTTTAAAGAAGTATGCTTCTTCTTTCGCAGGCTGTACTTCACGTCCGCAGTCCGGACATTTGCCGTCTACAAGCTGTGATTCTGTGAAGAAAGATTCACATGGAGTACAGTACATTCCTTCATAGTGCCCTTTGTAAATATCTCCCTGATCGTACAGTTTTTTAAAGATCTTCTGTACCTGTTTTTCATGATCTTCGTCTGTTGTACGGATAAATTTGTCATAAGAAGTATCCATCAGATCCCAGATTTTCTTGATTTCTCCGGAAACATTGTCTACGAATTCTTTTGGTGTTACTCCCGCCTCTTCTGCTTTGAGCTCGATCTTCTGACCATGCTCATCGGTTCCTGTCTGGAAAAATACATCATATCCCTGACTTCTCTTGTATCTTGCGATCGCGTCAGCCAGAATAATCTCATAAGTGTTTCCAATATGCGGTTTGCCTGATGTGTAGGCAATCGCTGTTGTGATATAATATGGTTTCTTGTCTGCCATCTCTCTTCTCTCCTTCATAAAAAATCCCGTCTTCCTGCTGCCAAGAAGACGGGTGAATACCGTGTTACCACTTCTGATTTATCTCAGCCTCACGGCTGAAACCTCTGTGAGTGCTGCCAAAAACACTCTCTCGCTGTAAAGGGCGAACCCATCGCAGTTCACATCATGCTTGCTGCGCCGCTCGGGAGCCATGTTCGATCATCTTCCGTTCATCCCTCTCAGCATCGGATCCTTTCTCGGATCTTCCGGGAATTCTCTGTAAAATTTCGGATAACCTACTCTCTCCGTCTTTGCATTTTCCGTATGATTTTTCTACCAGATATGTGTATAAAATACACACTTTCTCGTTGAAAATCGTATCACAGCCGGAATGATAAGTCAAGATTGCACCTTTTAAAAATTTGTCTTATTACGATCCAGCGGCCACTTCGACCAGAAATTTTTTCTGCCGTAATGCCTCTTCGATCAGATCCAGTGTCTCTTCGGAATCTGCCTCGATCAGATGATAGTGATAATTGGAGGTAATATTTTTCAGAGGACTTGATTTTCCCCGCTTAATATCCTCTACAAATTCCATCACTTTTCGTCTGGATGTGATGTTAATCTCTGCCTCCATGTGACCGTACACCCTGTGATTGACCATCACGTTCACCACTTTTCCGCCCAGATCCACTACCGTACACAGCTCGTCTTCCAACTCTTCATCCGTGTGATTCACTTTGAAGATCCGGTTCACGGAATGTGGAGTATTCAGAAGATATCCCCTGTTTGTGGATATGATCTCATGTCCCGCTGCCCGGATCAGTGCGATATCCTGCACGATCACCTGCCGGCTGACATCAAATTCTTTTGCAAGCTGCGCCCCAGATACCGGAATACTGCTTTTTTTAATCTGATTTATGATTTGATCTCTGCGTTCAGAACCTGTCATAAATACTGTTCCTCTCTTTCTTTTTCTGCATCTTTATTCCACTGCATGCAGATTCTTTAAAGAAATATCCAGGATCGGAGCGGAGTGTGTCAACGCACCGCTGGAAATATAGTCAACTCCGATCTCTGTCAGACGCGCGATATTTTCTTTTGTCACATTTCCGGAGCACTCTGTCTGGGCTCTTCCGTCGATCAACTCCACTGCTTTTTTCATATCCTCCGGTGACATATTATCCAGCATGATGATATCTGCGCCGGCTTCCACCGCTTCTTTTACCATGTCCAGATTTTCTACTTCTACTTCAATTTTTCTTACAAACGGTGCATACTCTTTTGCCATCTGCACCGCTTTGGTCACACTTCCTGCTGCTCCGATGTGGTTATCTTTTAACAGCACACCGTCAGAAAGGTTGTAACGGTGGTTGTATCCGCCGCCTGCACGAACTGCATATTTCTCAAAAATACGCATATTCGGTGTTGTTTTTCTTGTATCGAGGAGTTTGATCTTGCTTCTTTCCAGAAGTTTTGCAACAGAATTGGTATAGGTCGCAATTCCGCTCATTCTCTGAAGATAGTTGAGCGCAACTCGTTCTCCGGAAAGAAGGACACGGATGTCTCCTTTGACTTTTCCCATCAGCTGCCCGTTTTTCACTTCTTCTCCGTCTTTGTAATATAACTCTACCTTCGTGTCGGGATCCAGAAGGGTAAACACTCTCTCGAACACTTCCAGTCCGGCAATAATTCCATCCTGTTTGCAGATCAGGTCTACTTCACCTGCCACTGCCTCTTTCATCACTGAATTGGTTGTCACATCTTCACTGGAAATGTCTTCTTTTAACGCTTCTAAGATCAGGTGATCTGCCTGAAGCTTCATTGTAATCTGATTCATCTGGTTTCTCCTTTATTTTTCATCTATTCTTTCATTTTATACAGCCTGTTCTTTTTCCAGACACCATTGCTCTTTGATAAGATTTGCCGCCCTTTTTGCAAATACAAGACTCTCCAGAAGAGAGTTGCTTGCCAGACGGTTCGCTCCGTGCACACCGTTGCAGCTTGTCTCTCCCACTGCAAACAGCTGCGGCATGGACGTGTGGCTGTTCTTGTCTACCCAGATACCGCCCATAAAATAGTGCTGCGCCGGAACGACCGGAATGCACTCTTTTGTAACATCATAGCCTTCCTCCAGGCAATGCTCGTAAATATTCGGAAAATGACTCAATATCGTCTCTTTCTCGATCGGCGCCATGGACAGCCACACAAAATTCGTTTCATCCTTTTCCATCTGTTCCCGGATTGCCTTTGTCACCACGTCTCGCGGAAGCAGTTCATCTACGAAACGCTCCATGTTTTTATTATAGAGAAGTGCGCCTTCCCCACGGACAGATTCGGAGATCAGGAATCGTCTGCCCGGCTTTTCCGAATACAATGTAGTCGGATGGATCTGTACATAATCCAGATGCTCCAGACGAATGTGATGTTTTTTCGCTACTTCCAGTGCATCTCCTGTCAGATGAGGGAAATTTGTGGAATGCTGGTACAGCCCGCCGATTCCTCCACTTGCCAGAATGGTATAATCTGCATAAATAGAGGACTCTTCACCACTTTTCGTCTTCACGGTGATTCCCGCACATTTTCCGTTTTCCTCAAGAATGTCTGTCATGGTCGTATATTCGTAAATTGTTACGTTATTCTTTTCCCTTACCCGCGCCAACAGCTTACTGGTGATCTCTTTTCCTGTCACATCTGCATGAAACAGAATTCTCGGTCTGGAGTGTGCCCCCTCTCTTGTGTAGGCAAACGCTTCTCCGTCCTTTTCAAATTCTACTCCATATCCTACCAGATCTTCAATGATTTTTCCAGAACTGCGGATCATAATATCGACAGATTCTTTCCGGTTTTCATAATGACCGGCTCTCATCGTATCTTCAAAATAACTGTCATAATCCTGTTCATCCCGGAGTACACAAATTCCGCCCTGTGCCAGAAATGAGTCACTGCTCTCGGCATCTGATTTCGTGATCATGATGATTTCTTTGTCATCCGGAAGATTCAATGCAGAAAACAGCCCTGCAACACCTGTTCCAACGATAACAACATCTGCTTTTTTATTCATAATACTCTCTTTCCTTTCGGCAGGCCTCTCTTTTTATGAAAGACACTCTATTTTGCCAGCTCCAGCATTTTTTCCAATGGTTTTCTGGAGTCAGTTCTCAATTCCTCACTCAAATGAACTTCATTCTCTCCTGTTTTTAAGACGTGAAGAACCTTTTCCAGTGTGATCAGCTTCATATCCATACAGACAGGCTCTGTCTCTGTAAAATAAAATTTCTTATCCGGATTGTCTTTTTCCAGCTTGTAGCGGACGCCGTTTTCGGTACAGATGATAAACTCTTGTTTCTCACTTTTCGTTGCGTAGTCGATGATTCCGGAAGTACTTCCTACATAATCGGAAATTGCAAGCACTGCCTTTGGACATTCCGGATGCGCCAGTACCTCTGCTGCCGGGTGCTGTGCTTTCGCTGCTTTGATCTCCTCAATCTGCATGTGTTCGTGAATCGGACAGTATCCCTCGTTGTATACAAAATTCTTTTCCGGTACCTGCTCTGCAATAAAATGTGCCAGGTTCTTGTCCGGAATAAAGAAAATGTTCTTGTTCGGAAGTGCTTTTACGATCTTCACCGCATTTGCTGATGTAACGCACACATCAGAATGTGTTTTCAGCTCTGCTGTAGAATTGATGTAGCATACAACCGCCAGATCTTCATATGTATCCCGCATTTTCTGAATGGTTTTGGCATCTGCCATATGTGCCATTGCACAGTCTGCATGCATATCCGGCATCAGAACTGTTTTCTCCGGGTTCAGTACCTTCGCACTCTCTCCCATGAAAGACACGCCACAGAATACGATGGTCTGCTCTTTCAATCCAACTGCAACCTTACTCAGATAAAAAGAATCTCCGATGTAGTCCGCAATGTCCTGAATCTCCGGTCTCACATAATAATGTGCCAGAATAACTGCATTTTTTTCCTGTTTTAATTTCTGGATTTCTTCCACAACTGTCATATTGTATTCCCTCACTTATCCTGAATTGTTAAATTTTTATCGTTAATTGCTGACAATTATAGCACAAGACTTTACATGTGACAAGACAGTTGTGAAATTAAAAAAGAAGATACAATCCGATTTAACAGACTGTACCTTCCATATTTTATACACTTAATTTCTTTTCAGCCAGAACACTGGAAATCACAAATAGTATAATGCATGCAACAATATAAAATGCGCATTCTCCAATTCCTATATAGAGTCCGCTATGGATTCCCATAAGTCCGTATTTGGCAAACAGATTGTAAATATATTCCACAATTCCATTGATCACAAAGAACAAAATGAATGAAACAATGCCCGCAAATCTGGAATTGATCAACACCGTTCTGGATACAATGACTGCCAGAAATCCGGTTGCGATCACACAGGTCCATGCAAGGAAGAAAAACAGAAAGATTGCCATAAGTGTGATCCAATCCATATTTCCCTGGAAAAGCCACTCTGCACCAATGCGAAGCCCTTTAAAAAGCTCTTCCCATGCATCCATTTTTGCAATCAAACTCAAAATGCAGGCTATTGCTGCCAGCACGTATGCTGCTGAAATAAAGAAAATCTGTAAAATTGCTGCAATGTACTTTGCTCCCAGGATCTTCCAGCTTTGCATCGGCACCATCCAGAGCATATGACTCTGCTTTGTTTTCAGGTCACGGTTCAATATCAACAGACTTTCAATTCCCATATAGAAAAATACAAACATTCCGACAAACATTTCCAGCATTACACTGATTCCAACTGTATTCCCGTTCTCTGTAAAGGTTCCAACTACAACTGCCAGTAAAAACACCAGAAGCAGCGCCAGTATGATGTTTCTGGATGTCTGCTGTTTTTTCAGCTCATATTTGATCAAGCGTCCCATTTTGTTTCCTCTCTTTCTCTTTTCTCATTCTGCCTTTGTTCTTCCTACATGATCTCCAGATAAATATCTGCCACGGATTTTCCACTTTGCATCCGTTCTTCTTCCACTGACATCCGACGCACAACTTCTCCATCTTTGATAAAGATTGCCTCATCGATAAAACTTTCGATCTCATCGATCATATGTGTGGAAATTACAAAGGTATTTTTTTCATTTGCTGACTCCAGGATCATCCCGAGAATCTCTTCTTTTGCTTTATAATCAATTCCATTGAACGGCTCATCCAGAAGATACAGCTCTGCTTTGCGGCTCAGTGTTGCGATCACCTTCAGCTTTGCTGTCATACCGGTGGACAGTTCTTTGACCTTCATCTTGCCTTCCAGGGACATCCTTCTTACCATCTCGTGAAATTTCTTCTCATCAAAATCCGGGAAGAAATCTTTATAGTACTGTCCGACTCCGTTCACATCCAGAAAACTGTAGAAAAACGGCTCTGTAGACATGTAGGCGATCTCTGCCTTATCTCCATAGAACCACGGATGTTCCTTGAACAAAATCTCTCCGGATGTAGGCTTTGTCAGACCGGAGATGATCTTCATCCATGTGGTCTTCCCGCTTCCGTTCTCCCCGAGCAGACCATAGATCTTTCCGCCTTCCAGTTTCAGCGAAACTTCATTCAGCGCCTTTTTTGTGTAAAATGATTTGCTTAAATCACGACATTCTAAAATCATCTTCTCTCCTCCTTGTAGTCTGCAATTTTTGAGATAATATCATCTTTTTCAAATCCAAGATCCTGCATCTCATGTATAAAGCTGCTCAACAATTCTTCTGCCATTTCTTTTTTTATCGTCTCGAACATCGTCTCTTCCTCCATCACAAATGTTCCAATCCCCCGCTTTGTATAACAATATCCATGAGTCTCCATCTCTCTGTAGATTCTTGCTGCAGTGTTCTGATTGATCTTATAAAGGACCGCCAGCTCTCTGTTGGATGGAAGCTTCTCTCCGGGAAGTATCTTTCCCTGTATCATCTTTTTCTTCAAGTCGTGAATGACCTGCAGATAGATTGGCATCTCTGCATTGTAATTCATCTTCTTCCTCCTTCCGCCTTGTGTATCAGTGCTATAGTTAGATAGTACACTAGGTTTTTAGTTTTGTCAAGAGGGTTTGGAGGAAATATGAAAAAGAGAACTGAGAAAGTGACAGCAAAACCTATTTAAATAAATCAAAGAGAAAAAATCATAAATTTAAACAAAATCATTTGTATTTCTCTCAAAATATGGATATACTGTTTATATACAGGAGGTGTACCATAAAATGTTAATTAGATTTAAATTCCAAAATTACCGCTCATTTCGTGATGAAAATATTTTATCTATGGAAGCAAAAGGCAATTCTGAATACAAAAATTGTCTGATCCCCTATAAGAAAAAAGGACTCCTTCCTGCGACTGCTGTTTTTGGAAAAAACGGTGGTGGAAAGAGTAATGTTATTCGTGCATTCTGGCTAGGAGTTCAATTCATTCGAAATGCACAGAAAACACAGCATGAAAAAGCAGAAATTCCAGTACGGGCTTTTGCCTTAAATGACTACTCTGAACAATGTCCTACCGGTTTTGAATATGAATACATCCAGAACGGAGTAAAATATATCTATGGCTTTGCCGCTACAAAAAAAGAAATTTTTAAAGAATACTTATATGCATCACCTAAAGGACAAAAATCAGAAATATTTACAAGAGAAAAGCAGCTGTTTTCCTTTCCGGCAAATGGAGAAAAGAAAAAGAAAGAGATGATTTCTGAAGCAGTTGCTCCCAATCAACTGTTTTTTTCTATTGCCTGTGTAATGAATTATCAGCCATGTATTGCTGCGATGAGATGGTTTCGAGAGAATATTCATTTTTCAAAAGATTATACGGATATCCCAAGACAATTATTGGAACATGCGGAAAATCCAAACATGTTAAAATCGATTGTGACCTATGCGAAACAGGCAGATGTCGGGATTGAAGATATGTCTTTTGAAATAAAAAATGAAGAAATATCTACTTCTGATCCACTTCCAGATAATTTACCAGAAGGTATGATAATGGCTTTGAAACAATTCTCAGCAGCCTTGAAAGATTCTTCAGAATCTGCGGAAATGAATCTTAAAATCGGAGAGATTAAAACATCTTCTTTACATCATGGAATTAATAAAAACGGACAACTCGAATTGTTTTCCCTGGAATTATCTGATGAGTCTGATGGGACCAGGAGATTGATGTCACTTGCCCCTGGAATCGAACAGGTTTTAAATCAGGGGGGCGTTTTACTTGTGGATGAAATTGACAAAGAGCTTCATCCTTTACTTGCTGAGTTTATCATCTCAAAATTTCAAAGTCCTGAAACAAATCCAGGGCATGCACAAATTATTTTTACAACACATGATACCGAATTATTAAATATGGAAATTTTACGTAAAGACCAGGTATATTTTGTAGATAAAAATAAACGAAGTGGTGTATCCGAATTATTCAATCTAACACACCTTCCGGTTCGAACAAATGATAATATTCGTAAAGCATACCTTGTCGGAAAGTATGGTGCAATACCAGATGTAGATACCGTGGAGGTTGAATAATGAAACGAAAAATCAAACCGCTTATTTATGTTTTTTGTGAAGGTGAAAGTGAAATAGAATATGTCAACTTCTTGAAAGAAAAATATGAAGATGTAGCTGTGATTCAAAAACCGGTAAAAGGATTATTTTCTACTGCAGATAAAAAATTCAAAAAAGAAGCTAAATATCGAAATAATGCGGAAGTCACAGACGAAATCTGGTTCTTCTTTGATGTCGATGATGGACAAACAGGAAGTTGGGATAAGAATAAAAAAATAATTTCTGTTTTACAAAAACTAAGGAAAAAGCCCAATATACGAGTACGTCTTCTAATGACAACAGGATGCGTGGAATACTGGTTTTTACTGCATTATAAAAAGATATGTCCATCTATTCAAAATGTTGCTGAAAAAGAAAATGTTATGAAAATGCTGTTGAATGAATGTCCTGGTTATACAAAAGGAAATCCAGTTATGACTAGAAAAATAGCAGAAAATTTAAACACAGCTATGATCAATGGTGACTGGGTGTTAGAACATATTGAAGGCTTGCCGACATTAGAAGATAATGACGTAAGAAACCGTTGGCTATATCAATCCACTTTAACGTTTACAACTGTACAGGATGCAATCAAATTTCTGGAAAATTTATAATCCATAAATTTGTTCTTAGTAAAACCAGGGGATTCCAATGGCCCCTGGCTTTACTCTATCTTCTTAACACTGCCCACTTCTGCTCTCCGTCATCCTTTAAATCTACATCCGGAAAGCTTTTGACATACTGCTGAAACTGCGAATATCCATAATCTCTCACTTTAAAATTCCCGAACTTATTTCGAATCTTATTTCCGAGAGTTCCCAGAGATACTCCCTGACATCCCGCCTGTTTCAACTGGTACATAATATATTCTTCAATACGTTCCTGCTGACTTTTGTCTTCATACAATGTCACGGATACTTTTGTTCCATCCTGTAACAGCTTCAGTTTTGGAAATGTTTCCAGAAACTTGGACAACAGACTGTATCCATATCTTCGCACATCGAAATCCGGGTACAGTTTGACCAGACGGCTTCCGACCTCTCCAAGTCCTGTCTCCTTATCGTTGTTTTGATTTTCTGTAATAATCTTCACGACCGCTTCTTCAATCTGACTCTTGGAGACTGCACCGGCAGACTCTTTTTTGGACTCTTTTCCTACAACTGCATGTGCTGCTGCTTTTTCCGGTTTTTCAAGCATGCTGTCTTCTAACAGCAATTCCAGTACGGTAAAAATGTCACAGGCTTTTCGAAACGGCGGCGGTGTCTTATCTTCTCCCATTCCAATCACCATTTTTCCGCTTTCCCGAAGTCTGCTTGCCAACTTTGTAAAATCGCTGTCACTGGACACCAGACAGAATCCTTCCAGCTCGCTTGTGTACAGCATATCCATGGCATCAATGATCATTGCCGAATCGGTCGCATTTTTCCCATGAGTATAGCTGAACTGCTGGATCGGTGTGATTGAGTTCTGCAAAAGCACCTCTTTCCAGCTGGAATTGTAGGTGCTGGTCCAGTCCCCGTAAATCCTCTTGTACGTGACATTCCCATACTTGGATAACTCATCCAGTATCGGTTTGATATATTTTGCTGAAACATTGTCCGCATCGATCAGCAACGCGTATCTCTCTTCCATATTTGATAACCCTCTCCCTCTAAATTTTTCCATTCAAACACACCATTCTCACAGATCATGTAGCTGTGCTCTGAATTTTCTTTTGGAATCGACACAGAACCCGGATTCATGTACATGACACTCTGATCTGCTTCCGTATGAATCTTTTCACATGCCGGTATATGTGTGTGTCCGTTCAGCAGAATATCCCCTGCTTTCAGCATCGGCAGCTTTCCCGGATTCCACACATGACCATGTGTTGCATAAATATTCTGTCCATCCAGATTCAAAAAACAATAGTCCGCCAGAATCGGAAATTCCAGAACCATCTGATCCACTTCCGTGTCACAATTTCCTCTGACACATAAGATTTCCTGTTTTCTTGCATTCAGCATGGCAATGACTTCTTTCGGCGCATACTCTTTCGGAAGATCATTGCGGGGGCCGTGATATAAAATATCCCCTAACAAAAGCAGTTTATCTGCCTTCTCCCTATCATATGCCTCCAGCATTTTTCTGCAGTAATATGCAGAACCGTGAATATCTGATGCGATCATTAATTTCATATGTGATTCCCTCTTTTCTCTATTAAAAAACACTCTTGCTCAATTCCTTTTCCTGTTTCTATCAGCCTTTTGATCAGCTCTTGCAGCTTTGGATTTTCATCCTGAACACGCTTTAGTTTTTCCAGTGTTTCCGGATCTATCACTTCTGTAAATTCCTGATATGCTTCATATGTCTCAACATCCATCTGAAGCGGCTCTAACTCCGGAAAGATTGTTTTGCGTATATACTGAAAAATTTTGATTCCACCGTAATCCAGATCTCCGCTGTGAAAATATTGCACTTCACAGGATGTCTGATTTTTTAACACTTGATGCAGCTGCTTTAAAAATCTCCATTCTTTTGGAGAAAAATATCCATGACTAAATAAGTATAGAATACCATCCTTATACGGTGCAGAGATATAATTGGCTTTATTCTCAAATATCACGATCTTCTGAATATTCTGTACTTCTTTTATCTCGGCATGCTCCAGTGTCTGACTGTTTAATGTAGTACCGAACCGATAACACTCTGTATTAATCTCCTGAGTGCTTCCATTTTCTTCTTTCAGACAAAAATGCAGTTTCCCTTTTAAAGACAGTTCTTGTGCATATTCTTCGATCCACAGCTGCTGAAGCACTGTCGTGTCATCCATTTCTTTTTCTACATCCGGACAGAATTTTTTCGCAGTACTGATGACATGACTTTGCATCTCTTGTTCAAATGTTTTTGTATTTCCCAAATATTTTTTACTGAAAATCCTTTTAAAAACAGATTCTGTAAGCTGATCCAGACCTTCAAAGCACGGGGCATATTTTTTCTCATCCGCTAATAATTCCAGAAGATCTTTTTTTCGTTTATTTTCCGATCGTTCCAGCAAATCCTGGTAATATGCACGAATCCACAATTTTATATCCACGTCATCATTCTTCCCCTTGCAGCTGTTCAAACTCCATTCGTTCAAATTCCTGTATCGAAATATGCTTTTTATTCGGATTTGCATACACAAATGTCTTGTCTACATTTTCCAGATAGTTCTGAATCTTATCATTTGTTGCACTGATAATCGCCTGAAATCCCAGTCCCCGGATCAGAGAAATACAACTTGTTACTTTCTCTGCATCCATTTTGGAAAATGCCTCATCCAGGACAACCAGACGCAGGGTTGGCGGACGCTTGATCTTCGGAGACAGATTGATTCTGTAAATCTGTGCAAAGCTTGCCAGAAGCGCGATGTAAAGTGGGTTCTGACCTTCTCCACCGGAATTTTTCTTGATCATCTTGCTCAGACCGATCCGCATATCCTTTTCTCCCTGCACGATCTGCTGCATATCAAAGGAAAGATACGTGCGATAATCTGCATATTTATCCATATTTTTTCTGGCTTCCTCCAGCTCTTCCCTGGTGGCATTCTCCGGCGGAATGAAAATCTCGATCAGCTCATTCATCAGATCTCCGTATTCTTCCTCATGCTCCATGGTAAACAGGTTCATCTGATTTTCCATGTGGTCACTCAACTGAGACGGATTGATATCCAATGCGTCATCCATAAACATCCGATAGAATCGTCCGTCCGGACCTTTGTTTTTCGTAATGACAAACTGATACTTGTCCTTTCCGAAATCCAGACGGCTGATGATCCGGTTCAATTCATCTTTTTTCTGATATGCCTCTTTGATTGCATAACGAATCTTGGATACAAAATCAACTTTAAAGTGTTCCACTGCTGCTCTCGCCTGTTCCTGTGCTTCTTCCCTGTATTTTTCCAGGTTATCGCACTCAAGATTTGAAAGCTGCTTTTCGTACACGTCATTGTCACGGATCGTTGCAGAATAGGTTCTGTTCGGATATTTTCGAAGATATGCACTCCTTGCTTCTACCAGTTTTTCATATGCTTTTTCCTGCGCATCTTCCAAAGGCTGTTTTTTCTTGATACGTTCCCGCATCAGGTACTCATAATTGCGGCTCTGTCTGCCCTCCAGATACTCCTGAAATTCCGGCTCATATTTTTCTCTGTCCTGCTGCCGGAATTCATTTTCTTTCTGCACTAACTGTTCATTAAAATCTACCTGCATGTTCTGGAATCGTTTTCCGTTTTCCTGATGATTCCAGATGGTTTTCTGAACTGCCTCAATCTCTGCTTTCTTTGCTTCCTGCTTCTGCTGGATTTCCTGTTTCTGCTGCTCCCACACCAGAACGGATTCCTCTCGCAGCTTCTGCATTGTATCCAGAAGTCTGGCCTTTTCTGCCTCCTTTGCCGGAATTTTCTGCAGATCAGACAGCCATTGTCTGTAATCCTCCAGAGGCTGTGTCAGTCCTTCCAGCTGAGAGATCCTGCGAATTTCTTCCAGCATTTCCTGCAGTGGAATCCGTTCCTCCTGAAGACTCTCACATTTTTCTTCCAGACGGCGGATCCTCTGACGCATACTGGTCTCTCCGATATATGCCCTTCTCGTATAATTTTCCGGATTGATATGCTGCAGACGGAAGCTGTGGTACAGCACACAGTCTGCAGTGATTCCGATCCGGTTCTGACGAAGCTCTTCGATACTTTCACATTTGATAACATTTCCGAGGAAGAAATTGATGTATGCCTGCACATACGGCTCTTTTGCGATCAGCTCCTTAGCAAGGGCTCCTTCTTTTACTTCCCATTCTGTCTCCTGTACTTTTTCTGTATCCAGAACTGCTGCCCGGAAAAATTTCTTCTTATCCATGTCCTGATAGATTTCCATGGCAATTTTCGCGTACTTTGGTTCCACGACTAGAAGCAGCTTGTTGTTTCCGAGATATCCTTCGATGGCATTGTGCCAGCGTTCGTCCCGCACATCCAGAAGATCTGCCAGAATCTGCACATTGACAAACTTGCCGCACTTCTCATGCAGCCGGTTTCTCAACTCATATCTCGCTTCTTCCAGTTCTTTTGGATAGGCTTTTCTTCCCTGTTTCAGCTCTTTTAATTCTTCCCGTGCTGCCTTTTCTTCTTTTTTGACCGCGCGAAGTCTGGCATCTGTCTCCTGACGCTCTTCTTCCAGTTCTTCCCGGATCTGTGTCAGACTTATCTGCAGCCTTTCCAGCTCACCTTCCGTGATCTTTCCAGAAACAAACCGGTCAATATCCCACAAGGTCTGGTTCGGCGTCACATCTTTTTCTTTCCACTCTTTGAGACCATCTGCAGTCTTTTTCCATCTTGCCTTACTGTTCTGCAGCCGTTCCAGGGCTTCGTTCAGACTCTCCAGATCTTTTTCCATGGCTGCATAACCACTGTCCGCAATCTTCAAAATTATTGCTTCGTATTCTTTCTGAAGTTCTGCCTGCTCTTTCTCCAGATTGACTCTTTTCGCTTCCTGTCCTGCAATCTCCGTCTGTGTCTCTTTCATCCGGTCATTCAGTTCCTGGATCTTACTCTGCAGATGCAGGATTTCCAGCCTGGAAATCTGATAGGTACAGGACGCCGTCTCTTCCTGTTTTTCTTCATACTGCCGATAGGAACCCCGGATCTCCTGAAGATACCCGATTTCTTCCATGGTCTCTTCGATTTTCCCGCGCATTCTTCCATACTGCATCACACTTTCCTGCAGCTCTTCAATGTGCATATCCTGCTCCATACAGATATATTCTTTCACGAAATCTTCCAGTTTGATATTCATACGGAACGGAATGGCTCGCTTGAACAAACGAGGAAATTTTTCGATATCCAGACCACCCAGATAAATGTCATACATCTGTCTGCGGAATCTCTCATTGCTCGGACCACAATAATACTCTTCCTTTGAAAATGTCCGCTGCAGATATTCTTTGACTTCAAATGTCGTCAGGCAGCGCTTATCCGCCCGGTACTGATTTTCCAGAAGCCCGCTTTTATGCCAGAAAAACAGGCGATTGATCTCATTTGTGGCTGTCTCAACATCAAATACCACTCCCACACACTGCTTTTCTTTCGTATCTGTCTGCTCCAGCTCCAGAACGATCGTACTGGAGAAATTCTGGTTTCTCAAATACTGGGATTCGTTATTTTCCCCGATGTTCACCATTCCCCTTAAATATTCGATCAGAGAACGGTCAGAGTCGTCTGCTGCCGCCTTATTAAAAAATCCTCTTCCGTCTGTGTTCGCGTACAGTACGATCTGCATGGCGTCGATCACTGTAGACTTTCCACTTCCGGAATGTCCGGTAAAGAAATTGATTCCCTGATTAAGAGTAAGTACTTTTCTGTCTATGTAATGCCAGTTATTCAGGCAGATTTTCGAGAGCGCTTTGAACGCCTGTTTTGTCTCCACTGTCTTCCTCCTCGCTGAACGTCTCTAATAGTTCTCTGATATCATCTCCAAGCAGCACTGTATTGATGCACGGATAAATAACAAGTCTGCTGTTCTCATCCAGCTCCTCCATCACATCCACAGGTTCCACAATCTGATATTTTTTCAAAAATGCAACAGTCCTCCGCATCTCTGTCGGGGACGGCAGGCCGCTTAACACATGGAATTCTCCCGCTTTTCCGTTCACTGCTCCAAGAGTGGTCACGATATGGCTGCTGGATGACACTGCTGCCATCTGCTCATCATAGATCAGCTTTAACACCAGAATATAGATTGTGGCAAGTCTGGAGAGCTTTTCTCCCCATAGTGTCTCTCCCTGGATGTACATGACGCCCATATGCAGATTTTCCTGCAGTGTGATTCCGGCAACTGCAAAATATTTCTCCAGAAATTCCCTGTGCTTGCTGCATACACGGTACTCCCTGACCGGAACCATCCGCCCGGTCCGTTTTTCAAATTTTCGTTCCAGAAGAAAGGTCTGACGATATAATGTCTGGATCACATGTTTGATATCGTCCTGCTCTTCTTCCGAAAGCTGTTCGTAATATTCGATCATTGCGGTCTCCTTCGCACAAATTTTAATGCCGGATATTGATACTGTCCACTTTGGATGACTATCTCCTCCTCATTCAATACCCGATATTTACTGTTCTTTCTGGTACTGTAGTCATATGCCAGGATCAGTTTTTCAAATGCTGTCTCTTCTGTAATATGAAGTGTTCCGGCGTCCATCACTTCGTTTTCCATATGCTCTTCGATAAAATCCTCAATCTCCTGTCTGCTGTAGCGCATCTGAATCCGGTTTAACTTCAGCACATCCTCCCGGTTCAGATCTTCATATTCTTCATCCTGTCCCATCTGGCTGATAAAGTCTGTCCTCTGTTTTCTTCTCTTATACAATGATTTTTCGGAAATCATCTCAAACAAAGACAGGTTCATCCGTTTTCCCGCTTCTGTAAGCAGCCTCTCCGGTTCTTCCTGCGCAGAAATTTTATTCAGAAGCTGCACCACCAACCCCTTGGTATCGGTCTCTCCGCTTAACAGATAATTCATCCGGCTCACGGTTGCCCGCACATATTTGGAATGCTCTCTGTCCATATTGGAGATCCTGTGTTCAATGTCATCAAAGCCCCGTTCGATCAGATCCAGCAGATCTAACACATCCTCTTTCGTATCTCCTGCTGCTTTTGCTTTCTGCCGGATGCTTTCAATCCATTCTTCATTTTCCCGCATATCCCGGAGACATTCTTTGATGTCCATCTTGTAGATATAAAAATTGTCTGAGGTCTTTAAGATATGATACTTTTTCTTGACAATTTCTTCCACATACCCGTCCAGATGCTCCCGCAAAAGTTCTCCGTAAGACTCCTGATCCAAAAGCCTCTCGAAAAACTTGTCCATATTATGAAGCATATCCTGCAGCGCTTTGTTCAGCTTTCTTGTATTGATCAGGGCCGTCCTGAGCATATTCAGATTTACTCTGGAATTATTCTGAAAGGAAAACAGTGTGGCATATACATTCTGAATATATAATTCTGTTTCTTCCAGCTCTTCGGACGTGAGTCGCTCAAATGCCTCAATAAAAACCGCCGCATAATCCGGTATCACAATATTTGTGGTCATCGTACTGTAATCTTCGATCTTCTTCAGCCATCCGGTCTTTAAAAGCCACCGTAAAATGCGGGATGCTGTCGTCTCCAACATGTCAAAGTCCGTCTCGTTCTCCTCCCGTTGAAGCAAAACCTGTTTCTGTGCATTCATATCACTCAATACCTGCACACAGATTTCTTTCGTCAGAAAATAATTACTGTACTGATATTCCTCATTGATCACCAACAGCGACTCCATGTAAATCTCCCGGTTTACCGAACGGAACAAACTCCAGAATGTGTCCGGGATCTCGTATCGTAACTGCATAATTTTCTCCGTATCTCGTTGATTTGTGTCTGTCATATTATAGCACGAAGTCGGTTTCAGGTACAAATAGTTCTGTAACACAATATGCCCCCTCCCGGGAGAACAGTCTTGTTATTTTAACTGCCTTCCCGAAAGGGAGCATATCTGATGAAAGGATATCCCTTCTATATGTTTACTTTTTCACTTTTAGTGTGCTTTAAATTCATCCGGCACCTGATCGATCGTCTGCCATTTCTGCATTGCGTTTTCTACGCTCATTCCTTTGCTGATCGCATCCTTACGCACTGCATTGATCGCCTGAATTTCTTTCATTCTTGCACCGGTCAGTTTATATCCGCGCATTGCGATCAGTGTTGCGATCCATGCAAGCATTGGAACAACACAGAATAAAATGATTACAATCGTATGCATTCCCTCTGAATAAGGGGTTGTTCCATCCGGAAGTGTTGACAGTCCGATGATTGTCACCGCAATTCCTACTACTGTAGATCCCAGAGAGCTTACCAGCTTATCCACAAGTGAGAATAAGGTTCCGATAATTCCCGGAATATAGCGTCCGGAACGGAATGTTTCGTAATCTGAACAGTCTGCAACCATTGGAATCGGCATATCTGCTGTTGCATAGTATGCTCCGTATCCGATTCCGAAGAAAAGGATAAACAGAATCGTATAGAGATTCAGGTTTGTCAGACTCAGATTCATCGCTGCAACTTCCGGTTTCCACAACAGAAGCAATGCTAAAACACCGATGTACATAACAAGTGCAACGCTGATATAGAGCATTAAAGATGCCTTCTGTCCTTTCTTCTGTGAAGTACGTACTGTCAACAGGAAGAATGGAACGGAAAATACATATCCGACGATCATCATCGGAAGATACAGACCTTTGTAATCTCCCATCATCGCTCCGTAAAGCATCGCCAGAACCGTCATATTCGTTGCGATCGAGAATGCAAGCTTACATCCTGCACCAGCGATCATCAGTCTCTGTAATTCTTTGTTTGCTTTTAAAATAGCTACATATTCTTTTATTTTAACTTTTTCTTTTCCGCCTTCTCCACCAAGTCCAAAGAATTCCGGACGGTCTTTTTCTGCAATACCGATAACAGCCAGTGCAGTCATGATCGCTGATACGATCATCGCCAGAGGAATCATGATATTAAAGAATTCTTCTGTTCTGTAATTTCCTCCGGTTACGATCGGCGCAAGAAACTGTACAAGCCCCATACCGATCAGGCTGGCAATCGTATTAAAGATTGTAAACAGAGGTCTCTGTTTCGGGTCATTTGTCAGACATGTCTGTCCTGAACGTGTAACCGATGTCTGGAATGTATATCCAACCATATTCAGTGCGTAGAACAAAATAAAGCATAAATAACGCAGCCACATCATATCCTCAGAAATGATACGGGTTCCAAAATACAGTAAAATTGAGGATACGATCATAATCAGATTTCCGATTACCATAAACGGTCTGAATTTTCCCCATTTGGTAGAAGTTCTGTCCATGATTGCTCCGATGATCGGGTCAATGAACGCATCTCCTGCACGCATCAATGTTACCATTGTAGTTGCAAACGCCAGCAATAAGCCAAGAACTCCGTTTGCATAATATGCAATAAAGTTCATTGTCAAAATATAATAGACATTTGTCGCCCCATTATTCATAGGGAAAAGAACAAGCTGATACATCTTTGCCCTGTTCAGAGCATTGACAGATGTTGCCTGAGTAGATTCCTGTTTCATATTATTCTCCATTCTCCCGCCCGGATGCGGCGGTCTGTCTCTTTGCCTAAAACAGCACCTCTGCTTTGTAAAAAGCAGAGGGCCATCCGATTTACTCGTTTCTTATTTCAATTTCTTCTGCAAGATTTGCAGTTGCTTTTTTCTTATACCCAGTTCTGGCTCTTTCCTTTGCTCTTTTTGAGCTTGTAATCCGGATTTGGCTGGCTGACACGGCGAATTGTGCTCGTATCTTTTGCCTGACCGGACACAGCTTCCAGACGAACTTCTCCGTTTAACGGAACCCGGAATTCAAAGACTTTATTGCCTGTCTTTTCTTCCAGCAGCTTGCCGTTTGCATATAATGCAACTTTTGTCTGGTTCGAATAAACCTTAACTGTAGTGACTGCTTCCGTTCTGTCTACGTAGCGGCTTCCGCAAAGATGTACAAAAGGCTCTTTGCTCCAGTACGCTTTGTAAATGTAGAAGCTGTCTTTTTTTACTTTCCGGTCGAATGTCATAAGTCCCTTATGATTCATTCCCGGCTCTCCACCCTGATCTCTCGCATCTGCCGCAAAATCGAACATGTTCCATACGTGGGTACTCCACATATACGGATGACGCTCAAAACATTTCAGCATAAATTCATGGTAGAGACTCTGATATTCTTCTGTATGGTCTCCTCTTCTTGGACGTGAGGAATGTAAATTCGGCATTCCTTCACAGCCATACTCAGAATATCCCAAACACCTGTTAGGGTACACGCGGTGGAAAAAGCTGATCCACCAGTCATTTAAAAACAACCCTGGAACATACCATCCCAAATACAAGTTCCAGCTTACTAAGTCAGACAGATGTGCTACCTTGTTGAAAGGACCGCACACTGCATAGCAGGCCAGTGTTGTAGGACGTATGGAATCCATTTTGTGACACAGATCATTGAGTTCACGGTGATTATCCAGCATATCCTTATTATCCTTTGTGGAAATCGTGATCTCATTGGATATTCCCCATGTAACGATACTTGGATGATTGTAATTCTGTACAATCAGCTCTTTCATCTGGCTAATGGTATTTTCCCGTCCGTTTGGCATATGTTCTGAGATGTATGGAATCTCCGCCCAGACAATCATTCCGTACTGATCACACAGATCATAGAAATACTGATCATGCTGATAATGCGCGAGACGAACTGTATTCGCCCCGATCTCACGGATAAATTCCATATCTTCTCTGTGGTGTTCTTTTGTTAATGCATTTCCGATTCCCTTCCGATCCTGGTGTCTGGATACTCCATGCAGAGGATAGGAGCGTCCGTTCAGGAAAAATCCTTTTTTCGGATCCACGCTGAATGTACGGACACCAAATGGAATGCGAACGTCGTCTTTGACTTCTCCGTCTTTCATCAACTCTACTACTGCTGTATATAAATATGGATCTTCTACTCCATCCCAAAGATGTACATCCGGTATCGTAACCGTCACATCTTTTCCTTCACCTTTTGCTACAGGATTTCCCTGTGCATCAATCAAAGTTACTGCTACTTTGGCATTTTCTGCCTTATGGAAACTCTCTACATGAACCTTTCCATCTTTTCCTTCTACTGTCGGCGTTACCATTACACCGTCTCCGCCGTAGTAGTCCATCTCAAAATGTTCATTTGATACAATACGAAGAAGAACATCTCTGTAAATTCCACCATAAAATGTGAAATCTGCTTTTTGAGGATATACTCTGTCGTTGACACTGTTATCCACTGCTACTTCTAACTTGTTTTCTTTTGTTAAAAACTCTGTCACATCTGCACGGAATGTGGAATATCCGCCGTCATGACTCATCACCTTCTGACCGTTTAACTCCACCTCGGCAGAGGAATTTACTCCCTGAAACTCCAGATATACTCTCTGGGTCTTGCTGTCAAAATCCGGGGCTGCAAATGTAGTGCTGTAGTGACAGGTTCCTCGATAATAGTCATTTCCTCCATCCTGTCCGTCCACTGCATTCCAGGTATGCGGTAAATCCACTTTGACCGCTTTTCCGTCACGCCCTGTGAACACCCAGCCTTTCTTCAGTTCAATTTCTCTTCTCATTTTACTGGTTCGCATAGTAATTACTCCATGTTTTTTGTTATTTCTTACACTTCTCAATTTATTTCGAAATGATTATATCTGCAATAATTTGCAAATACAACCGTTTTTGTTCAGGTGGTATTTCTTATGGAGTAAGTGGGTAAATTTTTTACAAAAAAGAGCCTGGCTCACTGACCAGACCCTTTGTGTCTCTTCTACTTTTTGTTGGAATCTCTTTCAAGAGGAAGCATAACGTTGAAATAAAAACATCCATTTTTTACCTCTGTTGTCAAATGTCCCTCATATTTTTGAATGGTATGGAGCATGCTCTTCATTCCATATCCGTGATATCCGTTCTTCGCCTTTGTCGTAAGCGGAAGTCCATCCTCAAACTTCACTTCTCCGCACATCGGATTGACTATCTGCAGCATCAGAAAGCTTTGTCTTTCGTACAGCATGATATCAATCACTCTTTTTTCTTTGCTTTCCAGCTTTCTCACCGCTTCAATTGCGTTATCCAGAGCATTTCCAAACAATGTATACAAATCTACCGGATTCATAAAAGCCAGCAGAGATCCATCTGCCACACAGTTGATATGAATCCCGCTATTTTCACAGATCAGACTTTTTTCTGTCAAAATGGTATCCAGAATTTCATTTCCTGTTCTCACAATAGCACTGTAGATCTGCACGGATTTTTCAATTTTTTCGAGATATGTTTCCCTCTCTTTTTCATCTTTGACAGCACGTATCGCCTGTACCTGATGCTTCAGATCATGACATTTGTGATTGATCAGCTCTATCGTCTCTTTGGACAGCTGATACTGCCCTTTTTGTTGATGCCAGAGAAGCTGAATGGTTTCCAGCTCTTTTCTCATACTGCTCTTTTTAAACAATGCACTTTGCAGATACAATAAGGTGATACAATAAAACTGCAACACAATGTTGAATAAAGCAGCCCCCGGATCGACCTTTGCGTAAATAAACAAATTTTCTGACATAATACAAAACACCCATGCAGAAACCATCTGTCTCGGGCCAATCTGATATTGCCCCTTTTCCGGCATCCAGCGAGCCAGTGTCAGTCCTATGGCCACATTTACTGCCACCGAAAATAAAATTTTCAAAAGCCAGTTTCCCAAATCTCCCAGCAGTGGACTGCAAAGTACATAGCTGGTTTCCAGTACCAGCAAAAATGTCATCGTTCCCCATACACCACAATACCAGAGGCCAAATCCCTTGCCCTTCACACAACTGTAAAAAATCAGAACCGCACTAAAATACGTGATAAATAAAAGGGGCACCTGCCCCCAGTAGCTCCAGTCTGTAAGATTTTCTATCAAATAATATACTCCGGACAGAATTAAAACACATACTGCTCCCGACAGAATCAGTCTGACTTTAAAATGTGTCTTTCTTCTCAGCGGAAGCAGAAACACCAAACAGGATATCCATAAATTAATCCCATACCACAGGCTCTCCATTCCCAGCTTTAGATTTTCACTCATCGTTTCCCTCTTCCCTTTCCTGCATCAGCCTCCCAGAAAATCTACCACTGCACTCAGAAATGCAGGTCTGTTTCTCCTGCTGATTTCCAGCTCATCTCCACTCACAACCGCAATGTTTTTTCTGATTTCGGAAACATACTTCAAATTCACCAGATAACACTGATTGCATTTTGCAAAATGCCAGTCTTCCAGCTCTTCCTGCACGTCCTTTAATGCTCCGCGAATCGTAAATACTCCTGCTTTCGTGTGATAGTGGAGCATCCGGTTCTGGATCTCTACATAATAGATCTCTCTGCTGTCCAGAAATTTCGCCCCATCCGGAAGATTCAGACAGATCCTTTTTCCTTCCCGGTTTTTCACTCTTCCCACAGCTCTTGTAAAACGCATGGAAAAGGTATAATAGTTGAGCGGTTTTAAAATGAAATCCAGCGCATCTACTTCGTAGCCCTTGATCGCATACTGCGCCATATTCGTGATAAAAACAATCACTACCTCCTTATCCAGTTCCCGTATCTTCTGAGCCGCCTCCATACCATTGAGATGAGGCATTTCGATATCCATCAGAAGAATGTCAAATTTGTGATAATTCTGAACCAGCTCTCTGCCGTCCGGAAATGCTGTAGTCTGAATCTGGAGATCATATTCCTTTGCATATCTGCCCACCATCTCCTGTATCAATCCACGATATTCAGTTTCATCTTCTACAACAGCTACACGCAGCATCCTCTGCCTCCTTTGCTATAAAATGTCATTTCCTGACTTGGTTTCTTATAAGAGTATTATTATACCATAATCTTTTTTGAAGATGTACCCCCTAAATATTGCCGGCAGGAATTCGTTTTCATCCCACTTGACATCTATCGGGAAACCCGTCACAATAAAGGTATACCCATCCGGGCATCCCGTAATACATGCCTGCGGCGGGCGGACTTTGTCCGATAAGGTATCAAAAACGATTTAGATGCGTGGCTCACATTTCTCAGCGAGGATAATCCGGAAATAATCGTCCAGCTAATCAAACAATATCCGAAGTTTATTCCTATGTACCGGGAGATTTATGAGCTTTGCAGGAATGTGGAGAAAGTTATGGGATTGTTTTCAAAAGAATTACAAATATTGGATAAGAATACCGTGCAGTACATGATCGATCAAATGTAGGATACGATCGATGAACAACAGAATACTATTGCTCAAAAAAATGAGTTGCTTGCATCTCAGGAAGTTCTTTTGCAACAAAAAGAAAAAGAACTTGAGCAGCTTAAGAAACAGTTAGAAGAACAACGTAATTTGTAAGGAGTGCCACTTTTATGGATTTTTATACCGCCAAAACCCAATTCAACAATTATTTAAAAGACTACGACTGCCACAATGACAAAATTCGTCTAAAAATCGTACATACCTACGGTGTTGTCAAAGAAAGTGCCGATATTGCCGCCCGTATGAAATTATCTGAGGAAGATACGTCCCTCGCCAAGATGATCGCACTGCTGCATGATATCGGACGTTTTGAACAGTTGAAGCAATTTGACAGTTTTCTCCCTGACACGATGGATCACGCAGCTTACGGAGTCAAAATTCTGTTCGACAATGCGCCTCATCAAAATCTGATCCGTAACTTTATTCCAGAATCAGATTTTGACGAAATCATCCGTATTTCCATTGCCAAACACAGTGATTTTAAGCTGGATGGAATTTCCGATGCACGTACTTTACTTCATGCAAAGATCATCCGGGATGCCGATAAACTGGACAACTGCCGTGTAAAACTGGAAGACAGACTGGAAACTTTTATGGATACTTCCGCAGAGGAAACAGGCGCCTCTGCGATTTCTCCAAAAGTAAGAGATTCTATTTTACGTCATGAATGTATCCTGTCCTCTGACCGGGTAACACCGATGGATTACTGGATTTCTTATCTTGCTTATTTTTATGATATTAACTTCCGGGAAAGTCTGGATATCATCGAAGGGCAAAACTATATTCCCAAAATCATTGCCAGGATCCCTTATACCAATCCGGAGACAAAAGAAGTGATGAAACGCGTGGAAGAAGAATTGATCGAGTATGCCCGGATCGGACTTATCTCTTCCTGTCCATAATCTTACAATACACCACCCCGGCCAGCGTACTCACTGTTGTCGCCACAATCCCCGCACCTACAATTGCCGCCGGATTCACACTTCCATACTGACTCCGGTAGGCGATCACATTGATCGGGATCAACTGCAGCGAAGAGATATTCATGATCAGAAATGTGCACATTTCATTGGATGCCACGCCGGGCTTTCTTGCCTTTCCCGGCGCTCTTTTCATCCTTCTTTCCTGTTCTAATTCGGCCAGTGCCTGCATTCCCTGAAGTCCGGCAGGCGTTGCCGCCCAGCCAAGCCCCAGAAAATTTGCAATAAAGTTTGTTGTAATATACTGATTCGCCTGATGCTCTTTCGGAATATCAGGAAACAAAAATCGGATCAGCGGTCTCATTTTTTTCGATGCCATCTCAATAATTCCCGCCCGGGACGCAATTTCCATGATTCCCATCCAGAATGCCATCACTCCCACCATTGTAATACACAAGGTTACTGCATCTTTTGCAGAATCCAGAGCTGCATTCGTGATATCGGGCATTTTTCCGGTGAATGCACCATATATGATTCCGATTATAATCATTCCTGCCCACAGATAATTCAACATCTTTTATTTTTCTCCCTGCCACATATATTTTTCTACCAGTTCAAACGGTGCCGGTCCTACATCCAGTACTGCCTTATGAAATTCTTTCTGGGAAAAATCCTCGCCCTTTTTTTCGACCCATTTTTTCTTTAATTCCAGAAATTCTACATAGCCGATATAATACTTCAGATAATTTCCCGGAGATCCAATGATCAGATCATAAATCTGATTCACTATCTCCGCACTTCCGACTCCATATTCTTTGAAAAATTTTACAGTATCCATCCGATTCCACCCATCATAATGAATGCCCATATCTGCCAGCGCATACAATGCCAGCAAAATGGAACTGTTTTTCTGAAGCAGAACCGCCTGCTCTCTGGTAAGAGAATCTGCCAGATAGTAGGAACCCATTTCCGCATACGTTGCCCAGCCTTCTACATATCCGCCAAAATTGAAAATACTGCGCAGTGGATCCGGCTTTGTCGATGCGTAATAAACCGTCTGATACAGATGCCCCGGATACCCCTCATGGGCCAGTGTTGTATACAGTGTCAGCTTATTACCCATCTGGGCCTGATTGACATAGATGACATTTTCTTCTGTGTCATCCAATGCCGGTATCATATAGAATGCCGGACTTAGATGTGCTTCCATGGCTTTTGGCACATATTTTACTTCTACACTCGTCTGGGGAAGTTTTGGGAACGTCTTCTGAATATCCAGACTCAGGCTGTTTAATATTTCTTTTGGATCGGTAGATTCCATCACTGCTGTTTCCTTTGCCTGTTCTGCTGTCAGTCCGATCACAGCTTTCATTGCCGCCAGATCATCTTTCATTTGATTCTTTGTCAGTTTCTGTAATTGAGGAACTGTTCTTGCAGATCCTGTGGACGCCTGCACTGTCAGTTCATAATATTCTTTTCCGTTTGGCAGATAACAGAGTCCTTCTTCGTTCTTACCGGAATCTTTCAACTCCACCACGGTTTTAATCAGCTGCTGATAGGCCGGCAACACATAGGTCTTCAGCATATATGCATTTTTCTGGATATAATCACTTTTCTCCGATTCGGACAGATCTGTAAGCTTCTGGATCCGATCAACAAACGTGGAAATCAGATAGTTGGAGTCTCCCATATCAATGAATGCCTGACACTGTTCAATTACGGTGTCCGCCGTATAGCTTGCCATAAAAAGCCCTTTTTGTGCCTTTTCCTGTTCAAATGCGATCAGGGAATTAAAATAATCGGGTGTTGTTTTCATCAACTCCAGATAAGCATCCACATCTTCTTTGCTTTGAAACTGATATTCTGACAACAGTACCGGAATCTGTGTCTGCACACCGCTGACTGTCCCCATGGGCTCTTCATACAGCAGATAGTCACTTTCTTTTTTAGATAACTCCAGATAATAATCCAACACATCATATGTAAGCCTGTTTTCCCTTGATAATTTCCGATAGGAAAATCGTTTCAATGCCGCCTGTGTATTTTCTGTGGAAATTTTTCGGGTTCCTTTATCCGTATTAAAATATCCGAATGTAACCGGGGAATCCTGAATCCCATACTGACCGGGATCTTTGAGTGTATAATGCAGACTGACCGTATTTGACGCCACTTCCTGACAAAATAAGGTTTCGGTAAACTTTCTGAACTTTTTATTCTGGATTTCTGAAGACTGCCCGTGACATCCGGACAATATCACAGACAACAGCAAGGTAAGAACAAGAATGATCGAGATGACTTGCTTTTTTGTGCTCTTTCGCAAACGATCTGACATGGCAAACTCCCAAAATCGATTTTGTTTTATCTTATGAGTTCTTGAGGGATGTTATTCTCTGAAACCGCATATAGATTTAAAAATCTGATTTTATTTTGGAGTCATTCATGAATCTTTTTCTCTACCTCACCAATTTTATTGTCCCGTTTCTGATCCTTGCCATCATCGTCTATGGACTTCTGATGAAGATCAACGTCTATGAACATTTCATCAAAGGTGCCCGAAACGGATTTTTAACCGTTCTCAAGATCATGCCCACACTCATCGGACTTATGGTGTCAGTGGGTATTCTCCGCGCTTCCGGGTTTCTGGAGATGATTTCCTCCTGTATTGGGCAGTTTACTGCTGCCATTGGATTTCCCGGAGAACTGGTTCCTCTTACGGTTGTCAAAATGTTTTCTTCCTCAGCCGCTACCGGACTTCTTCTGGATCTCTATAAAGAGTTTGGTACGGATTCTCTGATCGGACTGATTGCATCCATTTCCATGTCCTGTACAGAGACCATCTTTTATACTATGAGTGTCTATTTCATGACCGCAAAGATCAAAAACTCCCGCTACACACTGACTGGAGCGCTGATTGCCACCTTCGCCGGACTTGCAGCCAGCGTGGTCCTTGCTCAATTCATGCTGCAATAGATTGTTTTGCAGGTTTGAATATGATACACTGATGTTAGACATAAGGAGGTGTTCTGATGGCGAGTATTACTCTTGAAAATCTGAACAAGACATATCCCAACGGATTTGTATCTGTCAAAAATCTTTCTTTGCATATAGAAGACGGAGAGTTTGTTACCTTTTTCGGACCAAGCGGCTGCGGAAAATCCACCATACTTCGCATGATCGGTGGTATGGAGGATATTACATCCGGTGAAATCTATCTCGGAAAAGATCTGCTCAACGATATTCTGCCCCGTGACCGTAGTCTTGCCATGGCGTTTCAGAATTATCAGCTCTATTCTCACTTAAACGTGTATGACAATATCGCGCTTGGACTGCGCCTTCGCAATCTTCCGCGGCAGATTATTGACAGCCGTGTGAAAATGGCAGCACATTTTTTCAATATCACGGACATTCTTGAGAAAAAGATCCGGGTGATCAATGAGGCGCAGAAACAACGCGTTGCACTTGGACGTGCTGTTGTATGCAAACCAAAAGTCCTTCTGGTCGATGAAGATTTTGCCCGACAGAACGAATATCGCAGAAAAGAAATGATGCGTGATATCCGGCGCATCAACAAAGAGCTTGGCATTACAGTCCTCTATGTAACTAACAAGCGGGGAGAAACTGAGATTGCAGGACAAAAAGTAATCTCCATGAGAGACGGAGAGGTTGTGGATATCAAAAAAATCTGAATCACATAAGCTCATCGTACAAAAAAGGAACACAGAAATCTTTCACTGATCTCCGTGTTCCTTTTTTATTTTCTGCTTTCCAGATATTGATAAATATCCCTCTTAGACACTCCCCTGTCCTTTGCGACAGCTTTCATTGCTGATTTCTTATCCATTCCCTGTTTTGTGTATACTTCCATGTGATCTTCAATGGTCATTTCTTCCCACTGTTTTCTCTCCTCTTCCCGGGCTTCTTCCCGGCTCTTCCCCTCGATCACCAGAACACATTCCCCTTTTGGAGGATTTGCCTCATAATGAGCCACTGCTTCTTCCAAAGTCACTGCAAGAGCTGTCTCATGACGTTTTGTCAACTCCCGGCATACGGTAATCTTCCGGTTTCCAAGCCGCTCCAGAAACAATTTCAGAGTCTTTACAAGACGATGAGGTGCTTCATATACGATCATAGTCCTCGTTTCAGTCTCCATCTCCTTTAAAATCTGTTCCCGTTCTTTTTTATCTGATGGCAAAAATGCTTCAAATGCAAATCGTCTGGTAGACAGCCCGGAAATTGTCAGTGCCGTAATACAGGCTGCTGCCCCCGGAAGAGATGTTACCGGAATTCCGGATTCATAGCACATCTTCACAAGTTCCTCTCCGGGATCCGAAATTCCGGGCGTCCCGGCATCTGTGATCAAAGCGATATTCTGTCCTTCCAACAGCTTTTCTACCAGCTTTCTTCCTTTTTCGTATTTATTGTATTCGTGATAACTGGTCATTGGTGTCTGTATCTCAAAATGATTTAACAGCTTGATACTGTTTCTTGTATCCTCCGCTGCGATCAGATCCACTTCTTTGAGTGTACGGATCACACGAAAAGTCATATCCTCCAGATTTCCGATTGGAGTTGCACACAAATATAACGTTCCTGTCATGCTGTTTCCTTTCTCTCACCCTCACCGGGTATACATAATTATAGGCGGTTCGATCGTTACCCTCGGTTTTCCGCCTCGAAGACCTTCGATCAGCACCATCGTAGGTTCCTTATCAATATAAGGATGCACAAATCGGATCCGCTTCGGTTCGATCTTATATTCACTCATCTTCGTCAGAATCTCTGCCAGACGAAACGGTTTGTGTATCATATAAAACCGCCCTTTCCCGTCCGCAAGTAATTGTTTGCTCTCTCGTAAAATATCATCCAGAGTACATAAAATCTCATGCCGTGCGATCGCTTTGGCATCTCCCGGATTCTGCAGACCATGCTGATTCAGCATATACGGTGGATTGGTCACGATCACATCAAAAAAAGTCGGCTTGAATAACGCTGCCGCCTCTTTGATATCTCCCTGCACAATCTCAATTTTTTCCTGCAGATGATTCCACTCTATACTTCTTCGCGCCATATCAGCACTTTCTTTTTGAATCTCAAGTCCGATAAAATGCTCTCCCCGGGTCTTTGCAGACAATAAAATCGGTAAGATCCCGGTTCCGGTTCCCAGATCCAGAACCTTCTCCCCCGGTTTGACCTTGGCAAAATCAGAAAGCATCACCGCATCAATCCCAAAACAAAATCGTTCCGGATCCTGGATAATCTGAAGCCCATTAAGCTGCAGATCATCCAGACGCTCTCCGGATTTTAAATTATTTGTCATCTAATCTTGACGCTCCTTCTCCCTTTTCCAGTTCCGCGAGCTTGCGCATCTCTTCTTTTGAGACCTTCGCTTTTCGCTTACGCGGACGGAATTTTAATTCTTCCGCCTGATATTCCCTGATTTCTTTTTCATCGTTTTCCAGATTTACAACTACTTTCACCAGTTTTCTCAGAACACTTAAGGAATGGACCGTTCCTGTCAATCCATCTGAAGTCGTAACCGTATCTCCTACTGACGGAAGCTGGCTGTTTAATTCTTCATAAGTCTCTTCCTCGTTCGTCAGACAGCACATCAGCCTTCCGCACACTCCGGAAATCTTGGTCGGATTCAGGGACAGATTCTGCTCTTTTGCCATCTTAATGGAAACCGCAGCAAACTCGGACAAATACGTGTGACAGCATAATGGTCTTCCGCAGATTCCGATTCCGCCCCGGATCTTCGTCTCATCTCTTACACCGATCTGACGCAGCTCGATCCGAATGCGAAATACTGCTGCCAGATCTTTTACCAGCTCACGGAAATCGATACGCCCGTCTGCTGTGAAATAAAACAGCACTTTATTGTTGTCAAATGTATATTCCGCATCGATCAGTTTCATCTCCAGACCATGCTTTCTGATCTTTTCCAGACAAATCTGAAATGCTTCCTTTTCTTTCTCTCTATTTTTCTCTTCTGTCTTCTGATCCTGCTCTGTGGCGATCCGAATGACAGACTTCAGCGGCTGTATCACCTCTTGATCTTTTACTTTTCTGGTTCCGATCACAACCTTTCCATACTCTACACCGCGCGCAGTCTCCACAATCACGTGGTCTCCCTGTTTGATCTCAAACTTTCCCGGTGAAAAATAGTAGATTTTTCCGGCTGTCCGAAACCTTACTCCAATCACTTTTGTCATTCTATCAGTTCTCCTTTATTGTCAATAAAAGCAATTCCATCGTCAGTTCAAAATTGACATTTGCTTTTAGTCTGGCCTTTGCCTTTTCAATTCCGTCCAGAATATTCTCGATTCCCTCGTAAGAACTCTTGCTTGCCCGGTCCTTGATAAATCTGAGCTGATCAGAAAATACGACCTGATCCACATTCTTTGTGGCTTTATAGATCAGCACATCCCGATACCATACCGAGATCACATCCAGATAGTCTGTGATATTCATCTTATAAGAAACCACTCGTTTTACGGCTGCCTCCAGCGCATCCACATCCATGTCATTGATCTCACGCAGCAGATGAACTGCCTCTTCCTTGATCTCATTAAAATGCTCTGATGTCGCAAGCATGATCGCACGTCCCATATTCCCCTGCGCAAACGCCACGCACACATCTGCTTTATAATCCGGAATCTCCATCTGTTCCATCAGATATTTTTTGATCAGCTGATCTTTGATATTTCTCAGCTTCAGCATTACACATCTGGAACGGATCGTCGGAAGAAGAATCTCCGCATTCTCTGTCAGAAGCAGGATCACCGCATAAGCCGGCGGCTCCTCGATCGTCTTCAACAGCGCATTCTGCGCCTGTACACTCATCATATCTGCATCTGGTACAATATAGATCTTATATTTGCTGCTGTATGGCTTGATCACAATATCATTGTTGATCTGCTCTCTGATGTCATCAATACTGATCGTATTTGGTTTTTCGTGTGTCACCCTGATAATATCCGGCTGATTATTCGATGCTGCCTGTTTGCAGGACTGGCACTTTCCGCATGCGTCTCCGTCTTCATCCCGGTTCTGACACTGCAGGCTCATAGCGAACAAATTTGCCAGAAGTCGTTTTCCGGAACCTTTTTCCCCATTCAAAATATATGCATGGGAAACCTTATCTGTTTTTACCGCATTTTCAATATACTGTATTATATTTTTGTGTCCAACCACGTCTTTAAAACTGCTCATATCATCACCTGCTGTCTTTTCTTGAATTCCTTCTGGTTACTGTTTCAGTATAGCATAATTTTGATGTAAGATATACCCAGATTCCTGCAATTGCACAAAAAAAACAGCAGAAGTCTCCTTCCGCCGTCTTTCTTATATTCTGATCCCGGTGTCACCGTCAAACAAGTGCAGTTTATCATTTCTGAGACAAAAAGAAATCCTGTCTCCCCGTCTATATGGTGTGTCTGCATTTGTCCTCAATGCCACATCCTTCCCTTCGTATGTAAAATAAAGATAGGTTTCTGCACCGAGCATTTCATACACCAGAACCTCATGCTCTGTTCCTTCCTCTGTAAGTATCAGATCTTCCGGACGCACACCTACTGTGATCACCTCACCCATATATCCCTTTCGGAAAACTCTTTCGGCATCTTCTTCTGTCAGATTGACCGCAAAATCTCCAATCTGAAGATAGGTTCCATATTCTCCGCCTCTGCAGCATTTCCCCTGAAAGAAATTCATAGGCGGCATTCCGATAAAACCTGCCACAAATGTATTTGCCGGACAGTTGTAAAGTTCTTCCGGTGATGCGACTTGCTGAATCACTCCGTCTTTCATCACTACAATCTTTGTTCCAAGTGTCATCGCCTCTGTCTGATCATGCGTCACATAAATAAACGTCGTTTTCAGCTTCTGGTACAACCTCAGTATCTCCGCCCTCATCTGTGTTCTTAATTTTGCATCCAGATTGGACAATGGCTCATCCATCAGGAAAATTCTTGGATTCCGTACAATTGCACGTCCCATTGCCACTCTCTGCTTCTGCCCGCCCGAAAGTTCTCCCGGCTTTCTGTCCAGAACCCCTTCGAGTCCAAGAATCTTTGCCGCTTCCTCCACCTTCTGTCTGCGTTCTTTTTTCGGTACCTTTTTCAGCCGGAGGCTATATGCCATATTCTCAAATACGGTCATATGCGGGTACAGTGCATAATTCTGAAACACCATTGCAATATCTCTGTCGCATGACTGTACCTGATTCATCATTTTTCCATCGATCAGAAGCTCCCCGTCGGATATTTCCTCCAATCCTGCGATCATCCGCAGCGTTGTCGATTTTCCACATCCGGAAGGACCTACGAAAATCACAAACTCCTGATCCTTGATCTTAAGATTAAAATCCTGTACCGCAACTACTTTGTCTTCATATTTTTTATATACATGTTTCAACTGAATCTCAGCCACAGCAATGCCTCCTTAATATCTATATCTGTTCCAATAATTGCGGAAGTTCTCCCACAGAATTTAATATATAATCTGCTTCCCCGCAAAAATCTGCTTCCTGACTCACTCCGCTTAAAACACCAATGGCAACTCCCCCGTTTTCTCTTGCAAAACGAATGTCATTATATGTATCTCCAACCACTGCGATTTCCTGCGGCTTCAGTCCGAATTTTTTCTGAAATTCCAGAAACATATCTGCTTCCGGTTTCGGGCGCAGGACACCATCATCCGCTCCCACATAATCAAATTTTTCCAGTACCTCCAGCCGTTTCAGACAGTTTTTTGCAGACGGCACAGTATCTGCTGTTGCAAGTCCAATCCAAATGTTTCTCTGTTTCAGCGAATCAAGGACTGCTTTAATGTCCGCTGTTTCCACATACTGTGCCTGACTTTCCGTCACATATTCAGCAAACAGCCGCTCCAGCTGCATCCTCACTTTTCGGCTGTCCAGATAAATCTGCTCCCTTGAAAGTTCATCCGTAATATCCAGAGCAATTTCTGAATAGGACTTATACGCAAGCCCGCCATAAGGATCGATTTCTCCATTCTCGATTCCCATAGCATAAAACACACGTTCCTTCACTTCCTCCGAAAGCTCATTTTCTTTTAAAAACTGTATTACGACCGCTTTTGCCGCACCCAGCCATAAGGAAAAAAAGTCAATCAGAGTTCCATCTTTATCAAATAAAATACCTTTAATCATCTGTTAAACCTTCTGTCTCTCCTTTGATTTCTCCGAAAGTGATCCTCTCCGGCTCTTTCTTTCCTCGGAATACCGGATTTACATATCCCAGAAATTCTTTTTTCTTTGTTCTGACTTCCAGTCTGATCCACTGCCAGGACGTATTTTCCAGAATCAAGTGTGTCTCTACATGATATTTTCCGTTTTCAGATGAACTGACCGGCAGTTCCACATAATTTCCATTCATCACAAGAAATGCTTCCGGTTCTTCTGTCAGTCCCAAAATTTCCGCCCGATATGTAATCTCACACTTCTTTGCAGTGATCTCATCTCCCGGAATACAGTCCTGACCATCTACCTTGATTTTTGGCTCTATTTTGCAGAATCTGGTCACACACAGATGTCCCTGCCTTACTGCATTCATCAGATTTTTCGGACTTAATCCGTCACAAAATACCCATGTTGCGGGATCTCCCACCGCAGACGGAAGGCTTGCCCCTTCATAAAATTCATCCTCCAGATTGTGAGAATCACTTCCTCCCACTCCGAACACACGAATTCCTTCATTCCATACTTGATCCAAAAAACGAATTGCCATATCATTAGATCCTGGTCCATCCGGATACGTCGGATCATTGATGATCTCCATACAGTTGATATCCCGCAGGTCTGTATTTTCAAACTGCCACTTCCAGATGGTCAGAAACGGATGATTGATACTGCGAATCCATCCTTTTTGTTTTGCTTGTGCTATCGTCTGATCCATATACGTATCTATGACCTCTTCTCCGTTATGCTTCACGATCTCCAGAATTTTCTCCGGCATTTCCGTAATTCCAAACAGATTCATGTGTCCTTTATCTGTCGTTACCTCAATTCCGGGAAGCACACAGAGTGAAGTCTTACACCAGCCGGTATGCATCAGATTATGTTCTGTCGGCACATAAAAATCCAAACCGCTTTCCTCTGCTCTTTCAGAAGCATGCCCGATCGTCTCTTTTCCGTCAGACAACCTCGTATGCGTATGAAAATCACCCTTATACCATCCGGATTCCGGACAAAATACGTTCTCCCAACGATAGCTTTTTTCCGAGACATGAAGTCCGTTTTCCCCCCAGCATTCTCCGCCGATCGGATCAGAAACCACATCTTTCCGGTCCGAAACTGTCAGTACAATTTCTCCGGTTTGTTCTCCCAGCTTCTGCGCAACATATTCTGTAAAAATACCGATTCCGATTTTCCATGTTCCGGGATAAATCTCTCCCGGAACACCTCCTATCGTTGTATCTTTTGTACTTTTTCCGATTCCCGGGTTCTGCTGCCCATATCCCAGCAGCTTCTGAAACCGAATTTCTTTTTTGGGATCTTCCAGAAACAAGAATGCCATATACCGAAATTCTTCGGGCATTTCTATCATCATCTGAATGTGTTCTGTTCCTTCTGGAATTTCAATCCATTTTTCCTGAATATTTTTTTCTTCTTTTCCGATTTTAAATCTAATCTGATCTCTCATTTTATAATGCATCCAATGCTTCCTGTGCTGTTTTCTGTGCTTCATCCAGAGCTTCCTGTGCAGGTACGTTTTCCAACTCTACCTTATCCGCTGCAATTGACAGGGCATCCAGAATCTTTCCTCCTGTCGGATCCTGAAGAGCCGGTGTTCCGTGAGATGCCTGCTGAAGCGGAACCAGTGCCTGAGGATTTTCTTCTGCATAAGACTTAAACTCTTCTACTTCCTGTGTAGACTCACGTACTGCCACATATCCTGTGCCCATGGACCATTTTGCCTGATTTTCCGGAGTTGTAAAATATTTCATAAACTCATAAACACCTTCTTTTTCTTCATCAGAAGAATTCTGAAGCATCACAAGCTGCAGTGCATCTGCCGTTGGTGCTGAAGGGTTGTCGTTAAATCCAGGCTGTTCCATGGCTCCCACAATGCTAAAGTCCAGATCTGCCTGATCTCCGGAAGAACCTGTATAACCGCCTGCTTTATTCTGCAGAACGTCGTCAATCGTCGTGTACCAGTATTCCCAGCCCTGTCCACCGGAATTTACTTTCATGATCTTGTCATCGTGAATCCATGTACGGAAGCTCTCCCATACCTCTACCCATTCGTCTGAATTGATCATCACTTTTTTCCCGTCCTCACTCAGAAGAGAGGCTCCGTTGCTGAGTGCTGCATCAATCAGATTTCCTGAGCCCCACATTGGCTCCCATCCCACAAAGGAACCATCAGAAGCTGTCATTTTCTCTGCTGCCGCTGCAAGGTCCTGCCAGGTCTTGATCGTTGCCGGGTCAATTCCCGCTTTTTCAAATGCCGCCTTATTGTAGTACATCACCTGTGTTGTACCATATGCAGGCAGTGCAAACAATTTTCCGTTCTCATCCTCCCCCTGCTCATAAAATACCGGCAGATAATCATCTTTTTCAAAGGAATCATCTTTTTCTACATAATCATTGATGTCTGCAACCAGATTTTTTTCAGAAAGATTTCTGGATTTATCTGTATCCAGAAGTGCCATGTCCGGAGCTTTCTTTCCTGCAATCCCTGCCTGCAGTTTTTCATAAGTCTCTGTATAATCCGCCTGTGTTGTTGTCTTAACTTCATATTTGTCCTGAGACTCATTGAATGCATCTACAATGTCCTGAAATACATTGACTGCTGTTTTTCCCCCGGAATACCAGAGATCCAACTGAATTTTTCCATCTGCCGTCTTTGTCGTTTCTGCAGCCTTTGCATTGTTTCCACATCCTGTCACCAGGGACATTCCAAGTACACAAACTAATAATGCTGATACAATTCTCTTTTTCATTTTCTTTTTTCTCCTTCATGCATCGTATGTCATTTTTTCTTTGCTTTCTTTATGTAAAAAAGGAATTATCCTTTCATACCCGTATCTCCGCCGATTCCATTGATAAACCACTTTTGCGTAAATGCAAACAGAATCAGAAGCGGCAGTACGATCAATGTACTTCCTGCCATGACCAGGGGCCATTCTGTTCCATAAGCACCGCCTTCTATAAAGAATTTTCTCAATCCCTGTGACACCATCATCTTCTCATCCGCATCTGTGATCAGAGAAGGCCACATATAACTGTTGTAGCAGGTAATAAAGTTCATCAGTCCAAATGTGATGAACGAAGATTTTGTCATTGGACACACGACCCGCCACAAAATCTTCCAGGAGCTTGCCCCGTCGATTCTTGCTGCCTCGATCAGTCCCATTGGAACCTGCATAAATGCCTGTCGAAGCAGAAAGATTCCGAAAATGCTGACACAGTTGGAAATGATCAGCCCTGTAAACGTGTTCAGCAGATTCCAGTTTGCCAGAATAATATAGCTCGGAATATATGTTGCTGCTGTCGGAAGCATATAAGTTCCCATGATGACTGCAAACAACGCTTTCTTGCCTTTAAAATTCATAAAAACAATCGCATAGGCGATCATCGCACCTGTTACGATCTGCAGCGCCAGCGTGATCACTGATACAAACAAACTGTTGCCGACATATCGAAGAAGCGGTGATTCAAAAATGACCTGGTAAAAGTTATGCCACTGGAATTCTGCCGGAAAAAATGAACGGACATCCATAATCTCCGCCTTTGTTTTCAGTGCACTTAAAATCATCCATACAAACGGAAAGATTGTGAAAATACTGAAGATCAGTAAAATCATTCCTTTTCCGAGTTTTTCGATTCCTGTTCTTATCTTCATAATCTGTCCTTCTTTCTAATAATGCACCCATTTTTTCGATGCACCGAACTGTACTGCCGATAATACTACGGTGATTATAATCATCACAATCGCCACCGCAGTTGCCTGCCCCATGTTAAACTCTTCAAATCCAAGCTGATAATACATATACAGCAAGGTTCTTGTGCTTCCGGACGGACCTCCCTGAGTCAGAATCTGAATCTGATCATATGCCTGCAGTGAAGTTACCATCGTAATAATTACCAGGAAAAACGTGGTTGGAGAGATACACGGAATCGTAACATCCCGGAATCTCTGCCAGCTTTTTGCTCCATCCAGCCCGCTTGCCTCGTACAACTCTTTCGGAACCTTTTCCAATGCGGAAAGATAAAAGATCATCGCATATCCGAGACTCTTCCACACAGTCACAATGATCACAGCGAGCATTGCTGTGTCTGAACTTTTAATCCACTGTAATTCGGGGAGATGCAGAAATCTCATTACCGTATTTGCAATTCCCGTATTCGGATCGTAGATCCAGGTCCATACGATCGACACTGCAACAGTCGGCGTGATCCATGGCGAAAACAAAATAAATTTGATGATCCCGCTTCCTTTAAATGCTTTCTGCATCAAAAGAGCCAGCATCAGACCAAGTACGATCGTCGGAATCAGCGTTCCCAATGTAAACACAACTGTGTTCCAAAGTGCATCGTAAAATCTGGCATCCTGAAACAACGAAATAAAATTATCAAAAAATACAAAATTGTAATCCGGAGTCATATAATCCCAGTCTGTGAAACTAATATAGACAGATCGCAGGATCGGATAAATCCAAAATACGATCAGAGGAATTAATGCCGGCAGAACAAAAAGAGTCACACTGCCCAGTTGCCTGAATTTTACTTTATTCTTCATTTTTTCTATCCTTTCTTATCAACCCGTAAATCCCTGTCATAATGCCTGCCGTTACCGGGAGCGCCAGCCAGATTCCTCTGATATCCCAGACAGCCGGAAGCAAAAACAAACAGATTGGCGAAACTGCCAGGCTTTCTATATAAGTCATGAACACCGCTTTTTTCGTCTGCATGACTGCATTGAGACAGGATACATTCAACTTTGCCGTTCCCGTTAACAGAAATGCAAATGAACTGATCAGCATCCCCGAAGAAAAGCACTGCTTTGACTCTGCTGACAGACCAAACCATCCTCCAATATACGGAATCATACAAATCGTAACTGCTGCCGCCGTGATTCCAAAAATAATTTCTGCGGTGTAAGCGATTTTTTTTACTGCTCTTACCTCCATCTCCTTTTTCGCACCATGATAAAAACTAATCAGAGGCTGTACACCTTCTCCGATTCCTGTCAGAAAATACTGAACAGGAAATACAATATAAGAAATAACCGCATAACACGCCACCGCTGCATTTCCACCATAACGAAGACACTGCAGATTTGTAAAAATAAGTGCCGCTGTCGGCGCAAGTGATGTTCCAAATGCCGTGATTCCAATCTTGAAAATATCTGCAGCATATTGTCCGTGCCACAACGGTCTCCATTTTCGATAACCTGTTTTCCACAGGATCGCACATCCTGCCATAACTACCACGGCCTGCGCCGTCACCGTTCCAAATGCGGCTCCCTTGATTCCCATATTCAATCGGAACATCAGATAATAGTTCACCAGAATATTGACTGCAAATCCTGCCGCCATGCTGAGCATTGCTCCCAGCGACTGATTCATATTTCTCAAAAGAGGCATGATTCCGGTTCCTGCCACCTGAAGGATACTTCCGGCAATAATGATCGCCGTATACTTGATTGCTTCCGTCTGAACACTTCCCGCAGCTCCCAAAATTTCTAAAAACGGTTTCTGTACCAGAGACAGCAAAATCGTTGCAAGTATACCTGTACCGATCAGAAGTGTCATTGTAAGCTCAAACAAATTTTCACATACCTTCTGCTCTCCCCGCCCTCTGTAATGAGAGTACAAAACACTTCCTCCCGTTCCGATTCCAATTCCGAGCGCAGTGATCAGTGCCGGGATCGGCCACGCAATATTGATCGCTGCAAGCCCTGTATCTCCCGCTGCCTTTCCTACAAAAATCCCATCCACAATGCTGTACATTCCTGACATGGTAAACGCCAGTACGGTAGGGAATGCCTCTTTTATTACTTTCTTTAACATCAAACTGTTTCCTTTCTTAATGGCACGTTCGTCATTATAACATTCCTTTTTTAATATCACTTCAATTGCAAGTTAAAACCTTGTAAAGCAAAAAAAGAGAAACAAACGGCAAATCTGCCCGTCTGCTTCTCTTTTTATCTTTTTCCTGTTTTCTTTTAAAGCGAAGTCATTTCTTCCCGAATCAACTCTGTAATTTCACTCAGACATTTTTCCATCTTCAGATTTTCAAATCTCCTTACAATGCCTGCTCTTTTCAAATTCTCTTCGGAGAAATCCTCTGCATCTGCCAGAAAACGTCTGCACATCTCCGCATATTTGGGTTCCTTCTGCTGTCGTTCCCTGCAAAGCGCTCTCTCCAGCCTCAGCCCGTCCTCTACCTCAATGTAAATCGGAATCAGCTGTTCTTCTCCAAAATACTCCCGCATCCCATAATAAGATTCCAGAGTCCCTATCACAAGATAATCATACTTCTGGAGATCAATCTGCCCGTCATCTGCTGTAAAATATGTCCAGATTCCACACTTTGTATTATAAGAACGTACTTCTATGACACGTTCCTTCTCCTTAAGTTCGTTCAGCCTTTCTTCGTCCACAAAAAAATATTCCACACCATCGGTCTCCCCTTCCCTGATCGGTCGGGTCGTATAAGGAGTAATCCGCTTTAACTGCGGCAGTTTTTCTCTTATTTTCTTATAAATCGTATCTTTTCCGGAAGAACTTTTCCCCATAATATAAAAAATTTTACTCATTTATCAACACCTCGATATAGTTTTCCACACTAATTCCTTCCACAGAAAACCCTTTGTTCTGATAATCCACTAACATTGCTGCTGTTTCCTTAGTGATCCGTTCCCCCGGAACGATCAGCGGAATTCCCGGCGGATACAAATACGCATATTCCATGGAAATAAATCCCGCCGACTCCTTCCAGCTCAGGCTCTTTACGTTTTCCATTCTTCGCATTCCTTCTACCTCAAAGCTCGTGAGGACCTGTTCCTGACGGGGCAGATAATACCTTTTCTCTTTCTCTGAATTTTTTTCCAATTCCTCATCAATCTCAAACAAAGCACTGAGCAGCCGATCCATTCCTTCTTTTGTATCTCCAATCGAAGTCATGGCAATCACATAAGATCCTGCAGCCATTTCCATCTGCAGATGATATTCTAAAAGCAATCTCTCATATAACATTTTCCCTGTAAACACTCGATTCTCTTTCTTAAGAATCGTATCTTTTACAGACAGCACCAGTTTGGATCTGTCGAATTCTTCTGTCTCCATCAATCTGATATGCTTTAATTTTTTCAACTCTCCCCTTTTGCTTTCCAGATTCTTCACATAAGTCTCAAACAACACATCCCCCTGCTCTGCCACCGTCCTCAGACATTCATCCATACTTGCCATCAACACATAAGAAGGACTGCTTGTCTGAAAAATATGCAGATAATTCCGAATCTTCCTTCGATCGATCCGTGTCCCATTCAAGTGAATCAGTGCTGTCTGCGTCAATGCCGGAAGTGTTTTATGCAGACTGTGTATTACAACATCTGCTCCCTTTGTATTTGCATTCTCCGGAAAATAAGGGTGAAATCCAAAGTGTGCTCCGTGTGCCTCATCCACAATCAACGGAATTTTTTTCTGATGTACAATTTCAGAAATCCTCTCAATATCCGACAACACCCCGTCATATGTCGGTGATGTCAATACCACAGCCTGAACCTCCTTATGTTCCTCTAATAACCTCTCAATTTTCTCAGGAGACACAGCCATATTCAGTTCCATTGTCTCATCAAATTCCGGATAAATATATACCGGACGCAATTCATTTAAAAAAACAGCATGATAGACCGACTTATGACAGTTTCTTGCCATTAAAATCTTTCCGCCTTTTTTAGTACATCCCATTACCGCACTTAAAATACCCGCAGTACTCCCATTAATCAAATAGTGCGTCTCCTCTGCATGATACATGGACGCTGCCCTGACTTCCGCTTCCCTGATGATCTCCTCCGCATGATGAAGATTATCAAATCCTTCAATCTCTGTAATATCAATTCCATATGGTAAATTCGCTCGTGTAACATCCGAATTACGTTTATGCCCAGGCATATGAAACCCATAATAATCCGACTTCCCATATGCTTCTAATTTTTCATATAAGTATTCCATAAATTTTTCTGCAAATGCTTATCCTTCCAATTTATTTCTATCCGTATCACTTTCGCTTTTATTATATCTTCTGTATACCTGTGTTGTAAATTAGATGTTATCCACATCTATTTCCGATTCAAATAAATATTCCAACATATTTCAGACTTTTTCACATATTATGTCTGTGCTGAATCTTTTGCATAGCATAGGTGTAATCAAAATATAAGTTAATATAACAAAAAGAACAAGCAAAATCGCTTGTTCTACAATGAGCGTGCGGGGATTCGAACCCCGGACAACTTGATTAAAAGTCAAGTGCTCTA
>OGUQ01000056.1_pt1 | contig 111281 bp, 102 predicted proteins | sample 1574701 | NCBI WGS metagenome assembly OGUQ01 (sample SAMEA2582087, study PRJEB24529) | metagenome | biome: Human gut stool | place: China | collected 2011 | reverse complement strand
TTGAAGGAAGGTCCGATGTGCTGTTCCATTTCATTGAGTAAAGCGGTTTGAAAAGCATTGCGTAGATAAGTGTAATTGAAATGTTTTACCGGCCGCCAAATAGCATTGTCAGAAAAACCGCCTTCCGAAAGAATGGGGGATATAAAACAGTCTGGCCCTTTGAGTATGCGAAGGAAAAGATCCAGTATCCGGCACGGTACAGCAGGTGATCTTTAGCTTAATTTTTTTTAATATTTTTTTAATGTTTTCACTCTTGAAAAATGAGACAAATTAATGTATACAATATTATGTATTATGACATGTCACCATTTTTTGAAGAAAAATGAGTGGATTACGAATGTTTTAGGATTGCGAGAACACAAAGTGCGGAGCAATCCGTTGGTATCAGTGGAATTAACGGAATTGAGAAAAAAGGGGATAGCAGCTATGATCACACATTTACGCCTGAAGGCATATGGAAAGATAAATCTGGCGCTGGACGTACTGGGGAGAAGGGACAACGGGTATCATGATGTCCGCATGATCATGCAGACTGTAGGACTTCATGACCGGATCGAACTTTACAGGACAAAGGAGCCTGGTATCCGTCTGGAGACCAACCTGTTTTACCTTCCAAATAATGAACAAAATCTGGCTTACCGGGCAGCCGCTCTTTTAATGGAAGAGTTTGGTGTAAAAGAAGGTGTTTCCATAAAACTGAAAAAGTTCATTCCTGTATCAGCTGGAATGGCCGGAGGCAGTACCGATGCAGCTGCAGTCCTTTTTGGAGTCAATAAAATGTTTGGCCTGGGCTTAAGTATAAAAGAACTGATGGAACGTGGCGTAAAGCTGGGAGCAGATATCCCATACTGCCTGATGCGTGGAACCGCTCTTTCCGAAGGAATTGGGGAAGAATTAACTCCGTTGCCTCAGATCCCCCAGTGTCAGGTATTGATCGCAAAACCGGGGATCAGCGTTTCTACAAAAGTGGTTTATGAGAGCCTGGATGCCATGGAGCTAAAGCAGGAAGATCATCCGGATATTGACGGCATGATTGAAGCGATCAACCGCCAGAATATCCATGAGATAGCCGGAAAATTCGGAAATGTGCTGGAACTGGTAACAGCCGGTAAATATCCGGTGATCGGTGAGATCGAGCAGGTGATGAAAGAAGAAGGGGCTGTTAATGCCATGATGAGCGGAAGCGGTCCAACTGTATTTGGTCTGTTTACCAATCCACAGGCAGCACAGAATGCCTACGAAAAGCTTCGCTATGGTGATGCTTCCAAACTGGCAAAGCAGGTATATCTGACCAACTTCTTTCATGTAAAGCGGAGCAGATAGAAACAAGCAGATCGTAAACATAAAAATATAGACAAACAGACATAGATAAAACACAGAAAGGAATGGTCTTGAGATGGAAAATAATTTTAAAGTCAATATGAACGAATATCTGCCTCTTCGCGATGTTGTATTTAATACACTGCGTCAGGCTATTTTAAAAGGAGAACTGGCTCCGGGAGAAAGACTGATGGAGATCCAGCTGGCAGAAAAATTAGGTGTAAGCCGTACACCGATCCGTGAAGCCATTCGTAAACTGGAACTGGAAGGTCTTGTACTTATGATCCCAAGAAAAGGCGCTGAGGTTGCAAAGATCTCTGAAAAGAGCCTTAGGGATGTGCTGGAAGTTCGCCGTTCCCTGGAAGAACTGGCTATTGAACTGGCTTGCCAGAGAATGACCGATGAAGAGATCGAACAGTTAGGGGAACGCCAGAACGACTTTAAGAATGCCATTAATAAGGGAAATGCCATGAACATTGCAGAGACCGACGAGGCATTCCATGATGTGATCTATCTGGGAACCGGAAATGATAAACTGGTACAGATCTTAAATAATTTAAGAGAGCAGATGTATCGCTATCGTCTGGAATATATCAAGGACGAGGATAAACGCCAGATCCTGATAGTAGAGCATGAACATATCCTGGCTGCGATCAAAGCCCGCAATATTGCAGAGGCAAAGAATGCAGCAAGAGAACACATTGATAATCAGGAGATCACTGTTTCCAAGAATATCAAGGAGCAGGAAGATATCATGCCTGTCCGCGGCCGTGGAAGAAGATAGCGGAAATGGCATTGGAGGAGAAGATAAATGGAAGAAAATAAAGTAGAAGATAAGACAGAAAAGACCTTCAAAGAGCGCTATCTTGCAGGAGAGATCGAATTTGAAGAGATCGACCGCTATATCAGCCGCTGGAACAACAGCGATGATGAGCGTACACTGGCTGTTTATCTGGGGTTAAATGCAGATGAAGAGGACGTATGGATCGATGAAAGCGATGAAGCTCTTCAGGAGATGTTGGATAAGCAGAAAGCCTGAAATTAAGCCTTCTGCTTAAAAAGCTGTTTTGCAGCATCTAAAAGTCCAAGGTGCAGTTCCGGCCTTGGAGCAGTTTCAAAGACCAGGGAATAGCTTTCAGAAGCTGTTTCATCTATATCTGTATGATAAGAATTTGTAAAGCAAAGACCGGGATAGAGGACGCACCACCAGTTGCGTCCTTTTCCTTTGCCTATAGTGATCCGTGCAGCGTCATAGTAACCGCAGGGAAAGAAGGCATTTCCATAGGTCCTTGCTGGAAAATGGTCATGGCTCAGATTAAGATCCAGATCCGCTTCACAGCCGGAGTCTGCCAGGGTCTGTTCTGCCTTAAAAATGACCTCTTCTTTATGAGAAAGAAGCCAGGAAGCCAGCTCTTCTTTTCCGGCATGATCCGGGGCATTTTCACGGATATAGGAAAGAACCTGGTCCCGGACTTTTAATTTTAATTCCTGGTCCGTTTTTGAATTGCTTTCCGCTAAAATGTGAAAACGCAGCACATAAGGGGCTATACGGCTGGCATCTGCCTCCTGTTTGCAGGTGTTGGCAGAAACTGCAATGAGAAAAGCAGTAAAAAAGCAGGCAAGAGAACAAATAAGCCATTTGTGGCGATAAGATACAGATTTCATGGACTAAAACTTCCTTTCTGGATTTTGAGAGAACATATTTTCTATTTGTATTTATTGCCACATATGCTATACTGTAAACGGTAAAATCTAAGAAAAGAAAGATTTTAAAGATTTCTGGAACAGGGATAAGTGAGGAGATATAAAAATGGAAAGAAAAACAGCAGCAGTCATTTTCGGCGGACAGTCATCAGAACATGAAGTATCCTGCATGTCTGCAGCCAATGTGATCGACCGCATCAACAAAGAAAAATATGACCTGCTTCTTATTGGTATTACATTAGACGGACACTGGATCAAGACAGAGTCTGTAGAAGAGATCAGAAGCGGTGAGTGGAGAAATGGAAATATTTCCGCAGCTATCTTACCAGATGCTACAAAGAAATGTGCGATCCTTATGGATGGAGATAAAGTAACAGAAGTAAAACTGGACCTTGTATTCCCGGTACTTCATGGACTTCACGGCGAAGACGGAACCATCCAGGGTCTTTTAGAACTGGCAAAGATCCCATATGTAGGCTGCGGTGTACTGGCATCTGCAGTGGGCATGGATAAACTGTATACAAAGATCATTGTAAATAACTTAGGCATCCGCCAGGCAGATTATGAGCCTGTTATGAGCGAGCAGTTAGCAGATATGGATGCTGTAACAGCACGTATTGAAGCACATTTTGCATATCCTGTATTTATCAAGCCGTCTAACGCAGGTTCCTCCAAGGGAGTCAGCAAGGCAGAAAACAGAGAAGAGCTGGAAGCCGGCTTAAAAGAGGCTGCAAAGCATGACAGAAAGATCCTGGTAGAAGAGACTATTATTGGCCGTGAGATCGAATGTGCTGTATTCGGCGGCGGAAAAGAAGAAGTGAAGGCTTCCGGTGTAGGCGAGATCCTGGCAGCAGCAGACTTTTATGATTTTGACGCAAAATATTACAATGCTGAGTCCAAGACGGTAACAGATCCAGAACTTCCTGGAAATGCCACAGAAGAAGTAAGAAAAGCAGCAGTTGCTATTTTCAAGGCAGTAGACGGATACGGACTTTCCCGTGTAGATTTCTTTGTAAAGGAAGACGGAGAGGTAGTATTTAACGAGATCAATACCATGCCTGGATTTACAGCCATCAGTATGTATCCAATGCTTTGGGAGGCAAGAGGCGTCAACAAAGAGGAATTAGTAGATAAGCTGATGAGCCATGCTTTAGAGCGTTTCTAAGATCACAGGTTTACGTAAAAAGAAAAGAGGAGTTACATGACAAAGGATGTACTGATCACCATCCGCGGTGTCCATACCATGGATGAAGAGGACAATGATGTGGAGATGATCGTCCGGGGAGATTACTACCAGAAGAATGGGAAACATTACGTTCTCTACGAAGAACTGTTAGAAGGTTTTAAAGAACCGGTAAAGAATATCATTAAGATCACGCCAACCTCTATGGATATTACAAAAAAGGGAACAGCCACTACCCACATGCTGTTTGAAAAGAACCGGAAGAATATTTCCTGCTACAGCACCCCTTTAGGTGAAATGGTAGTAGGGATACAGGCCAATCACTTTGCAGTAGATGAGCAGGCAGACAGCCTGAAGGTGAATGTGGATTATTCCCTGGATATTAATTATGAGCATATGTCGGATTGCCGCATTTTAGTAGATGTGCAGTCCTGCCAGTAGAAAGAGAGGGCGCCCCGCATCCGCGGGAAAACCCACCTCATCAAAACAAAAAACAGCCGCTCCCATCCGGGAGCCGGCTGTTTTTTTACGCCCCATATTATGCATCTTTACGGAATCTTGCGAAAAATCCCTTTTTCTTTGGCGGAGTTGGAATGGAACCTCCGCGGACACTCTTGATCTGGGTGATGTAGATACCGCTTAAAACTACCTTAGCTTCTGTTTTAACAGGAAGGCATTCAAACACTCTTGCATCAGCGATCAGTGTAACGATCTTTGGTCCGATCTTTGCTTTCACAACCGGAACCTTGGTCCAGCGCATGTACTTTGGAGTCTGGTCAACTACCATTTTTGGAAGACCTGCCTGAGTCAGCTTCAGTTTCTTCTTATCAATAACAAGAAGAGATACGGTCTGTGCTGCGGCATCTAACATCTGCTGCTGTTCTAACTGGCGCTTCTGAAGCTTATTTCCAAGGAAATACAGGATAGCCAGGATGACAGCTGCAATGATGAGGATCACCAGCAGTATGTTTAAAACGGTATTTAACATAAGGTATACCTCCGAACTGTAGTATAGTTCCCGTGGGCTTGATTAGACATGCCCCAAGACATTCTAATATAGTATATCATTTGTGGTAAAAAAAAGCAAGAAAAAATTCTTGACACCTTGACAAATATATGTTATTATGGAGAGTGCATTATTGTGGCGTCCTGGGCTTATTGCGCCCATTTGCTGACGCCCGATTACCGAGAACGACAGCAGTGGAAAAAGGGGCAGAAAAAGAAAGAAAAATCCCTGAAAAAGCCGCTGCAACCAAATAAGAAAACAGGGGTGAAACGTCAATGGAGAAAAGCAGAATACGTCCGGTACCGGCCGGGAAAAGCGTAAGAATGAGCTATTCAAGGCAGAAGGAAGTCCTTCAGATGCCTAACCTGATCGAGATTCAGAAAGACTCCTACCAGTGGTTCTTAGATGAAGGACTGAAGGAAGCGTTTGCTGATATCTCTCCTATCGCGGATTTTGCAGGACATTTAAGTCTGGAATTCGTTGACTTTACATTGTGCAGAGATGATATCAAGTATACCATCGAAGAGTGTAAAGAACGGGATGCTACTTACGCCGCACCGCTTAAGGTAAAGGTCAGACTGTACAATAAAGATAAAGATGAAATGAATGAACATGAGATATTTATGGGTGATCTGCCTCTGATGACAGATACCGGTTCATTTGTAATTAACGGTGCAGAACGTGTTATCGTCAGCCAGCTTGTACGTTCCCCTGGTATTTACTACGGGATCGGACATGACAAGGTAGGTAAGGAACTGTTTACATGTACGGTTATCCCGAACCGTGGTGCATGGCTGGAATATGAAACCGATTCCAACGATGTATTTTATGTTCGTGTAGACAGAACCCGTAAAGTACCGGTTACTGTACTGATCCGTGCCTTAGGCTACGGAACCAACGCAGAGATCTTAGATCTGTTCGGCGAAGAGCCAAAGCTCCTTGCAAGCTTTGGAAAGGATACATCTGATAACTATCAGGATGGTCTGTTAGAGCTGTACAAGAAGATCCGTCCAGGCGAGCCGCTGTCTGTAGACAGTGCAGAGAGCCTGCTTAACAGCATGTTCTTCGATCCCAGAAGATATGACCTGGCAAAAGTTGGACGTTATAAATTCAACAAGAAGCTGTCCTTTAAGTTCCGTCTGAATGGACAGGTACTGGCAGAAGATGTAGTTGATACCACTACAGGTGAGATCATTGCAGAAGCTGGTACAAAGTTAGACAAAGAGTCTGCTATGAAGGTTCAGAACTCCGCTGTTCCTTTCGTATGGGTAGAAGGCATCAACAGAAAGCAGAAAGTTCTTTCCAATATGATGGTTGAGCTTGGCGCTTATGTTTCCTTTGATCCGGAAGAAGTTGGTGTTTCCGAATTAGTATATTATCCAGCACTTGCTCCGATCCTGGAAAAAGCAGGTGATGATGAAGAGATGTTAAAGGAAGAGATCAGAAGAAATATCCATGATCTGATCCCGAAGCATATCACAAAGGAAGATATCTTAGCTTCCATCAACTACAACATGCATCTGGAAGAGCAGGTTGGTACTTCTGATGATATCGACCACTTAGGCAACCGTCGTATCCGTGCCGTAGGTGAGTTATTACAGAACCAGTACCGTATCGGTTTATCCCGTATGGAGCGTGTTGTAAGAGAGCGTATGACAACCCAGGACGTAGATGGTATCACACCACAGTCCCTGATCAACATCAAGCCTGTTACAGCTGCTGTAAAGGAATTCTTCGGAAGTTCCCAGCTGTCCCAGTTCATGGATCAGAACAACCCTCTGTCAGAGCTTACACATAAGAGACGTTTATCTGCCTTAGGTCCTGGCGGTCTGTCAAGAGACCGTGCCGGATTCGAGGTACGAGATGTACACTATACACACTATGGTCGTATGTGCCCGATCGAGACTCCTGAAGGTCCTAACATCGGTCTGATCAACTCCCTTGCAAGCTACGCAAGAGTAAATCAGTACGGCTTTATTGAAGCACCTTACCGTGTGGTAGATAAGACTGACGCAGCGAATCCAAGGGTTACTGACGAAGTCGTATATTTGACTGCAGACGAAGAGGACAACTTCATCGTAGCACAGGCGAATGAGCCGTTAGATGAAGAAGGACACTTCATCCACAACAACGTATCCGGACGTTTCCGTACAGAAACTTCCGAGTTCAGAAAGAGCACCATCGACTTAATGGACGTTTCTCCTAAGATGGTATTCTCTGTTGCTACAGCCATGATCCCATTCCTTCAGAACGACGATGCGAACCGTGCGCTGATGGGATCCAACATGCAGCGTCAGGCTGTGCCGCTGTTAAGTACAGAAGCTCCTGCAGTTGGTACCGGTATTGAAGGCAAAGCTGCCGTTGACTCCGGTGTCTGCGTTGTTGCAAAGAATGCAGGTGTGGTTGAGCGTTCCGCTTCCAACGAGATCATCATCAAGAGAGACTCCGATGGAAACCGTGATATATATCACTTAACCAAGTTTAAGAGAAGCAACCAGAGCAACTGCTACAACCAGAAACCAATCGTTTATAAGAATGATCACGTAGAAGCCGGTGAAGTAATCGCAGATGGTCCTTCTACCTGCAACGGTGAGATCGCTCTTGGTAAGAACCCTCTGATCGGCTTTATGACCTGGGAAGGTTACAACTACGAGGATGCGGTTCTTCTTTCTGAGCGTCTGGTACGTGATGATGTTTATACATCTGTTCATATTGAAGAATACGAGGCAGAAGCACGTGATACCAAGTTAGGACCGGAAGAGATCACCCGTGACGTACCTGGTGTTGGTGAAGATGCATTAAAGGATCTGGACGAGCGCGGTATCATCCGTATCGGTGCTGAGGTCCGTGCCGGAGATATTCTGGTAGGTAAGGTTACTCCAAAGGGAGAGACCGAGCTGACAGCTGAAGAGAGACTGTTAAGAGCCATCTTCGGTGAGAAGGCAAGAGAAGTACGTGATACCTCCTTAAAGGTACCTCATGGTGCATATGGTATCATCGTAGACGCTAAGGTATTTACAAGAGAAAATGGTGACGAACTTGCACCGGGCGTAAATCAGACCGTTCGTATCTACATCGCTCAGAAACGTAAGATCTCTGTTGGTGATAAGATGGCTGGACGTCATGGTAACAAGGGTGTCGTTTCCCGTGTACTTCCTGTAGAAGATATGCCATTCCTTCCAAACGGCCGTCCTCTGGACATCGTGCTTAACCCACTGGGCGTACCTTCCCGTATGAACATCGGACAGGTGCTGGAAATCCACTTAAGCCTTGCAGCTAAGGCACTTGGATTTAACGTTTCCACTCCTATCTTCGATGGCGCAAACGAGAATGATATCCAGGATACTCTGGAGCTTGCAAACGACTATGTAAATACTCCATGGGAAGAGTTTGAAGCTAAATATAAAGATACCTTAAGACCTGAGGTAATGGATTACCTTGGTTCCCACTTAGAGCACAGAAAGCTGTGGGAAGGCGTACCGATCAGCCGTGACGGTAAAGTACGTCTCCGTGATGGACGTACCGGCGAGTACTTCGATGGCGCAGTAACCATCGGACACATGCATTACCTGAAACTGCATCATCTGGTAGACGATAAGATCCATGCACGTTCTACCGGTCCTTACTCCCTGGTTACACAGCAGCCTCTGGGTGGTAAAGCTCAGTTCGGCGGACAGCGTTTCGGAGAGATGGAGGTTTGGGCTCTGGAGGCATATGGTGCTTCCTACACCCTGCAGGAGATCATGACTGTTAAGTCTGACGACGTAGTTGGCCGTGTTAAGACATACGAAGCTATCATCAAGGGCGAAAATATCCCTGAGCCAGGTGTTCCGGAATCCTTCAAGGTACTTCTTAAGGAAATGCAGTCCCTGGGTCTGGATGTTCAGGTTCAGAGAGAAGATGGTACCGAAGTAGAGATGACAGAGAGCATCGACTATGGTGATACAGAACTGCGTGCTATGCTGGAAGGCGACCGTCATTACAATGACAGAGAGTCTTACTCCAATTACGGATATCAGGAGCAGGAATTCAAGAACAATGAGCTTGTGAATGTAGAATCCGATTCCAAGGAAACTAACGACGATTATACAGACGACCTGTATGACGCATATACAGATGACAGTGAGAACGAATAATAGAAGGGAGTATAAGCTCATGCCGGAAACAACAAATGAAACTTATCATCCAATGGCGTTTGATGCCATTAAAATAGGTCTGGCTTCCCCTGAAAAGATCCGCTCCTGGACACACAGAACTCCGGAGCCTGCAGATAAGCCAAGCAAGCAGTGGAAAGACTGGTGGGAGCAGGGTGCAGTACGCAACCGTATGCCTGAGCCTTCAGGCGCTCCTTCCAAGGAGTGGAAAGACTGGTGGGATCACGGCGTTGTAAAGAAGCCGGAGACCATTAACTATAGAACCTTAAAACCAGAAAAAGACGGACTTTTCTGCGAAAGGATCTTCGGACCGAGCAAGGACTGGGAGTGCCACTGTGGAAAGTATAAGAAGATCCGTTACAAAGGCGTGATCTGTGACCGCTGCGGCGTTGAAGTTACCAAGTCCAGCGTCAGAAGAGAGCGTATGGGACGTATCGAGCTTGCTGCTCCTGTTTCCCATATCTGGTACTTCAAGGGCATCCCAAGCCGTATGGGTCTGATCCTTGACATTTCTCCAAGAACTCTGGAGAAAGTTCTGTATTTCGCTTCCTATGTTGTACTGGATCCAGGTGTAACAAGCCTTCAGTACAAGCAGGTATTATCTGAGAAGGAATACCGTGAAGAAGTAGAGAAATACGGCAGCAGCACTGCATTCCGTGTAGGAATGGGTGCTGAGGCGATCCAGGAGCTGTTAAAGGCCATCGACTTGGAAAAAGATTCCGCAGAGTTAAGAAAGCAGCTGATCGATGCAAGCGGCCAGAAGCGTGCAAGAATTATCAAGCGTCTGGAAGTTGTAGAGGCATTCTTAAGCTCCGGAAACCGTCCTGAGTGGATGATCATGGATGTTATCCCGGTTATCCCACCGGATATCCGTCCTATGGTACAGCTGGATGGTGGACGTTTTGCAACCAGTGACTTAAACGACTTATATAGAAGAATTATCAACCGTAACAACCGTCTGGCAAGACTGTTAGAGCTTGGTGCTCCTGATATCATCGTTCGTAACGAGAAACGTATGCTTCAGGAAGCAGTTGATGCCCTGATCGATAATGGCCGCCGTGGCCGTCCTGTAACAGGACCTGGAAACCGTGCTCTTAAGTCCCTTTCCGATATGTTAAAGGGTAAGCAGGGACGTTTCCGTCAGAACCTGTTAGGTAAGCGAGTTGACTATTCCGGACGTTCCGTTATCGTCGTTGGTCCTGAATTAAAGATCTATCAGTGCGGTCTGCCAAAGGAAATGGCGATCGAGCTGTTCAAGCCATTCGTAATGAAAGAGTTAGTAGCAAACGGTACTGCTCACAATATTAAGAATGCAAAGAAGATGGTTGAAAAGCTTCAGACAGAAGTTTGGGATGTTCTGGAAGATGTTATCAAAGAGCATCCGGTTATGTTAAACCGTGCTCCTACACTGCACAGACTTGGTATCCAGGCATTCGAACCGATTCTGGTAGAAGGTAAAGCTATTAAGCTGCATCCACTTGTTTGTACAGCGTTCAACGCCGACTTCGACGGTGACCAGATGGCAGTTCATCTTCCTCTGTCCGTAGAAGCACAGGCAGAGTGCCGTTTCCTGCTGTTAAGCCCGAACAACCTGTTAAAGCCATCTGATGGTGGTCCTGTAGCCGTTCCTTCACAGGATATGGTACTTGGTATCTACTATCTGACCCAGGAACGTCCTGGCGCTAAGGGCGAAGGCATGATCTTCAAGAGTGTAAACGAAGCAATCCTGGCATATGAGAACCAGGAGGCAACTCTTCATTCCAGAGTTAAAGTAAGAGTCAATAAGACAATGCCAGACGGCACTGTTAAGACTGGTGTGATCGAGTCTACCATCGGACGTTTTATCTTCAATGAGATCATTCCTCAGGACTTAGGCTTTGTAGACAGAAGCATTCCTGAAAATGAATTAAAGCTGGAAGTTGACTTCCACGTAGCTAAGAAGCAGTTAAAGCAGATCCTTGAAAAAGTTATCAATGTTCATGGCGCTACCCAGACTGCTGTTACACTGGATGATATTAAGGCAATTGGTTACAAGTTCTCTACAAGAGCAGCTATGACCGTATCTATTTCCGATATGACCGTACCTGCAAGCAAGCCGAAGTTGATCGCTGACGCTCAGGCAACTGTAGACCATATCGCAAAGAACTACCGCCGCGGTCTTATTACCGAGGAGGAGCGTTATAAAGAAGTTATCGAAACCTGGAAGACCACCGATGATCAGCTGACCCATGACCTGTTAACAGGACTGGATAAGTACAACAACATCTTCATGATGGCTGACTCTGGTGCGCGAGGATCTGATAAGCAGATCAAGCAGTTAGCTGGTATGCGAGGACTGATGGCAGATACAACCGGTCACACCATCGAACTTCCTATCAAGTCTAACTTCCGTGAAGGTCTTGACGTACTGGAGTACTTCATCTCCGCTCATGGTGCTCGTAAAGGTCTGTCCGATACCGCTCTTCGTACCGCTGACTCTGGTTACCTGACCAGACGTCTGGTAGACGTATCCCAGGATCTGATCATCCGTGAAGTTGACTGCTGCGAAGGCAAAGAGATCCCTTACATGGAGATCAAGGCTTTCATGGACGGCAACGAAGTGATCGAGGACCTGGAAGAGAGAATTACAGGACGTTATATTGCTGAGACCATTACTGATCCGGATACAGGCGAAGTAGTGATCAAGGCTAACCATATGTGTACACCAAAGCGTGCAGCAGCGGTTATGAAGGTTCTGAACAAGATGGGACGTAAGTCTGTTAAGATCCGTACCGTATTAAGCTGTAAGTCCCACATTGGTGTGTGTGCTAAGTGCTACGGCGCAAACATGGCAACCGGACAGCCTGTACAGGTTGGTGAAGCAGTTGGTATCATCGCAGCTCAGTCTATCGGTGAGCCTGGTACACAGCTGACCATGCGTACATTCCATACCGGTGGTGTTGCCGGCGGCGATATCACACAGGGTCTTCCTCGAGTTGAGGAGCTTTTTGAGGCACGTAAGCCAAAGGGTCTTGCTATCATCACTGAATTCGGCGGTGTAGTAGACATTAAGGATACTAAGAAGAAACGTGAAATTACTGTTACTGATATGGAAAGCGGCAATTCCAAGACCTATCTGATCCCTTACGGATCCAGAATTAAAGTTATGGAAGGCCAGATCCTTGAAGCCGGTGATGAGCTGACTGAAGGTAGCGTAAACCCACATGATATCTTAAAGATCAAGGGCGTTCGTGCTGTACAGGATTACATGATCCAGGAAGTTCAGCGTGTATACCGTCTCCAGGGTGTTGAGATCAACGATAAGCATATCGAAATGATCGTACACCAGATGTTAAAGAAGATCCGTATCGAAGAGAGCGGCGACAGCAATGTTCTCCCAGGTGTATCCATGGATGTTCTTGACTTCAACGAGATGAACGAAGAACTGATTGCACAGGGCAAACAGCCTGCAGAAGGCAAGCAGGTAATGCTTGGTATCACCAAGGCATCTCTTGCAACTGATTCCTTCTTATCCGCAGCATCCTTCCAGGAGACCACCAAGGTTCTGACCGAGGCTGCTATCAACGGTAAGGTTGACCATCTGATCGGTATCAAGGAGAACGTAATCATCGGTAAGCCAATTCCTGCTGGTACAGGTATGAAGCGTTACCGCAACGTAAAACTGGATACAGATGACAGACTTCTTGCAGAAGACGATGAGATCTCTATGTCAGAAGATGATGAGATCGCATTAAGCGGAGCAGAAGATGATGAGATTTCTGAGGATAATGTAGCAGAAGAAGTTCTGGGCATGGATGAAACTGAGGATGCAGAAGATGCATCTGAGGATGATGACGAGACCGAAGAATAATCAAGGTTAATCAAATATCGATCCAAAATGGGATCAAATACAGGACACAGGGGTCCGGCTGAAGCAGTCGTGACCCCTGTGCTTTTGTATTTATAAAAAAACAATCATCGAAAGATGTGAGATTGACAAAAAATAAATTAAAGTTACAACTTAATAAAATTAAGTAATATACAGTAAATTTACAAATAAGTCGGGACTTAAACTTAAATTTTTAATTGATATTTTAATAAAACTTTTATAAAATAATACCAAACTTTTTTAACTGTTTTTTTACAGTAGGAGGGAGACACAATTATGAATGAGAAAATAGAAAAGAAAGGACTGCTGGACCGCATGCTTGATTCCATCGAGCGCGCCGGTAACAGACTGCCCGATCCGATCACTATGTTCTTAGGACTGGCGATCATCGTTGCTGTTATTTCAGCAATCTGCAGCGCAGCAGGAATTAACGCAGTAAACCCGGCAGATGGATCTACCATTGAGATCTTCAATCTTCTGTCCTTTGACGGTATCCGTTATCTGTGGACCAATGTTATCACCAACTTTGCTGGTTTCGCACCTCTTGGAATGGTACTGGTAGCAGTGATCGGTTCCTCTGTTGCAGAAAAGAGCGGATTTCTGGTATCTGTTATGGTTAATTTCCTTGGAAAAGCAAGAGGCTGGATCGTAACTGCAGTCATCATGTTCTTAGGAGTTAACTTAAACGTAGCTGGTGACGCAGGATTTATCGTACTGCCTCCTCTGGCAGCTATCCTGTATATGTCCATTGGACGTCATCCACTTCTTGGTATGTACACTGCATTCGCAGCAGTTGCAGGCGGCTTCTGTGCAAACGTTCTGTTAGGCCTTTCTGATGCACTTGCATATGGCTTTACCGAGCAGGCAGCAAGAATGATCGATCCAAACTATGAAGCATCCATCGCTATTAACTGGTATTTCCTCATTGTTTCCTGCGTAGTACTGACTGTAGTAGGAACCGTCCTGGTAGAGAAAGTACTGTTACATCGTTTCCCAATTAATAAAGAAGAACTTGCAAAGTATGACTTTGATGAATCTGCATCTAACCTGACAGATGTTCAGAAAAAGGGTATCAAAGCAGCTGGTCTTTCTATCCTGATCTACATTATTGTGATCGTTCTTATGTGCGTACCGGTCTTCGGTGACAGAGCGATCCTGGCAGATGAAAATGGTTCCATCACCAGTGGTGGTTCTGCATTCTCCAAAGGTATCGTATTTACAGTTACCATGTTCTTAATGATCCCTGGTATTGTTTATGGTGTTGTTATTGGAAGATACAAAAATGACAAAGACTTATGGGCTGATATCAGCCAGGGCTTTGCTGAAATGGGCAACTACGTATTTATGTGTTTCTTCATTTCCATTTTCACTAACTTCTTCTCTGTATCCAAGTTAGGAACCGTACTTGCCATTAGAGGTGCAGAGCTGTTAAGTAATGTTGGATTTACAGGTATCCCGCTGTTAATTGGTCTGATCCTTTTATCCTGTATTGTAAATATGTTCATTGGATCTGCATCTGCAAAGTGGGCGATCTTAGCTCCTGTATTTGTACCAATGATGATGTTAATGGGCTTTGACCCGGCGATCACCCAGGTTGTATACAGAATTGGTGATTCCATTACCAATCCATTATCTCCATTATTTACTTACATTCCGGTTATTTTAGGATTTGCCCATAAGTATGATAAGAATGTAGGTCTTGGAACTATTATTGCAAATATGCTTCCATTCTCTGTAACATTTGCAATTGTATGGATCATTCAGGTTATCATCTGGGTAGCACTTAACCTGCCATTAGGACCTGGCGGCGGTATCTATCTCTAAAATGAAAAATTCAGCATATGCGTGACAGACGCATATTGTTGATGTAAAATGGGACTGTTGCAAAATGGAAATATTTGTATTTTGCAGCAGTCTTTTTGTACTGTAAAAGAACAAAAAGCCTGTATTGCCGGTGCGGTATGCAGGTATATGTTTAAAAAATAAAGTTGGAGAGGAGTTAAAAATATGAACTTTGCAAAAAGAGCAGAAGAATTAAGCGACCAGATCATAAAAGACCGCCGCTATCTGCACCAGCATCCGGAACTTTCTTATAAAGAGAAAAATACTACAGCATACCTGGTAGCCAGTTTAAAAGAGCTGGGGATCCCGGTACAGACATTTGAGGATTACACTGGCTGTATTGCTACTATTAAAGGCGGTAAGCCTGGAAAACATACCGTATTATTAAGAGGCGATATTGATGCCCTTCCTATTAAAGAAAACAGCGGTGTAGAATTTGAAAGTGAGAATGAGGGAGTGATGCATGCCTGCGGACATGACTGCCACACTTCCATGTTATTAGGAGCAGCCAGACTGTTATGGGAGGAAAGAGAAAATCTTCCTGGAACTGTAAAGTTATTATTCCAGGCTGCAGAAGAAGCATTCTATGGAAGCCGCTACTATGTAGATAAGGGCTACTTAGATGATGTAGATGCTGCTATGGGCATGCATGTATGGCCAACAGGACCAAGCGGAAAAGTTCTTGTAAAGGACGGGGAACTGATGGCAAGCTGTGATAACTTCATCATTACAGTCCACGGCGTTTCCTCCCATGGCTCTGAACCTCAGCATGGAAAAGATGCCATTGTGGCAGCAAGTTCCATCCTTATGAACTTACAGCACATTGTAAGCCGCATCAATGATCCATCCAATTCCCTGGTAGTAACGGTTGGAAAGATCCAGGCAGGAACCCAGTTTAACATTATTACAGATAAGGCAGTGATGGAGGGAACGGTCCGCTGCTATTCAAAAGAGTGCCGTGCCATGGTAGAAGAAAACATGCGCCGTATCGTTGAATGCACAGCTGCTGCAGAAGGCTGCACTGCCGAACTGGAGTATTTCTATATTGAACCTTCTCTTGTAAACGCAGATCCAATGCTTACAGACATTGCAAGAAAAGCAGCTGTAAAACTGTATGGAGAAGATGGCATAGAAGAGGCAAAGAAAGCAACAGGAAGCGAAGACTTTTCCTATATTATGGATAAGATCCCATCTTCTGTATTCTTATTCTTAGGCTGCTACGACGAAGAAAAGGGCTGTGTTTATCCGGTCCACAACGAGAAATTTAAGATCGATGAAGATATTCTTCACAGAGGTTCTGCAGAATATGCACAGTTTGCTGCAGATTATCTGGAAAAAATGGCGAAGGGAGAATGAAAATGAACGTAAAAGAACTTGCAAAAGAACAGGAAAGCTACGTGATCCAGTGCAGACATTATCTTCATTCCCATCCGGAGCTGAGTACAAAGGAAGTAAATACTACCCGTTTTATTAAAGAAGAACTGGAAAAAATGGGCGTGGAAGTACAGGAATTTGAAGGGATCACAGGCTGTGTAGGAACCATTAAGGGAGACAAGCCTGGAAAGACGGTAATGTTGCGTGCAGATATTGATGCCCTTCCTATTACAGAGAACCCGGGAAAAAGCTACTGCAGTTTAAATCCGGGAGTAATGCATGCCTGCGGACATGACTGCCATACTTCTATGTTATTAGGAGCAGCAAAGATCTTAAGCGCTCACAGAGATGAGATCCATGGTACTGTAAAGCTGATCTTCCAGATGGCAGAAGAAATAGGAAGAAAGTCCGAAGAATATGTAAAGAGAGGTGCCCTTGAAGGAGTAGATGCCATTTTCGGTATGCATATCTGGTCTGCAGTTCCTGCCGGAAAGGTAAATTTTGAGTCCGGCGAGCGTATGGCCTGCAGCGACCGTTTTACCATTAAAATCCATGGAAAATCCAGTCACGGAAGTGCTCCTCATGAAGGAAAAGATGCTATTATCGCAGGAGCAGCAGCTATCCAGGCATTACAGACCATTCCAAGCCGTATCAACAATCCGTTTAATGCACTGGTGGTTACAGTAGGTATCTTCAATGGCGGAACCAAGGAAAATATCATTGCAGACCAGGCAGAACTGACAGGAACGGTTCGTGCATTTAACAGAGAATTCAGAAACAGCATGCCGGAAGTGATTAAAAGTGTAGTAGAGCCGGTAGTAAAGGGATATGGCTGCAGCGCAGAAGTAGATTATTACTTTGGTCCAAGCCCACTGATCAATGACCATGAAGATCTGGTACAGATCGCAAGAGGAGCCGCATCAAAAGAAATGGGAGAAGATGCCCTGATCCCGTTAAAGAAGATGACAGGAGCAGAAGATTTCAGCGTGTATATGGAAACCGTACCAGGCGTCTTCGGTTATCTTGGCTGCCGCAACGAAGAAAAAGGCATTATCGCTGCCCATCACCATCCTGCTTTTGATGTAGATGAAGATGTGTTATATCATGGCACCGGTATCTATGTACAGTTTGCCCTGGATTACCTGAATGCATAAATGAATAGGCCTTTAAAAACATGGGAAAAATAAAGTTGAAAATATTTGGAAAAGCTCAAAAATATTTGAAAAAATCCACTTGACAGATTTTTTCACCATGCTATAATAAAAAAGTGTGTGCAAAGCGCTTTGCTCTTTGCATAACAACAAGCTGAAAGACACAGCAACCAACAGTCAATATCACAGGAGGTGAAAAGGATGCCAACATTTAACCAGTTAGTAAGAAAGGGAAGACAGACCAGCGCAAAGAAGTCTACCGCACCAGCTCTGCAGAAGGGTTATAACTCTTTACAGAAGAAGGCAACAAACGTATCTGCACCACAGAAGCGTGGCGTTTGTACCGCTGTTAAGACTGCTACCCCTAAGAAACCTAACTCTGCACTTAGAAAGATCGCCAGAGTACGTCTTTCCAATGGTATCGAAGTAACAAGCTACATCCCAGGAGAAGGTCATAACCTTCAGGAGCACAGCGTTGTTCTGATCCGTGGAGGAAGAGTAAAGGACCTGCCAGGTACCAGATATCATATCGTTAGAGGTACACTGGATACAGCAGGTGTTGCTAACAGAAAACAGGCTCGCTCCAAGTACGGCGCTAAGAGACCAAAAGACAAAAAGTAATTAAAATTTAAAACTGGAATCACTAACAGCAGTAAAGTGACTGCAGTCAGTTAATACTGGACTGCTTTGTTGTGCCGGATTGTGATATTGAACCTGTGGTTGCAGGAAAATATATAGACCGCGCACGAACACATTTTATGGAAACATGTGAGTACCGACGAGTTAATGTAAACCTGCTGAGGAGATCATTCCAAAGCAGCATATTAAGGAGGGAAGTAACGTGCCACGTAAAGGACATACTCAGAAGAGAGACGTTCTGGCAGACCCAATCTACAACAATAAGGTTGTAACCAAGCTGATCAATAACATCATGTTAGACGGCAAGAAGGGTGTTGCACAGAAAATTGTATACGGCGCTTTCAATCGTGTTGCTGAGACAACCGGAAAAGACGCTATCGAAGTATTTGAAGAAGCAATGAACAACATCATGCCAGTTCTGGAAGTTAAGGCAAAACGTATCGGTGGTGCTACCTATCAGGTGCCGATCGAAGTTAAGCCAGAAAGAAGACAGGCTCTTGGACTTCGCTGGATCACTCTGTACTCCCGTAAGAGAGGCGAGAAGACTCAGGAAGAGAGACTGGCAAACGAGATCATGGATGCAGCTAACAACACTGGCGCATCTGTAAAGAAGAAAGAAGATATGCATAAGATGGCAGAAGCAAATAAGGCATTTGCTCACTACCGTTTCTAATTGCAGATTTCCCTTTTTCACAATTTTAAGGAGGAAAATCCCTTGGCTGGAAGAGAATATCCATTGGAGAGAACCAGAAATATCGGAATTATGGCTCATATCGATGCTGGTAAGACCACCACAACTGAGCGTATTCTGTATTACACTGGTGTAAACTATAAGATCGGTGATACTCATGAAGGTACTGCTACCATGGACTGGATGGCTCAGGAGCAGGAGAGAGGTATCACCATCACTTCCGCTGCTACTACCTGCCACTGGACCCTGCAGGATCACTGCAAGCCAAAGGCTGGAGCATTAGAGCATCGTATCAACATCATCGATACCCCAGGACACGTTGACTTCACCGTTGAGGTTGAGCGTTCCCTGCGAGTACTGGATGGCGCTGTTGGCGTGTTCTGTGCAAAGGGCGGCGTTGAGCCTCAGTCTGAGAACGTATGGCGCCAGGCTGATACCTACAATGTACCTCGTATGGCATTCATCAACAAGATGGACATCCTTGGTGCAAACTTCTACGGCGCAGTAGAGCAGATCAAGACCCGTTTAGGTAAGAATGCTATCTGCATTCAGCTGCCAATCGGCAAGGAAGATGAGTTCAAAGGAATCGTTGACCTGTTCGAGATGCAGGCTTACATCTACAACGATGATAAGGGCGATGACATCTCTATCGTAGACATCCCAGAAGATATGAAGGATGATGCAGAATTATATCATACCGAGCTGGTAGAGAAGATCTGCGAGTTGGATGATGACCTTATGATGAAGTACCTGGAAGGCGAAGAGCCAACTAATGATGAACTGAAGAAGGTATTAAGAAAAGCTACCTGCGAGTGTGCAGCTGTTCCTGTATGCTGCGGTACTGCTTACAGAAACAAAGGTGTTCAGAAGCTTCTGGATGCTATCATTGAATATATGCCATCTCCATTAGACATCCCATCTATTAAGGGTGTTGACCTGGACGGCAACGAAGTAGTACGTCATTCTTCTGATGAAGAGCCATTCGCTGCTCTTGCATTCAAGATCATGACTGACCCATTCGTTGGTAAGTTAGCTTACTTCCGTGTTTATTCCGGTTCCTTAGCATCCGGTTCTTATGTACTGAATGCTACAAAGGATAAGAAGGAGCGTGTAGGACGTATCCTTCAGATGCATGCAAACAAGAGACACGAACTTGATCGTGTATACTCTGGTGATATTGCTGCAGCCGTTGGTTTCAAGAATACCACAACTGGTGATACCATCTGTGATGAACAGCATCCGGTAATCCTGGAGTCTATGGAATTCCCAGAGCCAGTTATCGATATCGCTATCGAGCCTAAGACAAAAGCAAGCCAGGATAAGATGGGCGACGCTCTTGTAAAGCTGGCAGAAGAAGATCCTACTTTCCGTGTTCGTACCGACGAAGAGACTGGTCAGACCATCATCTCCGGTATGGGCGAGCTGCATTTGGACATCATCGTAGACCGTCTGCTGCGTGAATTTAACGTAGAGGCTAACGTAGGTGCTCCTCAGGTTGCTTATAAGGAAACCTTTACTAAGGCTGTTGATGTAGACAGCAAGTATGCTAAGCAGTCCGGTGGTCGTGGACAGTACGGACATTGTAAAGTTCACTTCACACCAATGGATCCAAACGCAGAAGAAACCTTCAAGTTCACTTCTTCCGTTGTTGGTGGTGCTATTCCTAAGGAATATATCCCAGCAGTTGGCGAAGGTATTGAAGAGGCTTCCAAGACCGGTGTACTTGGCGGATTCCCAGTTCTGGGTGTAAGCGCTGATGTATACGATGGTTCTTACCATGAAGTCGACTCTTCTGAAATGGCATTCCACATTGCCGGATCTATGGCATTCAAGGATGCTATGGCAAAGGGTAACCCAGTTCTTCTTGAGCCTATCATGAAGGTTGAAGTTACCATGCCAGAAGAATATATGGGTGATGTAATCGGTGATATCAACTCCCGTCGTGGCCGTATCGAAGGTATGGAAGACATCGGCGGTGGCAAGATGGTTAAGGCATATGTTCCGCTGTCTGAGATGTTCGGTTACTCCACAGACCTGCGTTCCAGAACTCAGGGCCGTGGTAACTACTCTATGTTCTTCGAGAAATATGAGCAGGTTCCAAAGAACGTTCAGGAGAAAGTTCTTGCTGATCATAAGAAATGATAAAATCTAAAAAAGGCTTGTAAATCAAGGTGAAATATCATATAATGATTGATAGCCTGACATTAACTATATTAGCCCCACACATATACAGGGGCGCAAATTAAGGAGGACGTTATAAAATGGCTAAAGCTAAGTTTGAAAGAACTAAAACCCATTGTAACATTGGTACCATTGGACACGTTGACCATGGTAAAACTACTCTGACCGCTGCTATTACCAAGGTTCTGGCAGAAAGAGTTGCTGGAAACGCAAAGGTAGACTTCGAGAACATCGATAAGGCTCCAGAAGAGAGAGAGCGTGGTATCACCATCTCTACTGCACACGTTGAGTATCAGACCGAGAAGAGACACTATGCACACGTTGACTGCCCAGGACATGCTGACTACGTTAAGAACATGATCACTGGTGCTGCTCAGATGGACGGCGCTATCCTGGTTGTAGCTGCAACTGATGGTGTTATGGCTCAGACTAGAGAGCACATCCTTCTGTCCCGTCAGGTAGGTGTACCTTACATCGTAGTATTCATGAACAAGTGCGATATGGTAGACGATCCTGAGTTACTTGAATTAGTAGACATGGAAATCCGTGAACTGCTGAACGAGTACGAGTTCCCAGGCGATGATACTCCTATCATCCAGGGTTCCGCTCTGAAGGCTCTGGAAGATCCAATGGGACCATGGGGCGATAAGATCATGGAACTGATGGATGCAGTTGATACCTGGATTCCAGATCCTGTTCGTGAAACAGATAAGCCTTTCCTGATGCCTGTAGAGGACGTATTCACCATTACTGGTCGTGGTACTGTTGCTACTGGTAGAGTAGAGCGTGGTACTCTGAACCTGAACGACGAAGTTGAGATCGTTGGTATTCATGAAGATACCCGTAAGACTGTTGTAACCGGTATCGAAATGTTCCGTAAGCTCCTTGACAGCGCTGAGGCTGGTGATAACATCGGTGCTCTGCTGCGTGGTGTTCAGAGAACTGAGATCGAGCGTGGACAGTGTCTGTGCAAGCCAGGTTCTGTACATTGCCATCACAAATTTACCGCTCAGGTTTACGTTCTGACCAAGGACGAGGGCGGCCGTCATACACCTTTCTTCAACAACTATCGTCCACAGTTCTACTTCAGAACAACTGACGTAACTGGCGTTTGCGAGTTACCAGCTGGTACTGAAATGTGTATGCCTGGCGATAACGTAGAAATGACTGTTGAACTGATCCATCCAGTAGCTATGGAGCAGGGACTTCGTTTCGCTATCCGTGAAGGCGGACGTACTGTAGGTTCTGGTAGAGTTGTATCTATCATCGAATAATTTTACAGATTTTATATATAAGTAATACAACATGTCTGAATGGACATTATGCTCAAACGATTCAGCTCCCGGAATTACTTCCGGGAGCTTTTTTGCATGTTGCATATGGAAGATGCGCTGGTGTAGTTTGTTTCCTACCTTCGGATGGGAAAAATATATGAATGATTGGGGATAATGGGAAAGGTGGAAGGGATCGTATGTACGAAAATATGTATGAAAAGATGATAGCAGTGACCAACCGGCATCTGGTGTTGGAAAATGATACAGATGGGGCATATTTAAAACAGCTTACCTATGTTGCCTCTCTTCATCCAAAAGCCATGGTACTGCGGGAAAAGGATCTGACAGAAGAAAAGTACGAAGAACTGGCAAAGGTGGTTATTAAGCTGTGTGAGAAGGCGGGAACTACCCTTATTTTGCACCGTTTTCCAGAGGTGGTACATCATTTGGGATATGATAAGCTGCATCTGCCTTTGGAAATGCTTAAAACTATAGGACGGCCGGAAGGACTTACACTTCTTGGTACTTCGATCCATTCTGTAGAAGATGCGAAAGAAGCAGAACGTTTAGGTGCAGACTATGTATTTGCAGGAAATATCTTTGAGACAGACTGCAAGAAAGGACTTCCGGGAAGAGGTCTGGAATTTCTTGAAAATGTATGTAAAGAAGTGGATATTCCGGTATATGCCATCGGCGGGATCACAGCAGAAAAAATGCCCCAGATCCTTGGGACCGGGGCAGCAGGTGGTTGTATGATGTCTGGATTTATGCAGTTGAAGGAAAAATAAAACGTTGTTTTTGCAACGAAATTAAGAGCTGCCTGATTTATAGTAATCGCTGTATGTTGGATAACTGTGTGATCTGATCTTCGGTCATGACGGACAGCTGGTTGATCAGTTCTATATGATAAGTACCAAGACCTTTTGCAGCATTGGCACATTCACCGGCACAGTCTAATGTGATCGCAGAGAGGATGCAGGCAGTGAGAGCATCTGTCACAGCCAGATAAGTACCTGTGATGCAGGTGAGCATGCAGCCGGTGCCGGTGACTTTTGCCATATTGGGAGAACCATTGTAGATGCCGTATGTGGTATCTTTATTTGGGGAAGCAATGATATCTACTTCACCGGTAACAAGGATCACAGCGCCTGTCTCTTCTGCCAGCTTTCTGGCAATATGGGCCATAGAATGTACGGTATCCGGATCTTTGGCAGTTACAGCGTCAGCTGCACTTACATCTACGCCAGTGCCATGAAAGGCTGCGCCTGCGATTGCACGTATCTCAGAGCCATTGCCTTTGATCACAGCTGGCTTACATTCTTTAATAAAACGTTTTGCAAGTTCCATGCGGAAAGGGCTGCATGTGATCCCTACCAGGTCGATCACAGAGGCTCTTTTTGCATTTTCAGCATCTTTCATTCTTTTGATGGCTTTTCCTGCCAGAAGCATGGACTCAGCCCTTGCATCTGTAATATTTCCAAGGCTGACGGTAAGGGCAGCTGCGCTGGCAGAAATGTCCGCCACTTCTGCAGGATGTTCTGCCATAATAGGGCGTCCTCCAAGGGCCAGAACTGCGTTGGCACAGTCGTTGACCACAATGGGATGTGTGATGCAGTGGATCAGCGGTGCCTGGTCATGAAGTTGGTCACGAACCTGTTTTAAGCAGGAAAGGAGCTGAGCTTTATTTATATTACCATTCCGATTGTCCATGAGATGATCTCCTTATAATAAAAACGCTGCAGCAGAACCATGCAGGCCTGTTACAGCGTTTATTTTGCAATGGATATTTTTTGCACATGTATGCACATCAGGCATGTTTCTTGTTTGTATTCCAGTATACCACTGCCATTGCAACAAAGGCAAGGAGAACAATATATTTGATGCTTCCTGCAACCGGTCCAGGTTCAGCAACGAACTGTTTTACGGCAACTGTGGAAGCAAGATAACCGATAAAGCCTAAAAATGCAATTCCCAGAGAGTCATTCACAACCGTATCTGTATTATTGTAGACCTGAGAGCCTAAAGCAGTCTGGAATGTGGATAACATATGGGCTTTCTGTAAATGCTTTAAGAAAATGAAAGCAAGGCTGCCTCCGATCAGTGTACCTGCAATAAAGGATGGCACATAGAAGAACCAGGTAAGACCTGTACGTCCCCAGATCAGTGTCATAACAGGATAAGAAACAATAGCGCCGATGATGCCGGTTCCAATGACTTCACCGATGAACGCACATACCAGTTTGCCTTTGGAAAGGCGGTAGAGCATACCGGAAAGAAAAGCGCCAAATACTGCACCGGTCAGAGCCAGAGGCGGGATACCCATACATACCATACGGATGATGCCAATAGCCAGAGCGCACACGAAAGCATACCAGGGACCAAGCATAACCGCACAGGTTACATTAATAAAATGGGCCATAGGACACATTCCCTCTACACGAAGGATCGGGGAGATCACGACTCCCAGAGCTACCATCATGGCAAGAAAGACAAGTTTCGTTACATGTGTTTTTGAATTTTTCATATCGTTTACCTCTCCTCATTCTGGCTGTATGTGGAATGGGGTGTTTTTTAATAAAGGCCTTATGAAAATGGCAATAAAAAAACGCATCCACACGGCGCGTTTGGCAAATCTCTGTTAAAAAATAGACATAGCGATGGCGCCGTTTTACAGCTGTAATTGGCGGTCGATGCTCACTAGCATCCTCTCAATCCGAAACACGGAGTCCCATCGCTTCTCTTTTGTACGCAGTGTCAGGGCGCTCCCCCTCACACCGTCTCAGCCCGAAAGCAGATACAAAAGGTCTAAAAACATTATAAACGGAGAGAAAAAAATGTCAAGAGCAAAACCAGCCTATGACTGAACAGTAACCTTTTAAATTAAGATAATGTAATAAAAACGTAATTGAAAATATAAGTTAGATTATGTATGATGTAGGTTGTAAAAAATCTGACAGAATATGGGAGGCAGAAAGAATGAAAAACTATAAAAGATCAGGAGCTGCAGGTTTCTTTTGTGCAGCGGCTCTGTTTCTTGGAACGGGTGTTCTTGCCCTGGGGACCAGTGCATTTAATGCCCTGGCTGCAGAAGTTTCCGGACAGATCACATCCTGTAAGATAACCGATGATAAACAGAACGTTGAGATCGCTTTAAACAGCAGTGGCAGTACAGAAGGAACCGATGGCAAGGTGTATGTGTTCGAGCAGCCTACCTACCAGGATGATCTGGGAAGCCGCAGCGACTATCTTACTTCGGCAAATGCATCCGGCGCCACTACCGTTACCGTTCCTTTTAACAAAGGAGATGGTTCCGACTGCCTTTACAGCAAATTTGTGCTGGCAGTAAAGGAAGATGGTACTTACAAGGCAGTCAGCGAACCTCATTATATTACCAATCCTGAGATCGTGGCAAAGAATACAGAAGCTTTTAAGGAACCTTTGACAAAAAAGGGCTTAAACATTGAGCTGAACATGTTGGATGATGCCTTTGACCTGGGTGTAAAGTATGTGACCACCAATATCGCAGTTTCCAGATTAATGGGATCCGGTATTGATTTCCAGTATGAGGGCAAGACTTATCATTTTAACAAAGGCATTGTAGAAGATTATGATAAGGTCATCAGCGCTTATTCCGGAAAAGGAATGGTTGTAAATGCCATCCTCTTAAATGACTGGAGCGATACGACCTCCAATCTGTTTATTCCAGGGGTACAGAAAACTTCCGATGCATATTATTACATGTTTAATGCCACCAATGAGGCTGGTTTTGAGCAGTTAAAGGCAATTTCCGCATTCCTGGCAGATCATTACAGCGGCAAGAATGCCAATTACGGAAAAGTTTCAAACTGGATCATTGGAAATGAGATCGAAAACCAGGAATGGAACTACATGGGGCCTATGGATCTGACCAATTATGTGAAGACCTACGAAAAGGCATTCCGTGTATGCTACACAGCAATTAAGAGTACCAATGCAAATGACAGAGTATATCTTTCCCTTAGTTATAACTGGATGAATGAAATGGATGGCCAGTTAAAATACGGCGGAAAAGAGATCATTGACAGTTTTAACTCCATTGCCAATAACCAGGGACAGATGGAATGGGGACTGGCTTATCATCCATATCCATGTCCGCTGATCGATCCTGTATTTTGGGATGACGCCCAGGCAACAGGACTGGTTAAAAATGACTTTAATTCACCGGTCATCAACTTTGCCAACTTAAATGTGCTGACTGATTATTTCTGCCAGGAGGCATTAAAGACACCGTCCGGTCATGTGCGCCACATTATCCTTACAGAACAGGGCTTTACAGCTTACAGTCCGACCAGGGGAGATGTTCCGGAGCTTCAGGCAGCAGCCTTTGCTTATTCCTATTATCTGGTAGACAGCAACCCATATATTGATGCTTATACCTTAAGCCGTCAGGTAGATGCTCCTTCAGAGGCAAAAGATGGACTGAAATTAGGCCTGTGGGAGTGCGATATGAGCAAGCCAAATCTGATCGAAGCTACAAAGAGGAGAAAGATCTGGCAGGTATTCAGGGATATTGACAAAAAGAACTCTACTTTAGAGGCAAGTGAATTTGCAAAATCCCTGATCGGTATCAACAAGTGGTCCGATGTTGTACCTAACTTTAAATGGAAAAATCTGGAAAAGTAAATAAAGGTTGATCAAAACACTGCAGGAGAAAAATTACTTCTGCAGTGTTTTGTATAAAGACAAATAATGTTATATGTACTGGACAAGCGGACAAAAAAAGGCTAAAATAAGAACTGACTTTTTAGAAAAATGAAGCTGCTTTAAGCAGAAATAGATACAGGAAGGAAAATGAAAATGGGGTTGATCGTACAGAAATTTGGCGGTACCTCTGTAGCAGATACAGAGCGTCTTCGCAACGTAGCAAGGATCATCACTGATACGTACAAAGCAGGAAATCAGGTAGTGGTTGTGCTTTCTGCTCAGGGTGACACTACAGATGATCTGATTGAAAAAGCAAAAGAAATTAATCCGGAAGGTTCCAACCGGGAGATGGATATGCTGTTATCCACAGGAGAACAGATCTCCGTTGCACTTTGTGCCATGGCTATTGAGGCATTGGGGTATCCGGTGGTTTCTCTTACCGGCTGGCAGGCAGGGATACTTACAGATACGGCAGCAAAGAATGCAAGGATCAAAAAGATCGATACAGAGCGTCTGGAGGCAGAGCTGGACCAGAAGCGGATTGTGATCGTTACCGGTTTCCAGGGAGTAGACAGAAACCAGAACATCACTACACTGGGAAGAGGCGGTTCTGATACTTCTGCAGTTGCACTGGCAGCAGCACTGGAAGCAGACCTGTGCCAGATCTATACAGATGTAGATGGTGTATACACAGCAGACCCAAGACATGTAAAGGGCGCAAGAAAGCTGGATGAAGTTACTTATAATGAGATGCTGGAACTGGCAACTTTGGGAGCACAGGTGCTTCACAACCGTTCTGTAGAACTGGCAAAGAAATATAATGTAAAACTGGAAGTATTATCCAGCTTTACCGGTCATCCAGGTACAAAAGTGAAAGGGGTAGCAAAACGCATGGAAAAGACAGCAGTCAGCAGCGTAGCAAAAGATAAAGATATTGCAAGGATCGCACTGGTAGGAGTGCCAAATGAAGTAGGAACTTCTTTCAAGGTATTCTCTTTACTGGCACAGAACCACATTAATGTAGATATTATCCTTCAGGGCATTGGCCATGAAGAAGGAAAGGATATCTGCTTCACAGTAGCAGAAGGAGATCTTAAGAAGGCAGCAGGGCTGTTAGAGTCCCACAAGGCTGAACTGCGTTTTGCAAGACTGGAGACAAACGCAGATATTGCCAAGGTTTCCGTAGTGGGTTCCGGTATGATCAACAATCCGGGTGTTGCAGCAAAGCTGTTTGAGGCACTGTATGATGCCCACATTAACATCAATATGATCTCTACCAGTGAGATCAAGATCTCTGTATTGGTAGATAAGAAGGATGCAGACCGGGCTGTTCAGGCAGTTCATGATAAGTTTTTTGCATTTTAAATAAAAATAAAAGCAATAGAGCAGACAAACCGGATCAACGGTTATGTCTGCTCTTTACTTTTATGCAAAAAATGGATACAATATTAAATATGATTGTGGGAGCGCAAAGCGCGGAACAATCCGGTATCAGAAAAAAATAAAAGTCAGGGGAGAAACTATGTATACTTGTGCAAAATGTAATGTATTAGCATGTGGATCGCAGGATCCGGCTGTAAGAGAGAAAATGCCAAAAAACTGTCCTATGCGGGAAAAAGAAAAAATGGATGGGGCTTATGAGAAATATGTCTTAGAGGAAAATCATGAATTTTATGTAAGTTGTTCTGAGATCGAAGGGGAAGGCTATTGCCAATGGCCGAGATTAAAAGAAACAGTGGAATTTTGTAAAAAAATGGGTTATAAAAAAATAGGACTGGCATTTTGCAGGGGACTGCGAAAAGAGGCGCGTGTTGTGGCAGATCTTTTTACAGCCCAGGGCTTTGATGTGGTATCTGTGATCTGTAAGACCGGTGGTTTTCCAAAGGAGTCGGTAGGAATTCCGAAAGAAAAGAAGGTCAATGCAGATGCATTTGAACCAATGTGCAACCCAATTGCCCAGGCCGAATTTTTAAATTCCCAGGAAACAGAGTTTAACATTGCGCTGGGACTTTGCGTAGGACATGACTCTATGTTTTACAAATATTCCAAACAAATGGTGACTACACTGGTGGCAAAGGACCGTGTGCTGGCACACAATCCATGCGGTGCGATCTACTGTGCGGAAGGATATTTTAAGAAGAGATTACAGTAGCAGTTTATGCCAGAATATGGTTTTGGTGGATCTGGATCTTGGAGACTTGAAAAGTGAGGACAGACTAAATGGAATATATTGGAAATAAGAAAAAGCAGGGCAGTATTGTGGAACTTCTGCGGGATGAGATATTGGCGGGAAATATACCTGATGGCAGTGAGATGACACAGAATGAGCTGGCAGAAAGTCTGGGAGTATCCCGGATGCCGGTAAGAGAAGCTCTGATCTTGTTGGAGTATCAGGGATTGATCGATCGTCTGCCTAATAATCATGTGCGGGTGGCATCTCTCACAGAAGACTACTTCCGCCATATTTTAAAAACAGGCTGTAGATTAGAACTTGAATTTTTACAGAATTTAGAGGAAGAAGAACGAAGCAGTCTTCCTGATAGGGAATTGAATTTTCACAGGGAGATCTGGCGCAACTACCCTTACAGTCTTTCCAGAAAAAATCTGGAGACGATAACGGAGATCTACCTTTATTTTGTTATATCCAGACGGAACCCGGAAGGTGTCTGGGGAAATGTCCGGGAGAAAACAGAGGAAGAGATCTTATTAAGTAAGAGTATAGAAAACTGGAAGGCTGGAAAAACAGAAGAAGGAGCCGGACAGTTAGAGGAATATTTTGAAAAAATGGCAGTGAAACTGGCTGCTATCCATAAGGGGAGGGATTAAAGAGTTATGGTTACATTAAAACCAATTAAATTGCTGCCTGCAAGGGAACGGGTGGCTTCTGCACTGCGAAAAGCCATTATCTCAAAGCAGATCGGTGAAGGAGAAGTTATTACACTGGAAGCAACTGCCCAGCAGTTAGGTGTATCCGTTACACCGGTGCGTGAGGCATTTCAGATACTGGCAAGAGATGGCCTCATTGACTTAAAACAGAACAAGGGCGCAACTGTCCTTGGTTTAAATGAAACAACCATAAGAGAGCACTATGAAATAAGAGCGGCGCTTGAAAGTGCGGCCTGTGTGCTCTGCTGTCAGAGAAAAGCAGATCTTTCTGCTATAAGAAACTGCCTGGAAATGGCAGATGGGGCACTGGAGAAAAAAGATTCCAGCAGTTATTCTAACTATAACCAGTCCTTCCACTATGAGATCTGGACAGCAGCAGGAAATGAAAAGTTAAAAACAATGCTGTCTGAAATGTGGAACGGTCTTTCTATGGGCTTAAAGTCCACAGAAGAAGAATACGCCAGAAATTCCCAGGAAGAGCACCGACAGATCCTGGCAGCCCTTGAAAGCGGGGACCCGAAGCAGGCGGGGGAGAAGATGGTATTTCATATTATCCGAAGCATGAATGATGTACTGACAAGATACTAGTAAAAAGATATGACTTCCCCGCTGGCAGCGGGGATTTGTTATATATGCACAATAAAATATCAAAAAGAATATGCAGAACGCTGAATTGGTAAATTACTATTGACAATTACAGCGTTCTGTTCTATTATAAAAACATGAAATGGATACATTATTAAATATAAAATATCAAATATAAGATATAAAATAAAAATAATGGTCCAGGACAGCAGCTGCAAAACATAAGTGTTCTGACTGGCAGGCGGGACACCGGTTACAAAGTACCTTAAAAAATGAATAAGGTTTATACAGTTATATAAAACCGAAGGGGGAGTTTATGAGTCCATCAACTATAACCATCCTGTTTCTCTTGTTTGCAATTGTAATGTTTGTAATGGAGAAGATCCCGCTGGGGGTAACATCCATGATCGTTTGTGTAGGTCTGGTTGTTACTGGGGTTCTGGATGCGAAGACGGCATTTGCCGGTTTTATTGACAGCAACGTAATTCTCTTTGTGGCAATGTTTATTGTAGGCGGTGCATTTTTTGAAACGGGTATGGCCAACAAGATCGGCGGTATTGTTACAAAATTTGCCAAATCCGAAAGGATGCTGATCGCAGCAGTTATGATCATCGTAGGTGTGATGAGCGGCGTTCTTTCAAACACTGGTACAGCAGCAGTACTGATCCCGGTTGTGATCGGTATTGCAGCAAAATCCGGTTACTCCCGTTCCAGACTGCTGATGCCTTTGGTATTTGCGGCAGCTATGGGCGGCAACCTTTCACTGATCGGAGCGCCGGGCAATATGATCGCCCAGAGTGCTTTATCAGAGATCGGACTTGGCTTTGGATTTTTTGAATATGCCATTGTAGGACTTCCGATCCTGATCTGTGGAACACTTTTTTATACCACACTTGGTATGAAGCTTTTACCGGACAGGCAGCCAAAAGATGACGGGGCGTTTGATACCACAGCTGATTACAGCAATGTACCGGCCTGGAAGCAGAAGCTTTCACTGGTGATCCTGTTGCTTACCTTACTGGCTATGATCTTTGAAAAGAAGATCGGCATCAAGCTGTATGTTTCCGGATGTATGGGAGCTCTGGCACTGATCATTACCGGTGTTATCTCTGAGAAACAGGCATTAAATTCCATTGATTTAAAGACCATTTTCTTATTCGGTGGAACCCTTTCACTGGCAGCAGCCCTTGAAAAAACAGGTGCCGGTGAGATGGTAGCAGAGAAGGTAATGCACCTGTTAGGTGAAAATCCTTCACCTTATGTTTTAACTTTTGCAGTATTTATGCTTTGCTGTATTATGACAAACTTTATGTCAAATACAGCAACTACAGCACTTTTAGTTCCCATCTGTGTTTCCATTGCACAGGGAATGGGAGCAGATCCAAGAGCCGTACTTATGGCCTGCGTTATCGGTGGCTCCTGTGCTTACGCAACACCCATCGGAATGCCGGCAAACACCATGGTACTTGGAGCAGGCGGTTACACTTTCTTAGACTATACAAAGTCAGGACTGCCGCTTATCGTGATTGCGACCATAGTCAGCATGATCATTTTACCGATTGCATTTCCATTCTTCCCATAAGTTGTTTTATGGGAACATGAAATAAAAGCAATAAAACAAACATTACATATTATTAAGACAATTCAAAACATATTATAAGGAGGCTTAAACATGAGCAGAACAGAACAGGTAGAGCAGCTTACCAATTATATGGCGCACTTTGTTGCCCATATCGGTAAGAAACTGCCAGATGACATTATTGCCAAGTTAGATGAACTGGCAGAAAAGGAAGACAGCCCATTATCAAAAGTAATTTATCAGACCATGAAGCGCAATCAGGATCTGGCAGTAAAATTAAACCGTCCTTCCTGTCAGGATACAGGTGTCCTTCAGTTCTGGGTAAAGTGCGGAACCAAATTCCCACTGATCGATGATCTGGAAGTACTGTTAAAAGAGGCTGTTGTAAGAGCAACAGTAGACGCGCCTCTTCGCCACAACAGTGTAGAGACTTTTGATGAGTACAACACAGGCAAGAACGTTGGCAAGGGAACTCCTACTGTATTCTGGGATATTGTTCCAAACAGCGACAAATGTGAGATCTACGCATACATGGCAGGCGGCGGCTGCACCCTTCCTGGAAAAGCTATGGTATTAATGCCAGGCGCAGGATACGAAGGTGTTACCCGTTTCGTACTGGATGTTATGACCTCCTATGGTTTAAATGCATGTCCTCCACTGTTAGTTGGTGTTGGTGTTGCAACTTCCGTAGAGACAGCAGCTCTTCTTTCCAAGAAAGCCCTCATGCGTCCTTTAGGAAGCCACAATGAAAATGAGAGAGCTGCAAGTATGGAAAAACTTCTGGAAGACGGAATTAACGAGATCGGCCTTGGACCGCAGGGAATGGGCGGAAAGTACTCTGTTATGGGCGTACATATTGAAAATACGGCAAGACATCCATCTACCATTGGCGTAGCAGTAAACGTAGGATGCTGGTCCCATCGCCGCGGCCACATTATTTTCGATAAGGACCTTAACTATACAATTACAACTCATTCGGGGGTGACTTTATAATGTTAGAGATCAAAGATGGAAAGAAAATTTTAACAACACCAATTAGTGACGAAGATTTAAAAGATATCCATATCGGTGACATTATTTACTTAAATGGTAACTTAACAACCTGCCGTGACGTAGCTCACCGCCGTCTGGTAGAAGAACACAGACCACTGCCTGTAGATGTAAGAAACAATGCCATTTTCCACGCAGGCCCTATCATCCGTCCTTTAGGAGATGACAAGTTTGAAATGGTTTCCGTAGGACCGACTACCAGTATGCGTATGGAAAAGTTTGAGAAGGAATTCGTAGAGCAGACCGGCGTAAAAGTGATCGTAGGAAAAGGCGGTATGGGACCAAACACCGAGTACGCATGCAAGAACTTTAAAGCCATCCACTGTGTATTCCCTGCCGGAAACGCAGTAGTAGCAGCAACTGAAGTAGAAGAGATCGTCCGTGCAGAGTGGCGTGACCTGGGAATGCCTGAGACCTTATGGAACTGCCGTGTTAAGGAATTCGGACCACTGATCGTATCCATTGATACAGAGGGAAGAAACCTGTTTGAGGAAAATAAGGTTGTATTTAATGAACGGAAAGAAAAAGTTTACGAAGAGATCTGCAAGCATGTAAGCTTTATCAAGTAATGTAATGAGTGCGCAATAAAAACCTGCCATCTCTCCTGCGGCGTAGTGAAAACGACTCGCGGCAGGAGCGGTGGCATTTTTTGCCTTAAAATTTGTTAATAAACCATTTTTAATAAAAGGAAACACTTGCCATTTGACAAAAATATCACTATAATATAAACGGCAATATTTCTGTATTTTATAAGAAAGCGCTATTTTTATGTGCTTTCCGCTAAATACTGTAAACTTAAGAATGATGGAGGACTGGAAAATGAGTAATTCAGCACAAACTTCAGCAAGCAGCCGTATTGCAGCCCTGCTTGATGAGAACAGTTTTGTTGAAGTTGGAGCCTATATTGCGGCTAGAAATACTGACTTTAACATGACTGAGCAGGAAACACCGGCTGACGGTGTAGTTACCGGTTACGGTACCATCGGCGGATGCCTGGTATATGTATACAGCCAGGATGCTGCTGTACTGGGCGGTTCCATGGGTGAGATGCATGCAAAGAAGATCTGCAACATCTACTCTATGGCAATGAAGATGGGAGCACCTGTTATTGGTCTGGTAGACTGTGCAGGACTGCGTCTTCAGGAAGCAACTGACGCACTGGATGGTTTTGGAAAGCTGTATTTAAGCCAGACAATGGCATCTGGAGTAATTCCTCAGATTATGGCAATTTTCGGTACCTGCGGCGGCGGTATGGCTGTATCTGCAGGTATGGCAGATTTCACCTTCATGGAAGATACTTCTGCAAAACTGTTTGTTAACTCCCCAAATGCCCTGGAGGGCAATTACAAGGCAAAATGTGATACTTCTTCCGCTAAGTTCCAGGCAGAAGAGTCTGGTCTGGTTGATTTCACAGGTGATGAAGCATCTGTATTATCACAGATCCGTACACTGGTATCTATCCTGCCTTCTAACAATGAAGAAGATCTGTCTGAAGTTGACTGCACAGACGATTTAAACCGTATGTGTGCTGGTATCGAAGGATATACCGGAGATACTGCTGCAGCTTTACAGATGATCTCTGATAATAACTTCTTTATGGAAGTTAAGAAGAACTACGGCGCTTCTATGGTAACCGGATTTATCCGCTTAAACGGAAGCACAGTAGGATGTGTAGCTAACCGCAGCGAAGTTTACGAAAACGGTGAGAAGGTACAGACCTTAGAGGCAGCTCTTTGCGGAAAAGGCTGTGAGAAGGCAACTGATTTCATCAATTTCTGTGATGCATTCAGCATTCCTGTTCTGACTTTAGTAAATGTAAACGGCTACCGTGCAACTATGTGCAGCGAAAGAAAGATCGCTAAGTTAGCAGCTAAGCTGACCTATGCATACGCTGACGCAACTGTACCGAAGGTAACTGTTGTTGTTAAGAATGCACTGGGAAGTGCAGGTCTTACCATGGGCAGCAAGAGCCTGGGCGCAGACGTTGTTTATGCTTGGCCAAATGCAGTGATCGGAACTATGGATCCGGCAGAAGCTGTTAAGATCATGTACGCAAAAGAGATCGAAGCTGCTGATGATGCAGTTGCAATGATCAAAGAGAAAACCGCTGAATATACCGCTCTGCAGTCCGGCGCTGTTGCTGCTGCAAAGAGAGGTTATGTAGATGACATCATCAAGGCAGAAGAGACCCGTCAGAGAGTGATCGCCGCTTTTGAGATGCTGTACACAAAAAGTGAGGACCGTCCTTCCAAGAAGCATGGCACGGTTTAAGGAGAGGTGACATGTATATGAGACGATTTGTAAAGAGAATGGCAGCAGCAGTTCTTCTGTCCGCCTGCCTGGTAAGCCTTTCTGGCTGCTCCTCTAACCAGGATGCAGAGACTGATTCCACCATCAGCATGGACGGAACTCCTGTAGATGATTCAATGGCTCAGTCCATTATGCTGTCTGCAGCACAGACTTTAGGCGTACCAAAGGATCAGCTGATCGTTCAGAAAACTCTGGCAGAGTCAACAGGCGATGCGACTACAGCAGCTATTTATGAGGCTCAGCTGGAAGTTCGCGAGGACATGGGCGAATTAAAGAATGTAAATATGGATGAAGGTTCTGTTGTTCTTCTGGCAGATGGCAGCTATACGGTTGTGATCCCAGTTGATTTTACAGAGGGAACCAAGAAATATGTGATGAATATCAATATGGCTACCCAGCAGATCCAGGCTGAGTTTACAGATATGTCCGCAGGTGTTGAAGAAGATACTTCTATGGGCACCCTGTTAAAGACCGCTACTGTATATACAGTTATTGGTATCGGCACTGTATTCCTTGTTTTAATTTTCATCAGTATCCTGATCTCATGCTTCAAATACATCCATGCATGGGAAGAAAGCAAGAAGAAAGCAGCAGCACCTGCTCCTACACCAAAGGCAGCAGCACCTGCTGTTAAGCCAGTAGCAGCAGCACCGGCAGTAACCGGTCCTGATCTTTCTGATGATGCAGAATTAGTAGCTGTTATGACTGCTGCTATTGCAGCATATGAAGGCAGCGCTACATCTAACGGTCTGGTAGTACGTTCTATCCGCCGTGTAGGTCTGGGAAGATAATCACTGCACATTCAGGTTAGAAAACCAGTGTGCTTATACAACAAGTAGGAGGAAACAAACTATGAAGACATATACCATTACAGTAAATGGAAAAGCATATGCAGTAACCGTTGAAGAAGGCGCAGCAGCAGCTGGCGCACCAGTAGCAGCAGCTCCAGTTGCAGCTCCAGCAGCACCTGCACCAGCAGCAGCTCCAGCTCCGGCAGCAGCACCAGCAGGCGCAGCAGGTTCCGTTCAGGTTACCGCTCCAATGCCAGGTAAGGTAGTAGCAGTTAAGGCTTCTGTAGGACAGGCTGTAAAGAAGGGCGAAGTTGTCCTGGTTCTGGAAGCTATGAAGATGGAGAACGATATCGTTGCTCCAGAAGATGGTACAATTGCCAGCATTAATGTAGCAAACGGCGATGCAGTTGAGTCCGGCGCTGTTTTAGCTACTCTGAACTAGTCAACAAGATGGATCCCTTAATTTAAGGATTCCATTATGGAGGTAACATTATGGATTTTGGCAATTTGGTATCAAACCTGCTTGGCCAGATGGCGTTTTTCCATCTGTCAGCAGGAAACTACATTATGATCGGTGTAGCGCTGGTCTTCTTATACCTGGCTATTGCTAAGGGATTTGAGCCACTGCTGTTAATTCCGATCGCATTTGGTATGCTGCTTGTAAATATCTATCCGGACATCATGTATTCTCCGGAACAGACTTCAAACGGCGTAGGCGGTCTGCTGTATTACTTCTTCACTCTGGATGAGTGGAGTATCCTTCCATCCCTGATCTTCATGGGTGTAGGTGCAATGACAGACTTCGGTCCGCTGATCGCAAACCCAATCAGCTTTTTAATGGGTGCTGCAGCTCAGTTAGGTATTTACTCTGCATATTTCTTTGCAATCTTATTAGGATTTTCAGGAAAAGAAGCAGCTTGTATCTCCATTATCGGTGGTGCAGACGGCCCTACTTCCCTGTTCCTTTGCAGTAAGTTAGGACAGACCCAGATCATGGGACCGATCGCTGTTGCAGCTTACTCTTACATGGCTCTGGTTCCGATCATCCAGCCGCCATTTATGAAGCTTCTTACCACTGATAAGGAGCGTAAGATCAAAATGTCCCAGCTTCGTTCTGTATCCAAGCTGGAGAAGATCTTATTCCCGATCATCGTTACTATCGTTGTGTGCCTGATCCTGCCATCTACTGCTCCATTAGTAGGTATGCTGATGTTAGGTAACCTGTTCCGTGAGTGTGGCGTTGTAAAACAGCTTCAGGAGACCGCTTCTAATGCAATGATGTACATCGTTGTTATCCTGCTTGGTACTTCTGTAGGTGCTACTACCAGTGCAGAGGCATTCTTAAATGCAACTACTATCAAGATCGTTGTTTTAGGTCTGGTAGCATTCTGTGTAGGAACCATCGGCGGCGTTCTTTTAGGAAAGATCTTATGCAAGGTAACTGGCGGAAAGATCAACCCACTGATCGGTTCTGCAGGTGTATCCGCAGTTCCTATGGCAGCCCGTGTATCCCAGAAGGTTGGTGCTGAGTATGATCCTACCAACTTCCTGCTGATGCATGCAATGGGACCAAACGTTGCAGGTGTTATCGGTACTGCAGTAGCAGCCGGTACCTTTATGGCAATTTTCGGTGTATAAAAACCAACATTTACTGCACCCGGTGCTGTTTGCAGACCGGGTGCCTATAAGGAGGATTTAAACTATGGCAGAGATAGAGAAGAAGCCAGTAAAGATCGTGGAAACCGTCCTTCGTGACGCACATCAGTCTTTACTTGCTACCAGAATGACTACAGAGCAGATGCTGCCGATCGTAGACAAGATGGATAAAGTTGGCTACCACGCAGTAGAGTGCTGGGGAGGCGCTACATTTGATGCCTGCCTGCGTTTCTTAAAAGAAGATCCATGGGAGCGTTTAAGAAAGTTAAGAGACGGTTTTAAGAACACAAAGCTGCAGATGCTGTTCCGTGGACAGAACATTCTGGGATACAACCACTACGCAGATGATGTAGTAGAGTATTTCGTACAGAAGTCTATTGCAAATGGTATTGATATCATTCGTATTTTCGACTGCTTAAACGATATCCGCAACCTGGAGACTGCCGTAAAGGCAACCAAGAAGGAAAAAGGACATGCTCAGATCGCTCTGTGCTATACCTTAGGTGATGCTTATACTCTGGATTACTGGAGAGACATTGCTAAGAGAATTGAAGACATGGGCGCTGATTCACTGTGTATCAAGGATATGGCAGGTCTGCTGACTCCATACAAGGCTACTGAGTTAGTTAAGGCCCTGAAGGAAGGAACTACACTTCCGATCGACCTGCACACCCACTATACTTCCGGTGTTGCTTCCATGACCTATATGAAGGCTGTAGAAGCAGGCTGCGATATCATCGACTGTGCAATGTCTCCACTGGCACTTGGTACCAGCCAGCCGGCAACTGAAGTTATGGTAGAGACCTTCCGCGGTACTCCATACGATACAGGATATGATCAGAAGCTGTTAGGCGAGATCGCTGCTCACTTCCAGCCGATCCGCGAGGAAGCATTAAAGACCGGTCTGTTAAATCCAAAGGTATTAGGCGTAAATATCAAGACTCTGCAGTATCAGGTACCTGGCGGTATGCTTTCTAACCTGGTTAGCCAGTTAAAGGAAGCTGGACAGGAAGACAAGTATCAGCAGGTTCTGGAGGAGATCCCGAGAGTACGTAAAGACTTCGGTGAGCCGCCTCTGGTTACCCCATCTTCCCAGATCGTTGGTACCCAGGCAGTTCTTAACGTATTAATGGGCGAGCGTTACAAGATGGTTCCAAAGGAGTCCAAGAAGATCATGCTTGGTGAATTTGGCCAGACTGTTAAGCCATTTAACCCAGAAGTACAGAAGAAGATCATCGGCGATGAGACTCCGATTACCTGCAGACCTGCAGATTTAATTGCACCTCAGATGCCTCAGTTCGAGAAGGAATGCGCTCAGTGGAAGCAGCAGGATGAGGACGTATTAAGCTACGCCCTGTTCCCAAATGTTGCCAAGGAGTTCTTCCAGTACAGAGAAGCTCAGCAGAAGAAAGTAGATGCTACTGTAGCTGATAAAGAGAATAAGGCTTATCCAGTGTAATTTTGGTATATCCGGAATAAGATAAGTATGGAACGCGTCCCTTTGTGGGGCGCGTTTTTTTCATTAGTTTTTTGTCTCTGCATCTGGCGTAAATCTGTTGGAGATGGTACACTGATATACCAGAAGATGTTTTGTCCAATGAGGAGGGGGAACATGCTGAAAGTATTGATCGCAGATGATGAAGAAAAGATCTGTCAGCTGATCATAAAGCTGATCAACTGGGAAGAAATGGGGTTAAAAATAGCGGCAACTGCTTCTAATGGTATTGAGGCGTTAGAGCAGGCAGAAATCTGTAAACCGGAGATCGTGATCACAGACATACGGATGCCTGGAATTGATGGGATGGAACTGATCCGGAAAGTAAAAGAAAAACTGCCGGATACAGAGATCATCATAATCAGTGGATACAGACATTTTGAATATGCCCAGACGGCGATCCGTTATGGTGTGAGAAATTATCTCTTAAAGCCTATAAAAAAAGAGGAATTACGGGATACTTTACAAAAGATCGCAGATATTAACAGGGAGAAAAATGAACAGTTAAATTTTGAAGAAAGAGTCCGCCTTGCCTTAAAAAATGATGCCGGAAAGTTGCGTACCAGTTTTATTTCCCGCATGATCTACGGAGACCGGGAGCGGGAAAATATTATCAGCCTGAAAGAACTGAACAATCAGTATCATTTCCATTTCCGTGAGGGAGTATTCCAGGTTGCAGCCATCAAATTTGACCATGTAAACCACAATGACAGCTGTATCTCCTTCCTGGCAGACAAGGCAGCAGGCCTGGCGTTACAGTATCTGGAACCGGTATGTTTTGACCATGAGGTTTATGCAGAGTGTTCTACCTTTTATCTTCTGTTGAATTTTGGGGAAGAGGAGAGTAAAAATGTGCGGAAAAATGTGCGCCAGATGCTGGATGAACTGAAAGCCCAGGAAAGTATTTTAAATGGAATGAGTGTTAGCATAGGAATGGGAAGCATGGTAAACACAGCGGGCAGTATCAGGAAGTCTTTTCTGGACGCTGTATTTATGATAAAGCAGAGGCTTCTTTTAGGAACCGGGCGGATGCTGGAAATGGATGAAGCACAACAGAGAAAAAACTCTGATTTTATAAACAGTGAGGCATTTTACCGTTTTAACAGGGAAATGGAACGGGCAGTCGAAGCTTTAAATGTAGTGGAGACAAGGCGGACTATTGAAGGTTTGCGGGATGTATTAAAGAACTATCCGGGGATCACCGGTTATGAGATCCTGCAGATGACTAAGGAGGCCTGCAATCATTATCTGTTCTGCATGAAGAGCAGGGGGATCCGTGTGGACAATGAAGCTAAATTTGTGGAAGAATTCAGCAAAGACGCAGGGGAATGTGCAGATATAGAAGAACTGTTCCGTCTTTTAGGGGGGACGATAGGAAGATCCCTGCAAAAGGCTTCTGAAGCGAAGAGAGCAGAAGATAACCGGCCTATACGGCAGGCAAAGCAGTATATAGAAGAAAATTACAGCCGTTCTCTTACCTTAGAAGAAGTAAGTGAGATGGCTGGCTTTGCTCCTGGATATTTCAGCACGCTTTTTAAGAAAGAAACAGGGGTGACTTTTCTGGAATTTTTGCAGTCAGTGCGTATGGATGCAGCGAAAAAACTGCTGGTTTCCGGAAATGAGGGAATGAATGTGATCTGCGAAAAGGTAGGCTATGCAGATGTGAAATATTTCACGAAATGTTTTATAAAATATACCGGACTGAAGCCGGGAGAGTACAGGAAGATCTATTCATGAATAAAGAAAGTTATCTTTTTGACCGTATACGTTGGGGCGCAGCGATTTTTTTGATTTTTCATATCAGTCTGTTGTTTATCCTGTTCCTTCAGGATTGGAAGACGGAGAAAATGAAGTGGTTTATTTTGTTTTTAGGAGTGCTTTATGTTATCCTACTTTATGCCGCTTATCAGCTGATCTACCGGCCTTTAAAAGTGAACAGCCGGATAAAGGCGGCTTTTGCCAGAGGGGACAGTTATGAGGATATTTACCATATGCCTTATCTTTTAAATGAGGAAGAGCAGAATATGCTGCGTCGTTTTTATGCCCTGTTAGACAAAAGCGAGCTGATCACTGTATCTAAGAAAAAATCGGAATATCTGGCATTACAGAATCAGATCAATCCCCATTTTCTTTATAATACTCTGGAAGGCATCCGGGCAGAGGCGCTGATCGCAGGGGTGGATTCCATTGCGGAGATGACGGAGGCACTGGCAACTTACTTCCGTTATACCATTTCCCAGGTAAATAACCTGGTCACATTGGAAGAAGAACTGGCAAATGTGGAAAATTATTATTATATCCAACAGTTTCGTTTTGGCAGCAAGCTGGATCTGAGGATCCGCTATGACTGTGAGGATGAAGAGGAAGCGCTTATGTGCCAGCTTCCCAAGCTGACTTTGCAGCCGATCGTGGAAAATTCCATTTATCATGGACTGGAACGCAAGATTGGAACAGGTCATCTGGATATTAAGGTCACTGTGACAGACAGCCATCTGATCATTATGATCTCAGATGATGGTGTAGGCATTGAAAAAGGTCAGGTGAAGATTATGAATGAACAGCTGAGAGCACTGAGACTGGAGGAGGAAAACAACGGGGAAACCGGTAAAAAAGGCGGAATTGCAGTTAAAAATGTAAATAACCGTATTAAGCTTTTGTTTGGGGAAGAATATGGCATTTATATCTACAGCCAGCCGGATGTGGGAACGGATGTGGAGATCACACTTCCGGTCGTAAGGAATTGATGTAATGAACATGCTGAGAAACAGGAGGCAGCTATGAAACAGGAAATACTTCGTTTTGAAAATGTGACCTGCAAAAAAGACGGGGCTGTTTATTTGGATAATTTCAGTTTTTATATGACTGCAGGTGAGATCGTAGGGTTGCTTTCTGTCAATGACCGGGGGATCAAAGAACTGATCGAACTGACGGCAAAGAACCATCCTATTGATGCAGGAAGAGTGTATATGGGTGGCAAATTGGTAAACAGTTATTTAAATCAGGAGGAAACATCTAACCGTATTTACCAGATCGACCAGAAAAGCTCTCTGATCAATAATCTGTCTATAACGGATAACCTGTTTGTTATGCGCCCAGGATTTAAGAAACAGGTGATCAATGAATGGGTTTTAAGAGAACAGGCAGACAGAGTCTTAAAACAGCTCTCCATGGATCTGGATCTGAATAAAAGGGTGGAAAGGCTTACTACCATGGAGCGGATCATGGTGGAGATCGCCAAGGCCTATTTAATGGGAAGCAAGCTTTTAGTGGTGCTGTATCCGGAAAAACTGATCGGTCAGGCAGATTTCCCGCAGTTTCACCAGCTTTTAAGAAAAATGCAGAGCATGGGGATCTCTACGCTGTATTTCTGCTATCATCACTGGATCATGTTTAAGATCTGCGACAGGATCGCCCTGTTTTCCAGAGGAAGGATAAAAAAATTATTTGAACCAGAGGAATTCAAGGAAGAGGCTATAGCTCCCTATATTTATTATTTTAAAGAAAATACAGTATTTAAGCCGAAAGTGGATCAGGGATATATGCTGGAGCTAAAAAACATTACAGATGGGGACATACATAACCTGAGTCTGGGAATTAAGCCTGGGGAATGCATTACGCTTTTGGATTCAGATGACCAGATCATGGACCGGCTGACCGGGATCCTTGCAGGGGAATACGTGGACTATGAGGGAGATATTTTCTGCTCACACAAAAAAATGGAAAAAAAAGTAAAAAGCAGCCTGGACCGGGGAATGATCGTTTTAGATGATAATCCAGCGCAGTCTTTCCTTTTTTCGGAAATGTCCTATCTGGAAAACCTTACCTTTTTACTGGACCGTAAATTAAAGAAAAGCATTTTAAAGCAGTCATATATTAACAGTGTGCGCAGTGAATATTATGGGGAAGCAGGAGATGTTATTGACACAAAATATATTGATTCCCTTTCTTTAAAGGAAAAATATGGGCTGATCTATAATAAAATAAGCCTGTTCCATCCTAAGATCCTGGTGGTAAAAAAGCCTTTTGCTTATGGGGATATGCATTGCCGTACCTATATTTTAAAACGGATGCAGGAACTGAAGGCAGCAGGAGTATCTATTCTGCTTTTGACCGGCTATCTTACAGATTGCGTATATATATCAGACCATATCGGGATCGTAAAAGACGGAAGTTTTTCTGTACTGTTAGAGCCACAGGAGTACGGGATCACCAGCAGACTTTTTTGATAGATGTCTGCATTATTCTGAAAAATGTCTACCCTATTCTAAAAAGTGTCCCCTTATTAATTCCTCCTGTTCTGTTATAATTTTCTTAATAAAAGAACAGGAGGGGTAAATGATAATGGAACAGTTAATGAGAGAAAAACTCCTTACAGTAAAAAAAGAGATGGAAGGCTTTATGAAGGAAAGCGTTCCATTTTGGCTTGAAAATGGAATCGATAAAGAATACGGCGGTTATCTGGTATGCTTTGATTCCAAAGGAAAGCTGATGAAGGAATTGGCAGTATTAACTCCTGAGGATAAAATGATCGTAACCCAGACACGTATGATCTGGGGATTTTCGGCACTTCTTCGCAATGGCCTGGCAAAACGTTATGGCTGGGAAGAAAAATGCAAAGAAGCAGCAAAACAGGGTGTAGATTTCTTCATTGATAAATTCTGGGATAAGAAGAACACCGGCTGGGCATGGGTAACAGACCGGAAGGGAAATGTCCTGGATAATGGGAAACTGGTTTACGGACAGACCTTTGCAATCTATGCGTTAGCTGAATATTATATGGCTACCGGTGATGAGCGAGGTATCGAATATGCGGAAAAAACCTTTGATGCTCTGAAAAAATATGCAGCAGACACTTTCTACGGCGGCTATTTTGAGAACTTCAAAGAGGACTGGACACTGGAAAGTGCCGGAGTTTATGGAGGAGACCTGAAATCCCTGGATATCCACATGCACACCATGGAAGCATATACAACTCTTTATGAGGCAACCCACAAGGAAGTACATAAGAGAGCTCTTCAGGAAATCATTGATATTGTGTTAAAACACATGGTTGATTATGATTTCTGGTGTGGAAGAAATCAGTTTAGTATTGATTTTACACCAAAGCCGGCTATTTCCATTCGCAGAACCTGGAATTATGACAGAGATCCGGAAAGTGCTAACAAAAATCCATTAGATACTACTTCTTATGGACACAATATTGAACTGATCTGGCTGTTGAACCGTGCATATGAAGTGCTGGGACTTCCGCCTGCCAGAGAATTTACCAGAAAATTTGCAGATTACACACTGGCAAATGGCTGGGACAATATCCACGGCGGTATTTACAGAGATGGAATGCACGATGGCCGTATTGTTGTAACAGATAAAGAATGGTGGCAGAACTTTGAGTCACTGACAGGTTTCCTTGATTCCTATCAGGCTACTGAGGATGAGAGATATCTGGATACCTTCATAAAGTTATGGGAATTTGATAAGAAATATTTCTATAATCCGGAGGTTGGAGAGTCCAGACAGTTGCTTTTAGCAGATGGAACACCGGTGATCGATGATACCGGAAATCAGTGGAAATGTATTTATCATACAGACCGTGCTATGATGGAGTGCTGTCTGAGGATCGAATCACTGACGGAATAATGTCAGCACAGTCGCAAAGCATCTTTGAAAGGAAGCAAATATGGGAGAAAAGAAGGCAGAGGTGCCTGTGGGGAAAGAACTGGTCCGAATGACAGGCATTATGAAAGAGTTTCCCGGTGTAAAGGCCTTGGATAATGTAAAACTGGACCTGTATGCCGGAGAGGTGCTGGCACTGTTGGGGGAAAACGGTGCAGGTAAGTCAACACTGATGAAGATCCTTTCAGGTGTTTATCAGAGAGATGATGGAGAGATCATCCTGTTTGGGAACAAGATCGGTGAGTGGGATGCAAATAAGGCAAAAAATGCAGGTGTGTCCATTATCCATCAGGAATTAAATATGTGTACTCATTTAAGTGTGGCGGAGAATATTTTCCTGGGACGGGAACTGATAAAAAATGGCCGTCTGGACAATGAACGTATGAACCAGGAAACAAAAGAGATCCTTCATAAGTTAAATATTGATATTGATCCAAGGGAACAGGTCAGTGAACTGGCTGTATCCAAACAGCAGATGGTGGAGATCGCAAAGGCACTTTCACAGAATGCCAAAGTATTGATCATGGATGAACCTACTTCAGCACTTACATCCAAGGAGATCGATGAGCTGTTTAAGATCATCCACCAGTTAAAGTCGGAGGGTATCGGTATTATCTACATATCCCACCGTCTGGAGGAACTGCAGCACATTGTAGACCGTGTTATCATCATGCGCGATGGAAAATACATTACCCAGATGCCGTATGATATTAACAGGATGGATGAGATCATTGCCAACATGGTAGGACATGAGATCAAGGAGAAATTCCCAAGAGTGTCCTGTGAAAAAGGCAAAAAGATCCTGGAAGTAAAGCATCTGAATGCAGGAAGAATGGTCCGGGACATTAATCTGGAATTATATGAAGGTGAGATCGTAGGAATTGCAGGACTGATGGGTGCAGGACGTACAGAAACAACCCGTGCGATCTTCGGTATTGATCCGAAAGAAAGCGGAGAGATCTTTATTGATGGAAAAGAGGTAAAGATCAGCTGTCCGGCAGATTCCATTAAAGCAGGTCTGGTACTGGCACCTGAGGACAGAAAAAAAGACGGTCTCTGTACAAGACTTAGTATTGCAGATAATATTGCCCTTCCGAATCTGGATATACTTTGTGAAGGTCCAGTGGGGACTGTAAACCGGAAAAAAGAAAAAGCAATGGTTGATAATGCTGTAAAAGCCCTGAAGATCAAGCTTCCTAACGCACAGGTAGATGCAGGAAGCCTTTCAGGAGGAAATCAGCAGAAAGTGGTAGTTGCCAAGTGGCTGGCCAGAAATTCAAGAGTTGTTATCTTTGATGAGCCTACCAGAGGTATTGATGTAGCTGCCAAGGTAGAGATCTATAACCTGATGAATCAGCTGAAGCAAAATGGCATTGGTGTTATGTTTGTTTCTTCTGAAATGCCAGAGGTAATGGGAATGAGTGACCGCATTATTGTTATGTGTGATGGCCGTATTACCGGAGAACTTTCAGCAGAAGAGGCCACCCAGGATATGATCTTAACTAAGGCAACGCAGTTTGAACAGAAAACAGCGTTATAACGAATTTTGGATTTAATCTCATCAAGGAGGGACAATATGAGTAGTTCAAGTGATAAAAAGCCCGGTGTACTGGGGCGTTTCCTTTCCCAGAGGGGAATGGGACAGGTTATAACCGTAACAATAGGTCTGATCGTTTTATGTCTGGTGTTTGGATTTATCAATCCTAATTTCTTTACTTACAGAAATACAGCGAACCTGCTGCGCCAGATCGCACCTACACTTCTGATCGGTGTAGGACAGTCCTATGTATTATTTACAGGAAATATCGATCTTTCTATTGGTTCTGTAGTAGGTATGAGCTGTATGATCTCAGCAACCCTAATGTGTCATGGAATGAATCCGTGGGTTGCAGTGGTTATCACATTGGTTGTGTGCCTGTTAGTTGGTTATGTAAATGGCATTCTGGTATCAAAATGCAAGCTGCCACCTTTCATCGCAACCTTAGGTACAATGACAATTGCAAGAGGTATTGCACAGATCGTCAATGGTAATTACAATACAGACTCCATTGGTGAAGCTGCAAAAGGTTTCCGTACCTTCTTCTACAGTGGTAAGATATTAGGTATCTTCAGTGCTTTCTGGATCGCTCTGGTGATCTGGTTCATCTTTAACTACATAATGAGCTGTACCAGAACCGGCCGTCATATTTACGCAACAGGAAGTAATATTGATGCAGCAAGACTTTCCGGTGTTAATGTAGACAATACAGTTATCTATGTTTACGTTGTAGCTGCTTTTTGTGCCTGCATAACAGGTCTGATCACCTGTGCTTCAACTGGTACAGGTACTATGGATGCTGGTACATCTTATGAAATGTATGCAGTAGCAGCTTCTGTAATCGGCGGCGTATCTACATTAGGTGGTTCCGGTATTTTACTTGGTACTGTGATCGGTTCCGGTATCTGGGGTGTTTTACAGAATGGTCTTCAGTTTGCAGGAGCACCGGTTGCTATCAGAAATATCGTGATCGGTATTATCGTAGTTGTTGCAGTACTTATGGACGTAATCGTAAGAAGCGGCAGAGGCAAGAGCAAAAAACATAAAAACAACTAAAAAATAGGTAAAATGAAGGTAAAGACGAAGGTAAAGCATAAAAATGCTTTCACAATAAAGAAAGGAAAGGTATAGTATTATGAGGAAAAAAGCGATTTCAATGATTCTGGCGGCAGCACTTGGTTCTGCATTATTAGCAGGCTGCTCATCTGCTCCAAAGGAGACAACTGCAGCAGCTACAACAGCTGAAACAACTGCAGAGGAGAAGAAGGAAGAAAGCAAAGCTGAGGAAACCAAAGCAGAAGAGAAGAAAGAAGAGGCTGCTGGCAATGATATGCTGTCCGGGGAAACAGGAGACATTGCAAAGGCCGGAGATGGAAAAGGACAGAAGGTAGTTCTTATCACCATTGACTCTATGGATCAGCACTGGGTAAACATGGACAAGGGCTGCAAGCAGGCAGCAGAAGAGCTTGGCTGTGATTATAAGTGGATCGCTCCTGATGTAAAAGATGACGCAAAGCAGATCGAGTGTGTAAACAATGCAGTAGCTGATGGCGCAACCGCTATCCTGGTAGCTGCAAATGGTCCTGACGCTATCACAGCAGCTCTGGAAGAAGCAGATCAGGCTGGTGTTAAGATCGTTCAGGTTGACTCTTTTGCAAATTATCCTTGTGTACAGAAGTTAGGAACTGACAACCGTGCAGCAGGAAAGACTGCTGGTGAGCAGGTTCTGGCAGCTCTGGAAGCTAAGGGAGTTAAAGAAGGCAAGATCGGTATCGTTTCTGTAAACGCAGCAACTACTTCTACTGTAGACCGTGACGAAGGCTTCCGTTCCGCATTTGAAGGAACCGCTTTTGAGATCCTTGAAACACAGTATGCAGATGGCGATGCAGCAAAATCTAAAGATGCAGCAGCTAACTTTATTTCCCAGGGTTGTGTAGCACTGTTTGGTGCAAATGAAGGCTCCTGCGTTGGTGTTGGTAATGCAGTTGCAGAAGATGGAAATAACATTGTAGCAGCAGGTATGGATAAGTCTGATGCAGTTATCCAGCTGATCAAAGATGGTGCTCTGATCTGTACAATGGCTCAGAATCCTGATGTTATGGGTTATGAAGGCATGTATGCAGCGATCACCGCTATTAATGATGGAAAAGTAGCTCCTGAATATATTGATACTGGCGTTTCTATCTTAAATTTAGATGCAGTTAAATAATCAGGCTGTTTAAAGAAACAAAGTGAGGAAAAATATGCTCCGGCAGGTATATCAGCCTGCCGGAGCTGTTTTCATTGCTGCACATAATGTACTCTCGCAAAGGCAAGTGCAGGAAAGACTCTGAGAGTACATCATAGAAGAAGGGAGAGACTGTATGTATCTGTATGGATTTGATATTGGAGGCACAAAATGTGCAGTGATCCTGGCGAAGGTGGAAGGAGACCAGGTAGATTTTCTGGAGCGGTATGAGATGAAAACACTGGGAGATTGGAAAAAGGTCCTTGATGAATTATCTGAAAATGCTTTGATGATAGCAAAGAAATATGGGCTGACAACAGGGACTGAGGGTGAAAATTGTGTTATCTGTGGGGGGATTTCCTGTGGCGGTCCTTTAAGTCCCGACAGGAAGTGGATATTATCGCCGCCGAATCTTCAGGGCTGGGATCAGGTGCCTGTAGTGGAATATCTTGAGGAGAAGCTGGGAATCCCTGTGAAAATGGAAAATGATGCAGATGCAGGAGCTTTGGCAGAATGGAAGTTCGGGGCCGGAAAAGGCTGTCAGAATATGATATTTCTTACTTTTGGCACAGGTCTTGGTTCCGGTCTTATCCTTAATGGACAGTTATACCGGGGAAGTACCGGTATGGCTGGGGAAGCAGGACACATACGTATGGAAAATGAGGGACCAAAAGGATATGGAAAAGTAGGTAGCCTGGAAGGTTTCTGCTCTGGAGGAGGTATCAGCAGGCTTGCCGGATATTTTGGCACAGAAGGAAGCGCAAAGGAGCTGGCAGAACGGGCTGAGGCCGGGGATGAGAGAGCTTTAGCAGTGTATGCCAGATGCGGCGCTGTTTTTGGAAGAGGTCTGGCTATCCTTATAGACCTTTTAAATCCGGAAAAGATCGTGGCAGGTTCTGTTTATGCCAGGAGTCACCATCTTTTAGATAAGACCATGTATGAAGAACTGGAAAAAGAAGCGCTCCCCATGAACCGGGCGGCCTGTGAGATCGTGCCGGCGGCTTTAGGAGAGCGGATCGGGGATTATGCGGCTGTAGTTGCAGCTGTTAATTCTTTGTCCATTTTATAGCGGCAGATACATCCAGCATGCCGCCTGTTGCTGTTTTGCCTTTTAACGGGGCCAGTTTATGTACAGTTGATAAAATAGCTGTTTTTATGTCCTGAAGGCTTAAGTCAGTTCTTGCAGAGTAGATCAGGGCAGCTGCGCCTGTTACCATAGGGGCTGCCATGGAGGTTCCGCTCATATAGGCGTAAGAATCACCGGGAATAGTGCTTAAAATATAGGTTCCGGGGGCTGCCAGGTCTACGGAAGTGGCACCATAGTTGGAACTTTCATCTAAATGGCCGTTAAAAAGCAGATTGCCTACGGTAATTACATTGTCGTAGGGAAGACTTGCCGGGTATACAGGGGATTTATCAATGTCATAACCGATCTGGTACTGGTTTCCATTTCCTGCAGCTACTACAAAAAGCATTTTGGAGTCCCGGATGGCTGCTTCAAATTCGGGAGTGCAGTTACTGGAACCGAAGCTTAAGTTGCAGATATCGGCACCATTGGCTTCTGCATATTTTATGGCTTCGATGACGCTTTCAGGGGAACCTTTGCCTTCAGAACCGCCTAAGGCTTTTAATACCATAAGCTTAACATGGGTGCTGTCTGTAATGCCTGCGATGCCGCCATTGTTCCAGGCGGCGGCAATAGTGCCGGCACCATGGGTTCCGTGGCTGTCTTCTTCCCCTGTGCAGATTTCATTGCTGTTTGAAACAAAATTCCAGCCATTCACATCATCTACATAGCCATTTCCGTCATTGTCAATGCCGTCTCCGGGGATCTCATCTTCATTGACCCAGATGGAATCTTTTAAGTCTGAATGAGTCGTATCGATACCGGTATCGATGATAGCTACGGTAACGGTACGTTTGTTTTCTGTTTCGCTGTATGTTTTCCAGGCATCTTCAATGTTGATATCAATATTTGCCACTGCATCGGTGTTAATGGACTCGAAATTGTCCGGTCCTAAAGGAGGAAGGGCAATATCATCTATGCCATTTTCGCCATAATGGAGATAAATATGGTCCAAGGTTTTGATGTTCAGCACTTTTTCCGTGCGGCGAAGCCGTCCGGTGTTGTTAAGAGCCCACTGATATTCGCTGTATTCATCGCCGGAAGAGAGGGCAGCTACGCCAGGACCGCTGAAGAAAAGGGAAAAATCCCGGCTGTTTTCCTGGGCTGCCAGTGCGGACATGGAACAGGGGGTCAGCGTCATTGTAAGGGAAAGCAGGGTGGAAATGATGCCTGCAGGTAGTCGTTTCATGAAGGGGCACTCCTTTCGTGGATAGTCGAAGGACACTCACGAACCCGCGCTGACGCGCTCTGCTGTTTGATGGTGCAGACGGTTCGTAAGGATAGTCACTCACGAACCCGCGCTGACGCGCTCTACTGCCTGCTGACGCAGGCGGTTCGTTCGTTGGTGGCACCGAAAAACAAATGTCTGCTGCGCAGCCGCTTGTTTTTCTTTCGTGCCTACCACATTATACCATGCCAGCTGTGATGAAAGTATGACATTTTTCTGAAGAAATATGGTATACTTGTTATATTCTTGTTAAAAATCTTTCAAGGGGCTTGAGAGTTTGAAATGTAAACAGTTGTGAAAATTATGTCTAATAAGTAGAATGTAGTGTCATCAGGGGGAAAGAAGATGTATCAGAAGTACAGTATTGGAACTATGGCAAAGCTGATGGGAATCTCGGCAGAGGCGATCCGGTATTATGAGAGCAGAAACATTATCAGTCCGGTGCGGGACCCGGAAACAGGCTACAGATACTACAATACCTGGGATTTTCATATGCTTTTAAGGGCCAGACACTACCAGAACTATGGTTTTTCACTGGAAGAGATAGCAGAACTGTTCAGAAGCCATGAATTGGCGGAAATACGGGAAAAAATGGTGGATCAGGAAGAGATGATCCAGCAGGAGATCATCCGCCAGATGAACCTTTTAAAGCGGATCAGACAGAGCCAACAGGTGCTTCAGGATGCAAAAGACAGCGTTGGAAAGTTCCGTATTGAGGAAAGACCGGGCATTTACCGCATGAATACCCAGAAAAACTATACTTTATTTAAGAAGAAAGAGCAGCTGGATCTGATCTCAGAATGGACAGAAAAAGAACCTTTTGTCTTTTCATGCGCAGTATTTTATCAGAAAAATATTGAAAATGGAGAGTCAGAGTTTGATTTCGGAATGGGACTTCGGGAAGAGTATGCACAATTCTTGCATGTAAAAGAGTCAGAACTGGTGCAGTATTATCCGCCTTGTTCCTGCGTTCATACCTGTGTTCCCTCACGTTCCGGAAAATATCTGTCACTGGAGAGTTTACAGGAAGGTTTCCGGTATTTGAAGCAGAATGGATTAAGCCTTGCAGGGGATATTGTCACCCAGGTAGCCTGTATGACCAAGCCGGAAGAGGAGTATTTTAACTGGCATATTGTGTGGTTTCCTATTGAAAAATGATTGTGCAGAGTGCAATAAAACACTCTGCATTTTTTGTGCAAAAAATCAACTTGACCTTAAAACCACTTTAGTTGTTATAGTAGTGACAGATGAGCAAGTTAAAAAAATAACAAACACATTTAAACCACTTAAAAGTGAAAGGGGAAAAGGTCATGAGTGAACAGAAGAAGACAGTATTGATCACCGGAGGAGCTATGGGACAGGGACGTGCCCATGCAGTCAAGTATGCGCAGAACGGATTTAATGTAGTTCTGGCAGATATGCTGGATCCGGAAGATGAAAGATTCCAGGAAACCATTAAGGAATTAAATGAATTAGGCGCTGAAGTTTTAGCTGTTAAGGCAAACATCTGCAGCACACCTGATATGGAAAACTTATTTGCAAAGGCATGGGAGAAGTTCGGACGCTTAGATGTAGTTATCGCAAACGCAGGCGTTATCAACTTCGGAAATACCTGGGAGCTGACAGATGAGCAGGTAGAGAAGGTTATCAACATCGACCTGATCGGTACCTGGAGAACTGACAAGTACGCAACACAGTACATGTTAAAGCAGGGCTTTGGAAGAATTATCAATATCGCTTCTACCAGTGGTCTTTACGGAACACCAAAGTTAGCTACCTACTGCATGGCTAAATGGGGCGTTTTAGGTCTGACCAAGACTCTGGCAAAAGAAGTTGGAAGCAAGGGTATCATTGTTAATGCTCTTTGCCCAACCAAGGTTAAGACTCCAATGTGCGAAACCCAGAGCTATGTAGAGTTCATCAATGAACTGACCGGAAAGAACTTTAAGGATTACAAGGAAATGTATGCAGGAGTTCCTTTCCTGGATGTTGAGGATATTTCTGATATGGTTTACTGGCTTGGAACCAGCCGTGCAGCTGGTAAGTTCAACGGCAGAGACGTTGCCCTGGATCTGGGAACTCTTCAGTGCTAATCACTGAATAAAAATGGACATGCTGCCAGACAGTGGCATGTCCATGAATAAAAGCAAACAGAAGTTGGGGACAAAAGAAAAATGGGTAATTTTGGTTTTAAAAATGTATCAAAGAGAAACAAGATTGATCTGATGGAGTACCTTTGCTATGGACTGGGAGATTTCTCCTTTTGCTTCATTTACGGAGCCATCGGTTCTTACATTGTTTTCTTTTATACAGATGTGGCCTGCATCAGTGCAGCTACAGTAGGAACGGTACTTTTAGTCAGCAAGATCTTCGATGGTATTTCTGATATGATGATGGGATATATCATTGAAAATGTCCATTCACCGCTGGGAAAAGCAAGGCCGTGGCTATTATGGATGGTAATTCCGTACTGCATCGGCTGTGTGCTGTTGTTTACAGTACCGAATTTCAGTGAAACAGGAAAGGTTATATATGCATTTATTTCCTATAACCTGATGGCAACCTGTATTTTCACTTCCATGAACGTGCCATACGGTGTTTTAAGCAGCGTTATGACAAATAAGCAGAACGAAAGAGCACTTCTTTCTATCAGCCGTGCAAGTTTAGGCGCTTTAGGCGTATTCGTGATCAGCTCCTATGCACCTGATCTGGTAGAAAAATTTGGCGGCGGACCTGCCGGCTGGCAGAAGACATTCCTGTTAGTAGGTGTCGTTTCTATCGTACTGTTTTTAATTACATTTTATGGATGTAAAGAGCGTGTTGGTTCCGGTGTTATGGAACAGAAAACAGGAAAGAAATCTTCCTTATCTTTATTACAGGGAGTGAAGATCCTGTTTGCAAACAAATACTGGTTCATCATGCTGATGGTCAACATTTTCTATACTGCAATGACCAGTCTTTACGGCATGAACATGTATTTTGCAAAATATGTTATGCAGGACGCAGGCTACAATAAGACCATGATGATGTGTTCCACATTCGCATCCATCCTGGTTCCTCTGCTTCTGATCCCGGTTGTACAGAAAATCGGAAAACGTAATGTGGCTCTCTATGGAGGCGCAGGAATGGGTATTGCAGGACAGATCGTCCTCATTCTGTTTGCAGAGCAGTCCATGGGACTTATGTATCTGGGACTGATCCTTCGTGGAATGGGTGTTGCATGTATTTCCGCTACCAAGTTTGGTATGATCGCAGACAGTATTGAGTACGGAGAGTACAAAACAGGTACCCGTGCAGAAGGTTTCGTATATTCCGCTGCATCCTTAGGTGTCCGTGTTGGTTCCGCTCTTGCATCTGCAGTCATCGGCTGGGTACTGGGAGCTTATGGATATGACGGCAAGCTGGCAGTGCAGAGTGAAACTGCAATGAAAGGCATCCGTATCATGTTCTATTATGCGCCGTTAGCTGTATTTATTGCTATTCTGGCACTGCTGCTGTTTTATAAACTGGACCGTGAGTATGACGGCATCATGAAAGTCTTAGATGAGCGCCACAAACTTGCGGAACAGGCAAATGCATAAAGTTTTACAAGTCACATTTTTAAGGAGAGTTTAGAGTATGAATATCACAAAAGCAACTCGCTGGAGAGTATTTGCCGGTGTATGGCTGCAGAGCTTATTTACCTCTGCTACTGCTTACTTCAGTCTGTTTTGTATCCCGTTAACAACCAAGTTTGGATGGAGTGATTCCGCATTCGCACTGGCATATACTATTTATATGTTTACATACTGTGCAGTTGGCTTCATCGGCGGTTCCTTAGCTGAGAAGATCAGTCCAAGAAAAACCATTTACATTGGTCTTTGCCTTTTCGCAGGCGGCTGGTTCTTAACCGGTTTTGCATCCAGCATCCCACAGCTGTATGTATTTTACGGATTAATGGCTGGTGCCGGCGGCGGTATGATCTACCCGGCATGCCTTCCTACTGCATTAAAGTGGTTCCCTGACCGTTCCGGTTCTATTTCCGGTCTGGTTCAGGCCGGCGCTTCCTGCGGTCCTTTCATTATGAGTCCTATTGCCCAGACTCTCATTGACCGTGTAGGCGCACAGATGACCTGCCGCATCCTGGCGATCGTATTCCTGATCGGTGTTGGTATTGCAGCAGCAATGATCGTTCCTTGTCCGGAAGGCTGGACTCCAGAAGGCTGGAAGCCATCAGCTGAGCAGGCTAAGGTATTAAAAACAAAAGATTACAGCATGGGCGAAATGGTTAAGACCCCTGTATTCTGGGTACTGTTATTAATGTTCATCTTCGCAAATGCAGCAGGAACCATGATGGTTTCCTTCACAAGCCCGATCGCACAGCGTCAGGTTGGTCAGACTGCAATGACCGCAGCATTCTGCGTATCCATTATGACACTGGCTAACATGTGCGGACGTATTGGTTTTGGTTTCATCTACGACATTTTAAAGGGCTGGAAGAGCCTGATCCTGTTAATGGTCATCAATGGAGCTTCCATGTTAATGCTGACACAGGCAACTACACTTCCATACTTTATCGTATGCATCGTTTTAGTAGGCTTCTCCTTCGGCGGACTGTTAGTAGTATTTGCGCCAATGGTACGTATGATCTTCGGTTCCAAGTTCTACAACCGTAACTACGGACTGATCTTCATCGGCTATGGTATCGGTGCTTTCGTAGGACCTAAGATCAGTGCTTACTTCTACGACACCACCGGCCAGTACACCATGGGCTTCATCGGATCTGCAGTATTAGCAGTTGCAGCCATCGTACTGATCGTGATCGCACAGAAGATGGCAGAAAAGATGGAAAATGCGCAGTAAGAAATGAAGTTACAGTTCAGTAACAATTAAATAGTAAAATGTTTATAAAAACCCTGGAAACTGGTGCAGTTGTGTGCCTGGTTTCCAGGGTTTTTAAAATAAAATGCTTGAAGCATATGCCCTTCTGCCTTATAATAACAGGGAAAGACCCGGAAGGTTACATGATTTCTGGGCTATTTTTTTGAAATGAAGAAATGAGGATAAGACAGAATGGAAATAAAAGCACAGATCACCAAAAAACTGCAGAAATACAAAGCGGATGAGATCAAAACTCTGTATCAGCTGATGCTCAGAGTATTATCCGGCAATGATGATTTTCGCATGGTACAAAATGCAGATACAGATGATCTGCGTCCTGTAATCGAAGGGGAGACAGGAGAAAAGATCGACTTTGCAATGGAGTCCATTATTTCAGGAGAGTCACTGAAGCTGTGGCAGGACATCCAGGCAGAGGAAGCAGAAAAAGTAAAATTAAAGAAGGCAGACAGAATTGAAAGAATTGCTTCTGTTATGAGCGATGCTGCTTTATTTGAAGGTTTCTGCCTGGCTTTTTATGGAAAAGATGAGATGCTGGCAGTTCTCTGCGATGAGTATGGCTGTCTGGAAGCTTATGAAGCCTTAGTACAGGATACTGTATACAGAAAAAGAAGAGCTTATATGCGTATGCTTTCTGACTATGTGCTGGCAGCCTCCCACCTGTATGGTGTAGTATCTCTTCATGATTTTGAACTGCTGCTGCGCCATTACGAAAAGAACCTGGATGATTTCGATGGCTATGCAAGAGAAGAAGGAAGCTATAAAAACACCATCCTTTTCCAGCCAAGATACTTAGGGCTTTGTACCTTACAGCAGCTGATCGGAAATACAGTACCAGAAGTACTGACTACCATGGACGGCCTGTTTTTACATCCTTCTTTTACAGAAGATTTCCGGAAAGAACAGAAGGAAATGGTAAAGGCATTTGCGAAAAATGGTGGACAGAATGTGGGAGAAAAGGATTTCGACCAGTTCTTTGCAGCTGCAGGGGAAAAAACTTCCTACAGAAAGCTGCTGCGTGACACCATGGACAAGCCAATGTATCTTCCAACCAAAGAAGAATTTTTAAAGTACGTAAACGAAGATTACCATGTGATCTCGACTGCAGAAAAGAATTTAAGAAACTATCTGAAGGGAAAATATGGAAAAGAATTAGAAACAGCAGCACAGGCAGCAGGAACTACCGCGGAGGTATACTTAGAAGCCTTTATCGCAAAGCTGCGTGATTTAGGCACAGATGTAGGAAAAGGCGGAGCAGAGCCGGATCCTCAGGCACAGATCCAGTTTGTTTTAACCACATTAAGACAGATCGGCGCTGCTTTTGAGAATATTGCAGACGCAAAAGAACCACTGCGCTATGCAATGGAACTGTCCAATGCAGAGCATTTATGGTGCAACCGTGGATTTAGCGCAGACGGACTGGCAGTGCGTATGGCTGCAGAAAAGAAAAATACAGACATTGCAGCCGGTCTTTTAAATCAGGGAAAGGCAAATGGGCAGGTAGTCAGAAAGACTGCAAAGATCTATCCAAATGATCCATGCCCATGCGGAAGCGGCAAAAAGTATAAGAAGTGCTGCGGAAAGAATTAGGCATAAAATATGAATCAATACGAGATCTTGAAGCATTATTTTGGATATGATACCTTCAGGGATGGACAGGAGAAACTGATCCGTGCTATCTTAGAAGGAAGAGATGTCCTTGGCATTATGCCAACAGGGGCAGGAAAGTCCCTTTGCTATCAGATACCGGCACTTATGATGGGCGGGATCACACTTGTGATTTCGCCTCTTATATCCTTAATGAAAGATCAGGTAAGTAACTTAAACCAGGCAGGTATCCTGGCAGCTTACTTAAACAGTTCCCTTACACCTGGTCAGTACCGTAAAGTACTGGAACTGGCCAGAATGGGAAGATATCCTATTATATATGTAGCACCGGAGCGACTGATAACGGAGGATTTTCTTCGGTTTGCCTTAGACCCACAGGTAAATATTTCCATGGTGGCTGTAGATGAGGCACATTGTGTTTCCCAGTGGGGACAGGATTTCAGACCCAGTTATTTAAAGATCGTAGACTTTATCAAACGTCTACCCAAACGCCCGGTAGTCAGTGCTTTTACAGCTACAGCTACTGCAGAGGTAAGAGACGATATCATAGACATTCTTATGCTTCAGGAACCGGAAGTTTTAACCACCGGATTTGACCGGACTAACCTGTATTTTGGTGTACAGACTCCCAAAGATCGATACCAGGCATTAGTGGAGCTGTTAGAACAGCATAAGTCAGAAAGCGGAATTGTTTACTGTCTTACCCGTAAGATCGTGGAAGAAGTATGTGAAAAGCTGATCAAAGAGGGATTTTCCGTTACCCGTTACCATGCAGGCTTAAGTGATGCAGAGCGAAAGCACAACCAGGAAGAGTTTATCTATGATAATGTGCGGATCATGGTGGCTACCAATGCCTTTGGAATGGGAATTGACAAGTCCAATGTGCGTTTTGTCATCCATTATAATATGCCGAAAAATATGGAATCCTATTACCAGGAGGCAGGAAGAGCAGGACGTGACGGGGAACCGGCGGAGTGCATCCTTCTTTATGGGGGACAGGACGTAATCACCAACCAGTTTTTTATTGATCATAACCAGGATAATGAGGCTTTGGATCCTATGACAAGGCAGCTGGTCATGGAGCGGGACAGAGAACGTCTCAGAAAAATGACCTTTTACTGCTTTACCCATGAGTGCCTGCGGGATTATATCCTCCGCTATTTTGGGGAATACGGCAGTAATTACTGCGGAAATTGTTCTAATTGTCTCACACAGTTTGAAAATACCGATATAACGGAAATGGCAAAAGCACTGCTTTCCTGTATTGAAACCAGCAGACAGAGATATGGCGCGACTGTGATCATTGATACAGTCCATGGGGCCAATACAGCCAAGATCCGGGGCTATGGGATGAATGAAAATCCGGAGTATGGCTCTTTGGCGAAAGTTCCGGTGTATCGTTTGCATCAGGTCTTAAACCAGCTGCAGTTGGAGGGCTATCTTACTGCTACCAATGATGAGTATGCTATTTTGCGTCTGACACCAAAAGCTGCATCTGTATTAAATAATGAAGAAACAGTATGGATGAAACTGGCAAAAGAGCAGACAAAGAGTGAGCAGGAAACGCAGAAGAAGAGCAGGAAGAAAAAGAGTGCTCTGGCTGGATCCGGCGAATTTACAGAGGCAGAGGAAAACTTATTTGAAACACTGCGAAAACTTCGGGCCCAGATCGCAAAAGAAGAAAAAGTTCCCCCGTATATTGTATTTTCTGATAAGACACTGGCTCACATGTGCATTATAAAGCCTGTAAATAAGGAAGAAATGCTGTCTGTATCCGGTGTGGGAGAGTTTAAATATGAGAAATATGGGGAACGTTTCCTGGCAGCGGTAAGAGAGCAGACAGAATAATATTGTGATTTTAAGATGTTTCTGAAGAAGCAGGTTTAAAAAGCTTTCGAGAGAACATTAAGATCAAAAGGAGAAAAATAAGATGGAAGAAAACAGGATAAACAGTGTCGGTGAAACCGCAGACACAATAGGCGGGGGAGAAAATCTGGAAACACCACATAAGCGCCGCGTCCGTTACAAAGGTACTCATCCAAGGTCCTATAAAGAGAAATACAAAGAACTGCAGCCGGAAAAATACGGGGATACCATTGCGAAGGTCATCAGCAAGGGAAGTACACCGGCAGGTATGCATATTTCCATTATGGTAAAGGAAATCCTGGATTTCTTAAACATTCAGCCGGGACAGACAGGACTGGATGCTACTTTGGGATATGGTGGTCATACCAGTCATATGTTAGCCTGTTTAAAAGGCGAAGGCCATATGTATGCCCTGGATGTGGACACCATTGAAATGGAAAAGACCAGAAAACGTCTGGCTGATAAAGGCTTTGGACCGGATATTTTAACCATTAAGCATTTAAACTTTGCCAATATTGACCAGGTGGCAGAGGAAGCAGGCGGTTTTGACTTTGTTCTGGCTGACCTGGGAGTTTCTTCCATGCAGATCGACAATCCGGACAGAGGTTTTTCCTTTAAAAATGAAGGTCCGCTGGATCTGAGACTGGACCCGTCTAAGGGGGAAACAGCAGCGGAACGTTTAAAAAAGCTTAACTTTGAAGAATTAAAGGGAATGCTGATCGAAAACTCAGACGAGCCATATGCAGAACAGATTGCAAGAAAAGTGATGAACGAGAAAAAGCATGGTCGCCCTATTGAAACAACCACCCGGTTAAAAGAAGTGATCGAAGAAGCACTTTCTTTCCTGCCGGAAGCAGAGAAAAAAGAGGCAGTAAAGAAGTCCTGCCAGCGTACCTTCCAGGCACTGCGTATTGATATCAACAGTGAATTTGAAGTATTGTACGCATTTTTAGATAAACTTCCAGGTGCATTAAAACCAGGTGGAAGAGCTGCGATCCTTACTTTCCATTCCGGTGAGGACCGTCTGGTAAAGAAAGCCTTTAAAGAAGGCTTGAAAGCCGGGATCTACAGTGAGATCAATCAGGATGTGATCCGTCCGTCAGCAGAAGAATGTGCGAAAAACGGAAGGGCTAAGTCCACAAAGCTTCGCTGGGCTGTAAAAGCACAGGAGTAAAGGTAAAATTAAAAATGGATCATATGTAAAAACCGGCAGCTTTTTATTATTCCCAGAAGATATCCTGATGTGATGGAGTGTAATGCAACAAGGAACTCATTTGAATGGATATTGGATCTAAAACAGGGAATGAAATAAGCTGCCAGTTCATCCGTTCATATAGATAATGCAGAAGAAGGCAGTTTTATTGCAAAAATAAGCTGCCTTTTATTGCCAGTGCATTTAAACTGTGCTAAGATATGAGTTGTTTTGGTTATTGTAGTGGGTAGGCACTTTTGGACCCAAAAGTGCCGTACGATAACGTAGTGGCTGCGAGAATTTGCCGTATTTAAATGCGAAGCCACGGCAAATTCCGTTGCTGGAACAGCAACTTGTTTTGGTTGCTGTTCTAGCAACGTGTTTTATACGAAAGAGAGGAAATGATCATGACAGCATATCTGATCGTCTGCCCGTTGGTATTTCTGGCAGGTCTTGTAGATTCCATTGCCGGAGGCGGGGGACTTATTTCTCTCCCCGGATATCTGATTGCAGGGGTTCCGGCCCATATGGCTCTTGGGACCAACAAAATGAGTTCTACCATAGGAACTTCTATTTCTGCGGTGAGACTTTTAAAACATGGTTACTTAAAAGGAAAAATGGCTATGGCCATTGCATCGGCAGTCTGTGCCATGACAGGTTCTGTTCTGGGAGCAAGAATGTCTTTACTGGTATCAGAGTCTGTGATCCGGCATATGATGATCGTTGTCCTTCCTATTGTAGCTTATCATGTATTAAAAAATAAGCACATGGGGGAAGATGAAAAAACAGGAACAGCTTCCTATAAGAAAATGTTTCTGATCTCTGTGATCGCAGCTTTCTTTATCGGCTGTTATGATGGTTTTTACGGACCGGGTACAGGAACATTTCTGCTCCTTGTATTTACAGGTGCAGCCAAAATGGATACCCGCAGCGCGTCTGCACAGACTAAGGTCATCAATCTTTCGTCCAATATAGCAGCACTGGTAACATTTATTATAGCAGGAAATGTTTATTATCCTCTGGGGCTGGCAGCAGCAGCCTGTTCTGTAGCAGGCAATTACCTGGGTTCAGGGCTGGTAGTTCATGACGGCCAGAAGATCGTCCGTCCGGTTGTTCTGGTGGTACTGGGGATCTTATTTATAAAAATTCTGACGGGGAATTAAAAGGAGAAATGCATTATGAAGTGGAAAAAATTCACTCTGACTACTACCACAGAAGCAGTTGACCTTGTAAGCAGCATGCTGGATGATGTGGGTATTGAGGGCATTGAAGTAGAAGATAATGTTCCTCTTACTGAAAAAGAAACTAAGGGAATGTTTATTGATATCCTTCCGGAGCTTCCGCCGGATGAAGGCGTTGCAAAGGTAAGCTTTTATCTGGATGATGATGATCAGGTAGAGGAAATGTTGCGCCGTGTCAATGAAGGACTGGATGAGCTTGCTGCTTATACAGAACTGGGACAGCGCACTATTGAGGCATCTGAGACAGAGGATAAGGACTGGATCAACAACTGGAAGCAGTATTTTAAGCCGTTTACAGTAGATCATATCCTGATCAAGCCAACCTGGGAGACTGTCCCGGAAGAACACAAGGATAAACTGTTAGTACAGATCGACCCGGGAACTGCTTTTGGTACCGGTATGCATGAGACAACCCAGCTTTGTATCCGTCAGCTGGAAAAATATGTACACAGTGAAAGCGAGATCCTGGATGTGGGAACAGGAAGCGGTATTTTAGGTATCACTGCTTTAAAGCTGGGAGCAAAAGAAGTCTGGGGAACGGATCTGGATGAAAATGCCATTACAGCAGTTGGTGAGAACCTGGCTTCCAATGATATCAGCAGTGACCGTTTCCATGTACTTCAGGGAAATATCATTGATGACAAGTCTGTTCAGGACTGGGCCGGATATGAGAAATATGATATTGTAGTTGCCAATATTTTAGCAGATGTTATCATCATGCTGGTAAAAGAGATCCCGGTACATCTGAAAAAAGGTGGATATTTCATTACTTCCGGTATTATCAACCTGAAGGAAGAAGCAGTCCGGGCTGCATTTGCTGCCAGTGAAGAACTGGAAGTTGTAGAGATCACTTATCAGGGAGAATGGCTCTCTGTTACTGCAAGAAAGAAATAGGAGTTCGGGATGCATCATTTTTTTGTAGATCCTTCCAGTATTGAGGAAGGGATTGTAAGGATCGTTGGAACGGACTTAAACCATATGAAAAATGTGCTCCGCATGAAACCGGGAGAAGAAGTGCTGATCAGCGATGGCACAGGAAAAGATTATAACTGCCAGGTAAAAGAGTATGGAGCAGAAGAAGGAATTTTAGTGATCCTTTCGGAAAATGCAGACAGCAGGGAACTTCCTTCCAGAATCTGGCTCTTTCAGGGATTGCCAAAATCAGATAAAATGGAAGTGATCCTGCAGAAAGCAGTAGAACTGGGAGCTGCAGGTGTGATACCGGTTGCAACCAGAAATGCAGTAGTGAAGCTGGATGCAAAGAAGGCAGAGGCGAAGATCCGCCGCTGGCAGGCAATCGCAGAAAGTGCAGCCAAACAGTCCAAACGCAGTTATATCCCTCAGGTGGGACCTGTGATGAGCTTAAAAGAAGCATTTTCCTATATAGAAGAGCAGAAATTTGATCTGCGCATGATCCCTTATGAACTGGAAAAGGGAATGGACGGGACGAAGACAGTATTAGAAGCTTTGGCGCCGGGACAGCAGGTTGCAGTGTTTATCGGACCGGAAGGCGGTTTCGATGAGGAAGAGATCCAACTTGCGCTGAAAATGGGAGTAAAACCTGTCAGTCTTGGAAAGCGTATCCTGCGCACGGAAACAGCAGGACCTGCCATACTGGCTCTTCTGATGATGAAGCTGGAAGGAGCATTTTAATGGAAGCATATTTTGACAATTCAGCCACAACAAAGGCACTGGACTCTGTCCGGGATATTATGGTAAAAACCCTGACGGAGGATTTCGGAAATCCCTCTGCCAAGCATACAAAGGGTATGGAAGCAGAAAACTACATCCGTCAGGCTGCAGCCGATATTGCAAAGACCTTAAAGGTAAAAGATAAGGAGATCCTGTTTACTTCCGGCGGTACGGAGTCCAATAACATGGCTTTGATTGGTACAGCGCTGGCAAATCAGAGAGCGGGAAAGCACATTATCAGTACCAGGATCGAGCATGCATCCGTTTATCAGCCACTGGCATTTCTGGAGTCCTTAGGCTTTGAGGTGACTTATCTTCATGTGGACCACAACGGACATATCTCACTGGAAGAACTGGAGCAGTCTATCCGCCCGGATACTATTTTAGTGTCTGTTATGTATGTAAATAATGAGATCGGTGCTATTGAGCCAATTGATGAGATCGCCCGTCTGGTACATGGAAAGAACCCGAAGATCGTATTTCACGTAGATGCTATCCAGGCATATGGAAAACTGGTGATCCGCCCGAAAAAGCAGGGTATTGACCTGTTAAGCGTCAGCGGACATAAGATCCATGGTCCAAAAGGCATTGGTTTCTTATATATAGATGAAAAGGTAAAAATCCGTCCGCTGATCTACGGCGGTGGCCAGCAGAAGGATATGCGTTCCGGTACAGAAAATGTTCCCGGTATTGCAGGTCTTGGTGTGGCAGCCAAAGAAATGTATACAGACCACAGTGCCAAGATGGAGTATCTTACTGGTTTGAAGGATTATCTGATCGATAGGGCCTCTGAACTGGAAGGTGTTACAGTCAACAGCTTAAAGGGTGCAGAAGGCGCTCCTCAGATCGTAAGTTTAAGTTTTGAGGGAGTGAGAAGTGAAGTGCTTCTTCATGCACTGGAAGAAAAAGGTATCTATGTTTCTTCCGGTTCAGCATGTTCTTCTAATCATCCGGCCATCAGCGGTACTTTAAAGGCAATTGGAGTGAAGAAGGAATTATTGGATTCCACTTTGAGATTTAGTTTTGGAATGTTTAATAAAAAAGAAGAGATCGACTATGCAGTGGATGTTTTGAAGGAGCTTCTGCCGGTGCTTAGGAGATTTACTATCAAATAGTCGACCGCCTGCGTCAGCAGGCAGTGGAGTACGTCAAGTATAAAGAACAAAAGAAAGGAAGTATTATGCAGTACCAGTCATTTTTGATCAAGTATGCAGAGATTGGCACAAAGGGCAAAAACAGATACATGTTTGAAGATGCCCTGATCCGTCAGATCCGTTATGCCTTAAGCTCTGTAGACGGTGAGTTTGATGTTACAAAAGAATCCGGCCGTATTTATGTAAAGGCTTTAGGAGAGTATGATTATGATGATACCATTGAAGCGTTAAAGCGTGTATTTGGTATCGCAGATATCTGCCCAATGGTGCAGATCGACGATAAGGATTATGAGAACCTGAAAAAGCATGTAGTAGAATACATGGATCAGGTATATCCGGACAAGAATATCACATTTAAGGTAGATGCCAGAAGAGGAGATAAGCAGTATCCTGTAAGTTCTGAGCAGATCAACCGTGATATGGGTGAGGCAATCTTAGATGCTTTCCCAGAGATGAAGGTAGATGTACATCATCCGGATGTTCTCCTTCGTGTGGAGATTCGTCAGAAGGTAAACCTGTTCTCCCTGATGATCCCGGGACCGGGTGGTATGCCTATCGGTACCAATGGTCAGGCAATGCTGCTGCTTTCCGGTGGTATTGACAGCCCGGTTGCAGGTTATATGATCGCAAAGCGAGGTGTTAAGATCGACGCTGTTTATTTCCATGCGCCGCCATACACCAGTGAGAGAGCAAAGCAGAAGGTAGTTGACCTGGCTAATCTGGTAGCACGTTATTCCGGCCCGATCAATCTCCATGTGGTTAATTTTACAGATATCCAGCTTTATATTTATGAGCAGTGCCCGCATGAGGAGCTGACTATCATTATGCGCCGGTATATGATGCGTATTGCACAGGCGATCGCTGAAAAGACCGGTTCCATTGCGCTGATCACAGGCGAGAGTATCGGACAGGTGGCTTCCCAGACGTTACAGTCACTGGCTTCTACCAATGAAGTGTGCACCATGCCTGTTTTCCGTCCGGTGATCGGATTTGACAAGCAGGAGATCGTGGATGTTTCTGAGAAGATCGGTACTTATGAGACTTCCATCCAGCCATATGAGGACTGCTGCACGATTTTCGTAGCAAAGCACCCGGTTACCAAGCCAAATCTTAAGGTGATCAGAAATTCTGAGCGTCATCTGGAAGAGAAGATCGATGAGATGGTGAAGACTGCGTTAGATACAGTGGAAGTTATTGCTTGCCGCGGCGAGGTTTAAGGTTACTGGCTGAAGTATTTGCGAGGGGGTTCTTCATTCTATAAAACATTGTTCGCTGGCCTTCGCTTGCGTCAGTTCGCCTGTGCCGGACTGCATCCGTCACAGACGTACAGCCGCGCTCAGGATGCGTACAATTGTTTTATAGAAAGCGAACCCCTGCAACGTTATTTCTGGTTAAGAAGACCCGCCGGTGGGCGGAAAGCGTTATATAAAAAGAGAGCCGCGTCCATGCGGCTCCCTTCTAACTTTAACATTAAACTCAGTCGATGATGTATGGAGAAAGTGTAGAAAGAATGCTGTCTACGTCATTCTCTGCATGGATGTTCAGATCGATCGGCTTGGACAGATCCAGGCTGAAGATACCCATAATAGATTTTGCGTCGATGACATATCTGCCGGAAACCAGATCAAAATCAACATCGAACTTAGCTAAATCATTTACGAAAGATTTAACCTTATCAATGGAATTTAATGAAATTCTAACTGTTTTCATAGGAAGCCCCTCCTTGTGTGGTATGTAAATCATTTTTGCAGAATAAAACTGCTTACTTTTAATACTAAAGGTCAGTGGTATAAAAGTCAATAGTGAGATTGTATGAAAAATCAGGAAGAAACGGGAAAAGTTATAATTGTAAATATTTGGAAAAATCAGGAGGTTATATTATGCCAAAAGCAGCCCTTCACAATCTGGGGTGCAAAGTAAATGCTTATGAAACAGAAGCCATGGAGCAGCAGTTAAAGGAAAGAGGTTATGAGATCGTTCCTTTTGATGAGAAGGCGGATGTTTATATTATCAATACATGTTCTGTTACCAATATTGCGGACCGCAAATCAAGACAGATGCTCCATCGTGCAAAGAAGCTGAATCCGGAATCTGTAGTGGTGGCAGCAGGCTGTTATGTGCAGGTGGCATCGGAAGAGTTGAAGAAAGATGCCAGCGTGGATATTGTAATTGGAAACAATAAGAAGGCAGAGCTTGCAGATATTCTGGATGAATATTTAGGCAATGTCCATGAGGAAGAGGAGGCAGAGGTATTTGTAACGGACCTTTCCCATGGCAGTGATTATGAGGCCCTTCATTTAGAGCAGCCTTCTGACCATACAAGAGCTTTTATCAAGGTCCAGGATGGCTGTAATCAGTTCTGCAGCTATTGCATCATCCCTTATGCCAGAGGCAGGGTGCGCAGCAGAAGCCGTGAAGATGTAGTGAAAGAGATCACAGGACTGGTGGCACAGGGATATAAAGAAGCGGTTCTTACAGGAATTCATTTAAGCTCTTATGGAATTGAGCATATGGAAGGAAATCCTGTAAGCCAGGGTGACTGGAACCACAGGGAGTTACTGGCTCTGATCCGTGAAGTCCATGAGATTGAAGGCCTGGAGCGCATCCGCCTGGGATCACTGGAGCCGCGTATTATTACAGAAGAGTTTGCTGAAAGTCTGGCAGAGCTTCCTAAGTTCTGTCCTCATTTCCACCTGTCTTTACAGAGCGGCTGTGACAGCGTTTTAAAACGGATGAACCGTCATTATACCACAGAAGATTATTTAAGACGGTGTGAGATCCTGCGTAAATATTTTAAGCGCCCGGCTATTACTACGGATGTGATCGTAGGCTTCCCGGGAGAGACAGAGGAAGAGTTTGATATTACGGAAAAGTATCTGGAAAAAGTGCATTTTTATGAGATGCATGTGTTTAAATATTCCAGAAGAGCCGGTACAAAGGCAGCAGCCATGCCGGATCAGATCCCGGAACAGATCAAGGGAGTCCGTTCTGACCGCTTATTAGCATTGGAACAGAAGATGTCAGAGGAGTTCAGAAAAGGATTTATTGGTGAGAAGGTTTCTGTTCTTTTTGAGGAAATGATAACAGTAGATGGAAAAGAGTATCTGGTGGGACATACGCCAGAGTATGTGAAAGCAGCTCTTCCTAAGGAAGAATGTGAGAAGATGCATGCTGCTTCCGGTGTTATTTTAGAGGCAGAAGCAAAAGATCTTCTGACTTCCGATATACTTCTGTTAAAAAATACTATTGCCGAATAGAAAAATATAGAGTAGAATATATAAGAATACGTAAAGGACGTGATGATATGGGCAATATAAAAGAAACACAGTATTTTCAGGCTGTTCAGGACAAAAAGGTAGAAGTAAGCGATGTACTGGAGCAGGTGTATATTGCCTTGACAGAAAAAGGATATAACCCTGTAAATCAGATCGTAGGTTATATTATGTCTGGGGATCCTACCTATATTACCAGCCACAAGGGAGCCAGAAGCCTTATTATGAAGGTGGAAAGAGATGAGATCCTGGAAGAACTGATGGCGGTATATATTGACGCCCGTTTAAAATAGGGCAGCCGGGAAAATAGGGTCAGGGAGTGGGATGCTCTCTGGTTTAACGTCCATTAAAGTCTCTGTTTAGGGACTTTTTATGGGCGTTGATTTTTTTCTGTAATGATGATCACAAACGCAGTTTTTGTGTTTGTTGGTGTACTGTATTGTTGAGTAAGCTGTTTGGAGAAATATCAATAATGCGGTACACTAGTTTTAGTGTGCGCGGAGGAATTGAATATGAGGATCATGGGGCTTGATTATGGCTCAAAAACAGTAGGGGTAGCAGTGTGCGATCCCCTGGGAATTACTGCACAGGCAGTAGAGACCATTACCAGAAAGGATGAAAACAAGCTGCGTCAGACCCTTGCCAGGATCGAAGCACTGGCGAAAGAGTATGGGGTAGAAAAGTTCGTTCTTGGTTATCCTAAAAATATGAATAATACAGTGGGAGACCGTGCACAGAAGTCAGAAGAACTGAAAGCGGCTTTAGAGCGTAGAACAGGGCTTCCTGTGGAGTTGTGGGACGAACGTCTTACAACTGTAGCAGCAGAGCGTGTCCTTATGGAAAGCGGTGTCCGCCGTGAACACAGAAAAGAGTCGGTAGACCAGATCGCAGCAGCAATGATCCTTCAGGGATATTTAGATCATCTGTCCATGACGAAAAAAGAAGACGGAGAGAACAATGGATAAGCCAATGAATGAAAGAGAAGACTGCATTACGATGATAACAGATTCAGGAGAATCTGTAGATTTTTACGTATTGGAAGAAACAAGGATCCATGGAAAAGATTATCTGCTGGTAACGGATGCGCCAGAGGATGAGGATGGAGAATGTTATATTTTAAAGGATGTATCCGGTGAAAATGACAGTGAAGCTTTATTTGAGTTCGTGGAAGATGACAGGGAACTGGATGGAGTTATGGGCATTTTTGAAGAGTTATTAAAGGATGCAGACGTGGAATTAGAGAAATAATGTAGGAGGAATCAGCTTGAGTTTAGAAGAGAACGTGAATGAAAATGTAAAACCTGAGATCAGTGCAGAAAAAAAAGAAGAAAATGGTAACGGCGAAAATCGTGAAGAAGGGGCAAAACCAGCCAGAAGACCACAGTACAGAAGACCGAGACGTGGGCAAAGAGCGCCAAAAGCTGTAAAAGTGGAAGAAAAAGAAGGAACAGAAAACGCAGGAGCTGCAGAGCCGAAAACAGAAGAAAGACGTAAACCTGCTCAGGCAAGAGGAAGACAGCAGGGAAACAGAAGGTCCCTTCCGGCTGTAAAAGAAGCAGGAGAGAGAAAAGCACCTGTAAGAAAACCTTCCAGAAACAACCAGAAAGAAGCAAAGAGTAAATTAAAGATCATACCTTTAGGCGGTTTAGAGCAGATCGGTATGAACATTACCGCATTTGAATATGAAGATTCCATTATTGTTGTAGACTGCGGTCTTGCATTCCCGGGAGATGATATGTTAGGTATTGACCTGGTGATCCCGGATGTATCTTATTTAAAGCAGAATATTGATAAGGTAAAGGGTTTTGTGATCACTCATGGACATGAGGACCATATTGGGGCACTGCCATATATTTTACAGCAGGTGAATGTGCCAATCTATGGTACAAAGCTGACCATTGCCTTAATTGAACATAAATTAAAAGAGCATAACCTGTTAAAGACTACCAAGCGTAAGGTAATGAAGCATGGACAGTCTGTTAATCTGGGATGCTTCCGCGTAGAATTTATTAAGACCAATCACAGTATCCAGGACGCTTCCGCCCTTGCGATCTTCTCACCGGTTGGTATTGTTCTTCATACAGGTGACTTTAAGATCGACTACACACCTGTTTTTGGTGATCCTATTGATCTGCAGCGTTTTGCAGAGCTGGGTAAAAAAGGTGTTCTTGCTATGCTGGCAGACAGTACCAATGCTACCAGACCTGGATTTACCATGTCTGAGCGCAGCGTAGGAAAGACCTTTGATACTATTTTTGCGGAACATACCAATCGCCGTATTATCGTAGCTACTTTTGCGTCTAACGTAGACCGTGTACAGCAGGTAGTAAATACTGCTTATAAATATGGCCGTAAGGTAGTAGTAGAAGGCCGCAGTATGGTAACGATCATTGATATTGCCAGTGAGTTAGGCTATATCAATATCCCGGAAGGCACTCTGATCGATATTGACCAGTTAAAGAATTATCCGCCTGAGTCTACGGTACTGATCACAACAGGAAGCCAGGGTGAGTCCATGGCTGCACTGTCCCGTATGGCAGCAAGCATCCACAAGAAGGTATCCATCGTACCTGGTGATGTGGTAGTATTAAGTTCTACTCCGATCCCTGGAAATGAGAAGGCAGTAGCAAATGTGATCAATGAGCTTTCTGCAAAGGGTGCAAAGGTGATCTGCCAGGATACCCATGTTTCCGGACATGCATGTCAGGAAGACTTAAAGCTGATCTATTCCCTGGTACATCCGAAATTTGCCATCCCGGTACATGGTGAGTTCCGCCACAGAATGGCGCAGAAGGAACTGGCTGAGTACATGGGTGTTCAGAAGGGGAATGCATTACTGGTAAATTCCGGTGATGTGGTATCTTTGGATGAAGACAGCTGTCAGGTAACCGATCATGTAGCCTGCGGCGCCATCCTGGTTGACGGACTTGGGGTTGGCGATGTAGGAAATATCGTATTAAGAGACAGACAGAACCTGGCTCAGAATGGTATCATCGTTGTAGTACTGACACTGGAGAAACATTCCAACCAGCTGCTTTCCGGTCCGGATATCGTATCCAGAGGCTTTGTATATGTAAGAGAGTCTGAGGATTTATTAGAGGAAGCTCACAATGTGGTTGCAGATGCAGTAGCAGACTGCTTAGACCGCCACGTAAGCGACTGGGGCAAGATCAAGAACATTATTAAAGACAGCTTAAGCGATTTCTTATGGAAGCGTATGAAGAGAAATCCTATGATCTTACCGATCATTATGGAAGTGTAAGAAGGAGGCGAAGAAGCATGAGCAGCCGTACAAGAGAGATCAACAAAATAACCATGGCGATCATCCGTATTTCGGTAAAGCTGATGCTTCTTGCCCTTTTGATCCTTCTTTTATATGAAGCAGTGATCCGGGGGTATGCTTTTGGCCATGCGGTGTTTTATGCAGAGGCAGTGGAAGCGGCTCCGGGTCATGATATTACTGTAGTGGTAAAAGACGGGGAAGATGTGTCACAGGCAGCTGATGAGCTGGAAAAAAAGGGTCTGATCAAAAATATCTATGCCTTTTTATTCCAGAGTCGTTTTTATGATTATGATAAGATATACCCGGGAACCTATACGTTCAATACTTCCATGACTTCCAAGGAGATCCTTCAAAAACTGAGCGAAAAGCCGGAAAATGAAGAGGACGAAAAATCCGGGGATAAATCAGGGAGCACAAAAACAACACAAAAGAGCGCAGATCAGAGTACTGAAAAATCAGAAAGTGATCAGCAAAAACGTCAGTCAGACCTTCAGACAGAAGAAGCAAATGCAGCAGATCCTGCAAAGAGCACCCTTTCATCGGGAGAAGCCCAGGCAGATGCGCATTCCTATTCTGGTGAAGATGAGGAAGAAGGCGGCTGGATCGAAGATGTGACAGAGGACGGACAAAATGATCGTAGATAACAGGATTACAGAATATCTTCATTCCCTGGAAACAAGCAGGGGAGAACTTCTGGATACAATTGAAAAAAAGGCGATTGAAGACGGAGTTCCTATTATCCGCAGTGAGACAGCCGCCCTGCTTAGAAGCCTGACAGCAGCATTAAGACCGGAAAATATTCTGGAGATCGGAACGGCTGTAGGTTATTCTGCGTTACAGATGTGTCAGGTGATGCCGGCAAACTGCCATATCACTACCATTGAAAAATACGAAAAACGTATTCCTGAGGCGAAAGAAAATTTTAGAAAAGCCGGGGAAGAAAGCCGCATTACCTTTTTAGAGGGAGATGCGGATATGTGGCTGAAAGAATTAAAAGGAAAACAGTTTGATCTGGTATTTATGGATGCAGCGAAAGGACAGTATTTAAACTGGCTGCCTCTGCTGTTAGACCTGATGCCTGTAGGAGCCGTGCTTATTTCCGATAATGTGCTCCAGGATGGGGATGTAGTCCAGTCCCGTTTTGCAGTGCAGCGCAGGAACCGTACCATCCACAGCAGGATGCGTGAGTATCTGTATGAATTAAAGCATATGGAAGAATTTGAAACAGCGGTGATCCCTATAGGAGATGGAGTGACCATCAGTACCAGGATCAGATAGGAGAAGATAGATAAATGAGAAAGACAGAGTTATTAATACCAGCAGGCAGTCTGGATGTATTAAAAACAGCCGTTATTTACGGTGCGGATGCCGTATATATAGGAGGAGAGGCTTTTGGATTGAGAGCCAAAGCACATAACTTCTCCTTAGAGGACATGAAAGAGGGAATTGCCTTTGCCCATGCGCATGATGTTAAGGTCTATGTAACAGCCAATATTCTGGCTCATAATCAGGACCTGCCAGGGGTGGAGGCTTATTTTGAAGAATTAAAGGAAGTGGGACCAGATGCACTGATCATTTCTGATCCAGGTGTATTTGAGATCGCAAAGAGAGTACTTCCGGATACAGAACTTCATGTAAGCACACAGGCAAATAATACCAACTACGGCACATATCTGTTCTGGAACCGTATGGGTGCAAAGCGTGTGGTTTCCGCAAGAGAGCTTTCTTTAGCTGAGATCAAGGAGATCCGCTCTCATATCCCGGATGATATGGAGATTGAAAGTTTCATCCATGGTGCTATGTGCATTTCCTATTCCGGAAGATGTCTGCTGAGTAACTTCTTTACAGGTCGTGACGCCAACCAGGGTGCCTGTACCCATCCATGCCGTTGGAAATATTCCATTGTAGAAGAGACCAGACCGGGAGAGTACATGCCTGTATATGAAAATGAAAGAGGCACTTATATCTTTAACTCCAAGGACCTTTGTATGATCGAGCATGTTCCGGAACTGATCGATGCGGGAATTGACAGCTTTAAGATCGAAGGACGTATGAAAACAGCTTTGTATGTAGCGACTGTAGCAAGAACCTACCGCAAAGCCATTGATGATTATTTGAAAGATCCGAAGCTTTATGAGGCAAATATGGAGTGGTACAAGGAAGAGATCGGAAAATGCACCTACCGTGAATTTACTACAGGTTTCTACTTTGGAAAACCGGGAAGTGATGCCCAGATCTATAACAGCAATACTTATGTAAAGAATTATACCTATCTTGGCACAGTGGAAGAGGCGGATGGAAAAGGCCGCTGCCGCATTGAACAGAAAAATAAGTTCTCTGTAGGCGAGACCATTGAGATCATGAAGCCGGACGGCCGAAATCTGGAAGTAGTTGTAAAGAGCATCTGCGACGAAGATGGAAATGAGCAGGAAAGTGCTCCACATCCAAAACAGATCCTGTGGGTAGATTTAGGAGCAGATGTGGATAAGTATGATATTCTCCGCAAAAAAGAGGATAATTAATAATTGTTAAAATATAGCTGAATGATAAAAAGGAGGTGCTCTATGGCAGATATGATCCTGTTGGGACTGGCGATCATCTGTACTGCATACTTTATGGTTATTGTTTTTTATGCAGGTATGGGAACCTCCTTTGCCTTTATCTGGCTTTTCTTTGCTGCTCTTTGTGTATTTCTTGTATATGGAAAATGGTATTACAGGAAAAATATGGACCGCATCCCACAGTGGGTGCCGGTGAGCATTGTTACTACCTGTATTGCCGGTGTGGTCATTATGGCAGCCCTTTGTATCATGGTGTTTATGGGAGCGGCAGCCAGTGAAGAAAGGGACCTTGACTATGTGATCGTTTTGGGAGCCAGAGTCAAGGAACATACAGTAAGCAATTCTTTAAAAAAGAGACTGGATAAGGCCATTGAATATGCAGAGAAAAATCCGGAAACCTATCTGGTGCTGTCAGGAGGCAAAGGACCGGATGAACCTGTATCAGAAGCCCAGGCTATGTACCAGTATCTGGTATACAACGGCGTAAGACCCAGTCAGCTTCTTTTGGAAGAACATTCCGTAAGCACAGTGGAAAATCTGGCATACAGCAAGATCATCATTGACAGCCACAGGGAAGTGATCCGTCATCAGAGAGAAGAAAGAAACCGTCTGACATTTCAACGGGAACCAAAAGGCGGTTATCTTATTGCAGCGGACAAACCTCTGGATGTGGGTGTCCTTACCAGTAATTTCCATGTGTACAGAGCCTGCATGATTGCAAAAAAATGGGGTTTTGAAAATGTCTACGGCATCAGCGCCCAGTCAGACCCTGTGCTGTTTATCCATTTGTGTGTGCGTGAATGTGCATCCATAGTAAAGGACAGAATAATGGGGAACATGTAAGGGCCCCAGAAGAAAAACAAGCGTCTGCAAAGCAGACATTTGTTTTTCTTGGGCCCTTAACGAGCAAACCGTCTGCGTAAGCAGACAGTGGAGCGCGAAGCGCGTGTTTGCGAGTCTACTAACGAACGAACAACCAGCCTGCGCAAGCAGGCAGTAAAGCACGAAGTGCGAGGTTGTGAGTGACCGGGACGCGACATCCCTCACGCAAGGGATTTCCCAGCCTCATGGAAAACCAAACAAGATAGGAGACCAATTCAAAATGAACAGACAGCAGATGCTTGAAAAAGTAGAAAACCTTTCTGCCTACGAGGTAAAAGACCGTCGTTTTGTAGAAGAGATGAATTCCGAAGGAATGGTGCTGGAACATAGAAAAAGCGGTGCCAGACTGTTCCTCATGAGCAACGAAGACGACAACAAAGTATTTTCAATCGGCTTCAGAACACCGCCTGCGGACAGCACCGGACTGCCTCATATCCTGGAGCACAGCGTACTGGAAGGTTCTGAAAAGTTTCCGGTAAAAGATCCCTTTGTAGAGTTAGTAAAAGGTTCCTTAAATACCTTCTTAAATGCAATGACTTATCCGGACAAGACCGTATATCCGGTAGCCAGTTGCAATGATAAAGATTTCCAGAACCTGATGGATGTATATTTAGACGGTGTATTCCATCCGTCCATTTACAGAGAGCCAAAGATCTTCAAACAGGAAGGCTGGCATTATGAACTGCATTCAGAGGATGCACCTCTTACTGTCAATGGTGTTGTATACAATGAGATGAAAGGTGCTTTTTCCTCACCGGAAAGCGTGCTGGAGCGTTTCACTTCATCAGTCCTTTTTCCGGATACCCCGTACAGCAATGAGTCTGGCGGTGACCCGGCAGTGATCCCCAACTTAAGCTATAAGCAGTTCATCCAGTTCCACAAAGACTATTATCATCCGGCAAACAGCTATATCTATCTTTATGGCGATATGGATATGGAAGAAAAGCTTTTATGGCTGGATAAAGAATATTTATCTGCCTATGACAAAAAGGACTTTACCTTAGACTCTTCCATTGCATTACAGAAGCCATTTACAGAACCAGTTGAAAAAGAGACCACCTATTCTGTTACTGCGAATGAAGGCACAGAAGACAACACCTACTTATCTCTGAACACAGTGGTAGGAACAGATATAGATCCAATCCTCTATGTTGCATTCCAGATCCTGGACTACACGCTCATCAGCGCTCCGGGAGCACCATTAAAGCAGGCTCTGATCGATGCACATATTGGTCAGGATATTATGGGCGGCTATGAAAATGGTATTTTACAGCCTTATTTCTCTGTTGTGGCTAAGAATGCAAATAAAGAGCAGAAGGGTGAATTTTTATCCGTTGTAAAAGGCACTTTGAGAAAACTGGCTGATCAGGGAATTGACAAAAAGAGCCTGTTAGCAGGTTTAAATTACTATGAATTCCGTTACAGGGAAGCAGATTATGGTTCTGCTCCAAAGGGACTGATGTACGGTTTATGGTCTATGGACAGCTGGCTGTATGATGCAGATCCAATGCTTCACTTACAGTATCAGAAGACCTTCGATTATCTGAAAAAAGCAGCCCAGGAAGGCTATTTTGAGCAGCTTATCAAAGATTATCTCTTAGATAACCCTCATGAGGCAGTTGTGATCGTAAGCCCTGAAATTGACCTGACTGCAAGGGAAGATGCAGAACTGGCAGAGCGTCTGGCAAAGTATAAAGACTCCTTAAGCAGTGAACAGGTAAAAGCCCTGGTAAAAGAAACGGCAGAGCTGAAAGCATACCAGGAAGAACCTTCCACAAAAGAGGATCTGGAGAAGATCCCAATGCTTGGAAGAGAAGATATCAAACGCCAGTCAGAACCGTTTTCCTACAAAGTAAAAGAGGAAGAGAAAACCACGGTTGTCCACAGTCCAATGTTCACTTCCGGTATTGCTTATATCAAACTGCTTTTTGATATGAATGTGATCCCGAAAGAGGATCTGCCTTATGCATCCCTTTTAAAGTCTGTTTTAGGCTATGTGGATACAGAAAATTTTGCCTACCGGGATCTTACCAGTGAGATCCATTTAAACAGCGGCGGACTGGACTTTTATGTTTCTTCCTGGGAAGACCTGAATGAAAAGGGTGCTTTTAAGGGGGCATTTACAGCAGGCATCAAGGTTCTTTATGAAAAAGTAGGTTTTGCTTTTGACATTATCAAAGAGATCCTTACAGCTTCTAAATTAGATGATGAGAAACGTCTGGGTGAGATCTTAGATGAGATGCGTTCCAGATCCAGAATGCGCTTGGAAGGCGCTTCTCACAGTGCAGCAGTTGCAAGAGCCTGCTCCTATTTCTCACCGGTAAGAGCCTTTGATGATATGACAGGCGGAATTGAATATTTCCATTTCCTGGAAAAAACAGCAGATGCCTACAGCAAGGATGAGAAATTCCGTAAGGAACTGATCTGTAAGCTGAAAGAAACAGCTAAGAAGCTGTTTGCAGCAGATAATCTTATGGTAGGTTATACAGCAGACGAGGAAGGCTACAAGGCTCTTCCGGAAGAATTAAAGAAATTCAAGGCTGCATTAAGTGATAAACCAAGCAGGAGATATGCTTTTGAATTTGTGCCGGAGCTGAAAAACGAAGGCTTTAAGACCTCTTCCAAGGTAAATTATGTGGCACGCTGCGGTTCTTTTGACGCAGAAGCTTACACTGGTGCCCTGGAAGTATTAAAGGTCATCATGAACTACGAATATTTATGGCAGAACCTGCGCGTGATCGGCGGCGCCTATGGCTGTATGAGTAATTTTGGAAGAAGCGGAACCGGCTGTCTGGTATCCTACAGGGATCCAAAGCTTGCAGCTACAGATAAGATCTACGAAGGTATCCCGGAATATTTAAAGAACTTCTCCATTGATGAGAGGGATATGACAAAATATGTGATCGGTGCCATGAGCAGCGTAGATACACCATTAAGCCCGGCAGTAAAAGGTTCCAGAAACCTGACTGCCTATTTATCCGGAATTACCGATGAAATGGTACAGAAAAAGAGAGAACAGATCCTGGATGTGACCCAGGAGGATATCCGCGCATTGGCAGATATCCTGGAGTCCATCTTAAAAACAGGTGCTTTCTGTGTCATTGGAAATGAACAGCAGATCGAAGCAGATAAAAACATGTTCAAAGAAGTGAAAGAACTGTTTCACTAATTCATAAACAGTACTTTATGAGTACGTATATATTAAACAGGAGAAAAGAATGGAAGATAACAAACAGAAAAAATCAGGTTTTGTAACACTGATCGGACGTCCAAATGTTGGAAAATCCACACTGATGAACCACCTGATCGGTCAGAAGATCGCAATTACTTCTGATAAGCCTCAGACGACCAGAAACAGGATCCAGACCGTTTACACTGACGACAGAGGTCAGATCGTTTTCCTTGATACCCCAGGTATCCACAAGGCAAAAAACAAGCTGGGCGAGTACATGGTCAATGTAGCGGAACACACATTAAAGGAAGTTGATGTGGTCTTATGGCTGGTTGAGCCTACTACCTTTATCGGTGCAGGAGAACGCCATATTGCAGAGCAGCTTTCAAAAGTGAACACACCTGTGATCCTGGTCATCAACAAGATTGACACGGTTAAAGTGCAGGAAGAGATCCTGACCTTTATCGCTGCTTATAAAGATGTATGTGATTTCGCAGAGATCGTGCCATTATCCGCTTTAAAAGACAAAAATACAGATGTGCTTTTAGAACAGATCTTTAAGTATCTGCCTTATGGACCTCAGTTTTATGATGAAGATACAGTAACAGACCAGCCAATGCGCCAGATCGCAGCAGAGCTGATCCGTGAAAAGGCACTGCGTCTGTTAGATGATGAGATCCCTCATGGAATTGCCGTTGTCATTGAACAGATGAAAGAGCGTCCAAACGGTATTATTGATATTGAAGCAAGTATTGTCTGCGAGCGCGAGTCCCACAAGGGCATCATCATCGGAAAAGGCGGCTCCATGTTAAAGAAGATCGGTACAGTAGCCCGCCGTGAGATTGAAAACATGATGGAGACCAAGGTCAACCTCCAACTCTGGGTAAAGGTTAGAAAAGAGTGGAGAGACAGCGAGCTTTACATGAAGAATTACGGATATAATCACAAAGACGTATAGACGTATATATAATAGAAACTGCATAGACGTAAGAATGTGCATTAAATGACAGATCTTGCAGATTAAATGTACTCTCGGAGTCTTTTCTGCACTTGCCTTTGCGGCTGATTTTCCGCCATTTGCACCCGAATTTCATCAACGTACGCACCGCGTACGCCTCAGAAATTTGGGCACAACTAACAAAAAATCTTCTCGCAAAATCAAGTACAAAAAGATTCCGAGAGTACATGAAATAAGAAAGGAGGGCGCAGCATGCGGGATGTTTTAAGTGTTACAGGAATGGTCCTTTTAAGCGCGCCCTCCGGTGACTATGACAGACGGCTGGTGCTTCTGACCCGGGAAAAAGGAAAGATAACCGCCTTTGCTCATGGTGTGAGAAGACCGGGAAGCAGCCTGATGGCAGCAAGCCGGCCTTTTTCTTTTGGAACCTTTCAGGTATATGAAGGAAGATCTGCCTACAATCTCCAGTCTGCCCAGATCACCAATTACTTTGATGAGTTGTCAGCAGATATGGAAGGAGCCTGCTATGGGGCTTATTTTCTGGAAGTGGCTTCCTGGCTTTCCGATGAAAATATGGACGGAACGGAGCTTTTAAATCTTTTGTATGTGTCTTTAAAGGCATTAAGCAAAGAGGCTCTGCCAAATCCGCTGGTACGGCGCATTTTTGAACTTCGTGCCATGGTCATTAACGGTGTGTATACACAGGAGCCGGAAGGAAGAGTGTCGGAGTCCTGCGTTTATGCGTGGCAGTATGTGATCGCGACTCCCTTAGGTTCCCTGTATACATTTACACTGAAAGAAGATGTTTTGAGGGAATTTTCCAGGGAAGTGCAGCATGCCATGGATGAATACATACACCATGAGTTTAAGTCCTTAGAGATCCTGGAAGTGCTCTCCGGGGGAAAAACGGCCCGTCCGGTTAGCTGAAAATGAGCTAAAGGGCTTGAAATTATGCCATTCAGAGGATATAATATGCCATATGTCTGAAAGGAATTAGGAAGAGAATGAAGAAAAAACTTCTTGCGGCGGCTGTTGTTCTGACAGCAGTGCTTATGCTTGGAGGCTGCGAAGGCTTATCTGCAAAAAACGCAAAAGGACCGGAAACAGAAGAAAGCTGTCTTTATATTACAAAAGATGGTAACCTTCAGTGGGTCAGCGTGGAAACGTATGAAGGCGGCAGCTATTCCAAAGAGGAACTTTTAGACTTTGCATCTGAAAAGATAAAGGAATACAATGAAGCCAATGGGACAGAAAGCTCAAAAGAGCCGGTAACTCTGGTTTCAGGAAGTCTGGAAAAGGGAAAAGCAGTTCTTATCACCTCTTATGACAGTGGGGAAAGTCTTGTGGACTTTGCCAGTGAAATAGGAGATGATACCATGCCTTTTACGGAAATTAAAACCGGCACACCGGAGGAACTTTCAGAAGATCTGAAAGCTGCAGGTGTGGACTATGAAGCTGCTTTGGCGACCGGTTCCTTTGCTGTTGTTTTACAGGGAGAAGGAATGGTCCAGACAGAGGCTGACTTGCTGGATGCAGACGGAGGCTGTGATGTCCATGACGGACATTTTATAAAGACAGGTTCCGGAACAAGTGTAATCGTAACTAAGTAAAAATGGCAGTTTGCAGATGAGTGGTCCACGGATCTGCAGAATGCTTGTAAAGAGAGAGGATACTGATATGGAAAAGACAATGGAAAAAATCGTAGCTCTTGCAAAAAACAGAGGTTTTGTATATCCAGGTTCTGAGATCTATGGCGGTCTTGCAAATACCTGGGATTACGGTAATCTGGGCGTTGAGCTGAAGAACAACGTAAAGAAAGCCTGGTGGCAGAAATTCGTACAGGAAAGCCCTTATAACGTAGGTGTTGACTGTGCCATCTTAATGAACTCCCAGACATGGGTAGCCAGCGGACATCTGGGCGGTTTCTCCGATCCTCTGATGGACTGTAAGCAGTGTAAAGAACGTTTCCGCGCTGACAAGCTGATCGAAGATTATAACGATGAGCATGGCATTGAGATCGAAGGTTCTGTAGACGGCTGGTCCCAGGAACAGATGAAGCAGTACATCGAAGACAAGCATATCTGCTGCCCAAGCTGTGGTGCTCACGACTTTACAGATATCCGTCAGTTCAACCTGATGTTCAAGACATTCCAGGGTGTAACCGAGGATGCTAAGAATACTGTATACCTTCGTCCAGAGACTGCTCAGGGTATTTTTGTAAACTTCAAGAATGTACAGAGAACTTCCAGAAAGAAAGTTCCATTTGGTATCGGACAGATCGGTAAGTCCTTCCGTAACGAGATCACACCTGGTAACTTTACTTTCCGTACCAGAGAGTTTGAGCAGATGGAGCTTGAATTCTTCTGCAAACCAGGTACTGACCTTGAGTGGTTTGCTTACTGGAAACAGTACTGCATCGACTGGCTGCAGAAATTAGGCATTAAGCCAGATGAAATGCGTGCAAGAGACCATTCTCCAGAAGAACTGTGCTTCTACAGCAAGGCTACTACTGACCTGGAATTCCAGTTCCCATTTGGCTGGGGCGAGCTTTGGGGTATTGCAGACAGAACTGACTATGATCTGACCCAGCATCAGACTGTATCCGGACAGGATATGACTTACTTTGATGATGAGAGCAAGGAAAAATATATCCCATATGTAATCGAGCCTTCACTGGGTGCTGACCGTGTAACCTTAGCATTCCTGTGTGCAGCATATGACGAAGAAGAGATCGGAGAAGGTGATGTAAGAACTGTCCTTCACTTCCACCCGGCTCTGGCACCTGTAAAGGTAGGCGTTCTGCCACTGTCCAAGAAGTTAAACGAAGGAGCAGAAAAGGTATACGCTGAACTGAGCAAGTACTTCAACTGCGAATTCGATGACAGAGGAAACATCGGTAAGCGTTACAGAAGACAGGATGAGATCGGTACTCCATTCTGCGTAACCTATGACTTTGACTCTGAAGAAGACCATGCAGTAACTGTCCGTGACAGAGACACCATGGAGCAGGTTCGTATCCCGATCGCTGAGTTAAAGGATTACTTTGCTGATAAGTTTATGTTCTAATTGAGATTTAAGTTAAACTTTAAATTAAAAATGCCCGTTTTCCTGTTTTGGGGAAGCGGGCATTTTGCTATGTATATTGAGAACGCGCCAGTGACGCGTTCGCTGATTTTAGAATGATTTTATAAATGATAGTGAGGAAGTATGATATAATGAGTCCATTGGAGGTCCTTACTTATGAAACTAAAGACCCGCTTAGCGGTTGCATTTATGATCATCACCATTGTTCCCATGCTTCTTATTTTTGTGTCCTTTTTTGCCATCAATGATCATCAGGCACGTTCCTTTACAAAAGAGTATGGTCTGACGGAACAGGTGGATCTTTTAAATGGTAATTCTACCCAGGTATTTAACCGTCTGACCCGCCGGGTACAGCAGGTGATCCGGGAAGAACTGGATAAAAAGCCTGAATTATATGAAGACAGCAGTCATTTAGATGAGGTCAATGCGGAACTTCAGAAGCATTATGCTTATCTGGTAGTGCGAAAGGGAACCGACATCATTTATTTTGGTGATGCAGACGAGGAAAATAAGACCCAGCTGTGTGAGCAGCTGCCGGAATTTGATATCCTTCAGGGAGATTTAGAGGGCGGTATCTACTTAGACGGCGAGAGCCAGCATCTGGTAAAGCAGATGGATTTTCAGTTCCCGGATAAGACAGAAGGAAGCGTATTTATTATTTCCAATGTAGATGATCTGCTGCCGGAAGTAAAATCCATGATCCGGGAAATGCTCTTTTTAGGTGTTATGATCCTTCTGATCGCCGGAATTACCCTGACGTTCTGGGTTTATCAGTCTATTTTAAGCCCCTTAAACAAGCTTCAGGAAGCTACCAAGAAGATCCGCGACGGCAATCTGGAATTTACCCTGGATGTGGACGCAGATGATGAAATCGGCCATCTTTGCCAGGACTTTGAAGAAATGCGTATGCGCTTAAAAGAAAGTGCAGAGGAAAAAGTCCAGTATGACAAAGAAAGCAAAGAGCTGATCAGCAATATTTCCCATGACTTAAAGACACCGATCACAGCTATTAAGGGCTATGTGGAAGGTATTATGGACGGAGTGGCATCTTCACCGGAAAAGCTGGATAAATACATCAGGACCATTTATAATAAAGCTAATGACATGGACCGCCTCATCGATGAGCTGACATTCTATTCTAAGATCGATACCAACAAGATCCCATATACATTCTCCAAGATCAATGTTTCCCAGTATTTCAGGGACTGCGTGGAAGAAGTGGGACTGGATATGGAAGCAAGAGGTATTGAACTGGGATATTTTAACTACGTAGATGAAGACGTAGTGGTCATTGCCGATGCAGAGCAGATGAAGCGTGTGATCAACAATATCATCAGCAATTCTGTGAAATATCTGGACAAGAAAAAAGGTATTATCAATATCCGCATCAAGGATGACGGGGATTTCATCCAGGTGGAGATCGAGGACAATGGAAAAGGAATTGCAGCCAAAGATCTGCCAAATATCTTTGACCGGTTCTACCGCACCGACTCTTCCAGAAATTCTTCCCAGGGCGGAAGCGGTATCGGTCTGTCCATTGTGCGAAAGATCATTGAGGATCACGGTGGCCGTATCTGGGCTACCAGTAAAGAGGGAATCGGAACAGAGGTGCACTTTGTTTTAAGAAAATATCAGGAGGTTGTGCAGGAATGAGTAAAATACTGATCGTAGAAGATGAGGAAAGCATTGCAGAGCTGGAAAAGGATTATCTGGAGCTGTCAGGCTTTGAAGTAGAAATAGAAAATAATGGTACAGACGGTTTAGAACGGGCATTAAAAGAGGAATATGACCTGCTGATCCTGGATCTGATGCTTCCAGGAACCGATGGTTTTGAGATCTGCCGCCGGGTACGTGAGGTGAAAAATACCCCTATTATCATGGTTTCCGCAAAGAAAGAAGATATTGACAAGATCCGCGGACTGGGACTGGGAGCTGACGATTACATCACCAAGCCATTCAGTCCAAGTGAAATGGTAGCCAGAGTAAAAGCCCATATGGCAAGATATGAGCGCCTGGTAGGAAGCGGCCAGCCGGCAAATGAGATCATCGAGATCCGCGGTCTTAAGATCGACAAGACTGCCAGAAGAGTGTGGGTAAACGGGGAAGAAAAGACCTTTACAACCAAGGAATTCGACCTGCTTTCCTTCCTGGCACAAAATCCCAACCATGTATTTACAAAAGAAGAGCTTTTCTCCAAAATCTGGGATATGGAATCCATTGGAGATATTGCCACTGTAACAGTGCATATTAAAAAGATAAGAGAGAAGATCGAGTTTAATACAGCAAAGCCTCAGTATATTGAGACTATCTGGGGAGTGGGGTATCGGTTTAAGATATAATGAGTCCAAGAGAAAAACAAGCGCCGCTAAAAGCGGCATTTGTTTTTCTTGGACCATTAACGAGCATTTTGCCTGTGCAAGCAGGCAGTAGAGTGCGTTAGCACGGAAATGCGAGTGAAGCATTTGGAATAAAACAAGCGGCTGCGAAGGAGACATTTATTTTTCCTAAGCCACTAACAAGCGTTCCGTCTGCGTCAGCAGGCGGAACTTTTTTCTTTCCAGACACATCAAAGAAGCGTCTGGGGCACGAATAAATGCTTTTGTATACAATGCACATTCGCAAATACGAACCAACAACGGATATGTGAAAATGACAGAAAGTGGAAGCGCTTACACTGGTTTTTACAGTAAAATTAACAAATTTTTTCAAAGTTTTGCCTCCAAAAGGGTTTACTGAAAAAAACTTTGTGATATAATAAACACGTTGGACGGACGAAGGGAGTCATTGGTTCCGCCCTAAGTTAAGCTAAGTCGGCAAACGTCAGGTGAAAGGGGCCTGGCGGACTGCTATATCAGAGGAGGAAAAGACTTATGGCAACAAAGTGGGTTTACTTGTTCAGTGAAGGCAATGCAAACATGAGAAATCTTTTAGGAGGTAAAGGTGCAAACCTGGCTGAGATGACAAATCTTGGTTTACCGGTTCCTCAGGGATTTACAATTACAACAGAAGCTTGTACACAGTACTATGAAGATGGCAGAAAGATCAATGACGAGATCATGGGCCAGATCATGGAATATATCGGAAAGATGGAAGAGATCACCGGCAAGAAGTTTGGTGATAAGGAAAATCCACTTCTGGTTTCCGTTCGTTCCGGTGCTAGAGCATCCATGCCTGGTATGATGGACACCATCCTGAACTTAGGTCTGAATGAAGAAGTAGTAGAGGTTCTGGCTAAGAAGTCCGGCAATCCACGTTGGGCTTGGGACTGCTACAGAAGATTTATCCAGATGTTCTCCGATGTTGTTATGGAAGTCGGAAAGAAATACTTTGAAGAGCTCATCGACAAGATGAAAGCTGAAAAAGGCGTTAAGCAGGACGTTGAGCTGACTGCAGAAGATCTGCATGATCTGGCTGAACAGTTCAAGGCTGAATATAAAGAGAAGATCGGAAAAGACTTCCCAACTGATCCTAAGGAGCAGTTAATGGAAGCAATCAAGGCTGTATTCCGTTCATGGGATAACCCAAGAGCAAATGTTTACCGTCGTGACAACGATATCCCATATTCCTGGGGTACTGCAGTAAACGTACAGATGATGGCATTTGGTAACATGGGTGAGACCTCCGGTACTGGTGTTGCATTTACCCGTGACCCAGCAACTGGTGAGAAGCACTTAATGGGCGAGTTCCTGATGAATGCACAGGGCGAAGACGTAGTAGCTGGTGTGCGTACACCTCAGAAGATCGACCAGTTAAAGGAAGTTATGCCAGAAGTTTATGAGCAGTTCGTAGGTATCTGCCATACTCTGGAAGACCACTATAGAGATATGCAGGATATGGAGTTCACCATTGAGGACAGAAAGCTGTACATGTTACAGACCCGTAATGGTAAGAGAACTGCAAAGGCTGCATTAAAGATCGCCTGCGACTTAGTTGACGAAGGCATGATCGATGAGAAGAAAGCAGTTAAGATGATCGATCCACGTAACCTGGATACACTGCTTCATCCTCAGTTTGACGCTGCTGCACTTAAGAAGGCTGAGCCTGTAGCTAAGGCACTGGCTGCTTCACCAGGTGCTGCCTGCGGTAAGATCGTATTTACAGCAGAAGATGCAAAGGCTTGGAAGGCAAAAGGCGAGAAGGTAGTTCTGGTTCGTCTGGAGACCTCTCCTGAAGATATTGAAGGTATGAAGGCTGCTCAGGGTATCCTGACTGTCCGCGGTGGTATGACCAGCCATGCAGCAGTAGTTGCACGTGGTATGGGTACCTGCTGTGTATCCGGCTGCTCCGATATCATTATGGACGAAGCGAACAAGAAGTTCGTTCTGGCTGGAAAAGAATACCATGAAGGTGACTGGCTGTCTATCGATGGTTCTACCGGTAAGATTTACGATGGAATTATCCCAACTGTAGATGCTACTATCGCTGGTGAGTTCGGAAGAATCATGGCATGGGCTGACAAATATAGAAGATTACAGGTTCGTACCAATGCAGATACTCCTAGAGATGCTGCAAAGGCTAGAGAGCTTGGCGCAGAAGGTATCGGTCTTTGCCGTACAGAGCATATGTTCTTTGAAGGCAACAGAATTGATGCATTCCGTGAGATGATCTGCTCTGAAACAGTAGAAGAAAGAGAAGCAGCTCTGGAGAAGATCTTACCTGAGCAGCAGGGAGATTTCGAGAAGCTGTACGAAGCTCTGGAAGGCAACCCAGTTACCATCCGTTTCCTGGATCCGCCTCTGCATGAGTTCGTTCCTACTGAGGAAGAAGATATTAAGAAACTGGCTGACGCACAGGGCAAGACTGTTGAACAGATCAAAGCTATCTGCGATGCACTTCATGAGTTCAACCCAATGATGGGACATCGTGGCTGCCGTCTGGCTGTTACCTATCCTGAGATCGCTAAGATGCAGACAAAGGCTGTTATCCGTGCAGCTATCAATGTTAAGAAGGCTCATGCAGACTGGAACGTTTGCCCAGAGATCATGATCCCTCTGATCTGCGATACCAAGGAATTAAAGTATGTTAAGAAGATCGTTGTTGAGACCGCTGATGCTGAGATCGCAGCAGCTGGTGTTGACCTGAAATACGAAGTTGGTACTATGATCGAGATCCCAAGAGCAGCTTTAACTGCTGATGAGATCGCTAAGGACGCTGAGTTCTTCTGCTTCGGTACTAACGACTTAACCCAGATGACTTACGGATTCTCCCGTGATGATGCTGGCAAGTTCTTAAACGCTTACTATGATGCTAAGATCTTCGAGAATGATCCATTTGCAAAACTGGATCAGACTGGTGTAGGCAAGCTGATGGAAATGGCTATTAAGTTAGGAAAGGCTACACGTCCTGAACTTCATGTAGGTATCTGCGGCGAGCACGGCGGTGACCCAAGCTCCGTAGAATTCTGCCACAAGATCGGACTGGACTATGTATCCTGCTCACCATTCCGTGTACCGATCGCTCGTTTAGCAGCAGCACAGGCAGCGATTGCCAATGCAGGAAAGTAGAAGAGCGTAAATATTTTTACTTCACAACGCTGATTGTTACAAGGGATGATGTGAATGAGTACATGAAATATCATGCTGAGTACACGAAAGCGAACCGATTTAAAGATATTGTTTGCAAAATCTATATATAACTCGAAAGGGAAGCGCAATGCTTCCCTTTCTTATATCTCTCGATTAGGACTAAATCCTTAAAGCTATGGCTTAAAAAGGACTTAGTCCTTTTTTATATGCAAAATAAAAATTTTTTAAAGGAGGTTCACTATGAACAACACAGCGTTAGGAGCAGAAAACAATAAGAAACAGACAATCAATTTTATCAGCGAAGCACATGAAAAATTCTACTATGAAAAATTAAAAGAGGTACGCTATCAGGATGTGTACCACAAGGCACTTTGCTATTGTCTTGGTATCAGTGATGATACGAGAAGAAATATCAATAGCATCTATGATTTTAAAACAGGATGTGTAAAAACAGAGTGTCTGCATGAAGGCTGGCAGACCAGTGGCAGTATGAAGGTGGTGCGAATGGCATTTAATCTGTATTGCAACGGCACACCGAGTGTAGATGATTACACAAAAACAGAGGAACAGGTAAACGAGTGCAGGCAGTATACAGTGGAGGACTTGTTCTGCTGTGCCTATGCACCTTTCTTTTGGCAGGCGATACAGATCCGCTATCCGGAGTATGCGACTTATAACCGGGAACTGTATGCCTTATTTGGAGGAGCAGACTAATGTTAAAAGTCAGACTGATGGGAACAAAGAATGACATTGTATGGTTTCAGAAAATTTTACAGCGTCATCCCAAAATTGAGGTATTGGAAATATCAGAGCTTTATAGCAACAAAGGAACAAACAAATATTACAGAGCTTATGCGGAAGTACAGAAAAGCAATGTGAAAAATCAATAGTAGAGAATAAGGAGAATTTTATCATGTGTAAAGTTATAGCAATCGCAAATCAGAAGGGTGGAGTTGGAAAGACCACCACAACAAGCAATTTAGGAATCGGACTGGCAAAACAGGGAAAGAGAGTTTTGCTGATAGATGCAGATGCACAGGGTAGCCTTACGGCAAGTCTTGGTATTCAGGAGCCGGATAGACTGGAAATTACACTTGCAACCATTATGGCATCCATTATCAATGATGAGGAAATAAAACCGGAGTACGGCATTTTAAGACATGAGGAAGGTGTGGATTTCATGCCGGGAAATATTGAGCTTTCCGGTTTGGAAACCTCGCTTGTGAATGTTATGAGCAGGGAGACGGTGCTTCGTACCTACATAGAACAGCAGAAAGACCGCTATGATTACATTCTAATTGACTGTATGCCATCACTCGGCATGATTACGATAAATGCTTTTACCAGTGCGGACAGTATCTTGATTCCGGTACAGGCAGCGTATCTGCCGGTAAAAGGTCTGGAACAGCTGATTAAAACTATTGGAAAAGTAAAGAGACAGATCAATCCGAAACTGGAGATTGAGGGAATTTTGCTTACAATGGTTGATAATCGTACCAATTATGCCAGAGACATCAGCAATCTGCTGATTGAAAATTATGGAAGTAGAGTGCGGATATTTGAAAACAGTATTCCAATGTCGGTAAGAGCTGCGGAGATTTCTGCGGAAGGTGTGAGCATTTATAAGCACGATCCGAATGGCAAGGTAGCAAGTGCCTACCAATCACTGACGGAGGAGGTGCTTGGCAATGAGTAAGACAGGAAGTGCCGCAAAGGTAAAGTTGAACAGTTTTGATGATTTATTTGGAACGGAGCAGCCACAGACAGGAACAGAGCAGGTACAGGAAATCGCATTGTCAGAACTGCATGAGTTCAAAGGACACCCGTTTAAGGTACTGGATGATGAAAAGATGCAGGAAACGGTAGAAAGCGTCAGGGAGCATGGAGTGTTGATGCCAGGCATTGCCAGACCAATGAAAGATGGCGGTTATGAGATTATTGCCGGACATCGCAGGAGACACGCCTGTGAGCTTGTCGGACTTACTACAATGCCGATGTTCATCCGTGATTATACGGATGACGAAGCTACGATTATCATGGTAGATTCCAATATTCAGCGGGAGGATATTCTTCCGAGTGAGAAAGCAAAGGCATACAGAATGAAATACGATGCAATGAAGCATCAGGGAAGTAAGGAAGGCGGACTTACGCTTGGAGAACTGGGAGAAGCGGCAGGAGAGAGTGCAAAGACGGTTCAGAGATATATATGGATTTCACGCCTGTCGGATTCGCTACTCGATATGGTGGATGCAAAGAAAATCGGTATCATGCAGGCGGTTGACTTATCATTTTTATCAGAGGATGCACAGCAATGGGTTTTGGTTGCAATACAGGAAACAAATGTTGTTATCACAACTCAGCAGAGTGCCATGCTCAAGGAAAGTGACAAAAAAGGGGAACTTACCTTTCCGATGGTTCGCATGATGTTGGAAAAAGAGAAAACCGTGGAGCGAAAGGTTGTCATAAAAACAGAGCGCATTAACAATTATTTTCCTGCGACATACAGCAGGGAGCAAATAGAGAATATTATTTATCAGTTATTGGAGAATTGGAAGAGCACACAGTAGAAAGGAGGAGCCGGGAATGAGTGAAATATTACAACTGGATTATTATTATGGAATAGAAGCAGAACAGTTCTCATTCTATCGTGTTCCCCGCCTGCTGATCAAGGATGAAAGATTTAAGAAATTATCCAGTGATGCAAAACTTTTATACGGTCTGATGCTTGATCGTATGTCCTTATCTATAAAAAATGAGTGGTTTGATGAGGACAATCGGGCATATATCATATACACCATAGACAGTATTATGGAAGATTTGGGGTGTGGAAAGGAAAAGGCGGTTAAGGTTCTTGCAGAGCTGGATTCTGTTAAGGGAATTGGGCTGGTAGAGAAAGTGCGTAGAGGATTGGGCAAACCGGACATCATATATGTGAAGAACTTTGCTTCACTGGCAGAAAATGTAGATGAAAAAAAGTCTAGAAACACTGATAAAATCACAGAAGTCGGAAAATCAGACTTCAAGAAGTCGGAAAATCGAACTCCAAGAAGTCCGGAAATCGAACTTCAAGAAGTCGGAAAATCGAACTTCAAGAAGTCGGAAAAACAGACCTCTGGAAGTCCGGAAATCGAACCTCAAGAAGTCGGAGAATCGAACCCTAATTATACTAACTATAATCAGACTGATTTAAACTATACTGAGGAGAGTTATATCAATCCTATCATTCAATCTGATTCAAGGAAAAAGGATACGATGGATGTGATGGATGATGTCCAGACATACATAGAGCTAATCAAAGAAAATATCAGTTACGATCACCATATGCAGTATGATGGTTATGGAAAGAGAGAGCTTTACGATGAACTGTTCCAGGTAATCTGTGAGGTAGTCTGCGTGAAGCATCCAACAATCAGGGTAGCAGGAGAAGAATATCCGTATGAGCTTGTGAAATCAAGGTTTTTGAAACTGGAAAGCAGCCATTTGGAATATGTGATTGGCTGTATGCAAAATACCACCACTAAAATCACAAATATCAAGGCATATATGGTTACGGCACTTTATAATGCACCCACTACGATAAATCATTTTTATCAACAGGAAGTGCAGCATGATATGTATGGGGGAGGCTGGCATGAAAAGGGTATTGTTTAAGGTGATACTGCCATTGCTTGTGATTGCAGCGTGGATGAATATGTGTTATTGGATTTGCATAAGGGCAGATGGCTTTGATTTTTTCCTTTACTGGATTATGATTGGATGCCCCTATGGTATCCGAAAAATGTGTATGTTTATTGTGCCGAAGAACTTTGGTATTGCTGGGAATATAGGAATTCTGGCATTAAATTGTGTCATTGGAGGTGTGATAGGCGGAGGAATTATTATTATTAAGATTACAAGTATATTTATCGAAATACTAAATTTTGTAAGATGTAAAAAATAGCCCGTTTATGCTATAATTGGTCTTATCTTAAAAGACTGGGAGAATATTTCATGAGTAATAATAGTTTTGATATAAGTGGTGATCTGGTTAGAATACACACTGCAGATGGTATGTTTCATGCGGTTGCATCTATACGGGATGATTATCGTGATGAATTGATGTCTGTCACATGGGGAAAGAACGGAAAATACTTTTACAATGCAAAATTGGGATACTTGCATAGATATATTATGGAAAAGTGGTATACAAAGGAAATTCTTGATACTATGACAGCAGATAATTTTGTTGTTGACCACATGGATGGAGATGGTTTTAACTGTAATATAAATAATCTATGTTTTCTCTCAAGAAATGAGAATGTAGCCAAAGGAAACACATTAGATATAGAGTGTAAGAATACAGAGCATATTGCATTAAAAATGTTTAAGGATTTTCAAACGGAATTGATACAGATTACCATTTTCTTTAATTACCCTGCAAAGTTAATATTGGAGGGACTTGAAAGAGATGCAGTGGTGGAACTGGCATTTTTATTATATGATGCTGATTACAGAATTGTTATAAATGATGCTCGTTCAATTATGTTAGATTATCGGAACAATTATGAATTTATTCCTAATAAACTTAGATTTATTGATTATCAAATAGAGGGAAGTTATGGTGTGGCACCAGGTATAAAATGGTTTGAAGAATATATTTCTGGGAAACATGGACATGGGGTTGCATTACTAAATCGGGTGGCACCAATTAAAAATTGGACGAAAGAGAAGAAAAGGGAATATATAAGTATTAGGTAAAAATAGCAATAGGGCAGTTATGAGTCGAGAGATTTGTAACTGCCTTTTTATAACTTCTGGTCACAACGTCCAGAAGTGGAAAGGAAATAAAATGGAATCAATGCGTGATACGAAACGGATTATGGAGCGGGAGATTAAGAAAGGCAGTACACCGCTTCAATTTGAAAGGATTGAACTGGACGCAACCTGTTATCAGGAGATCGCATCAAAAGAGAAATTGACAGAGGTATTGAAGTATCTCCATAGAGTGGGGGAATATAAGGCATTGGCGGGCAAGACCATAATCAATAATGTCTATACGTTTATGAGAGGAAAAACACCGGATTTTACAAGGGCAAGAAGTGTTTTTGACAGGGAGAAAATCTATCATCAGATGCTGCGGCAGGAGAAAAAGTTACAGCCGACTTATCAGGGAGACTGCTATGTCGAGACGGCAAGGTGTTACTTTTCTTTGCCGGAGGAAGAATGGAATACACACAAGATGACGTATCAGAAGAATGAAGCGTTTGGATTTATTATGTCAAACAAGTATATTTTGGGGTTATATAAGTATTGCAGGGAAGCTAGGCGGGATTTTGCTGTATGTTCAGCCAAAGTACCGGACAAAGGGAATGAGGTGGTTAATCGGCTTATGGATATGGAGGATGTAGAGGTATTGGCACATTGTCTGTTATTGGATGATGTGGTGCTGCGGGACGGAGAGATTGAAGCTAAGCTCTATACAATTTTTATAGGATAGTGAAAAAGTAACAGCGTTAAGGCAGGTATGAGATCGAAAGATTTTGTAGCTGCCTTTTTTTATTGCAACAACTTCTGGTCACAACGTCCAGAAGTGGAAAGGAACAAAAATGAGTAAAAAAAATGGAAAGAAGTTATTGATTGCGGTTGCAGTAGGGGCAGTTGTGGTAAAGGCAGTGAGGGATGTCATAAAGGCAAAAAAGCAGGAAGAAGAACTCAGGTCTGCATTGGATGATTTTTATGAGGAAGAACTGAACTGGTGGGACAGGGAGTTTGAGGAAGGAGAGGAATTGTAAATATGGGAATGAAAATACAGCTCCACAGGCTGTTGGTTCCACCCTGAATCCAATCGGTGCAGATAAGGAAGGAGGTACACCGTGCAGGAGGAAACAACACAGAAAACGATTGCTCTTGCAATCAAGACTTCCAAGCTGACCGCAAGCGTTTTACAGAAGGCAATGAAGATGTATCTGGAGCATCAGAAGCATAAGGAGCCTTCGCATGGGAAAATTCCGGTAAAAAAGCTGGTCGGTCAGGGAGAGGGTGCAAAGTCCATTGAGGTTACGGATAGCAATATAAAATCCTTTGAGCGTGTCGCAAGGAAATACAATGTCGATTTCGCAGTAAAAAGGGATAAGACCACGGAACCACCCAGGTATCTTGTATTTTTCAAGGGCAAAGATGCCGATGTGATTGCACAGGCATTCAAGGAATTTGTAAAAGTTAATGAGAAAAAACAGCAGCGTCCGTCACTCAGACAGAAACTGAAAGGACTTCAGAAGATTGTTGCACAGAATAAAAATAAGGAGCGCAGCAGAGAGAAAAATAAGGACAGGGGACAGAGCTTATAAGCAAGGTCATTGACGGGATTGTGAAAGATTTGCAGTCAATTCCGAAAAATCTCAAAGAAAAAACAAAAGGGGTAAATAAAAAGCAGCTTGCCCTGAAATGCGCTCCCTATGTGATCTTCGGGTATGTTCTGAATAAGGTTTCATGGCTGTATGGACAGCAGGCAGGTGATAACACCTTACAGAAGGTGTTGGACACGATCAATGGGATGGGAGGTGCGTTTGTAAACCCGTTTCCCAGTTTTATGCCAAGGGATTTACTGGTTGGCGTGGGATGCGGGATAGGATTTCGTATGGTAGTATATTATAAAGCGAAAAATGCAAAGAAATTCCGGCAGGGAGTAGAATACGGTTCGGCAAGGTGGGGAACTGCCAAAGACATAGAGCCTTATGTCGATCCGGTATTTGAAAACAACGTGCTTTTAACGGCAACGGAGCGTCTTATGATGTCCGGCAGACCAAAGCAGCCGAAGTATGCGAGAAATAAAAACATACTTGTAATCGGTGGTTCCGGTTCCGGAAAGACCAGATTTTTTGTAAAGCCGAACCTCATGCAGATGCACAGTTCCTACGTTGTGACTGATCCCAAGGGTTACAATAATATAGGACAGAGAAAAAGTCACACGGTAAGACGAAAATCTCCTGCCATGTGGCTTTTTCTGTACCCTATATGAATTTTCCAGAAAGGAGGAAGCCAATGGAAACCAAGAAAATCAAGTACACAGCCCTCTATGAGCGATTGAGCCGTGACGATGAAATGCAGGGCGAATCCAACAGCATTACCAACCAGAAGAAATATCTGGAAGAGTATGCACGGTCACAGGGATTTAAGAATATCCGCCATTTCACGGACGATGGTTATAGTGGTGTTGACTTCAACCGCCCCGGATTTCAGTCTCTGATTGCCGCAGTCGAGGCAGGAGAAGTCGATATTGTCTGCGTAAAGGATATGTCGAGGTTTGGGCGTAACTATCTGAAAGTCGGCTTTTACACGGAAATCATGTTCCCCGAAAAAGGCGTCCGATTTATCGCCATCAACAATGGCGTGGATAGTGCCAATCCAAGCGAAAATGACTTCACTCCGTTTTTGAATATCATGAACGAGTGGTACGCAAAGGACACGAGCAACAAAATCCGTGCCATCTTCCGTTCAAGGATGCAGGACGGAAAACGATGCAGCGGTGCTATCCCTTATGGCTATAAGCGTGACCCGGAGGACAAGAACCATCTGCTGATTGACGAGGAAGCCGCAAAGGTAGTCCGCAGGATATTCCAGATGATTATTGACGGCATGGGAACAAAGGCGATTGCAAATAAGTTGTCCGAGGAAAAGGTGCTGATACCGTCTGCATATCTGGAACAGTCCGAGCATGGAGAGAGCCGAAACCACAGCTACCATGACCCCTATCGTTGGAACTGCACCGCAGTTGCCTATATTCTTGAAAAGCAGGAATACATGGGGCATACCGTGTTGGGCAAGACCATCTGCGAGAACTTCAAGACCAAGAAGCGAAGAAAAGCCAGACCCGATGAACTGATTATCTTTGAGAACACCCATGAAGCCATTGTCGATGAAGAAACATGGCATTTGGCACAGAAGCTCCGCAGGAAAACAAAGCGTACTCTGGCAAATGGGACTTACTCGCACCGACTGTCTGGACTGGTTTACTGTTCGGATTGCGGAAAACGCCTTTCCTATGCAAGCCCACATTCACAGCACAGAGCAGACGGAAAAACCTACGATGCAGACAGCAACTTCCGCTGTCCTACCTACAAATCCATGTACGGCGAGTGTACGATGCACTTTATCAAGGCATCCACTCTGGACAGTCTGGTTGATGAAGCTATCCGCAAGGTTGCCGCCTATGTGCTGAAAGATGAACAGGCATTTTTACAGCAAGTCAAAGAGCTTACAAGTGCCAGTCAAGCAGTTGTGCAGACCGACAGCAAAAAGGAACTTGTAACCGCAAAAAAGCGTATTGCAGAACTGGATAATTTCATCAAGAAACTCTATGAGGGCAACGCATCCGGCAAGATACCCGACAGGCAATTTGAAAAGCTCATGGTGCAGTATGATACTGAGCAACAGGAGCTTGAAGCAAGGGTAGCTGAAATCGAAGCAAAAATCAGCGAACTCCGGCAGGAAGAAGAAAGCGGAGAAATGTTTGTCCGACTGGTAAAGAGATACCGCAACTTTACGGAAATCACACAGACCATGCTCAACGAGTTTATTGACAAAATCGTTATCTTTGAAGCCACAGGCGGCAGGACAGTCAACCGCAGCCAGAGGATTGATATTTACTTCAATTTCATCGGTCAGTTTGTGGTGGAGGATACCGAAGAAGAAAGCCTGTCACGGCAAGAGGAAGAAAAGCGACTGGCAGAACTCAAAGAGCAGGAACGCAAAGACCGCAGGAATGAGACCGTCCGCAGATACAGACAGCGTAAAAAAGAGAAAAAAGCCGCAGAAGCGGAAGCCGAGAAAACGGCAGAAAGGAATATCGCATGAAAGAATTAAAGCCCCGAATCCATGAAAACGGTATCGACTACATCCTTGTAGGCGATTACTATGTGCCGGACTTGAAGCTGCCGGAGGAACACCGCCCCATCGGTAAATGGGGAAATCTCCACAGGGCATATCTGAAACAGTATCGCCCTGCCGAGTATTCCACCCTTGTTCTCTCCTGCAAGCTGCATACTTACCTTGCTGATCTGAATGAACAGGCAACGGCAAGATGCGACTGTATCATCGAGCAGATGAAGAAAGCGGAGAATGTGACCGAAGCTCTGAAAGCTATCGACCAGATGTTATGGGTGCAAGCCATGAACTCCATCCGCAACCGAGCCGAGGAAATCGTCAAGCACGAAATGATTTACTGCTGAGAAAGGAGCGTGAACCTATGATTTTAGATGCCATCTTTGACGGGCAGATTTATCCGTCAGAAACTGTTGTTCCGAAATGCAAGGCGTTTTGGGAAGCCAACGAAGCCGCAACAAACATTATGAGCTACTTTGAACAGAAGTTAAGCAAAGAGGACTATGAGAAGTTGGAAAGGCTCAATGACCGTCTGGCAGACAGCCAGAACATTCAGAACAAAGAGCAATTCAAGTATGGTTTTGCTATGGGCGTTCTGCTGATGAAAGAAGTCTATGAGCATCCAGAGTTTAAGCCGAAAGAATAAGCCGAATTTTATAAGTCCAGACCCAACAATTTCATATCGCAAACAAAGCGACAGGTATTTCCTTGTGAAGTCTCTGTCGCTTTTCATTTTAACAACATTCAAGGAGGAAAACACTATGAAAATGAACCTTAACGAAATGGAAGCCCTGTATGCCTTTGGTTGCCCTAACCGCAAAGCAACTATCGAGCGTTTGCGTTTGGTAGCTGCCATTGCTCCCGATCCTGCGGCGAAGAAGCTGTTTTATATGCTCTCCGTCAAGCTGAGTGCCGAGGGTGCGGACAGATGGTATCGCTGCTTCTACCACAATCTGCGTGTACGAATGGATGAATACTACCACGACAAGGCAGTTATGGAGCGTGTGCTGAATGACCGCAGGGAGGGCTGCTATGGCGAAGCTGACGAAGTATGAAAAGGAAACAATCGTCCTGTTCAACGAGGGTGAGGACACAGCACACATCCAAACCTACAATGCCGGACTGAGGAACAGACTGGCGGCGTTCTCCAAGAAGTACCCCTACCTCTGCCGACTGGAAAAGACCTACGAGCAAGGCGGCGTGTCCTATGTTCTGGACAAGTCCCGACTGTCCATCCGTCTGCAACCGCCATACAGCGAGGAACGCAGAAGAAAAGCAAGCGAGAACGCCAAGCAAAACGGTTTCGCAAGTCAGACGGAATAATGTAGCGTTTAGGGTTGATATGCGGTCAAAATGTCGGGTCTGTATCCGATGTTTTGACCGCAAGTACATAGGGATGTATAAGGTATCGAATATGACGAAAATGTAAAATTTACCGCTATAGATGTGAATTTCTTTCAAACTATATTGACTGAACTTGCAGACCGTAGTATAATTAGTTTTGCTATTTAGGGATGCTAAGTAGCAAAACTAAAGTGAGGTAGAGAGTATGGATAATAAGTATGTGCAACAATTCAAAAAAGGCTCTCTTGAAATGATACTCTTATCTTTAATCGGACGCAAAGAAACCTATGGCTATGAAATTATCACAGAGTTAAATAACAGTGCGTCTGTTTTGGGATATGCGAAAGAGGGGACGATTTACCCTATTCTGTATCGCTTGCAGGAGGCAGAGCTAATTCAATGTCGTTTAGCACCAGCGGCAGCTAATGGTGGCTCTAAGAAATATTACTCCCTTACTCCCAAAGGAAAGGAAGTTTTACAGGAATTGATTATGTTTTGGGCAAGCTACACAGATTGCGTAAATGGCTTTATCGCCAGCTATCAACAAACGGAGGTGTCAGAATGAAAGAACAATATATTAAGCAGGTTGAAAAGGAATTGAATTTATCACGCAAAGCCAAAACTGAGGTTGTGCGTGATCTGAATGAAATCTTTGCTTCTGCTGCAGAGCATGGAGAAACTGAACAACAGGTAATCGAAAGGTTGGGGACACCAAAAGAATTTGCTGACAATACAGCAGAACAGTTTGGAATTGATAATTCTGCTCCCCAGAAACGAAAAGGGATTATTTCAAGCGTTACTTCCCTTGTGGTAGCTGTTGTTGCTTTTGTAATTTATGCTACTGCAAAATCTGATAAAGTGCCAGATGGAGCTATCGGGCAAGCAGACGCAATGACAAACATTCAAGTTGAGGGGACTTTCGGTTTTGATGCATCACAAGTCATTTTAGTGGTCGGCATAATCGCTGTTACATTTGCTGTCATTCAGATTATCCGAACAGTCCGCAACAACAGGAGGTAACTATGAAAAAATATATTTCAATACTTGCGGTTTTACTTATGCTGTCATTGACAGCGTGTTCCAACCTGGGAACAACACCAACTGGCACAGGAAACACAAGCAATACACAATCTGAAAGTATTACGATGCTTGATGAGGGTGTATGGCCTGTGAATGAATACACAGAGGGACTTCCTGTTCCGTCCGGTACAGTTGCGTGGGCTATGCTCGATACAGAACACGAGAATTGCAGTATCAGCATTGTAGATATAGACGAAAGTGCTTATAACGAATATATGGAGCTGTTGAAACAAGAAGGCTTCTCCGTGATTGAGGATGTATCAGAAGAAATCAAGGGACAGGACTATGTTTCTATTGGTACGCTTCTATCTAATGACGAAAAAGGATTGAGTATCAGCTACATACCCGATAATTTAACTATTTACATTTCATTTGAATAATGACTAAGCCAAAGGCGATCAACCGTAAAAAGTTGGTCGCTTTTGTTTTATCCATTATTGCGAAAGGAGTTGACCCGATGTCCAATGAGAAGTTGGAAAAGCTGAAACGAGAACAGTATGTTGCGGAGAAAAAGCTGACCGCAGCCAAGCACAAGGAAAAGCGACTGGAAAGCGAAATCAAGCGACTGACCCGAAGCGAGAGAACCCACCGCCTTTGTACTCGTGCCGGAATGTTGGAAACCTTTTTGAGAGAACCGACCATTCTGACGGACGATGATGTGATGGAGCTTCTGACTTTCATCTTCCACAGCGAAGCGGTTCAAAAGAAGCTGAATATGCTGATTGCGAACCGAAAGGAAAATGAGCAACCGAACGGGAGCTAAAAACCCTGTTGAGAAACAGGGCGCAATTATACACCACCTAAAGATGGTGATTGCGTTCTGCCGAAAGCCCCTTGCAGGGAGCTTGATGATTTCCGCAAAAGTCCTTTGCTCCAATCATCCAGAGGAAGCTACACTTCCCCTGCGCTGTCTTGTGACAGCTACCCCTTTGTGGACTTGCCACCGATGAATGATTGCAAGCAATCATTCACCGTCAGCAAGTTTTATACTTTCCCCATCTGACCGCTGCTGAAAAGTATCGGTCATTTTTTATTGCACCGAGAAAGGAGGTTCAAACAAAATGCCAGTACCCCATCTGAACATACGAATTGTTCAGAGAAGCAAGGGCAATTCCGCAGTTGCCGGAGCAGCTTACCAAGCCGGAGAAAAACTCTTTTCCGAGTATGACCAGAAGCACAAAGACCACCGCAGAAAACAGCACGAGGTTGTTTACACGGAAATCATGCTCCCTACCAATGCTCCACCCGAATACGCAGACCGAGCAACACTCTGGAACTCTGCCGAGGAAGTGGAGAAACAATGGAACTCACAGCTTGCAAGGCGTTTCGTTGTTGCCCTGCCGAGAGAAGTGCCGCTTGAAATGTGTCCGCAGATGATGCAGGAATACTGCAATGAGTATTTCGTGTCCAAAGGAATGTGTTGTGATTTTGCAATCCATGACCCAGATCCTCCCGGACACAATCCCCATTGTCACATCATGCTGACCATGCGAGCCATTGACGAAAACGGAAAATGGATGCCCAAGAGCCGAAAGGTTTATGACCTTGACGAGAACGGCGAGCGTATCAAGCTCCCGTCCGGCAGATGGAAAAGCCATAAGGAAGATACCGTTGATTGGAACGAACAGTACCACGCCGAAGAATGGAGACACGGATGGGAAGTTATTCAGAATAAATATCTGGAGCTTGCCGGAAGTGCCGAGCGTGTGGATATGCGTTCCTATGAAAGACAGGGACTTGATATTATCCCGACTGTTCACATGGGAGCCGCTGTCTCTGCTCTGGAACGCAAGGGCATTGAAACCAATATCGGCAATCTGAACCGAGACATTAAAGCCGCTAACCGCATGATGAACGCCATCCGCAGTACCATCAAAAGTCTGCGAGACTGGATTGCGGATATTGTGTCTGCCACAAAAGAAGCCTTTGCGGAAATGGAAGCCGAAAAGAAAAATGCTTCGCCCGACCTCTCCTCTCTGCTCCGTGATTATATGAATCTGCGAAAGGCAGAGCGTAGCGACTGGTCGAGGTACGGACAGCAGAAAGGCACAACCGATGATTTGAAAGCTGTCTCCAAAGCTCTGATCTATTTGAAAGAACATGAGCTTTTCACTCTGGAAGATTTGGACACCGCCCTGCAAGGCGTGAACGAGAAAGCCGGAGCAATCAGCAAGGAAATGAAAACCGCATCGAACCGAATGAAAGTCATTACCGCTATTCAGACTGCGGTTGCCGATTGCCAGACCCACAAGGCAGTCCATGACAAATATATCAAAATCGGTTGGAAAACAAGGCAAGCCGCTTTTGCTGAAAAGCATAAGGACGAGCTGACTTCCTACAACAAGGCATACCGCACTCTGAAAAAGCATGGTGTTGATTTGAATGTCAATCTGGATGCTCTGCAAACTGAGTATGACGGTCTGAAAGCAAATTACACCGAGCTTGCCGGACAGCTTGCTACCGTCAAAGAGGAATTACAGCCGATGAAAGATATTCGCTACTGGGTCGGCAAAGTCCTCACGCCGGAACAGGCAGTTGAGAAGAAACCCGAACCGAAGCACTCCTTAACCGAGCGTTTGAAGTTCGAGCAGGAACAGAAGAAACAACAGCCGGAGCCGAAATCTCCGCAGCACAAAAAACAGAATATGGAACTCTAACAGGCACTTGCCGTTTTCTCTTACGAAAATGTCGAGTGCCTTTTTTGTTTCCCGAAAGGATGATGCAATGAATGTATTTGAAGCAGTAAAAGGCAATGTTACCACCCGACAGGCGGCAGAGATGTACGGCATCCGTGTCAACCGTCACGGCATGGCAGTCTGCCCGTTCCACAATGACAAAAATCCGAGCATGAAAGTGGATATGCGTTTTCATTGTTTCGCTTGTCAAGCGGACGGAGATGCAGTTGATTTTGTTTCCCGACTGTTCGGACTGCCGAGCAAAGAAGCCGCCATGAAATTGGCTGATGATTTTGGTATCTGCTATGACAGCAGACAGAAGCCATCCGTCAGACCCAAGATAAGAGAACCCACCCCCGAACAGAGATACCAACAGGAAGAAAACCGATGCTACAAGGTGCTGACCGATTACTTCCACACTCTCCGAGCATGGAAACAGCAGTACGCACCGAAACAGCCGGAGGATGAATGGCATCCCCTGTTCGTGGAAGCCCTGCAAAGAGAAAGCTATATCGAATATCTGCTTGATATTCTCTTGTACGGCACTCCCGAAGAAAAGAAAGCTCTGGTTGCCGAGCAAAGAAAAGAGGTGATGAAACTTGAACAGCGATTTGCAGACCCCACAGCCAACCATGACCGTGGAAGAAGTCAGAGGAAGTCTGGACTTGACCGATAGCGGAGCTATCAAGAACAGCATAAGGAACTGTCTGACGGTATTTCAGAATGACCCATATCTGCAAGGTGCTGTCAGGTACAACATTCTCACGGAGCGTATCGACATTGTAAAGCCCCTTTGGTGGAGCAAGCAGACAGCGACACTCAATGATACAGATCTGAATTATCTGATGCTCTATCTGGAAGATAAATACGGACTGACGAGCGAGAAGAAAATCCAGAAAGCTATCTCCATTGTCGCTGACTGCAATAAGTACCACCCCATCCGTGACTATCTGAACAGTCTGGAATGGGATGGCACAGAACGCATCCGCTACGCTCTGACCCGTTTCCTCGGTGCAGAGGACAGCGAGTACACCTATCAATGCTTGCGACTGTTCATGTTGGGAGCTATCAGCAGAGTATTCAAGCCCGGATGCAAATTTGAAGTCATGCTCTGCCTTGTTGGTGGGCAAGGTGCAGGAAAGTCCACTTTCTTCCGACTGTTGGCAGTCAAGGACGAATGGTTTTCCGATGACCTAAAGAAGATTGACGATGACAATGTTTACCGCAAGATGCAGGGGCATTGGATAATCGAAATGTCGGAAATGATTGCCACAGCCAACGCCAAGAGCATTGAGGATATTAAGTCCTTTATCAGCAGGGCGAAAGAAACCTATAAAGTGCCGTATGAAACCCATCCGGCAGACCGACTTAGGCAATGCGTGTTCGGCGGTTCTTCCAATACAATGGACTTTCTGCCCCTTGACCGAAGCGGCAACCGTAGGTTCTTGCCCATCATGGTACACCCCGAAAATGCCGTGGTTCACATTCTGGAAGATGAAGCTGCATCCAGAGCGTTCATTGACCTTATGTGGGCAGAAGCCATGTTCATCTATCATAATTTCCCTGTAAGGCTGACCTTATCCAAGGATATGGACAAGGAACTGAAAGAACTGCAAAAGCAATTCATGCCGGAGGACACCAAGGCAGGACTGATACAGTCTTTCCTTGATAATTACAACGGCACACAGGTCTGCTCCAAGCTGATCTATGCAGAAGCTCTGAACCATCCCTTTGACGAGCCGAAGCAATGGGAAATCCGAGAAATCAACGAGATTATGAACAACAGCATCGAGGGATGGACACCATTTTCAAATCCCCGTATCTTTGCTAAGTACGGCAGACAGCGAGGATGGGAACGCACCCCACCGTCCGGCAACGAGCTATCGGCAACAGGCTCAAATTTGCTTGACGGTTTTCGGGAACTGACCGAGGAAGAAGCCCGACAGATGGAACTTCCATTCTGAAAAACTGACCGTGTTGCCGAGCCAGTTGCTATCCCGTTGCCGACCCCGTTGCAGGGCTAATCCCTTAAAACCCCTTTATTTACAAGGAGTTTTCTTCTCCGGCAACGAAAGCAACGGAGAAATCAAAGAAAAAAGTAAAAATAGTAAAAGAGCCAGATAGGACTATGTTTGAGGTTTTTTGAAGCCCGTTGCCGGACTTCGTTGCCGCCCCTCACACCCTGTCTGGCTTTTTCCATTTCAAGGAGGTATTCAATGGCAAAAACAAAGAACACAGCACCCACAACCACCGAGCAGACCGCACCCGTCCTTGTCAGAAAGATTGGAAAGACCACCTACATGGTGGGCATCCATTTCAGTCAGACGAGCAAGGAAACAATGGACGATAAGGTGCTACGCCTTATCAAAAACGACATTCGCAACGCCGCCATGTGCGGATAAAACCATCGTCAAGGCAGGATGTGAGTTGTTCATAAAATGTTTGCAAATAAAATGCACATTCTGTCTTGACGAAACGCTTCCGAAAGGCACAGTCCTCGTGGAATGTGGCAAAATGTTGTCCAAGAATGATTACCGGATCAAGGTGCTGAATACCATTAACTTTGCAAAATCAATGCATTATAATCCTTTCGCTTACATCCGGAGCGAAAAGGACATTCTGAAACTCGTAAACACAATCATTGTAAATACCAAAGGGGAAGGACAGCAAGCCTCTGAGGATTTCTGGGTGAAAGCCGAAAAGCTCTATTACACGGCACTGATCGCATATATCTGGTACGAAGCACCGGAGGAAGAACAGAATTTTTCCATGCTGATTGATCTGGTGGATGCCAGCGAAGCTAGGGAGGATGATGAAAATTTCAAAAATGCGGTTGACCTGCTGTTTGAGGAGCTGGAGCAGAAGAACCCAAACCATTTTGCGGTAAGGCAGTATAAGAAGTATAAACTTGCCGCAGGAAAGACAGCAAAATCTATTCTGATTAGCTGTGGTGCAAGGTTGGCACCATTTGACATCAAGGAGCTGCGTGACCTGACTGCTTATGATGAACTGGAGCTTGATACATTGGGGGAGAAAAAGACAGCACTGTTTGTCATTATCTCCGATACCGATGCGACATTCAATTTCATTGTAAGTATCATGTATTCGCAGTTATTCAATCTGCTTTGTGACAAGGCAGATGATGTATATAACGGAAGACTGCCGATTCACGTCCGGTGCTTACTGGACGAGTTTGCAAACATCGGGCAGATTCCACAGTTTGAGAAGCTGATTGCTACCATTCGTAGCCGGGAAATATCAGCTTCTATTATTTTGCAGTCAAAGTCACAGCTCAAGGCTCTGTACCGGGACAACGCTTCCACGATTGAAGGAAACTGCGACACTACCCTGTTTCTGGGAGGAAAAGAGAAAGATACTCTGAAAGATCTGGCAGAAATCCTTGGAAAAGAAACGATTGACCTTTATAATACCTCGGATACGAGAGGTACGAGCCAGTCCTACGGTCTGAATTATCAAAAGACCGGAAAGGAGTTAATGAGTCAGGACGAGATTGCGGTCATGGATGGCAGCAAGTGTATCATGCAGCTTAGAGGTGTAAGACCATTTTTCTCAGATAAATTTGATATAACGAAGCATAAGCAGTACCCGCTGTTATCCGATTATGACAAAAAGAATGAATTTGACATTGAAAAATACGTGAAGAACCGCAACAGACTTCGTTTTAAGAGGAATGATGTGGTGGATGAGGTATGCGATGTCGGAGAAATCACAGCTTAACTTCTGGTCACAGCGTCCAGAAGTGACTTTACAACTAAATATTGGAACTATTGTTATGGGAGTTTTTCTGAAAAATCACAAATCAGAACAGCTCCCTTTTTTCATTTAATTTTCAAGCAAAAGGAGACGATCAAATGGGCTTTTTTACAACATCAGTAACAGGACTTAAAACAGTAGTAACCGCAATCGGCGCAGGTGTAGGTGTGTGGGGAGTAATCAATCTTCTCGAAGGATATGGAAATGATAATCCCGGTGCAAAATCACAGGGTATCAAGCACTTAATGTCTTCTATGTGAAAAGATTTTTAAGAAAAAAGCAAATCCTACGCAGATAACATGATAATTTCATGCAAAGCGAAAGGAGACACCATGAAAATCGAATACACAAAAGTAGGAGACTATTATTTACCGAATCTTTACTATCAGGAGGAAACTAGACCGATTGGCTATTGGGGAATGCTTCGGAATGAATATCTGAAAGAACATAAATCTGGAACTTATACATATTTTCTTCTGACCGCCAGACTGGACAGCTATCTGGCAGATCTGAATGAACAGGCACAGGAACGCTTTGAGCTGATAGAAGCTCAGATGAGAAGTGCGGAGGGAGTTACTGAGGAACTGAAGAGACAGAATCCTATGGAATGGGTACGCCACTGCAACAATATCCGCAACCGGGTTGCTGAAATCATCAAACAGGAACTGATTTATGTATAAGGGGGATTCCAGATATGAGAAGAGAATTGATTGAAAGTTATTATGAAGAATACCAGCGGGAACTGGAAAGATTTCTTGAATCCGATCCAGAGACGTTTTCTCTGGAAGCAGAAATTCATCATTACATAGAAATACTGGAACCAGTCCTTAGAGGTGACGGACAGGAGATGTGGCAGGTATTGGACAGAATTATTTCAGCGAAAAATTCCATGGAAGGGATTGTGGCAAAAGAAATGTATATTCGAGAATTTCTGGATTATGAAAGGCTGGTGTGTGAGAAAGACAATCATATCTGAAAAATGAAAATGTGACAGCATAAACAAATAAGACCTTCTGTGAAAGCAATCAGCCACAGGAGGTCTTTGCTGTCCCACCTGCATAAAAAAACATCTCTGTTTTCGCATTGATTGATTTAGCAGGTCGTACCGGTGTGGTAATGTTTTGCTGTGAGATAAGCATATAAAAAACAAATAGGAAAGACATTGAGTGGAAATTGAGCTGGAATTGAGAAAAAAGATATATTGTGCTTACGTTCTTCATGTACTCTTGTTGTGATTTCATTGTTTTTTATCGTATAATATGGATACTGGAGGTGGTTTGGATGAAATACAAGATTTTAGTTGTCGATGATGATAAAGAATTGGTGAAAATGCTTTGTAGTTATTTTAATATGAAACAATATGAAACCATTACGGCTACAGATGGAATGGAAGCATTAAATAAAATAAAAATGAAACCGGATATTATTTTGTTGGATATCAATATGCCACGCATGGATGGGATTGAAGTATGTCGTCTGATACGCAGTAAAGTGTTATGTCCAATTTTATTTCTAACAGCAAGAGTTGACGAAGATGATAAAATTAATGGGTTGCTTTCGGGTGGGGATGATTATATTACGAAACCATTTAGTCTTCGGGAGTTGGAAGCAAGGATTGTCACAAACATAAAGAGAGAAGAAAGGCATCAACAAAAAACGGAATACCGTTTCATGGATGAAATGCTGATTGATTATTCTGAAAAAATAGTAGCTATAGCTGGACACAGGATGGAGTTCACAAAAATTGAATATCAGATTATTGAATTCTTATCCATGCATCCAGGGCAGGTGTTTGATAAAGAACGTATATATGCACAAGTCTGTGGATATGATGCGGAAGGGGACAGTAGAACGATAACGGAATTAGTACGGCGTATAAGGAAAAAAATAGCGGATTATTCAGAAAAAGAATACATAGAAACTGTATGGGGGATTGGATACCGATGGAAAAAATAAGAAACTTGTCACTGAAAAAAACAATTCTGCTTTATTTTGTGATCAGCTTAACGGCAGCATTTCTGTTATCTGGATTTACAGTTCATTTTGCAAGAAATATGCAGAATAAAATATGGGAAAAATATATTGATTATGCAGATTATACGGACGTGTTTCAGCAATATGGAAAGAAATACGAGATTGAGATATCAAGACCTAATCAATCGCAGATGAATCGTTTGGACTATCATCTTTCGGAAATGTGTGACTTTATGGAAACATATTCGGTACTGATTTTTTCGATTGTTGGGAGTGTTGCTGCGGTATTCTTTTTTTATAAAAATAAGTTAAAGACACCTCTACAGGAACTAAAAGATGCCTCACAAATGATTGCAGATAATGAACTGGATTTTCATGTGTCCTATGAAAATAAAGATGAGATGGGAACTTTGTGTAAAGAATTTGAAATGATGCGAAGTGCTTTAGCAGATAACAACAGAAAGATGTGGCGAATGATTGATGACGAGAAGGCTTTGCGGAATGCAATTGCACATGATATACGTTCTCCACTTTCCATATTGCGTGGGTATCAGGAAATGCTCTTAGAGTTTGTTTCTGCTGAGAGTATAAAAACAGAGGATGTTATTGATATCTTACAAACAGGCATGTATCAGATTGACCGTATAGAGCATTTCACGGAAAACATGAGAAAAATGTCCCATTTAGAACAGAGGGAACTGCAATGCTCAGAGATAGAATTATCGGAACTGGCAAAAAAGATTGAGGCAGAAGCTGCCATGCTGTCCAAGAAGGAAAGTAAATTATGTAAGGTAGAAAGAGTGCAGGAACAAAACATTGTGAAAGTGGATGAGGAACTTGTCATGGAAGTGACAGACAACTTACTGGAAAATGCGGTTCGATATGCACAAAAAAGTATTGCTTTGCAGATAAAGAAAAAGGATGGTTTTCTTATAATTTCTGTTGAAGATGATGGAATAGGATTTGTGGATACTGAGGAAAAAGTAACAGAGCCATTTTATCATAAGAATCCACAAGATGATTTAAAGCATTTTGGCCTTGGTATGTATATTTCTCGTATTTTCTGTGAAAAGCATGGAGGAAATTTGAAAATATATAATGCCAGACAAGGCGGTGCTCATGTAGAAGCTCTTTTCAAAGCTGAATAAAAATACTTTATAAGGCTGAAATCACAAATAAAGTGGTTTTAGTCTTTTTTGTTGTGAATTTATTGAGAATTGATTTGTATGATGTTGTTAAAGAAATAAAGAAAGGAAGAGATACAATGAAAACAATCATAAAAAGAAGTATACTTGATTATTTAAAGAACCCTGTTTTGTGGATTGGCTTGATTATTATAGTTGCCAGTATGTATCAATGTCTGTCATCGTATTTGCAAATTCATTATATCAAACAGAATGAACAGATCACACAAAATGACGTAGCATTGGAAGATGCTGATGTCATGGATGGGTACATTCCCACATCTGATGATAAAGAAAGAAGAAGGGAGTGGGAAGATACGATCAAAGAGACGTTAATGGACACCTCCAAAAATGGTTTTGGATTTAGCAGGCAGGAAGCAGATCATGTAATGAAAGAAATTCAGAATATGGATGTAAAGACTGCTTCTGAGTTTTTGGAATCCCAATATGGCTATTATAATGCAATATATGCTTATGAGGACCTTGAAATTCATAAGGGGACAGCAGAAGAAATCAATCATTATATCGAGCGGAAATTATCCGAACATTCTTTTTCCTGGTACTTTGCCAAAAAGTTCACGGATTTTGCAGGATTGCATATGGCCTTTTTTGCAACAGTCTTGCTATCATTTTTATTTATTCAGGATACACGAAAAAGTACCTATGAATTATTACATACAAAGCCTGTTACGGCAATCCAATATATATGTGGGAAAGTAATAAGCGGATTCATTAGTATGCTGGGAGTATTAGTGATTTTGAATGTTATATTCTTTATGCTGTGTTTGAAAACGTCTTTAGAATCGGGCTTTCCAGTAACACCAATTGATTTTTGCGTGAATTCTCTGATCTATATTGTTCCGAATCTTTTGATGATATGTTGTGTCTATACAATTACAGCATTAATATTTAAAAATCCGCTTCCGGCAGCACCAATCTTGTTTTTACACATTATATATTCAAATATGCTGACCATGAAGAATGATATTTATTATATGAGACCGTTCTCTATTATGGTGCGATTCCCTGGCAGGTTTTTTGAAACACATGCAGCCAAAATGTCAAATATAAATCAGATTATGCTTGTGATCGCATCTGTTATATTAGTATGTATTTCTGTTACAATCTGGAAAAGGAGGAGGGTTCATTGAAAACGGAACTAAAAAACTGCCTGTCGTTATATAAGATTTTTTATTCATGTGCATTTATACTGATATTGTGTGCTATTCATCCGATTATATACTATGAAGAAATCGGTTCAGCAATTCAGTCTCCAATAGCATTTTTAACAATTATTTTTTGTAGTGACACATATTTGATGGAAGTAAAAAGTAAGCGTGCCGATGTATTTCATTTGTATGATCAAAAAAAGCAGTTAAAAGTAATATCGCAGAGAGTGGGCGTTCAAATATTATATTTATTAATACTTTCCTGTGTTGGATATGTTTTGTTTTTCTGGCAAAAACCGGGCAGTGTAAACGAAGGCATTTCGGGTATTCAGATATTTCTTTTATATTTCATTGCAATGTTTGGAACTATCTGGCTTTGGAGTATATGCTCTGTGATTTTGTGTACATTGCTTCGAAATATGTGGGCAGGTATTGGATGTTTATTTGGAATTGTCATTGGACTTATATCAAAAGCGGGAAGTTCATTTTTCGGAAATCTGGGATTGTTTTCTTTCAGCTTTTGTGAACCTACTCAATTAATGTCCGAGAGTTGGATTTATGGAACGCTTGTGTCTTTTATAGCGGGGCTGTTTTTATTTGCAGTATTACCAATGGCTTTAAAGAAAAGAGGATAGATTATGAGTATTAGAATAAATGATTTAACAGTTAGATTTAAAAATGGTGTAGTTGCAGTAAATAAGGCATCTCTTGAAATACCTAAGGGAATTTACGGACTTTTGGGTGAGAATGGTGCTGGAAAAACCACTTTGATGAGGGTTCTTACAACTGTTTTAAAACAAACGGAAGGAATGGTTTCCCTTGATGGAATTCTGTATAACGAGGGAAATTATGAGAAAATACAGAAAAAGATTGGTTATCTTCCACAGGAAATCGACTTATATCCGAATCTTACGGTGAAAGAATGCCTTGTATATATGGGGGGACTGTCAGGAGTAGCCAGAAATGACCTCGAACAAAGAATTACCTATTATCTGGAAAAGACTTCTCTTACAGAGCATCAGAATAAAAAAATGCGGCAATTATCTGGTGGTATGAAGAGACGTGTCGGACTCATACAGGCACTTCTTAATAATCCGGATTTTTTGATTATTGATGAACCAACAACTGGGTTAGATCCGGAAGAAAGAATCAGGATCCGCAATCTTCTGGTTGATTTTTCAAAGGATAGAACTGTGCTGTTTTCCACTCATGTAGTAGAAGATTTAGCAGCAACCTGTACACAGCTTGCCATTATGAAAAAGGGAAGTTTTTTATATTCTGGAAGCGTGAGTGGGTTGCTGGAAAATGCAAAGGGCTGTGTTTGGAATTGTACGGTACAAAATGCAGAAGAAGCCCGTTTGTTAGAAGCCAATTATTCTATTTCATCTAAGCAGTATGTAGAAAATGGAATTCATATGAAAATATTAAGCAAAGGAAAGCCAAATGAGAAGTGTGTCCCGGATAATGATATCACTTTGGAAGATGCGTATATTTATTTGACGAATAGTTGAATATAACGGCTGGCAAGTTGCTCGCCGTAAATTGTACTTATTTTGTTAAAAGACCGGATAGATTTTTTCCAATGCAAAATCCAATCTGTGGATATAACTCCTGAATTTCCTGATATTTTGCTTCAATCAT
>OGUQ01000050.1_pt1 | contig 114219 bp, 75 predicted proteins | sample 1574701 | NCBI WGS metagenome assembly OGUQ01 (sample SAMEA2582087, study PRJEB24529) | metagenome | biome: Human gut stool | place: China | collected 2011 | reverse complement strand
CCCCCTGCCAGTGGCTTGTTGAGTCCGCTTCCAAAGAGACCGTCTATCACCAGCGTTTCTGCATTCAGTTTAGGAGGGTCCAGGTTGGTGGTTATCTCAGTAAATTTCACTCTCTTTGCATCCAGCAGACGCTTCTTGTTGGCAAGACAGTCTGCCGACAGTTTATTCTGCACATTAAAGAGGTATACACTTACATCATATCCATCCTCGCTGAGCATTCTCGCCACAGCAAGCGCATCGCCGCCGTTATTTCCCGGACCGGCGAAAACGACCACTGGAGTGCGGTTAGACCATTCCTCTTCTATGGCACGTGTCAGCGCTTTGGCTGCACGTTCCATCAGGTTGAGCGAACTGATAGGTTCGTGCTCAATGGTATATTTATCTAACTCATGAATCTGAGCGCTTGTGAAAATCTTCATATTATCTGATAATCTTAGTATTATCTGCGCGAACTGTCGTGATAATTTGTCAACTCATGCAGATAAACGGTTATTTTCATGCAAAAGTACAAAAAATAGTTGATGAAAGCACGAAGTTTCATGTTTTTTTCGTAATTTTGCAGAAAATATTATTATAGAACAGACTATGAGCATAGTAAAGATCAAGGATAAAAGCTTCAAGACATCGATTCCTGAGGCTGAGATTCTGAAGAAAGTACAGGTCGTAGCAGACCGTCTGAACAAGGATTATGCAGGCAAGAAACCTGTCTTCCTGGCAGTATTGAACGGCGCATTTATCTTTGCAGCCGACTTGATGCGAATGATTACCGTGCCAAGCGAGATTTCATTCGTGAAGTATGCTTCTTACGAGGGTACCTCCTCTACGGGCAGCATGAAGACCCTGATGGGTTTGAACCAGGATTTGGCGGGCCGCCACGTGGTTATCGTAGAGGACATCGTAGATTCCGGTTTCACCATGGCTCACATGATTGAAGACCTGAAGAAGATGAACCCAGCCAGCGTTGAGGTTTGTTCCCTCCTCGTGAAACCAGGCAATTTGAAGGTTGATCTGGATATCAACTATGCTGTTATGGAAATCCCTAACGATTTCATCGTAGGATATGGATTGGATTATGACCAAGAAGGCAGAAACCTCCGCGACATCTACACCATTGTAGAAGAATAGGGGGTGAAGCATGTGGGAGAAAATTAGTGATTATTGCTTGGATATACCTTTTTTGGGTACATACATTATTTTGGCTATGGTAGGAATCCCTGCTATAGTATTCTTGTTATTTGTTATGACTCCCAAAGGAAAGCAATGGTTTAACAGTATAAACTAGGTTTCTGACACAACATAAATATTTTATATATATATTAAGGTAAAAATGAAAAATATCGTAATTTTCGGCGCTCCAGGTGCAGGTAAAGGCACACAGAGCGACAAGATGATCGAGAAGTATGGTCTCGGTCACATTTCTACAGGTGATGTACTTCGTAACGAAATCAAGAATGGTACAGAACTTGGTAAGACAGCTAAGGGTTATATCGACAATGGTCAGTTGATTCCAGACGAGTTGATGATTGACATCCTCGCAAGTGTATACGATAGCTTCGGTAAGGATCACGCTGGTGTAATCTTCGACGGTTTCCCACGTACCACTCCACAGGCTGAGGCTCTGAAGAAGATGCTTTCTGAGCGTGGTCATAAGATTGCTGCGATGATTGAGTTGGCTGTTCCTGAGGATGAGCTGATGGCTCGCCTGATTAACCGCGGTAAGGAAAGTGGCCGTTCTGATGATAACGAGGAGACTATCAAGAAGCGTCTCAATGTTTATCATACACAGACTGCTCCGCTCATCGACTGGTATGAGAAGGAAGGCATTCATCACCACATCGAGGGTCTCGGTACTGTAGATGAGATCTTCGCACGTGTTTGCAATGTAATCGACAACTTGTAATCAAGATAAAGAATCTTCCCCGCTATGGTGGGGAAGATTTGTTCATTAAATAAAAAGAAAAGAATAAATGGCTGAATCCAATTTCGTAGACTACGTAAAGATACAATGCCGCTCTGGTAAGGGTGGCAAGGGCTCCATGCACCTGCGCCACGTAAAGTACCAGCCTAACGGCGGTCCTGACGGTGGCGACGGCGGACGTGGAGGAAGCATCTATCTCCGCGGCAACCATAACTACTGGACGTTGCTGCACCTCAAGTATCAGCGCCACTTCTTCGCCGAGCATGGTGGAAACGGTGGCCGTGATAAGTGTCATGGAACCGATGGCAAGGATATTTATATCGATGTGCCTTGCGGTACCGTGGTATATAATGCCGAAACAGGCAAGTTTGTATGCGATGTGGCTTATGACGGGCAGGAAGTTCTGCTCCTCAAGGGCGGTCGTGGCGGATTGGGCAACTTCCAGTTCCGTACCTCTACCAACCAGGCTCCTCGCTATGCACAGCCGGGCGAACCTATGCAGGAGATGACCATCATCATGGAGCTCAAGCTCCTTGCCGATGTAGGTCTGGTAGGTTTCCCTAATGCCGGTAAGTCAACTTTGCTGAGTGCCGTATCAAGTGCCCGTCCTAAGATTGCAAACTATCCGTTTACTACGCTCGAACCATCGCTGGGTATCGTAGATTATCGCGATCACCAGAGTTTTGTCATGGCTGATATTCCTGGCATCATCGAGGGCGCGAGCGAAGGAAAAGGTTTGGGCTTGCGATTCCTCCGCCATATTGAGCGCAACTCTCTGCTGCTCTTCATGGTTCCGGGCGATACTGACGACATCAAGAAAGAATATGAAGTATTGCTGGGCGAACTGAAGAACTTCAATCCAGAGATGCTCGACAAGCATCGCGTGCTGGCTATTACCAAATGTGATCTGCTCGACGAAGAACTGATTGAAATGCTCAAGGAAACTTTGCCTACCGATCTTCCGGTGGTCTTCATCTCGTCTGTTACCGGACAGGGTATCCAGGAACTGAAGGATGTGCTCTGGAAGGAACTCAATTCTGAGAGCAACAAGCTTCAGGAGATTACTGCCGAAGATACGCTTGTTCACCGTGACAAGGATATGTCTCGCTTCCAGCAGGAACTGGCTGCAGAGGGCGAGGATGTAGTAGAATATATTGATGAGGATGAAATCGAGGATGTTGACGACCTCGATGATTTCGAATACGAATAAATGTTATGATCAAAGAATATCAGGTAGCTTCTGGCGTCATGGCTTTCTCTACTACCCGCAAGGGAGGAGTAAGCCAGGGCAACTATGGCGAATTTAATATCAATGAGTTTTGCGGCGACAATGCAGAACATGTGGCTGAAAACCGCAAGCGTCTTGCCACAGAGTTGGGTATTGATACAGCCCATATCATCATGCCCCATCAGGTGCATGGAGTAGAGGTGCGCAATATTGCCGGTGAGTTTCTCACCATGCCTGAGAATATCCGCAAGATGGTGCTCGAAGGTGTAGATGCCGTGATGACTGACCAGAAAGGTGTATGTATCGGTGTTTCTACTGCCGATTGCATCCCTGTGCTTCTTTATGATGAGGAGCATCAGGCAGTGGCTGCCATCCATGCCGGCTGGCGTGGTACGCTGGCTCGCATCGTGCATAAAACCATTCAGGAGATGGCGTTTACCTATCATACCGACCCGAAGAAGTTGAAGGCGGTGATAGGTCCGGGCATTTCGCTCGACCATTTCGAGGTGGGCGATGAAGTTTACGAGGCGTTCGAGCAGGCAGCTTTCCCTATGGAAGAGATTGCCGAACAGCGTCCTAATGCCGCCTTCTCGGTTGATCCTGCTGAGCGTGAGCGCCTGGCTGCTGAGGGTAATATTGTGCAGCCGCTGAAATGGCATCTCAATCTTCCGCTCTGCAACAGACAGATTCTTCTGCATTGTGGAGTGGCCGAAGAGAATATCCAGGATTGTGGCATCTGTACCTTTGCCCATAGCGATGAGTACTTCTCTGCCAGAAAGCTGGGTATCGAGAGTGGCAGAATCTATACAGGCATCTTGTTGAAGTAAAAGCCTGGTAGCAGGTAAGTATCAGATAGTTTTCAAGATAACATCCATTTTTCCTTTTCTGTAAGAACGGAGAGGGAGAAATGGATGTTTTTCAGTTAATAGTTAATAGTTTATAGAATATTTTGAAAATCAGAAAGAAAAAGTAAATAATGAAAAGAATGAAAAAAGGATTGCGGCTATTGGCTGTGGCAGGACTCATGGTGTTCTCGCTGAGCAGCTTTATGCCCGCTAAAAATGTATTCACGGCAGCCGAACAGCAGCAGGTGAGTATTGCAACACCCGGTCTCTTTGCCCAGAGTCAGGCATTTAATGTAGACTTTGAGATATTCCGTGCTAAGGAATATTCCTTCCCGCTTCCTGTGGGCAAAGCAACCCTTCTGAACAATCATGTGTTGCGTATCTCTACCTCTAAAGGCGATGCTGTCAAGGCGATGCTCGAAGGTTATGTGCGACTTTCCAGAAAGTCGGAATCAATGGGTAATGTCATCGTGGTGCGCCACGATTGCGGTCTGGAAACCGTTTATGCCAACAATGCTGAGAACCTGGTTAAGGTGGGACAGCATGTGGATGCCGGACAGACGATTGCCATTGTAGGCTCTAAGGAGGGTGAAACTTATTGTGACTTCTCTATCATGGTGAATGGCGGTAGGTTGAATCCGGAAACCTTCGTAGAACTGAAATCGCATAAGTTGCGCCGCCAGACGGTGCAGTTCCGCAAGCATGGTGCCCGTGTCATCGCTTCGGTTATCGGTGGCAAGGATTCTTCTGTAGGAAGAAATGCTGAGGCTGACAAGGAGGCTTCTGGCAAGAAAAAGGGTAGAATAGGAGATGGAATGACGCTCGATCCTGATGAGGTTTATGATCCGTTTACCATTACCAATACTTTCGAGCTTGATTTGGAGAAGATAGAAAAGACAGCCTGGGCTTATCCTTTGCCGGGTGCCAAGGTAATCAGTCCTTATGGTGGCAAGCGCCGCCATTCGGGTGTGGATCTCAAGACGCGCCCGAATGATGAGATTGTGGCTGCCTTTGACGGTACGGTTGTTGCATCAGGACCCTTCTATGGTTACGGCAACTGCATCCGTATCAGGCATGCTTATGGTTTCGAGACGCTCTACAGTCATCAGAGTAGGAACAAGGTGAGGAAGGGCGATAAGGTAAAGGCTGGTCAGGTAATCGGTTTGACGGGCCGTACCGGTAGGGCTACCACAGAGCACCTTCATTTCGAGGTTAGCTTTGATGGAAGACGACTGGACCCAGCCATCATTTATGACCACGGCAAGCATCAATTGAAGCCTGTAACCCTTCATCTGACGAAGGGCAGGGGCGTAAAGAGTGTAAAGAACCAGTAACCGTTTTACTCTTCCCCTGGAATTTGATGACTGTTTAAGAAGAACAGCCCACTAGCGTCTATGTAGCTAGTGGGCTGTTCTTCGAATACTAGTATCCTGTCTTTCGCTTGCCAGTACTCTATTCATGGCTCCCGCTATCAGAAAACAGTTCGCCCGTGCGCTGTTATCATACAGCACACGGGCGAAACATGTATTTATGATAGAGAAGTATTATTTCTTCTTCTGGGATTTACGATTGGCTCTCTGCTGGCGATACTTTGCCTTCTGACGGGCAGAGCCACTACCGTGAGCACCCGTTATGTACTTTTTCTTCTTGGCTTTGGTCTTCACCTTGTCGTCGTCATCCTTCTTAGGACCACCGCCGCCCTTGAAGACCATACCGCCCATGATAATATCGTCAATGTCACTCATATACCTTAATTATATAATAAATTAGTGATGGAAGAGGCGAACGTGAGTAAACGCCATGGCGATGCCGTACTTGTCGCAGGTATCAATAACGTTATCGTCACGGATACTACCGCCTGCTTCTGCTATGTATTCAACACCACTCTTGTGAGCACGCTCAATATTGTCGCCGAATGGGAAGAAAGCATCACTACCTAATGATACACCCTTGTTCTGGGCAATCCAAGCCTTCTTCTCCTCGCGGGTCAATGGCTCAGGCTTCTCAGTAAAGAACTGCTCCCAAACGCCGTCCTGCAATACATCCTCCCACTCATCAGAGATGTAGACATTGATGGTATTGTCGCGGTCGGCACGACGGATCTTCTCCTTGAAAGGCAGGTTCATCACCTTAGGACACTGGCGCAACCACCACTCATCAGCCTTAGAACCAGCCAGACGGGTACAGTGGATACGGCTCTGCTGGCCGGCACCGATACCGATAGCCTGACCATCCTTTACGTAGCATACAGAGTTACTCTGAGTGTACTTCAGGGTGATGAGCGAGATAATCAGATCGCGCTTAGCCTCAGGAGTGAAAGTCTTGTTCTTGGTAGGAACATCCTCGAAGAGAGCAGGATCATCGAGCTTCACCTCGTTGCGTCCCTGTTCGAAGGTAACACCGAACACCTGCTTGTGCTCGATAGGAGCTGGCACATAGTCAGGATCAATCTTGATAACGCAGTAGGTACCCTTGCGCTTTTCCTTCAGAACCTCGATAGCCTCAGGAGTATAGCCTGGAGCAATGACACCATCGCTTACCTCACGCTTGATGAGGAGGGCTGTAGCCTCGTCGCATACATCGCTCAGCGCAACAAAGTCGCCATAAGAGCACATGCGGTCAGCGCCACGGGCACGAGCATAGGCACAAGCCAATGGAGAAAGCTCAAACTTGACATCATCAACGAAGTAAATCTTCTTCAATGTGTCGCTCAGAGGCAAGCCGATAGCTGCACCGGCAGGAGAAACGTGTTTGAAACTAGCGGCAGCAGGCATTCCTGTAGCAGCCTTGAGCTCCTTGACCAATTGCCAGGAATTGAAGGCATCCAGGAAGTTGATGTAGCCAGGACGGCCGTTGATCACTTCGATAGGAAGCTCCCTTCCGTCATCCATATAGATGCGAGAAGGTTTCTGATTTGGATTACATCCGTACTTAAGTGCTAATTCTTTCATCTTCTAAGAAATGTATTTTGGAATTTGGCGCAAAGTTACAAAAAATGATTGAGATATTGGACTTCTGTTTCGTAAAAAGCCCTAAAAAACAGCATTTTTATGATATAAAGCATTTTTTTTACCCCAAAACATAAAAAAGTCGGGAAAAATGTACTCAGTTTCATTCTTTTTCAGTACTTTTGCTCCCAGTTAGTAAATATGAGAGGATTGTTATGAAACAGGATTTGAAAGTCCTTGCTGAACACTTAGAAAAGAAGGTTGGCAAGGCTCATATTTTCCACAAAATGTGGGATGTATTGAAAGGGAAGGAGAAGCCTTCCCGCCAGACTTTGGACAAGCTGGCGCTGCTTGCCGGATTCCAGAGTTGGGATGATTTCCAAGGTGCTTTACACGGCACGGAGGATGGGCTCGTGAATTATGATGCGGGCGAAAAATAAAAGAATGGAGCATGGTTGGTTTAGTAGGCAGCCATGATTTATTTTATTGTAAAGAATAGTTGTTTTTCGGTATAAGATTGTAGATATAAAAAAGGGAATCCGGTCGTGAGACTGGATTCCCTTTATTTTTTTCTGATTAGGTCTCCTAAGAAAAATTATTCTGCACCCTTAGTTACAGTCTTCTTCTCAGCGATACGAGCCTTCTTACCAGTAAGCTTACGCAAGTAATACAACTTAGCGCGACGAACCTTACCACGCTTGTTCACCTCGATAGAATCGATAGCTGGTGACTCGATAGGGAAGATACGCTCAACACCTACAGTACCAGACATCTTGCGAACTGTGAAACGCTTCTTGTCACCATGACCAGAGATCTTGATAACAACACCACGATAGAGCTGGATACGCTCCTTAGTACCCTCGACGATTTTGTAAGCGACTGTGATAGTATCACCTGCCTTGAACTCAGGGAACTTCTTGCCGGTTGCAAATGCTTCTTCAGCAACTTTAATCAAATCCATTTTTTGTATAAAATTAAAAATTGTTTGTCGTTCCAACGCAACATGGACTTGGACAACACTTCTGCCCAGACAACAGCGGTTACGCCGAAAAGCGGGTGCAAAGTTACTACTTTTTCTTGTATCTCGCAAATTTTCAGTCACTTTCTTTCTTTTTTCTCGCAGATTTAACTATTTTTCTTTCTGGTCAGCGTCTTTTCCCACAGATTTCACGGATTTCACAGATTTATTTTGTATTTTTGCACTCCAAAACATTAAGATAACAATAAATATGAAGAAAAAGAATGGTATGAAGGTGGCACTTGTATCAACGGTGATGCTGATGATGGCAAGTCCGGCTTTCGCCCAGAAATACAAGGTGGCGAAGGTGGAGAGAACCCGAATATTGGTTGATCAGAAATGGGATGCACAGCCTGATGCTGAGGCTGCCCGATTTATCGCTCCTTATAAGAGTAAGGTAGACAGTATCATGGGCCCTGTTGTAGGTCATATTGCTCATGATATGACCCGTCACCGTCCGGAGAGCGAACTCAGTAACTTGCTCTGTGACATCCTGGTATGGGGTGGCAAGCAGTTTGAAGAACAGCCGGTTTTCGCTGTTTACAATATGGGTGGCATCCGTTCTAATCTTGCCAAGGGAAAGGTTACTATAGGCGATGTGAACGATATGGCTCCTTTCGAGAACAAAATCTGTTTCCTGACCCTGAAGGGCGATAAGGTTCTGGAGCTTTTCCAGCAGATAGCTCATCGTGGCGGCGAAGGCTTGAGCCATGCTGTAAGAATGGTTATCACCAAGGATGGCAAACTGAAGAGCGTTACGCTGAACGGTGAACCTGTTGATCCGGAGAAGAGTTACCGCGTTGCAACCCTCGATTATCTTGCCGAAGGTAATGACCAGCTCGTAGCCTTCAAGAGCGGAACCGATGTCTTTGCTCCTAAGCAGAAAGAGAACAATGTGCGTTACATCATCATGAATTATTTCCGCGAGATGAAGGCACAGGGCAAGGTGGTGGAATCTAAGATTGAAGGCCGCTGCGTGGTAGAATAGTTAATAGTTTATAGTTGATAATTCTGATGAAACATACATTATTATATATAGGTCTGGCTCTGGCATCCTTCATGATGCAGCCGGCTGCCGTTCAGGCTAAAACTAAGAAAGAGGCAAAGGTGGTAAAGCAGCTCGTAGTGCTCCATACCAACGATACGCATTCATGCGTGATGCCCATCAATCCGAATCTCGCAGATACCGCAACTGCCAATCGTGGCGGTTTCCTCCGTAGGGTAGCGATGATCAAGCAGGAGCGTAAGGCGAATCCCGACTTGCTGCTCTTTGACAGTGGCGATTTCTCACAGGGTTCACCTTATTACTCTCTCTTCAAGGGAGATGTGGAAGTAGGACTGATGAACGAGATGAAATATGATGCTGCTACCATCGGCAACCATGAGTTCGATTTCGGAATAGACAACATGGTGCGCATCTTCAAGATGGCGAAGTTTCCTATCGTCTGCTCCAACTATGATTTCACCGGTACCGAACTGGCAAATATCGTAAAGCCTTATACCATTATCAGGCGCAAGGGACTGAAGATTGGCGTTTTCGGCTTGTGTCCGGAACTTGCCGGCTTGGTAATCGAAGCCAACTATGGCTGCATCAAATATCTCGATCCTATCGCCAAGGCAAAGGAAATGACAGAGATATTGAAGAAGAAAGAGAAGTGTGATGTCATCATCTGCATCTCCCACCTGGGCTGGAAGATAGATGGCATCGACGATTCTGAAGTAGCCCCAGCCACCCGTGACATCGACCTGATACTGGGCGGTCATAGCCATACCTACTTCAAGCAGTTGGAGTATCTGAATAATCTCGATGGCAAACCGGTGCCAATCGACCAGAACGGCAAGAGCGCCATCTGGGTAGGAAAAATGATATTGGATATTGTGAAGAATAAATAAAAGAAGAAGGTTGATACCAGGCAAAACGCGAGGTATCAACCTTTTCTTTTATTATCTATTCCTAAAACGTTAATCTTTTCTCAAATCCTTATTCCTTGTTGGAAGAAGCATAGAGACCGATGCAGGCACCGAGGAAGCCACCGCTCTTCTGGGTGCTCAGGTTAGATGCATCTACACCCTTGGCAAGAAGCTGCCAGTTGCCGCCTTCTTCAGCATAATAGAAATCATAATATCTATCATGACCTTCTACCTTCAGCTTCAGCTTACCTCCCTTGATAGGAGCAGAGGCGATAGTTACGTTGTTCTTCTCGGCACGGGTCAGGGTAATCATCAGCTTGCCATTCTTCATGGTCTTACCCAATACGAAGTTGTGGTCTTCCTTCTGGAGAAGTGCCAAGCCTGCGATATCCTTGTCGTTGCGAGGAGTAAAGTTGATTTCTGTCTCAGCTGTGAAGGTGCCGTGCTGCTGACGTGCCCAGATGGCAGACATCGGCTCACGCTTGTAGATGTTGCCTGGCAGGAGATTGAACTTCAATTTGCCGTTTTCTACCTTGTAACAGTCAACGAAGTCGCGGAGGAACATCCAGCGTGGATTCAACTCTTTCAGACCCACCTTACTGTTATCTGCTTCGAAGTTATCCACATAAGAGAAGTTGCCTGAGAACTCATTCTTCTTTGCAGGCTTCAAGCCAGCCTTCTCTCCAACGCTAGAGATAGGAGTATTCTTGGCAAGAATCTCTGGCCATCCATTCTTCCAGGTTACAGGCAGGAGATAAGTATCGCGACCTGTGTTGTACATATCCTCTTCATAAGGACGGCAAGCCAGGAATACAGCCCACCAGTTACCCTTGCCATCTTCTACGATGTCGGCATGACCTGCACTTGATACAGGGTCCTTGCGGTTAGGGTCGAGACCGGTACGCTGGGTAAGAATAGGGTTGTTAGGGCATTCCTCCCATGGTCCCATCGGATTCTTGGCACGCAGGATAACCTCACTGTGCCATCCGCCTGTACCACCTTCTGCACACATCAGATAATAGAACTTGCCCTTCTTGAAGAGGTGAGGACCCTCAATCCAGATAGGACGTGCCTCTACATGGGTTCCGCCACGCAGAATCTCCTTGAAGTCGCCCTTGATGCTGTCGCCCTTCACGTCGAATTCGAAGCAGCGGATAGCACGCTGACCCTCATAGTCGGCACCGCCAACTACCGGACCGTTATGCACGATATATCCCTTTCCGTTGTCATCGAAGAAGAAGCTAGGGTCGATGCCGTCAATCTTCTTCAGATAGATAGGCTCGCTCCAGCCTTTGGAAGGATCTTTTGATTTCACAAAGAAGTTGCCGGCTCCCACATTGGTGGTAATCATATAGAAGGTCTTGTTCTTCTTGTTATAGCTGATGGCTGGTGCGAAGATACCGGCTGATACCTGCTGGCCCTTCAATGGAACCTGTGATGTGCGGTCGAGAACATGACCGGCAGGCTGCCAGTTGACCAGGTCTTTACTGGTTGAGAGAGGCACACCTGGGAAGAAGGTAAACGAAGAGTTTACCAGATAGTAGGTGTCGCCTACGCGACAGAGTGATGGGTCTGGATAGAAACCAGCCAGTACCGGGTTGTAATACTGGTGAGTCTTGTCGATTTCAACATTGAAGCGAGCGTCATTTCCCGCATACTTGAAATAGTCAAACTCAGCTGTCTGCGCCTGTGCAGCGGCTGCAAGCGTCAGGGAAAGCGATAAGATTGCAATTTTCTTCATTTTATTATTGGGTTTAAAATTACAGAATGAGTATCTGAACTCATGGCTGAAGCATGTATTCAGAATTCTGCTGCAAAGTTACCGCTTTCCTTTTAAATATACCCCCACAGAATGTTACCAACACTTTGCGAGGCGTATCATAAGCTTCTCTATTTGTAACAAATACTTTATTATGGGAAACATCTGACCTTTTCTGCAGTGAAAAGGCTAGATTTTCCGGTGTGCCTGCATATAATCGCGAGGCGAAGAGCCATAAAAGTTCTTGAACATGGTGCTGAAGCTGGCTGGGTTGGAGAAACCACAGGCATACATGATGTCTGTTATCGTCTTATTAGAGTGACTCAGCAACTTTTCGGCATATTGCAGACGGGTATTTCGGATGAAGGCATGTGGCGTCTGGTTGGTCAGTTCCTTCATTCGGCGGTGCAGATGCACACGGCTCAGTCCTACTTCGCGGGCAATCATATCCACACTCAGGTCCTCATTATCCATGTTATCATTGATTACCTTCATCACCTGTTCCATCAGCTGGTCTTTTGGTGAAAGGTCTTTTTCTATTGCAATCTGCTTGTCGCTCTGTCTCTCGTTGCCCATAAACTTGTTTTTCAAAGTACGGCGCACGTTGAGCAGGTTGATGATGGTGCGGCGCAGAATGTCCATATTGAACGGCTTCACCACATAGGCATCGGCACCCGACTGCAAACCGGTCAGCTGGTCTTCCTCTCTGCTCATCGCTGTAAGCAGAATCACCGGAATGTGGTTGGTGTTCACATTGTTCTTGATCTTGGTACAGAGCGTATTGCCGTCCATTTCTGGCATCATGATGTCTGAGATAACGAGGTTTGGCTTCTGCTTGATAATCTCCGGCAGCGCCTCCTTTCCGTTGCAGAAGGTAAGGATATTGTAGGTTTCCTGAAGTTGGGTCTTCAGGAAATTACGTATTGCCTCATCGTCTTCTACCACAGCGATGGTGCTCTTTGCCTTGCTCTTGAAATCTTCTTCGGCGTCATTGGCTGTATCGGCAGCATTCTCTTCGTTTCCTTCCTCCATGTTTTCTTCCAGTTCCTTGATGTCTTCAGCAGTCTGTGGCTCCGGTGCTTCTATCATTTCTTCCGGTTTCAGATGCTCGTTGCCCAGAGGCAGCGTGATGAGGAACTGGCTTCCTTCCTTCCAGTCGGCTTCATCAAGTGTCTTGTTGTTGGCAGCTGTAATGGTTCCGTAGTGCAGTTCCACGAGCGAGCGGGTCAGGTCGAGACCGATTCCCGTACCTACATTCCGGTCATTAGAAGTGGTAGTACTCTGATAGAAGCGCTGGAAAATCGTTTCGAGCTTTTCCTCCTGAATGCCCTTGCCGCTGTCCTTGATGGCGATGCGGACATGATGAGGCGAGTGGGAGAGGGTGATACGGATTCTGCCGCCTGCAGGAGTAAACTTGAAGGCGTTTGACAGGACATTCATCAATACCTTGTCAAAGTTGTCGCGGTCTATCCATACCGGGAGAGTTTCATCTTCGTGCTCAAAGGAGAAGTGGATGCTCTTGGCTATCGCCTGCTGGCAGAAGAGTTTGTATTCATCGCCAATAAAGGCAACCATATCGGTTTCGCTCATGTGCATCACCATCTGTCCCTTGTCAATCTTTCTCAGGTCCATCATCTGGTTAATCAGGTGCAGGATTCGTTCCGAGTTCTTACGCATCATATCGTAGATGCCCTGACGGTGAGCGTCTTTGTCTTCCTTAATCAGCGTGAACAGCGGAGTGAGGATAAGAGTCAATGGGGTACGGATTTCGTGGCTGATGTTCATGAAGAACTTCAGTTTTGCTTCGCCCATCTCTTCCGCATGGATATGCTGCTGCAATATGAGCTGGTCTTCCATCTTGCGTTTGCGGTGCTTGATATAGAGCAGACAGAGCCCCAGGAAGGCAAGCAGATAGCAGAGTCTTGCCCAGATGCTGGCGTACCAGGCTGGGTGAACGATGATGGAGAACTCCTTGACAGGGGTTTCGTATCCGTTGCAGATAGCCTTGACACGGAACTTATAGGTACCTGCTGGCATGTGTGAGAATGACAGCTCGTTCATGCCAGACTGTATGGTTCGCCAATCCTCACCATTGATGCTGTAGGCGTAACTGATCTGCTCTACATTATTATATGTAAGAGTAGACAGTTGGATGGTGAAGGTGTTGTCTTCATGAGATAAGGAGAACTCGTCGCTGTTGTAGGCGCCTTTGTCGGTGATAGTATAGATGCCCGATTCCATATCCGGGTATACAGGTTTGTTGCCCACAAGAAGTCCTGATATGGTAACTTTTGCCTGCCAAGGATGCTGTTTCACCTTGTCCGTATCAAACCAGTTGATACCGCCGGTTCCGCCCATCACCAGCATCTTTCCTCCCCAGAGCGTGCAGGCTGCAGCATCGCTGAACTCATTGCTCTGCAAGCCATTGTCTGAGTAGTACTTGTTGATGGTACCTTTTTCTGTATCTACCTGGTTTAAGCCACAGGTAGTTCCTATCCAGATTCTGCCCTTGTAATCTTCTATGATGCTGGCTACGCTGTTGTCAGAAAGTCCAAGTTCTGTGTTGTAAATCTTCGGATGAGCATATCCCTTCTTCGGATCATAGCAGATTGCGCCGTCTTCAGTGCCAAACCATACGCGGTTCTTGCTGTCAGAATAAACGCAATGTGAGAAACTGCCCTTGTTCAGACAGTTGACGCCACCGAAAGTGGAAGTCCAGCTGTTTTTTTGCTGGTCATAGCAAGCCAGACCCACAGAAGTGGCTACGAAAACCCGCTTACCATCTTTTGAGATGCTAAGTTTCACGAGGTAATCATTAGGAATGCTATTCTTTTTCAGGTTGTTGTCGGCACCATCTTGTTTTTTCCATTGCTTGATGCTTCCATCTGGAGAAAGGCGGAAAAGTCCTTTGCCCATGGTAGCAAACCATACATTGCCCTGCGGGTCTTCCTGGATATCGAAGATGCCCGTCTGGTTGCCAATGCCTAGGCTGAATGGATGGAAAGACCCCCCCGCATCTATCAATCCGATGCCGTCAGTATAGGTTCCTACCCATGTTCTGCCTTTCTTGTCTTTGCTGAGTGCCAGTACCGTGATGTTGCTTAATAAATGGCTCTTGATGCTACCGGTTTTTATGTCAAAGAGGTAAAGACCATCCTTGTCGGTGCCCACCCAGACTTGATCGCCCTGGTTGGCACACAGACTTGTGATGCTGTTTTCGCCTATCACGTTGCGGTTGCCCAAACGGTAGCCCATATAGTTGAAATCGCATTGAGCCTGCGACTGCATGAATACGCCCTTCTGGAGCATACTCACCCAGATGTTTCCCGTAAAATCTTCTATAATGCTGGTAATCTTGCTCTTGGCAAGATTTACTTCATGGCAGAACAGAGGATTATTTTGCAAGAATCCTGTTACAGGATTATACACGAAGATACCCATACCATCGCAACCGATAAACAAGCGCTGGTCGCGGCTGATATAGATGTTGTCAATAGGAAGATTACCTATGCCGGCTATCTTGGTGAAGGCGGTTGAACCTGCCTTGAGAAGGTAAACACCATCATTCTTGGTAGCAAGATAAATGTTGCCCTTGTTGTCTTGCCTGATATCTTGTGTGTTAAGTTGCTCTGTTCCCATGATGCGTGAAACAAGCTTGCCGTTCTTTTCTTTCCGTAACAGCTTTCCGTTTTCCAGGATAATCCAGAGCCTTTCTTGTTTGTCTTCCAATATCTTGTGTACAAACTTCAGCTTCTCCACTTCTCCTTTCATGGTGTAACAGGCGTTTGCATTTATTTTCTTGGTCATGATGCCGTAACCGGAGGTGACGACAGCAATATCGCCATTGTGCAAACGGCTTACCTGGGTAACGTAAGTGTTTATAGGCTTATTTCTTGAATCGAGCATAGGTACGTTGCAGAACCTTTTGCCATTAAGTATAAGTAGCGACTTGTTTGTTCCCAGCACAATACGCCCCTTTTCATCCTGTGTTATACAGTTGATATAGTTGCTGTTGAGCCCGTTACTGTTGCCGTAGGTTTTTCTGATGACCATAAAGTTATAGCCATCATAGATATTCAAGCCGTTACGGGTGGCAATCCAAATGAAACCATTTGAATCCTGGAACACCTGAGTGGCAAGGTTGCTCGAAAGCTGGTTGTCAGAATTGAAAAGTTTTCCTCGCTGCGCCATCATGTTCTGCGCAGTGAGACAGAAGATAAACATCAGTAAAAGACCGATGTATCTCATTGTTCTGAGGCTTGATTTCATGGAAATCATCATGATTCTTGGTTTCATTGTCTTTTGGCTTTTTTATATTCGTTTGCAAAAATACAAAAATTATGGGAGAATAGTGCACGGAAATGTATGTTTTTTTATAGATTTGTGCTAAAAAGATGTTAAAATGTTACGTAGGGTAAAGATAATGTTACATGTGGTACAAGAGAAAAACTATTGGTTACTTATTATAAAGTATATATGATAGATTAGGAGTATCTTTGCATCGTTTTTTTAAGTTGTATGTTTCAGAACATTTAGGTTAGTTAGGTTTATACATAATAGTTTGTAGAATAGGTTTAGAATTTCTAAAAGATTTTGATATTATGGTTTTTATATAGAATCATGATTAATTGGTTTTCGGGAATGGTGCGTAGTGATTACGCGCCATTCTATTTTAAAAGACCAGCATCCTTTTCTGTAAACTGGAATCTGGCAATCCTTCATGAAAAAATAAAGTGACTGACAAATAATGATAAATCTAAAAATAATTATAACAATGAACAGAAAGAAATTGTTAATATCACTCGCTATGGCTATGCTGTCAATGGCGGGACTGGCTGCCGATAATCTGCCTGCACTCCATGTGCAGGGTAAGAATCTGGTAGATGCCAATGGTAAAACTGTGGTTCTTCATGGCGTAATGGATACGCCAAACCGTTACTTCAATGGGTGGAGATGGCAAAAGTGGAAGGCTGACTATTCTGAAGCCGACATCAAACCTTGCCTCAATTATTTCGAGAAGATCTTCACCGCCATTACCGATCATTCCCAGGGCGCTTACTGTGATGTGTTCCGTCTGCACATGGATCCTTGCTGGGTTGCGGGTACCGAGAGCCTGAACTCTGGCTATATGAGCTATTATGATAATAATGGTCACGAGACTACTGGCGAGGCAAATATCACCAAGTTTTACTTACCTTATTATAGGAAGTATCTCCAGTCACTCTATATTCCGCTCATCAAGCAGGCTTTGGCACACGGACTTTATGTAGTGGTTCGCCCTCCTGGGGTTTGCCCTCCAAAGCTCACAGTAGAGGAATATAACAATGCCGCCACCAAGAGAAAGTGCTATCTGTATTATCTTCTCAATATATGGCATGAGTTTGCTTCCGATCCATATATCCAGGAACATTCCGGACAGATTTCCATTGAGCTAGCCAACGAGCCAATCTCCATCACGTGGAATGGAAGTTCTGACAATGGAGCTATGAAGGAATTCTTCCAGCCTGTCGTGAACAGGATTCGCCGCGATGGATTCAATGGCATCATCTGGGTGCCGGGCACCACTTGGCAGCAAAACTATCGTGACTATGTAAAGCATCCGATAGTAGACAAGCAAAACAATCTGGGTTATGCCGTTCACTGCTATCCAGGCTGGTATAGGTCAGGCTCGGGCAACAATGACAATACCAACAAGGAGAAATTCTACAATGCATTCCTGGATGCTGTGCCAGTGGCGAAGACCAATCCTATCATCGTGACCGAGATAGACTGGAGCCCATACAAGCCAGGCTCAGGCCACAAGGACGAGCAGGGCAACTGGGTGGAGAGCAACTATGGCACTTGGGGCACCGCTACCACATCAGGTTTTGGTGAAGGATGGAAGTATATCCACGACAAACTGGGCAATATCAGCATGACGCTTCAAGGCTCAGGACTCTACTTCGACATCGACACTTATCTCAAGGACAAGGTTGTGGAGCCTGCGTTCAAGGGAGTAGACGAGGCTTGCGGCGAAGCTTGCTTTAAATGGTATAAAGAGTGGTATTTGAAACAAAATACAACAGGAATTAAACAATTAGAAACCCAGACAGACGTGGTTTCCACCTTATATTATAATATAGAAGGAAAAGAAGTTGAAAAGCCAACTGCAGGTGTTTATATAATAAAACAACTGTTAAGTAATGGAAAAATACGTTCTCGCAAGGTTTTTCTAAAATGATAAACTTTCTGTTACACCACGCAAAGTATGTTTCGAAAGAAATCCATACCTTTGCCGCCGTGAATAAACAGTTTTTGTGCACGCCTAAATTTTTAAAGCATAAATCAAAAATGAATAGAACATGATTGAACAAGTGTTAACAATGAAACGGACAGCAGCCTTATGCTTGGTGGGAGCTTTCTGCAGCCTGAATGCTCAGGCACAGAAGATCCAGGTCAAGGGTAATCTTGTTGACGGTACAGGTGAGCCTCTGATAGGTGCCACTGTAAAAGTGAAAGGTAATGCCAGCGTCGGTGCGGTCACCGACTTAGATGGTAATTTCAGTATCAGTGTTCCTTCAGAGAATTCTATCCTCGTATTTACATACGTAGGTATGAAGACCAAGGAAGTAAAGATTGGTAAGAAGAGAGATTTCAAACTCTCAATGGAAGACGACAATGCCATCGGCGAAGTTGTAGTCGTTGGTTATGGTCAGCAGAAGAAGGCTTCTGTCGTAGGTTCTATTGCACAGACCACAGGTGAGGTGCTGGAACGTGCTGCCGGTGTCAGCGACATTGGTGCTGCCTTAACTGGTAACCTTCCTGGTGTGGTAACTGTTCAGGGCAATGGTATGCCTGGTGAGGAGGAGCCACAGATCATCATTCGTGGTGCTAGTTCTTGGAACAACAGTGACCCTCTCGTCCTAGTCGATGGTATCGAGCGTCCGATGAGCAGCGTGGACATCTCTTCAGTGGAGAGCATCTCTGTACTGAAGGATGCTTCTGCTACTGCAGTCTATGGTGTGAAGGGTGCCAATGGTGTCATCTTGATTACTACCAAGCGTGGTAAGGAAGGCAAGGCTAAGATTGATGTAGGCTTCAACGCTACATTGAAGGCTCCTTCTAAGTTGCCTAACAAGTATGATTCATACGATGCCTTGATGTTCCGCAACAGGGCAGTGGAGCATGAGTTGGGTGTTTCTCCTGAATCTTGGTCTTACATCCGTCCTCAATCATTTATTGAGAACTATCGTAACCAGACTACGGATGAGCAGCGTGAGCGTTATGCTAACGTGGATTGGCAGGATGCCCTCTTCAAGAAGAGCGCCATGTCATATAATGCCAATGTCAATGTGAGCGGTGGTACAAGCTTCGTGAAGTATTTTGCTTCTGCCGACTTTGTACACGAGGGTGACCTCTTCCGTGAGTATGATAACGGACGTAACTATAACTCTGGCTATGGATACAATCGTATCAATGTGCGCAGTAACTTGGACTTCTCTATCACTAAAACTACTACATTAAAGGTAAATGTATCTGGTTCTAATGGTGTGCGCAAGGCTCCTTGGAGCAACATGAGCAATAGCGAGTGGCAGATTGGTCAGCAGTGGGCTGGTGCTTATAACATCGCTCCAGATGTATTCTTGCCTCAGTATAGCGATGGCTCTTGGGGTTATTATCCAAATGCGTCTAACGTAAGTAACTCTGCTCAGAATCTCGCCATCGGTGGTACAGCGCAGGCTACTACTACTCGTATCAATACCGACTTTACCTTGGAGCAGAAACTCGACTTCATCACCAAGGGCTTGAACTTGCGTGGTACCGTTTCTTGGGACAACGTGTTTGTTGAGACGAGCCGTGGTATCAATGACTTGAACAATACAGCTCAGACCAAGTATGTTGATCCGGAGACTGGCAATATAACATATGGCCAGGTATATGAGTCAAACAATAAGTTCGACTGGAAACAGGGCGTTAACTGGAGTACTTCAGGTGGTTCGGTTGATAACAACCAGACTGTTCGCAATCTTTACTATCAGTTGCAGCTCAACTGGGCTCGCAAGTTCGGACAGCATGATGTTACAGCCATGGGCTTGTTCTCTCGTCAGGAGAATGCACGTGGTAGTGTGATGCCAACTTACCGTGAGGACTGGGCGTTCCGTGCTACTTATAGCTATGCTGGTCGTTACAACATCGAGTATAACGGTGCTTACAACGGATCAGAAAAGTTTAGCAAGGACAATCGCTTCGCCTTCTTCAATTCTGGAGCTATCGGTTGGACCATCACTGAGGAAAACTTCATGAAGTATCTTCGTGACAAGCACATCATTGATATGTTGAAGTTCCGTGCATCTTACGGTGAGATTGGTGATGATAACCTGGGCGATCCATTCGACTCTTCTCGTCGTTGGCTTTACATGAACCAGTGGGCATACGGAGGCAACACAGTGATGGATCTTGACCATACCAACAGTATCTACACATGGTATCGCCAGAATACATTGGGTAATAAAGATGTGAAGTGGGAGACTGTGAAGAAGACCAACTTCGGTATTGATTATGGTTTCTTGGGTGGTTTGATTACCGGTTCGCTCGATTTCTTCTGCGACCGTCGTAACGACATTTTGATCTTTGGTGATAACCGCTCCATCCCATCTTACTTTGGTACTACAGCTCCTACTATCAATAAGGGTAAGGTTCGTACCAGTGGTTACGAGTTGGAGTTGAAGCTCAACAAGAAATTTGCCAATGGCATCCGCCTCTGGGGTAACATCAATATGACCCATGCCAAGAATAAGGTAATTTTGAAGGATGACGCTCAGCTCACTCCTAACTATCAGAAGGAGGCAGGCTACTCTATGGGTCAGTATCACTCATACATTGATCGTGGCTTTATCAACGACATCGATGACTTGATAGGTTCTCCAGCTCATGAGTCTAACGACAACCACCGCTTGGTAGGCGATTACTACATCGTAGACTTCAACGGTGATGGTGTGGTAGATAGCAAGGACTCAGCTCCAGTAGGTTATAGCTCAAGCCCTCAGAATACATACAATGCCACTATCGGTATCGAGTATAAGGGCTTCTCTGCTTTCGCTCAGTTCTATGGTGTAACCAATGTAACTCGTGACGTAACCTTGACAAGCTTTGGCAATAAGTTGGACAATGTTTATGACACTGGTACTTGGTGGGACAAGAATGAGTCTTCTCCAGAATCTATCATTCCTCGCTGGGGTGCTACCCAGTCTGATTACAGCAATGGTACTCAGTTCCTCTATGATGGTTCATACATCCGTCTGAAGAACGTAGAGATTGCTTATACTTGGACCAAGGGATGGATCAAGGCTCTCGGTATGAACTACCTCAAGGTATACTTGAATGGTAACAACCTCTGGCTTTGGACTCGTATGCCTGATGACCGTGAGGCTAACCTCGGTGGTGGCGGTTTCCTTGGAGCATATCCTACAGTACGCCGCTTCAACTTAGGTGTTAAATTCTCATTGTAATATTAAAATGAACATTCAAATGAAAAATAAGATAAAGAATTTTTTGTTGATGGGATGCGTCTCGCTGGCTCTCGGTACCTCGCTCAACTCTTGCCAGGACTATCTTGACAAGGAGGCCGATTCTACAGTCTCAGAAAATGACGCATTTGTAAACTTCCGTAACTTTCAGGGTTACGTAGAGGAGATTTACAACTGTATCCCTGATAAGGAAAAATGTAACTGGTGTCCTTCTTGGAACTGGGGTGATGATGAAATCTTCAACCCAGAGGCTGATGGCCGTATGACACACCAGGTAGACTTGGGCAACTTCCGTGCTTGGCAGACCACTGGTAACTGGCTTTACAAGGATGGCAGCAACCCTACATCTACAGATAAGTTCAACCACTCACTTTGGCCACATGCTTGGTATTGCATTCGTAAGGCTAACCAGGGCTTGGCTAATCTCGATAAGTTGGTAGCTAGCAAGGCTGAGAAAGACCTCATTGCTGGTCAGCTTTACTTCTTCCGTGCATGGTGGCACACTGAGTTGATGCAGTACTTTGGTGGTTTGCCATACATTGATACCTATTTGGATCTCAATTCAGAGCTCAATTTGCCTCGTCTCTCTTATCAGAAGTGTGCAGAGAAGGCTGCTGCTGATTATCGCAAGGCTGCCGATCTGTTGCCTATCAACTGGGACAATGAGTATGATGGTGCTGCCACACAGGGCAAGAACGACCTTCGTATCAACAAGATCATGGCACTCGGTTATCTGGGCAAGACTTATCTCTGGGCTGCCAGCCCATTGATGAAGGATGGCGCACAGGTAGGAGCTAGCAAGAATGGCAAGACATACGACTATGATGAGGAGTTTGCCAAGAAGGCAGCTGAGGTCTTCGGTGAGTTGCTCACATTGGTTGAGGGGGGCCAGACACAGTATGGGTTGGCTGAGTTTAAATATAAGGACGTCTACAATCATGAGCGTTCTGCCGATGCTAACTCTTGCTTCTCTGATATCTTCTATACCAAGAAGCAGAACTGGAAAATGCCTGGATCTATTGAGGCTATCTTCCGTGGTCCATCTTCAGACTTCAACGGCTCTAACTGGAATACCTCTAAGGTGTTTGGTCCTAAGGTTGACAAAGTGGTTGGACATGACAATGTGATTCACCAGCCTACAGCTAACTTGATAGCTGCTTACGGTATGGCTAATGGTGAGCCCGCTTACATCGTAGAGAATGGCAAGTTGGTTCCTAACATAGCAGGTGGTTTCGATCCTACTCATCCATATAAGAACCGTGACCCACGCTTCTATCACGACATCGTGTTTGATGGCTTCAAGTATCTGAATGGTACTCCTGGTCAGTGGGCTAACTTGCAGTACTGCCAGTTGTATACAGATGGCAATATGCGTCCAGTGGCTAATGGCAGCCGTACAGGTTACTTCATCCAGAAGTTGGTTCCTCATACATGTAATGAGGTGGATCGCGACTACGATTGGGGTTCAGCATTCCACTGTTACTTGCCATATATGCGTCTGGCTGACATCTATCTGATGTATGCTGAGGCTTGTGCTGCGTTTGGTGGTGCTTCTGGCAAGGCTACTAACTTTAGCAAGACTGCTGAGGATGCCATCAATACCCTTCGTGATCGTTGTGGCGCTGGTCATGTGGCTCCAGAGTATGTAGCTGATGCACATAAGTTCATGGACGAGGTTCGCCGTGAGCGTGAGGTGGAACTTGCTTTCGAGGGCTTCCGTTTCAACGACTTGCAGCGCTGGTTGCTCCTGACCGAGGCTCCTTACAATGTAAAGTACTCTGATGAGTTTGACCGTGTGGAGGGTGCCGATTTCTACAAGAATAATGACCCAGCTGATGCTCAGGTGGCTAACTTCCGCCAGGAAGCGATCTTGACTCGTCACTTCACAGCCAAGCACTATTGGTTCCCATTGCCTATCAAGGATGTTTATCTCTATCAAGAGCTTAGTCAGAATCCTGGTTGGTAAAATAACATTATATAGTAATACTAAAATAAGAATGATAGTATGAATTCAAAATTCAAATCATATAATTCAAAGTTCCTGTTGGCAGGTCTTGTGTCATTGGCTCCTATGGCTGCCGATGCCAAAACTGCTGCTGAGAACGAAACCGATACCGTTGCTGCCGACAAGGAGATGGTAAATGTGGCTTATCGCAAGGTAGCCAAGGGTGACATCTTGGGCGGCGTTTCGGTAGTCGATGTAGAGGGATTGATGAAGAAAAACTACCACACTTATAGCCTTGACAACATGCAGGGCTACGTGGGTGGTTGGAATGGCAACTCTCTCTGGGGCATGGATGCTGACAATGCAGGATACTTGGTATTGGTAGATGGTGTGCCTCGTGAGGCAACCAACGTGATGCCTAGCGAGATTGACCAGATTACATTCCTCAAGGGTGCGCAAGCTGTAGTGCTCTATGGTAGCAAGGCAGCTAAGGGTGCTGTGCTCATCACCACCAAGCGTGGCAAGAACGATGGCTTGAAGGTTGAGGTGCAGGCTAACGCTGGTCTCAATGTGGCTAAGTCATTCCCTGAGTATCTGGGCTCTGCTGAGTATATGACTCTCTACAACGAGGCTCGTGCCAATGACGGTTTGACTCCTCTCTACTCTGCTGAGGATATCTACAATCATGGCTTGGGCACCAACCCATATCGTTATCCTAATCTCGATATGTACTCTTCTGACTATCTTCGCAAGATGAATAGTCGCTACGAGGCTACTGCTGAGATTAGTGGTGGTGGTAAGCGTGCTCACTTCTATAGCAACATTAACTATTATCGCCAGGGCGACTTCCTGAAGTTTGGTGAGGCTAAGAACAATAACACTCAGCGTTTCAGTGTACGTGGTAATGTAGATGTCAACATCACAGATGACATCAAGGCTTGGGTCAACTCCAATGCCACATTCTATGATTCACATTCTGCTATTGGTGATTATTGGAATGCAGCTGCTACTTGGCGTCCTAACTTCCCACAGAATGCTAGCCCATTGATCTCTACAGACATGATAGCTCCTAATGCCAAGGCTGCTTGGGACTTGATGAGTGTGGCTAAGCTGGTGGATGGCAAGTACTTCTTGGCTGGTACACAGGCTAACTCTTCTAACATCTTCGCAGATTACTATGCTGCTGGTAAGAGCAAGTATACTAGCCGCCAGTTCCAGTTTGATACAGGTGTTAACATCAATCTGCACAAGTTGTTGCAGGGCTTGTCTTTCGAGACTCGTTTCGCAGTAGACTATGCTACCTCTTACACCACATCTTTCAATAATAGCTATGCCATCTATATCCCAACATGGTCAAACATCGACGGCAAGGATATGATTGTAGCTTTGAAGAAGGAAGGTGAGGATAAAAAGTCTGGTGTACAGAACATCGCTAATAGTGTGGACAATCAGACCATGCTCTTCTCTGCTCAGTTCAATTACGCCAATACATTTAATAAGGTACATAACCTCTCTGCGATGTTGATTGCCTCTGGCTATCAGCAGTCTAAATCAGGTGAGTATCACAAGACATCAAGTGCTAATCTTGCCTTGGATGCATCTTATGATTACGCCAAGACTTATTATGCAGACTTCGGCTTGGCAGCTATCCACTCTGCACAGTTGGCTCCAGGTCATCGTGTAGGCTTCTCTCCTTCACTTTCATTGGGTTGGAGACTCAAGAACGAGAACTTCTTGAAGAACAGCAAGGTGGTAGACGATATGATGATCAGTGTATCTGGTAGCATCATCAACGAGGATATTGACTTGGCAGTAAATGACAACAGATACTATCTCTATGACACCAACTGGCAGACAGCTGATGGTTATGGATGGTATGATGGTTCTGCTGGCAAGTACACATTCTCTAAGCGTTCTGCCAACAAGGATCTCGACTTCATCAAGCGTAAGGAACTTTCTGTCAACTTCAAGACTTCCTTGTGGCAGCAGATGGTAACATTGGATGCTAGCTTCTTCGTTAACTCGATGGAGGGTTATCTGATTTCTACTCCAACGTTCTATCCTTCTCACTTTAAGCCAGGCTATCCTGATGCTTCATTCATGCCTGTGCTCAACTTTAACAATAATCGCCGCATCGGTTTCGACTTCGCAGCTAACTTCAATAAGAAGGTGGGTGATGTAGACTTGCAGCTCGGCGTAACAGGTACTTATTATAACACCAAGGCTACCAAGCGTGATGAGTTGAACGTATGGGATTACCAAAACCGTGAGGGCAAGGCTCTCGATGGTATCTGGGGTTATAAGTTTGCTGGCTTCTTCCAGAGTGAGGAAGAAATCAAGAACTCTCCAGACCAGAGCCGCTTGGGTAGTGACGTGAAGCCTGGCGATATGAAGTATGTGGATGTAAACGGTGATGGCAAGATCGACTCTTACGACCAGGTGTTCCTGGGCAAGGGTGGTTGGTATGGCGCTCCATTCACATTGGGCGTAAACCTTACTGCTAAGTGGAAGAACTTCACATTCTTCGCCCTCGGTACTGGCAACTTCGGTGCTTATGGCTTGAAGAACAATTCTTACTGGTGGGTAAAGGGTGACGGCAAGTACTCAGCTGTGGTTCGCAATCGCTGGACTAAGGCAACCAAGGAGACTGCTACTTATCCACGTCTTACCACACTCTCAGGTAGCAACAACTATCAGACATCAGACTTCTGGATGTACAGCACAGACGCTTTCCGCTTGGCTAAGGTACAGATTACATACGACCTGCCTAGCACGCTCTTCCAGAAGACTTGGGTTAAGGGCTTGTCTGCTTTTGTAAGCGGTGCCAACTTGCTCACTATCTCTAAGAACCGTGAGTTATTGGAGATGAACATAGGTAGTGCTCCTCAGACACGCTATTATAATATAGGTGTGAAGGCTACATTCTAATCATTATTAAATGTATACAGAAATGAAAATTAATAAGTTATTTATATTAGCTGCATTGTCACTCTCGTTGGTGTCTTGCTCAGATCTCTTTGAGCCTGCACAGGAAAACAACCGTAGCTTGGACGAGATTTACGAAGAGCCTACTTATGCTCAGGGACTTCTCGGCTATGCTTATGCCATGCTTCCTTATAATACCAAAAGTGTAACTGATGTGGCAACCGATGATGCTGTAAGCAATGATTTGTCTAACAGCTACCTGAAAATGGCTACTGGTTCTTGGGCTGCCTATGATGACCCTATGAGCAAGTGGACTAGCTGTCGTGCTAGCATCCAGTACTTGAACATCTTCCTTCAGGAAGTGGACAAGGTAGACTGGGCTAAGGACAAGGGTGCGCAGCAGATGTTCTGTGAGAGCCGTAAGGGTGAGGCTTATGCCTTGAGAGCTCTCAATATGTATTATCTCTTGATGAACCATGGTGGTTGGACTGAGGATGGTCAGCTCCTGGGTGTGCCAAACTTGACAAAGCCAGAGGATACTTCTTCTGATTTCAATCAGCCACGTGCCACATTCCAAGCTTGCTTGGATCAAATCTATAGCGACTTGGACCAGGCTGAGAAGTTGCTGCCTTTGGACTACAATGATTTGACTAAGTCAGATCCTGTGCCAGAAAAATACACTGCTATGGGTGTGGACAACTATCAGGACTATAACCGTGTATTGGGTTCTCTGATGCGTGGTCGTGTGAGCGGTCGTATCGCCAAGGCTATCCGTGCACAGGTTTCTCTCCTTGCTGCCAGCCCTGCTTTTAATAAGGGTACCAATGTGGATTATAAGCGTGCTGCTGATGATGCAGCCAGCTTGCTCGACTTGATTGGTGGCGTAAGCGGCTTGTCTAAAACAGGTAATTCTTGGTATGCTCAGACTGCGGAAATCGGCCAGCTGCAGTCTGGTGAATGTCCTAAGGAAATCATCTGGCGTGGTAATAAGACTAATGGTGCAGATGATTGGGACCTCGGTTTGAACCAGGAGGCTGATAACTTCCCTCCATCTCTCTATGGTAAGGGACGTATCAATCCTACCCAGAACTTGGTGGATGCTTTCCCTGCTGCCAATGGTTATCCTATCACAGATGAGCGCAGTGAGTATGATGACTTGGATCCTTATAGTAATCGTGATCCACGCTTGGATCTCTACATTATCTATAATGGCTGCAAGTATAAGGGTGCAACCATCAATACCGACATCACCACTGCCAACAATGACAATGGACTGAATAAGATTGGTAACTCTACACGTACTGGTTACTATATGAAGAAGCTTCTTCGTGAGGATTGTAATCCTAATCCAAATGCCAAGAACGCACAGTATCACTATCCTGTGTATATCCGCTATACCGAGATCTTCTTGGATTATGCTGAGGCTGCCAATGAGGCTTGGGGACCTAAGGGCAATGGCACACATGCTTATTCTGCATACGATGTGATCAAGGCTATCCGTCATCGTGCAGGCATCACAGATGATTCTTATCTTGATGAGTGCGCTAACGACCAGAATAAAATGCGTGAGTTGATTCGCAATGAGCGTCGTATTGAGCTCTGCTTCGAGAACAAGCGCTTCAATGACCTCCGCCGCTGGAAGGCTCCTATCAATGAGGCTGTTCATGGCGTGGAGATTTCTACAGAGGCTGGTATTCCACAGTTCAAGGATATCACAGTAGAGGAAAGAAAATACGACGACTATATGTATTACGGTCCTGTGCCACAGACTGAAATCCTCAAGTGGGATCAGCTGAAGCAGAATGCAGGATGGAAATTACAAACGACTAACATTTTATAATGATGAAAACTATGAAGATGAATAAATATTTCTCAATGGCTGCACTCGGAGCCTTGGCTCTGACTTTCGGCTCTTGTGAGAACGGCACGCCTGAGTTTGACGACTACGAGGGTGGCACATCAGTCTACTTCGCCCACCAAAACGTGGAGCGTATATTGGTGTTGGGCAATGACGAGAATCGTGACAATACCAAGGACAACGAGCATATTATCAACATCGTGTCTACCATGGGTGGTGCTTACAATGGTAAGGACATCACACTGGATGTGGCTGTAGATAATTCGCTTTGTGACAACCTCTATTTCTCTGATGGCGTATCTTCTGTAAAGCCTATGCCTGCAGAGTATTACACCTTGGCAGGTAACACCATCTCTTATGGTGGCAACTTGCAGGGAAGATTACAGGTGAAGCTCAACGATGCTTTCTTCGCTGATCCTGCCTCTGTAAAGAATACTTATGTCATCCCTCTGATCATCAAAGATCAGAAGGGTGCTGGCAAGATCTTGACGGGTACTCCTTTCCAGGAGGGTGAAACTCCTGCGCTGACCAATAGCGATGCGTGGAAGATATTGCCTCAGAACTATGTGCTCTATTGTGTGAAATACATGAACCCTTGGGCTGGATTCTATCTGCGCCGTGGTACAGATAAGATTACAGAGAATGGTCAGACCACAGAGGAGAAGCGTGAGGGTGCAACTATTGAGAAGGACGAGGTTTGCCAGATTACTACCAAGAGCCTTACAGAGGCTATCTATCCTCTCACAGTCAAGAGAGTTGTGGGCAAGGATGCTGAGGGTAAGGATATCCTCAAGTCTTATACTTGCAACTTGAAGCTTACCTTTGCTAACGATGGTACTTGCTCTGTTTCTTCCGAGACAGAGGGCGTAACTGCTACAGGTACAGGTAAGTTTGTGGAGAAGGGCGCTAAGCTGGCTTGGGGCAACAAGGATCGTGACATCCTGACTCTCCAGTATACCGTAGACTTCGGTGCTGTCAAGGTAGAGACAACCGACCAGTTTGTAGCTCAAACTCGTGGTAATACCAATGGTATTGTTACTTTCGATACTCAGTATATCGTAAAGTAAGCTGCGGTAATTATCAATTAAGTATCATCTAATAATAGGTAGATTATTATGAAATTGAAAAATATTAATTTTGGTTTAGGCTTGGTAGCTCTCTTGGCTTTGTCATCATGTGCTGATGACAAGTTCTCGGAGTACAGAACTGATATGACCAAGAACTTGAAGGAATATCAGTATCTTAACAACTACGAGCCTTTGAAGAAATATGTCGAAGACATGAAGGCTTCTGGCAAGTGCAATCCCGACTTTAAGTTGGGTATTGCACTGGCTGCGCCCGACTTCAACAAACAGGAGCTTGTATATTGTTTGGCTGGTAGCAACTTCGAGGAGATGACAGCAGGCAACGCCATGAAGTATGCTTCTTGTGTAAAAGATGATGGAACCTTTGACTTTAATACTGTTAAGGATTTCGTTACAAATGCACAGGATGCAGGTTTGACCATCTATGGTCATACGCTTGCTTGGCATTCTCAGCAGAACAAGAAGTATCTTAGTAAACTTATTGCAGATAAGGAAATTCAAGTAGACCCTAGTCAGAAGGTAGAGAAAACAGATTATCAGCTTGATTGCTCTACACTGACAAAATATGATTGGTCAGGTTCTCCAGAATCAGTAAAAACTGAGTGGAATAAGGATGGGGCAGTGGTTATTACTAATCCAAAGCCAATTGAACCTTTCTATAAACTCCAATATTGGTTGGTCAATGGAATCTCTTTGGATGAGGGAAAGGATTATAAACTGACCATAGAATGTAAGGCTGAAGGCGCATCTGATGCCAACATCCACTTTAAATTGGGTAATTGGAGTGTTGCTACAGATGATCAACAATTCACGATTCCTGTAGGTAAAGGATATCAGAAAGTTGTTTTGTCTGTATCTCCAAAAACGGCAAATAATGGCATTATGTTCCAACATGGAGACTTTGCTGGTAAGATTTGTTGGAAGTCTATAACCATCTCACATTCTGAGGCTCCTGCTATGGAAATCTTCACCGATCAGGTTTCCAATGGTAATCTTGATTCAAGTAAGCCTACATCATGTTTTGTGGTTCGTGAAGCAGGTAAAAAGGATGTCGCTGGTACGCCAGTGGCTGGTGGACCAGAGGGTAAGAACTGCATCGTGGTTCATGCTAATGCCAATGCTAGCACAGAGTGGGACACTCAGTTCTTCATCTATACTCCAAATAAAGCTTGGAGCAAGGACGAACAATATAAGGTTACATTCTGGTACAAGGCTACAAAGCAAATTGGTGCTGACACACAGTGTCATGGTGAGCCTGGTGGTTATATGCACTATCAATGCTTGAGCCCTAATCCAACATTCACTACAGAATGGAAAAAGTATGAGTCTACAGGTAAAATTCCAGAGCAGGGTGATGGTATGCATGCTATTGCGTTCAACCTGAACAAGGGGACAGAGAGCACGGCTATTGATTATTACTTTGCAGACATTCACTGGTACACTGTGGAGAAAGGTAATAAGATTCCTCTTACGGACGAAGAGAAGAAATCTCGTCTTACTGATGCTATGGGCAAGTGGATTGATGGTATGATGGAGGCTACTGATGGTTATGTTACATCTTGGGATGTTGTGAACGAGGCGATCTCTGGTAAGAAAGGTGCTGATGGATTCAATGAGTTACAGCATGCAACTAATGCTCTTCCTTCTGATGTAGCCAATAGCTTCTACTGGCAGGATTATCTCGGTGATATCGACTATGTTCGTACAGCCGTAAGAGATGCACGTAAGAGCTTTGCTGAGCACAATGGTGATCCATCTAAGTTGAAGCTCTTTATCAATGACTACAACTTGGAAGGTTACTGGGATCAGCACGCTAAGCTGAATAGCTTGATCCACTGGATTGGTCTGTGGGAAGATCCTAATGCAGAGGAGCCTGTTGTTATCGATGGTATTGGTACACAGATGCACGTAACATGCTATGGTGATGAAACTAAGCAGGCTAAGCTTAAGAGCGATATCGAAGAGATGTTTAAGTTGCTGGCTAAGACAGGTAAGCTCGTCAAGATTTCTGAGCTTGATATGGCTTATGAGGATGAGGCTGGTACTTCTGTTACCTTCGACAAGATGACTGAGGAGCAGCACAAGCAGATGCGTAGCTTCTATACATTCATCATCCAGAAGTACTTCGAGATTATCCCTATTGATAAGCAGTATGGCATCACTCAGTGGTGTGCTACTGATTCTCCTAAGGATTCAGGTTGGCGTCCAGGTTGCCCTACAGGTCTTTGGGATAGCAACTATCTCCGCAAGCACACTTACGCAGGCTTCGCTGTAGGTCTCGGTGCTCCAGAATATTGGAAGGAAGCCAAGTAATATTTGTGGTGTGAGCCTATCCAATGGCTCACACCATCTAATATAAAGAAACATTAGTTTTAGGTTTATCATATAAAGGATTAACCGAAATGATGTTAGTCGTGATAGGTCGGTTGTGTCGTGAAGACATGACCGACCTTTTTGCGTTTTTTTAATGATGAAAATATTCTCTTTCTCCTATGTGTCATTCTTGAAAGAGATTGTCTAGTGTGACTTCGCTGTTTACTATACTTGAATGGATGCCATTGGCAACACCAAATGTTGTGACAAAGGTATTTACCAATGATTTTGTGCAATGGGTTCGGTCTCTGAATAATTCCATCCTATTGCGCAGCTTTATCTCATAATCTGCTGAAATTTTGTATTGGGCCTGACTAAATTTCATCTCGCAGAGGTTGATGACTCGGTCGGCACGCTCTATGATGAGATCTATTTGGGCTCCTCTCTGATTCTTGGTTTTGTTAGCCTTGTCAAACCAAATGTAAGCCTCGCTAGCCACGCCACCAATATTCAATGCCGTGCGTATTTGGCTGATATGGAACAAACAGAGTAATTCGAAAGTTAAACCTTGCCATGCCTCAACACTGTGAGAGAGATAATGCTTGCTCCACCATTGCTCATCAAAGGAGTCGATATTGGGCTCTATATACTTTAAATAAAATAAGGTATAAAAGTCTGTCAACTTATATAGGCGGTTTTGCGTCTTCTTGCCATAATATCTGAACTTCATGATGAAGTCACATCTCTCCAGATTCTTTAATATCTGGCACAACTTCTTTCCGTCCAGTTCGGCTGCTTTAGCAATTTCTGCATTTGTCATGCCGCCTTTATGATTAGCCAAGAGCCTGACCACCTTGATGTAATTGTCTGCATGAGTAAATAAGGCTCCATATAATTCGTCAAATTCTTGTCTTAGTGCCCCTCCCTTGTTAAAGCACAGGGCATCAACATTCTGTACAAGGCTAAGACTTGGATCTATTAAACTCAGATAAAAAGGAATGCCTCCAAAGAACATATAGCATTGGGCTATCTGGAAGCGATCCCAAGAGCATCCCCGCGATTTTAGGTATAGTTCTGTCTCATACAAAGTAAATGGGCGTAAATATATCTGGCAAGTGATGCGAGCATGCAGACCTCCTTGGTTTTCTATGAGCTTGTCTACCATCCATGATGTGGCAGAACCGCTAGCGATGAAAACTATATCGCGACGACGGGCTGCCCATCCATTCCAAAAGTTTTCAAATGCTGGGGTGAAGTCGGAACGCAAGGAATCTATCCAAGGCATTTCGTCTACAAAGATTATCTTTTTGCGGTCTTCTGGCAAGGATGACAGATATTCTTCCAAAACATCAAAGGCATCAAACCAATCTGATAATTTGCGAGCTGATGTCTCGCCCATGGCTTGTTTTAATGCTTTGGCAAAACTGCGCAATTGGGTGCGTTGGGGGAGATTGTGTCCTCCAACGAAAGTGAAGTCGTACTTCCGACCAAAGAATTCATCTACTAGATAAGTCTTGCCGACACGTCTTCTACCATAAACGATAACAAGTTCAGAGCGATCTGAGTCTATACAACGTTGAAGCTCTGCCTTTTCTTTATCTCGTCCGATTATTAAATCTGCTTTCATACTTCTAATGTTTTGGTTCGACTGCAAAATTACGATATTTTTCCTTAAAATGGCACGAAAACGCACTTTTTCTCACTTTTTTTTCGAGAAAAAGTGCGTTTTCGTGCCAAAATCTTTCACATAGGCTCTGGCTGCATAGAGGGAATATTCCATAAATTATGTAAACGCTGCTCAAACGTAATGATGTTGATAAATCTGTATATTTTTCCTCTGTTTTGACCAAACATTTGGGGAATCTGGAACATTTTGGGCAAAAACATTTGGGGAATCTGGAATATTCGTTTATTTGACTTTTCCTGATTTCCTCTTCAAATAGGTTTGATGGTGTATCATTTTCGTTATAATGTTGGCTATCAAACCTATTTGGTGCTTCTCACAAAGTGTAACTACTACAGCTACCGGCATTTCTAAGGTAGAGAATCTGAAGGTTGCTCAGGATGGCAAGTGCTTCAACCTCGCTGGTCAGCAGGTAGGTAAGAACTACAAGGGCATTGTGATCAAGAATGGTAAAAAGATGGTTATCAAGTAATAGATGAGACGTTTTACAATGCTCGCATCGTACTATAATTTGTTTACCATTTAAAGAGGTGAGGAACAAACTCCTTGAAGCAGCGGCGTCAGGTGAGCCACTCATGATGAGTGTCTGACAACCGCCCCATGACAATCCAGCCATCGCACGATGCTCGCGGTCGGTATAAGTGCGGAATGTCTTGTCAACCATGTGCTTCCGTTTGCCTACAGATATGGCTGCGTGGGGTTAAGAATATGACTGCATTGGGTTACGGATATAACTCCGTTGGGTTACGGATACGACTCCGTAGGCTAACGGAGACGTATCCTTCGGCTTGTCGAGATATCTGCGTCAGCTGATTGAGTCACTTGAGTTAGCTTACTGAACTACTTGGGTTAGCTGATTGAACTACTTGAGTTAGCTGACTGAGCTATATCAGTATCCTGTAGTATTACATGTGTATTTTTTTTCTAATTTAATGCCACATTTGCCACACTTATGCTTAACTCTTTGATTATTAGAGGATAACGGGTGGCAATAAGGGGTGCTTTTATTGTCACCTTATTGCCACCTATTGCCACTTTTGGCATAAAATCAGCAAAATAACGGCGTTTTTGAGGGATTTGCTACGTCCCGATGTAGTATTTGCTACGTCCCGACGCAGCAAAAGTTACGTCCGGACGTAGTAAAAGATACGTCGTGACGTAATTTTAGTGCGGGAATTCAATGGTAAGAAGTATATAAATAAATCCCAAAATCGCTCTTCCAAGCGGTTCTGGGATTTATTATGTCTGATAGTTTGTTTACCATTTAAAGAGGTGAGGAACAAATTCCTTGAAGCAGCGGCGCCAGGTGAGCCACTCATGATGAGTGCCTGGTGATACGTAAACATCGAGCTTGATGCCCAGCTCCTTCAACTGCTGTGCCATCTTCTCTGTACCGAAGTTCTCTTCCGAACCGCAACCCATAAACATATAATGAATGTTCTTGTTGTATTTCTCTGCATCGGCAAAAACTCCATTGAAACAGGTCTTTACATCCACGCCAAAGAGAGCACCGCTAAAGGTTCCAAGGGCAGAGAACTTATCCATGTGAGGCAATACCGTGTTGAATGTCTGGCAACCGCCCCATGACAATCCAGCCATCGCACGATGCTCGCGGTCGGTATAAGTGCGGAATGTCTTGTCAACCATCGGAATCAGATCCTTGATAATCACATCATAGAAAGAAGCTCCATAGTGGTTGCGCTCTTCATCTACATTCTTGCCTGGACGGGCAACGAAAGGCTTCTTTACATCGCCACTCTCCATGACCACAATCATAGGCTCTGCCTTGCCTTCTGCTATCAGGTTGTCCATGATGTGCTGCATCATTCCCTGCTTGCTCCAGCCCGTTTCGTCTTCGCCCATGCCATGCTGCAGATAGAGCACAGGATAGCGCTTGGTGGTGTTGGTTTCATATTCGGCAGGGGTGTAAACCATGGCGCGGCGGAACTGCTTCTGAGAGGCTGCATAGTAAGATACTGAGCGAACCTGACCGTGGGCTACGTCCTGCTGAGGACGATAGTAGTTGCCTTCTGCTCCTTCTGGTACTTCCAGACCGCCTGCTTCACGGCAGCAGCCGAAGTAGGTTTCGCTGGCAGGGTCAACTACCTGCACGCCATCTACATTCAGAAAATAGTAGTGGAATCCTACTACCAGCGGATCGCTCACGCCGTACCAGTCGCCATCCAAATCCTTTTTCATCTCATATTGCTTGCCGCAGATGTCGAAGATTACTTTCTTTGCCTCAGGAGCATGGAGCTTTACATAAGCTCTGCGGTCCTTATCTACACGCGGATAGTTGCTGTCTGGAATGATTCCCTGCAGGGCGAGCATCATGTTTGCATAGCGCTTGCCCATGGTGCGGTAGCTTTCTGCGATGAAGTGTAGACCGTCGCCACGCTGTGGACAGCCCTTTGAAGAAATGACGTGGGCTGTAGGAATGGTCTTGGCAATATCATCAACGATGGCGATATGTGCCCAGCATTTTCCGCCCATATCCTTCTGTACGGTTTCGCCTACGAGCAGAGGTACGTCTTCTGCCTTCAGATTCAAATCCTTCAAGATGTCGTTATAAACAGTCTTTACTCGGTTAGGCCAGTTCGCATCGCCGTTGTTGGTTTCGCCCTGATGCAGGAGGATGCCCTTGATAACACCCTGCTTCTTGGCTATTTTTGCCAGTTCTATCAGTCGGGCGTATGGATTTCCGTTGTACTGGGAAGCAAAGTTCTTCATCCAGTCGGGTTGTTTCTTGAGATAAGCCTTATAGGTACGCTTATCGAAGAGGTCGATGCTGGCTCCACCTACTGCCACGGTGATGGTTCCCACCTTGATGCTGTCTGGCAGGTTATCCACCATCTTTCTTCCGAAATAGTCAACAGGAGTCAGTCCTGTAGAGGGTCTTGCCTGGGGCGGCACAGCGGTGTGCCATTGTCCCTTCTTCCATCCCGCCTTTTCATCATCCACGGCATACATAGCCTGGAATCTCGGGTTTACGCCCGTTCGGTCGATGTCTTCGATAGCCGCATTTCCTTCCATGTTCGACTGTCCGAAGCAGAGATAAATCTGAAAATTTGGATCAGGCTTTTCCTGAACCTTACTGCCCGTTTTCTGTGCCATCATAGGTAGGCACGCCATCGCGAGCATCGATGCTAAGATTGATAATCTGTTCATAGTTTATATTTAATTAAATTATTAGATTGATTTTCATCTTCTGTTCAGTTTGCAAAGTTATGAAAAGATTTCCATACGTGCTTTGTCTCATATATCAATAACTTTTCCCTTTGTTATATAATAAGGTGATTCTTTTTTCTCAGGTTTCAGAATATGTTTCATTTTGTTTCTTTTTGGGTAGATGTTATGTTTGATAAAGTATTTGTTACTTGAGATAAAATGCGTTTTAATGTTTTTATCTATTTTTGCGACGTGTTTCAGCATCCTTAATGAAATTTTTGAAAATTTAGGATGTAGAATATAATAATGTAGTATTAAACAACTGACTAGTAAGTAAAACTATTAATCTATTTTTAAGATGAAGAATTTAAAAATGATTGAAAAGCCGTTTGTTTTGCTATTCCTGCTCTGTTTGCTTCCTTTGGGAGTTTCGGCTCAGAGCATAGTAAAAGGTATAGTGACTGATCCAAGTGGAGAACCTGTGATTGGTGCTACTGTTAAAGTAGATGGTAGCAAGCTGGGTGTTATTACCGACTTGGATGGTAAGTTTAGCATTGATGCTGCACCTGATGCAACATTGACAATTACCTATGTGGGTATGGAGCCTAAGACCGTGAAAGCTGAGGCTGGTAAAACCCTTTCCATTACCTTGAAGGATGATTCTAAAGTTCTTAATGATGTCGTTGTCATCGGTTATGGCGTTCAGAAGAAGAGCGACCTGACTGGTGCAGTTGCATCTATCAAGAGCGATGACATCAAGGGTTTGTCAGCAACCGATGCCGGTGCTGCCCTCCAGGGTAAGGCTGCCGGTGTGCAGATTATCAACTCGGGTGGTCCGGGTGAGGCTGCCGATATCCGTATCCGTGGTTATTCTTCTAATAGTGGTAATATCGGTCCGTTGCTCATTGTCGATGGTCTGAAGGTGGATAACATCCAGTACCTGGATCCATCTATGATTGAAAGCATGGAGGTATTGAAGGATGCCGCTTCTGCTGCCATCTATGGTGCGCAGGCGGGTAATGGTGTCGTTATCATTACTACCAAGACGGGTGCTGCCAATGGCGGTAAGGCTCAGATTTCCTATAGCAGCAAGTTCACCATCCAGTCGTTGGGAAAGAGGGCTGATATCTTTGATGCTCCTGAGTATATAGAGTATCACAAGTATTTGGGCGACTTGAACGATGATCTTCTGAAGAAGAACAACTATAATGGTCAGAACACCAACTGGTATGACGAGGTGTTTGAGAACAGTCTGGCTCACCAGCATAGTCTCACCTTGCAGGCAAGTAACGGTAAGGGACGTTTCCTCGCCAGCTTGAATATCCTGAACAATGATGGTATCGTTAAAGGTAGCAAGGATACTTATAAGCGTTTCACTGGTCAGATCAATGCCGACTATGATATCTATAAGTGGTTGAACGTGACTACTAATACATCTTTTGAAAAGTGGAAGACCAAAGGTGTGACCAAGGGTTATGGTTCATTGCTGAACTCTGTGGTTTCTATCGATCCTTTGACTCCAGCTTATATCAGTAATGTGGAGGATTTGGCTCCTGGCATGAAGGCAAAGGTAGAAGCCGGTGGCCCAGTTCCAAGAGATCCAAGCCATAACAATGACTACTATGGTACTTCTAAATATGTAGAAGATGCTACTGGTAACCCTCTCTATCAGCGCGACCGTCATGACACATGGAATTCTGGTATCAATGTACGTGGTACCGTTGCTGCCAATATCAAGCCATTCAAGGGCTTTACATTTACTTCTCGCTTAGGTTATCGTATCACTCAGAGTAACTATCATAACTACGAGACTCCATATTGGTTAACATCTATGGCACATAGTGAAAACTATACCATTGAAGCGAATACCAATAATGGTTTGTACTATCAGTGGGAGAACTTTGCCAACTATTTGACAACAATCGGCAAGCACACTATTGGTGCCATGGCAGGTATGTCGTTTACCAAGAATCATTGGGATAACAGTTCCATCAGTTCTACAGGAGGTAACATACTCACATCTTATGAGCCAAACTTCCATTACATCAACTACTTGTTGGCTGATGCAACCAAGAATGTAGGTAACGCTCCTTCAGATGCCACAGAGTTATCTTACTTTGGCCGTGTATCTTACAGCTATGACAACCGTTACTTCATGCAGGTTAACTTCCGTCGTGATGCTTTCGATACATCAAAACTTTCAAAGAAGGCACGTTGGGGTAATTTCCCATCAGTTTCAGCAGGATGGGCTATCAGCAATGAGAAGTTCTTCAAGGACAATATAAGCCGTGATGCCATTTCTTTCTTGAAACTTCGTGGTTCTTGGGGTCAGAATGGTAACGTCAATATCTTGAGCGATTATCGTTATGCTTCTACCATAGCTCTTAATCAGAGTTTCTATCAGTATAATCCTTCTATCGGAGATGGTAAGCTGACTTTAGGTTCTAAGCCTTCTGGACTTGCTAACCCAGACTTGAAGTGGGAAACTTCAGAGCAGGTTGACCTTGGACTTGATGCGCGATTCCTTAACGACCGTTTGACTTTGGGCTTAGACTGGTATCGTAAGACAACCAAGGACCTCTTGATTGAAATCACTCCTATTCCAGAGATTGGTGTAAACAAGAGAGTTGTTAATACAGGTAAGGTACTTAACTCTGGTCTTGATTTCGAGTTGGGTTGGAGAGATCACATCAAGGACTTTAAGTATAGTGTGACCGTAAATGGTTCAACTCTGAAGAATGAGGTGAAGGAGGTTTCTAACCTTGTAAGCCGTTTGACCGAAATAGGTATCGATGGATTCAATAACCAGCTTAAGCCTACATTCGAGGCTGGCCATCAGGTATGGTATTTCCGTGGTTACAAGTATGCAGGTGTAGCCGAAGATGGTAGCGCTCTCTATTATAATAAGAATGGCGAAACAACTTCAGCTCCAACCGATGAAGATAAGCAGGATTTGGGCTCAGGTATTCCTAAGTTTACTTATGGTATTACTCTTAATGCAGAATATAAGGGCTTTGACCTCACCGTATTTGGAACAGGCTCTGCTGGCAACAAGATTTACAACTTGATGGTTTCTGCTGACCGTCCGTTGATCAATGGAATTGATACCTACTGGAAGGATTCTTGGAGAGCAGACCGCACCAATGCTAAATATCCTGATATGAAAAAGGTTGCTACAGACTGGAAGTTCTTCAGTTCTGATGCAGCTGTGTTCAGTGGCTCATATTTCAAGATCAAGCAGATTCAGTTGGGCTATACATTGCCAAAGGCTATCTCTAGCGTGGCAGGTATCAGCAATCTTCGTGTATATTGCTCACTGGATGATTTCTTCACCATCACCAAGTATCCTGGTGCTGATCCGGAGACCGCTTCTATGAATAGTGGCGCATCTCGTGGTTTTGATAATGGTACTTATCCAACTTCCAAGAAGGTGGTATTTGGTATCAATGTAACATTCTAACCTTTAATATTCAAAAACAATGAAGAAAATATTATTTTCAACAATATTGGCTCTTGCTGCCACAGGAACAATGACGCTCACGACATCTTGTGAGGATCAGCTTGACATAGAGCAGAAGGGTGTAATATATACCGAGAACTTCTATAAGACCGATGCTGATGCAGAGGCAGCCCTCGTTGCTGCATACGAAGGCTTTATGTGTAATGTGGTGGGACGTAACCACGATGGTGGTGGCCCAAGTATTTATACTCCATTGAAACTGATACTCAATGAGTGTGGAGACGATGTGTTGGCAGCAGGTGCCAACTCTGGTGATAATACGTTTGGTATCATGCTCAATCAGTTCTATTATGATGCTGAGGCTGAAGTGCCAAAGCATATGTACACAGGCCTCTATCACTCTGTATATACCTGTAACCTTGTACTCGATCACTTTGCCAAGGGTACTACCGCTGTGCAGAAACGTTGTGCCGCAGAGGCTCGTGTGCTTCGTGCTTATGATTATTTCCTGTTGGCTAATCTCTGGGGTACTCCACCATTGGTAACTAAAGCTCTGGATCCTACTGCACAGCCTTTTAATTGTGATAAGGATCCTGAGCATCCTATGAATCACCAACAGTTGATAGAGTGGATTGCGCAGGAATGTGAGAATGCTGCCAACGATTTGGATGAGCGTAAAAGTAAGGATGACAAGGATGGAGCAGTGAAGGTAACCAAGGGCTTTGCATGGGCTCTTGCCGGAAAGGCTTACCTTTTCGCCAAGCAGTATGACAAGGCTAAAATTGCCCTTAAAAAGGTTATAGACTCGGAGAAGTATGATCTTGTTCCTGGTGAGAAATATGCCGACAACTTCCATATCGAGGGTGATGCCAACGAGGAGAAGGTATTTGAAATCAACTTCGAGTATAATACAGGTAAGTCCAATTGGGGTGGTATGATTCAGCGTTCTAGCTGGATGGAGACCAACTATTGGGATTGGCGTGCTGATCACTTTGTGGTTTCTCCTAACAAGGTTTATTGTGGCGGCGTTGATGGCTGGGGTGGCCTTGGCGTGCCTCAGTGGTTTGGTGACGAGTTCTATAAAAATGATGGTGATCACTCTTATCGCTTGAATGCTACTTTAAAGCATATTGATGATGCGGTTTATCATATGCCTTACGGCAAGAAAGAAATCGATAATATGACTGACGAGCAGAAGAAAACCAGTGACAAGATTGGCATCAATGACCCTGTTCAGGGACTCTACGGCAACTCTACCTGGTTGGCGTTCAAGCAAATAATGAGAGCTCCTGATACTCAAGGTAAGAAATATGGTGATAACATTCGCTTGAATAATTATCTTGTCATGCGTTACGCTGAGGTTTTGCTCAATTATGCAGAGGCTTGTATTCAGACAGGCGATCTGGATGAAGCTAAGATATATATCAATAAGATTCAGGAGCGCGCCGGTTCAAAGACAGTCAGTGAAACTGTTGATATGGATGTGTTGATGAAAGAAAAGTCATATGAACTTTGGCTTGAAGGCTGTCGTTGGTTCGATATCATGCGATGGAATGATACAAAGGCCAAAGAGCGTTTGACTAAGGCTGGTACAGTCGTGCCACATTTGTTTGATAAGGTTTTCAGAGCTCCAAAGGCAGACGACCAGGATGTAACTTGGGAGCATGGATCAGAAGCAAACAGCCGTTTCTATACGACCAACACTCCTGAGACTAATTTCAAGGTAGGTTTCAAGGAGGGCAAGCATGAGTTCTTCCCTTATCCACAGACCGTGTTGGATAAGAACCCTAACCTGAAGCAGAATCCTGGTTGGTAATCATGAAGTTGTTTTGTTAATATAGTGTTTTTAGTTTAAAGAACTATAGATTGTTTGACAATTAGGGGGTGTTTTGAAAAAAAGCACTCCCTTTTTTTCTTCTTTAAAGGAATTTATGTATGAAAACATGGATGTGTGCCTTGATGCTGGCGTTATCGACAGGAGCTTCGGCTCAGAACCCGATTATCAGCGGACAGTATTCTGCTGATCCTACGGCTCGCGTGTTCAATGGGAAGATGTATCTTTATCCTTCTCATGACATTCCGAGTCCTATCGAGAAACTGAAGGAATGGTTCTGCATGGCAGATTATCACGTTTTCTCTTCTGCCAATCTTACAGAATGGCAGGATCATGGAGTCATCGTTTCGCAGGACAAAGTACCTTGGGTACAGGACGGCAGTTATACGATGTGGGCTCCTGACTGTGTGGAGAAAGATGGGAAATATTATTTCTATTTCCCTGCCGCTCCGAAAGGGGAGGAGAAGGGATTCGGAATAGGTGTGGCGGTTGCTGACCAGCCCGTAGGACCGTTTATGCCGATGTGGAAACCCATAGAGGGTGTGCACGGCATAGACCCTTGTGTGCTGATAGATAAGGACGGACAGGCTTATATCTACTGGGCGGGAGCTGGTTTGCACATGGCTAAGCTGAAACCAAACATGACGGAACTTGCCTCGGAACCCAAACTGGTAGAGGGATTGCCTGAGGGATTCAAGGAAGGACCATTTGCCTTCGAGCGTAACGGCAAATATTATTTCACCTTCCCTTGGGTACGTGAAAAGGATGGAACCGAAACGCTGGCTTATGCCATGGCTGACCATCCGATGGGACCTTTTACATTCAAGGGCATCATCATGGATGAGTCGCCTACGAAGTGCTGGACCAATCATCATAGCATCGTAGAATATCAGGGACAGTGGTATCTCTTCTATCATCATAATGATTATTCGCCTAAGTTCGACAAGAACCGCTCGGTGCGAATCGACTCTCTGAACTTCAATCCCGACGGAACGATACAGAAGGTGATACCTACGCTAAGAGGTGTGGGATTGACGAACGCTCGTTCGCGTATTCAGATTGACCGTTATTCTGCGTTGCAAGGCAAGGGTATTGGTATTGATTATCTGGATAAGAACAACTGTTTCGCCGGATGGAAGACTCTCTTCTCTAAATCGAATACTGCCCTTATATATAATAAGGTGGATTTCGGTAACGAGAAGGTGGAAGAAATCACCGTTCGTGCCAAGTCTTCAAAGGGCGGTGTGCTCGTAGTCAGAGCCGATGGCAAGAAGGGTAATATCATCGCTAAGGTGAAGATTCCGAAGTCGGCTGGCTGGAAGAATATCCGTGCCCAGGTGCTTCATGCTCCTCAGGGCGTTCATGATCTCCATGTATCCTTGCAGAGTGGAGCCGATGTTGAGGTAGACTGGCTGGGCTTCGATGCGTTGCCTTGGGAAAAGGGTGCTTTCGAAACTCACCAGTATCGCAATCTCTTTGCCGAGATGGGCTATAAGCAGGCTGATATTGACAGGAAGGTGAACGAAGTGTTCAATGATGTATTCTACGGTAAGAACAAGGTCTATTTCGAGGTGGGCGATTCCATGGGATATGTCAGCGATATAAAGAACAATGATGTGAGAACCGAAGGCATGTCGTATGGAATGATGGCTGCCGTGCAGTTTGACAAGAAGGACATCTTCGACCGCCTCTGGCGATGGAGCAAGAAATACATGCAGCATCAGGAAGGACCTTATAAGGGCTATTTCGCATGGAGCTGCAAGACTGATGGAACGAGAAATGCGCAGGGAGCCGCATCGGATGGTGAACTCTATTTCGTAACTTCGCTCATCTTTGCATCCAACCGATGGGGAAATGATACAGGCATCAACTATCTGAAGGAAGCGCAGCATATTCTGGATTGCAGCATGCAGAAGGCGGGAATGGACCGCACAGCTCCGCTCATCAATCTTGAACATCAGCTCATCACCTTTACGCCCGATCATTGGGGCGGGAAGTTTACCGACCCTTCTTACCATCTCCCTGCCTTTTACGAGGTTTGGGCGAAATGGGCTAACGACGGACGGTCCCAGTTCTGGAAGGAGTGTGCTGAGAAAAGCCGTGAGTTCCTGCATAAGTGTATCAATGAGAAGACGGGTTTGAACCCGGACTATTGCAACTATGATGGCAGTCTGATGAAGACCGGTCAGTTGCTGGGTGATGCTTTCCGTTATGACTCATGGCGAGTGCCAATGAACATAGCGCTCGATTATTCCTGGGCTTGCAAGGATAAGGAGTGGCAGCAGAAATATGCCAATACGCTGCAGAACTTCCTGTATAGTAAGGGCATTGATTCTTTCCTGGACCAGTGTAATGTAGATGGCACAATGGTAGAAGATATTCTGCCGGCAGGTACGGCTCCTAAGGCACTCCGCCATTCCATCGGTTTTGTTGCCACTTCGGCTGCGGCTTCATTGGTCAGCAATCATGTGAAGGGTAGGGAATTCGTCAGTCATTTCTGGAATGCCAAGCATGAGCCAGACAAAGAAGGCTTCTTCGATGGCTACTACGACGGACTGTTGCGTCTCTTCGCCTTCATGCATCTGAGTGGTCGTTATCAGATTATCGAACCTCAAAAATAAAAAGAATAGTCTATGAACAACTTTTTCAATAAAATAGTAAGATTGTTTTGTTTATGTGTATTCCTTTTTGGGCATTCCTCTGCGGATGCCCAAAATAGGAATTTACCTGCAGACATCAATCCTTATTTCGGACCAGTCGGCAAGCAGGCTGTCATGCCTAATGCGGCTGGCTTTATTCAGAGATGGTTGCTCTTGGAGCCTATCTCTATGCCGGTCAAGAGCAATGTCGTTTTTACAGATTCTTATCTGAAGGAGATATTCCATACGCAGTATTTCCCTAAACAGATGGAAACTGTTCCTAAGGATGGAGTCGTTGTGAAGGTGGGCAAGGGAAAACTGAAATGGCATGCGCTGGACAGTAAACTGTTTAATGTGAAGCTCTTCCGTTTCGCTACTTCGTTTAAGAAGTCCAAGTATGGTGTCTTGTTCTGGGCGGTTACCATTATCGATTGCCCTGAGGAGATGAAAGATGTCCGCTTGTCTGTTGGCTCGAATGGTGCTTCCATGTGGTGGCTCAATGGTGAGGAGGCGGTGATGCTCGAAGGCGACCGAAGAATGGTTCGCGATGATGTGGTTTCTAAGAAACTTACCTTGAAGAAAGGTAGAAATATCCTTCGTGGTGCGGTAATCAATGGACCTGGTATGAGTGACTTCTGTGTCCGATTCATCGACGGACAAGGCAAGCCTCTCAGAAACCTGTCTATTCACGTGAAGTAGTGCAATCAATATAGAAAGTTATGAAACAGAACAATATATTTTTCAGATATTTTAGCCCGGTTGCTGCTCAGCAGAAACTTTATGCCGCTGCTTTGGTTGCCTTGTTGTCTTCCTCTGCTTACGAGGCAGAAGCCCAGGTTGGCGAACCTTTCATTCATGACCCTTCTACCATTGCCCTGTGTGATGGAAAGTATTATACCTTTGGAACGGGTGAAGGCGGACTCTGGTCGGAGGATGGCTGGACCTGGCAGGGTGGTGCTGTTCGTCCCGGCAGAGGAGCGGCTCCTGATGTGTTGAAGATTGGCGACCGTTATCTCGTAGCCTACAGTGCTACGGGTGGTGGATTGGGAGGCAGTCATCGCGGTGATGTCCTGACGATGTGGAACAAAACGCTCGATCCGAAATCGCCTGATTTCAAATATACTGAACCGGTGGTAGTTGCCTCATCCTTAGATGATGAAGACTGTGATGCCATTGATGCGGGCTTGTTGCTCGACCCTACTACCGGCAGACTCTGGCTCAGTTATGGTACCTATTTCGGATTTATCCGTCTGGTAGAACTCGACCCGAAGACAGGTAAGCGGATGGAAGGCAACGAACCCGTCAATATCGCCATCGACTGTGAAGCTACTGATTTGATTTACCGCAACGGCTGGTATTATCTTCTCGGCACTCATGGCACCTGTTGCGATGGTCCTAATTCTACCTACAATATCGTGGTGGGACGTTCGCGAAAGATAACCGGTCCATACGTAGATAATGTGGGCAGAGAGATGTTGCAGGGCGGTGGAAAGATGGTGATTGCTGCCAACAATCTGAAGACGGGTCCCGGTCACTTCGGACGCTATATTGAGGAAGAGGGTGTAGAAAAAATGTCGTTCCACTATGAGTCTGATTTCAGACAGGGAGGACGAAGCGTGTTGGCTATCCGTCCTTTGTTGTGGAAGAACGACTGGCCTGTGGCTGGTGATGAATTTCATGCCGGAACCTACGAGATAGAATCGGAACGAAGAGGCTATGCCCTGGAGATTGCCGTAGATTTCGTGAGAATGCAACGTGATATCGAACCTTTCTGGATCAAGCCAACCAAGCCTCTGAAGAATATCGAACCTCAGACCTTGAAGGAGGTAGAGGCAGAATGGCCTAAGGGCGAGGTGAAGGTGAGAATGAACGATTACATGTTCCGTCCTCATCAGAAGTGGAGTATCATGCCTGCCGGAAAGGGTGGTTATCTGGGTGGTCCTTATTATAAAATCTGCATAGAAGGCACTACTCGCTATCTTACCGCAACCGCTCAGCATGATGTCATCGCCAAACCTGAGTTTACGGGTGAAGATGCCCAGCTTTGGCGCATCGAACAGCTCACCGATGGCACCTATCGCATCATGCCTAAGGCAGTGCCAGGCACTGAAGAGAAACTGGCATTGGTTTCACTCGGCGATTGTACCCCAGGCTTGGCTCCCTTCGATTTCAACAGCGATAATTCTAAATGGAATTTCAGACAACAATAAATTCATGATGATTTGACAATCGAGAAGCGTCCCAATCATAAACCCTCTAATAAAATAAACAGAAGTATGCTAAAGAATTTATCTCTCATTGCCCTTTTGGGCATCGCTGTCGTTGGCGTTCCAAGTGAACTCAGCGCCAAGAGCGTAAAGGTGGCAGGCACCCAGAAAGGTATGGCTGCCAAGTCTATCACCCGTCAGGTGGCTCAGCAGAATGTAACCATCGAATTCTATTCTCCATCCATCGTCCGCATCTTGAAATCTGATGCCGGACTTGGTGCTCCTGTTCAGAAGAAAAGCTATTCTGTCATCTTGAAACCTCAGCAGATGAAGGGCGTTCAAATACAGGAAAACGGTGATATTGTAAAAATCAATTCTAGTTTTATTTCCGTCGAACTGAATCAGCAGACTGGCGAAATCCGCTTCCTTTCGAAGGATGGAAAGCTGCTGCTTACCGATACGAAGACCCGTCTGGAAGCCCGCAAGGATGAAGCCAACAAGGGCAAGTACCGCATAGAGCAGGATTTCCGTCTTGCCGACGACGAGGCAATCTATGGTCTGGGACAGTTGCGTGATGTTTATATGAATCAGCGTGGCCGCCAGAATATTGAACTCTGGAATCATAACACTTACATTGCCATCCCTTATTTCACCAGCGAGAAAGGCTATGGTCTTTACTGGGACAATGCCGGAAAAACCTATTTCAATGATATCGTAGCATCCAAGAACAATAGCAACCAGCCATCCCGCACTTCCTTCACCAGTGAAGTGGGAACCTGCGCCGACTACTATTTCATGTATAAGGATGGTACGCAAGATGGAGTCATTGCCAGCATCCGTGAACTCACCGGACAGGCTACGATGTTCCCGAAATGGGCGATGGGCTTCTGGCAATGCCGTGAGCGCTATAAGACCAGCGATGAACTGGCTGGCGTATTGGATAAGTATCGCGAACTGAAGATTCCTACTGATGCCATCGTGCAGGACTGGCAGTATTGGGGCTGCGACTCCAACTGGAATGCGATGAAGTTCCAGAACCCATACTATATAAATAAGGTGGGCGACCCAGCCTATGCCAAGTATCTTCCTACCGATATGAAGCAGATGAAGGCACAGGGAGAACCCCGCCTGAAGAGTCCGGAAGAGATGGTGAAGTATGTTCACAAGAACGATGCCCATCTGATGATTTCCATCTGGGCAAGTTTCGGTCCTTGGACAGAGCAGTATCGTGAACTGAAGAAGATGAATGCCCTCCTTCCTTTTGAAACGTGGCCAAGAAACAGTGGCGTGATGCCATACGATGTCTTCAATCCGAAGGCGCGCAACCTCTACTGGAAGTATCTTACTCATCTCTACCAGATGGGATTTGATGCCTGGTGGACCGATTCTACGGAGCCAGACCATTTTGAGAAGCCGGGCGATGAGAACTATCAGACCTTCGATGGTTCATGGTTGGGCGTGAAGAACGCCTTCCCATTGTTACACAACAAGAGCATCTACGAGCACCAGAGAGCGATGAAGGGCAACACAAAGCGTTCGCTCCAGATGACCCGAAGCGGCAGTCTCGGTATTCAGCATTATGGCACCATCTGCTGGAGCGGTGATGTGCTGGCTTCCTGGAACGAGATGAAGAATCAGATTCCATCGGGCTTGAACTTCTCGCTCTGCGGTATCCCATTCTGGAACACCGACCTGGGAGGCTTCTTCTACTGGGAGTTTGAACAGAATCCAAAGAATCCTGCCATTCAGGAACTGCAGACCCGCTGGATGCAGTGGGGAACCTTCATGCCATTGATGCGCAACCACTGTTCTTCGCCGATGGTAAGCGAACTGTATGAATTCGGAAAGCAGGGCGACTGGGCTTATGATGCTATGATTAAGGCCATCAAGCTGCGCTATCGCCTTTTGCCTTATATCTACAGTACGGCTGGCGACTGTGTACAGAATAGCGGAAGCATGATGCGTGCCCTGGTAATGGATTATGCGGCAGACAAGAAGGCTTCCCGTCTGAACGATGAGTATCTCTTCGGCCGCAACATCCTGGTGAAGCCGGTAACCGATCCTTTATACACCTGGAAGGATAAGGAGAAGAAGGGCCATACCATCTATCCTGATGTAAGGAAGGCAGCTGCGCCTGTGAATGTTTACTTGCCAAAGGGTAATAAATGGTATGATTTCTGGAGCAACACCCAGTATGAGGGCGGTCAGGATATCCAGCGCCTTTGTCCTATCGACATCATGCCTGTGTTCATCAAGGCTGGTACCATCCTGCCATTCGGTCCTGAAGTGCAGTATAGTTCAGAGAAGCCTTGGGATGAGCTGGAAATCCGTGTCTATCCTGGTGCTGATGGTAAATTTACGCTCTATGAGGACGAGGGCGACAACTACAACTACGAGAAGGGTAAATTCTCGGAAATCCAGTTTGTTTGGAATGAAGCTGGCAGAACCCTAAGCATCGCTCCACGCAAGGGTAGCTATAAGGGAATGCTCCAGCATCGCAGATTCCATATCGTATTGGTGGATGCCAATAGTGGAGCGGGCGATCAGCCTATGCAGGCAAGCAAGAGCGTGGAATATGACGGAAAGGCTGTAAAGATACAGATGTAAGTGTTACATCATTTAAAGTATTTGATACTTGTGATAAAGTAGTATTCTGTTTTTTTGTTTATCTTTGCAGCACAAATAACAATTTAATATACTAATAGCTTAATAGTAATTACAATGAACAAGAATGTTATATACGCAGCTTTGATGTTTGTGGTAACTATGTCTTCCGGCAATGCCTCAGCTCAGCAGTTTCCTTATCAGAATCCTGCTCTCTCGGCTCATGAGCGAGCGGTAGATTTGTGTGGTCGTCTCACTTTGGAAGAGAAAGCCTCTCTGATGCTGGATGATTCGCCGGCTATCCCTCGATTGGGAATCAAGAGATTCCAGTGGTGGAGCGAGGCACTGCATGGTGTGGCGAACATGGGAGATGTAACCGTCTTTCCGGAACCTATCGGAATGGCAGCTTCGTTTAACGACAGAATGGTGTATAGAGTCTTTGATGCAACATCTGATGAGATGCGTGCCAAATGGAATGAACTGCAGCAGAAGGGAGGAGATGTAACCCGTTTCCATGCTTTATCTGTCTGGACTCCAAACGTGAATATCTTCCGTGATCCTCGCTGGGGACGTGGACAGGAAACCTATGGTGAGGATCCTTATCTTACCAGTAGGATGGGATGTGCCGTGGTGCGCGGATTGCAGGGACCTGAAGATACGAAATACCGCAAACTCTGGGCTTGTGCCAAGCACTATGCAATTCATAGCGGACCAGAATGGGCTCGCCATACAGACAATATTACCGATGTTACACCGCGCGACCTTTGGGAAACTTATATGCCAGCCTTCAAATCATTGGTGCAGGATGCCAAGGTGCGTGAGGTGATGTGTGCCTATCAGCGTTGGGATGATGAACCATGCTGCGGCAACACCCGCCTTTTGCAGCAGATTCTCAGGGATGAGTGGGGATTCAAGTACCTGGTAGTTTCCGACTGTGGCGCTGTTACTGATTTCTGGGAGAATCATAAGGTTTCGAGCAATGCCAGAAATGCAGCAGCTAAGGGTGTATTGGCTGGAACTGATGTAGAATGTGGATTTAATTATGTATATAAATCGGTGCCGGAGGCTGTGAAGTATGGTGCCCTGACTGAAGAAGAAGTTGATAAGCATGTGATTCGTCTGCTCGAAGGTCGTTTCGACTTGGGTGAGATGGATGACAACAAGATAGTATCATGGTCGAAGATTCCTGTATCTGTGCTTTGCAGCAAGGCGCATCGCCAGCTCTCGCTCGATATGGCTCTGCAGACCATGACGCTGCTCCAAAACAAGAATGAGGTATTACCTCTCGATAAAAAGGTAAAGAAGATTGCTTTCATCGGACCAAATGTGGATAACGAACCGATGATGTGGGGAAACTATAATGGTACTCCACGACAGACAATTACCATTCTGGATGGTATCAAGAGTCGTTTGAAGAAAAACCAGGTCGTCACCTTTAAAGGGTGCGACCTGGTGAACGACCAGACTTTGGATTCTTACTTCGACCAGTGCAGCATGGATGGCAAGATGGGCTTTAAGGGCACTTTCTGGAACAATCGTGAAATGGAAGGTAAGCCTGTTACCATCACCCAGGAAAAGAATCCTGTGCAGGTAACTACCTATGGCCAGCATTCGTTTGCACCTAATGTGAAGTTGACGGGCTTTTCTGCCAAGTATGAAACCGTATTCCGTCCTAAGCAGAACGCTAAGGTATTGCTCGATGTGGCTGCCTGCGGTCATTATGAGGTTTATCTGAATGGTGAGAAAAAGTCAGAGAAGAGTGATTGGCGCACAGCAGAATCCCGCATCGAGTTTGAGGGCGTGAAAGGCAAGGAGTATCAGATAGAAATCCGTTATGCTGAAATGCCAACCTATAATGCGGATATGAAGATCAATATCGGTCATGAGAATCCTATCGACTATCAGGCTTCGCTCAAGCAGTTGAAGGATTGCGAGACAGTAGTCTTCGTAGGTGGCATCTCTCCACAGTTGGAAGGTGAGGAAATGCCTATCGAGATTTCTGGCTTCAAGGGTGGTGACCGCACCAACATCGAGTTGCCTAAGGTTCAGCGCAATTTCCTGAAGGCTTTGAAGGAGGCGGGCAAAAAGGTTGTCTTTGTCAACTGTTCGGGTTCGGCTATCGCCTTGACTCCAGAGACAGAGAGTTGCGATGCCATTCTCCAGGCCTGGTATCCTGGGCAGGAAGGTGGTGAGGCAGTGGCTCGTGTACTCTTCGGAGAGTACAATCCTGCCGGCAAGTTGCCTATTACGTTCTATAAGAATTCAGAGCAGTTGCCTGATTTCAAGGATTACAGCATGAAGGGCAGAACCTATCGTTATATGAACGATGCGCTCTTCCCATTCGGTTATGGCTTGAGCTACACTTCTTTCCGTATGGGTGATGCTACACTTTCCAACTCTATCCTGAAGAAGGGTGAGAAGATTACGCTGAAGGTACCGGTAAGCAATGTAGGAAAGAAGGATGGAACCGAGGTGGTGCAGGTGTATGTGAAGGATCCTGCCGATACCGAAGGACCATTGAAGAGCTTGAAGGCTTTCGCGAGAGTGGAGGTGAAGGCAGGAAAGACTGCTGAGGCTGTCATTACGCTGGATAGCAGAAACTTCGAACTCTTCGATGCTGCAACCAATACCGTCCGTGCCAAGGCTGGAAAGTATGAGGTTTATTACGGCAGCAGTTCGGCTGATAAGGATTTGAAGAAACTGGATATTTCTATTGAATATTAAGTAACTTGAGAAAATCATCAAGGAGCTGAGTAAATATGAAAAGAGGGTGTGTCTTGGACTTTTGGCACATCCTCTTCTTACTTGTTACATCATATAAACTCTTTGATAGACGTTGATAGAGTGATCAAATTCCCTTCAAGGTATTGGGTACACAGTTCTATACATAATAAATCCCGAAATCGCTTGGCGGTTTCGGGATTTTTGCTTATCTTTGTAGCTGTTTAAAGATTAACAAGTAAACATGAATACAGAGCAACAAAAGATAGAATACAAGAGTCTGCAAAAGATTCGAACTGGAGAGAAAGGATTCAAGGAACTCTCTACTACTTGTGTAGCTTTAGCCAATGCGCAAGGAGGACAGATTATGATTGGCGTGGAAGATAAGACAAAGAAACCAGCTTCCAATCAAGTTATATCGCAAGAAGAGGCAAATAGTGCCGTTACAAGATTGCGTGGACTTTGTTTCAATGTTGGTCTTGCAGTAGGCAACGTATGTGCAGACGAAACTGGCAGCCAGTACTTTGCTATCACAGTATTCCCTTCACTCCATTCATATGCCACCACTTCTGATGGCAAAATGTACATCCGTGTCGCAGACAAATGCGAGCCTGTGCGTAGTGAAGATATTCAACGTGTAGGAGAAGAGAAAGGAGCTTTCCAATGGGAACTTGTGCCAACACGATTTGAATTGGAAGATGAGAATAAGACGAATCTCTCTAAATTCGCTAATGATATACGCCAATCTGATAGAGTGAAGCAGCATATCAAGCAGCTCGATGATATGGAAATTGGCGAACAGTACCATCTTCTTGACGGCAACAAGATGACTAATCTTGGTGTCTTATGGATTGGTACAGCCAAACAGCGTAGCCGTATTTGCTATCCTATCACTGTGCAATATATCGTATATGATGACTTGGAGAACAAAACCAACAAATTGGAATGGCGTGACAATACACGTAATCCGAAAGAACTTTTGGAAGATATTATGGACAAGGCTGTAGAGTTGACCTATAGCTATGAGATGCCTAATGGACTCTTCCGTAAGACAGTACGCTATTATAACGAGAACTTAATCAGAGAGTTGCTTGTTAACAGTTTGGCTCATAGTTCAAGAACCATCTCTAACGACATCACAATCAAGGTATATCCAGGTTATATCAGCATCTCCAATCCTGGTGGTCTCCCTTTGGGTGTAACCAAAGACAACATCCTTCATACTAAGCACAGACGTAATCCGAATATGATTGAGATACTGACTGCACTTGGATTGATGGAAGGTGAGGGCTCTGGCTATGACTTGATTTATGAGTTGGATGCCGTTGAAGCAAAGAAACAACCAGAGATAGAATCAACATTCAACACTGTCACGGTATATCAAAGTGCAGAGATTACGGATAAAGAAGTTGTTCGCCTGATGGATTATGTTGACCATAATTATCAGCTTTCCCAAAAGAACAAAATAGCTTTCGGTATCATAGCCAGAGAGAAACGCATTGCCGCAACTGATTTATCTAAAATCCTCCAGCTATCTGCAGAAGAACGATTGAGAAGCTATATCGATAACTTAGATAAAAGCAATCTGATAACGAAAGGTGGCGTCAAGAAAGGATCATTTTTCCAAATCAATACAACTTTGCTGAAAAATGCAAAATCTAACATTGTTACTAGTTTGAAGACTATAGAACCACATGTTCTTAAGGCACTAATTATGGAAGATCTCCGTGTGCATCCTTTGAGTAAAATATCTGATATAGCAGAGCGCATTCCTGATAAAGATATGAAAGAGATTCGAAAGATGCTCTATTCTATGGTTGGGAAGGAGATAGAAAAAGAGGGCACTCGATTTGATAGTAAATATTATATAAAGTAATGGCATAAAAAAAAAGGTCTGAAAAAGAAAAAACTGTTAAAAATCATGTATTGGACTAATAATCAGCGACTTTCTTTTTTCAGTATTCTTTTTCTACTCCTATATTTCATAAAAGAGATTTTAAGTCTCGGTATAAGAACAGCCATTACGATGGAAACAAAGGATACCATCTATGTGATAGAACTGAAATTTAATAAGTCGGCACAAGAGGCTCTTGACCAAATCAACAACAAGCATTATGCTGATGCTTTTGCCCTAAAAGGCAAAACCGTGGAAAAGATTGGTATGAACTTTATGATTGATGAAGATAAGACGATTGTATTGGATTGGGTAAAATAGTTCCCTTAGTAGCAGAACCTCTTCTTCCTGGATTGGTGGAAGTTTGGGGAGTAGCAACAGAAAAGATGGCCTTGCAAAATGCGGGGTCATCTTTTCTGTTTTATAAAACAGACACTCTTAGATAATTATTCGACATGAAAACCATAACAAAGTATTTGTTACATGAGATAAAGTAATGAATCGAATAAATCGCTATTTTTGCATCGTTTTAACAGCTTTAATAAAGAAAGCCGGTGAAAATCATCGGCATCATAACAATTTTAAACTTTTATATTTCAACCTAAAAACAAATGAAAAAGAGATTTTTGGCGATATTGGCGGCTGTGTTGCTACCGTCATGTCTGTTCGCCCAGTTTGGAGTGGTTTCGCCGCTTCATGTGAATGGCAATCAGTTGAATGATGCCTATGGCAACAAAGTGGTTTTGCATGGTGTGATGGATACACCGAGTCCTTACTTCAACAAATATCGTTGGGGGTATAGCTGTACCGACAATAACATCTCGGCATGCATAAGCTATTATGACAAGATTTTTGGAGCACTCCAGAATCCTGCCAAAGGTACCTATTGTAATATCTTCCGTCTTCATCTCGAACCAGGCTGGACCAATGATCCCAACAAGAAGTCAACGGGTTCTGATACTGGAGAGGCTAATATATCGCGTTTCAGTGCTACCCGTTTGCAGAAGTATCTTGATGCCCTTTATCTGCCTATTGCGCAGAAGGCCATCAATCATGGCTTGTATGTGGTGATTCGTCCTCCAGGCGTATGTCCTAAGGATTTGAAGGTAGGCGATGCTTATCAGAATTATCTTAAAACGGTGTGGAACATTGTTTCCAGCAACAGTTGGGTGAAGAATAATTCAGGCATCGTATCCCTGGAACTTGCCAACGAGCCTGTTCATATATATAATAGGTATGGTCAGAGTTCTGCCACAGCCATGCGAGATTATTTCCAACCAGTGGTTGATGTGATTCGTAAGAATGGCTTCAAGGGTATTATCTGGATTCCTGGCACGGGCTACCAGAGCCAGTATGAGAATTATGCCTCTTATCCTGTTTCCGACAGCAACTTCGGCTATGCCGTGCATGTGTATCCGGGATGGTATGGGGCAAGTGATACCAGCTATGATTCCAATGCTTTCATCTATAATTTCCAGAAGCAGGTGCCTGTGGTAAAAAATAAACCGATTCTTGTTTCTGAGATAGACTGGAGTCCGGAGAAACCTGGTACAGGTAAGTATAATGAGTTTGGACAGTGGGTGGCCAGCAACCTGGGTTCATGGGGAACTGCTACCACAAGCAAATGGGGCAATGCCTGGAAGAAGGTGATGGATCATTTCGGAAACATCAGCATGACGCTGACCAGTACTGATGATTATCTTGATATCGACAACTTCCTGAAAACTGGTGAAATCAAGGCAGGATTGGAGGCTAATCCTGAGGCATGCGGTCTGACCTGTTTCTACTGGTATTATGAGTATTCTAAGAAAGACTATGCTCATAAGTTTGCTGGTACGTCTTCTTCTAACCAGAATACTCAGCCTTCTACCGGTTCTTCTACTTCTGGCAATACCCAGGGCGAGAACATCATCAAATCGTGGGGCAATGGCAGCGGATTCGTTCCTTCGGGATGGACGGTGGCAGATAATGGCAATCAGGTTTATGCCGGCAATAAGTCGAGAGGTCCTCGCATCTTGAATTTCTCTGGTGATTTCAAGAATGCTTTCTATGTGAGAACTGTTTCTGCCGATAAGGCTGGCTATATAGAATATGGTAATACCAATGGTTATACCCTGCCTCTGGTATATGGCGAGTATGAGCTGAGCTGCAATGTGGCAGCATGGAAGGGTGCTCCATATATGAAGGTGGAGGTGTTCGACCCTCAGAATGCTGTTCTTGCTTCTACCATCGTCAAGGCAAATGGCAATGCGAATGGCAAGGCGGGTGCTTATCTCTCGGGTACCAACAAGGTATTTCTCTCTTTCTATTCCATGATCAAGGGCAACTACCGTGTACGTTTCACCCCTGTGGCAGATGCCAAGGGCACAGGTGGTGCCTGGGTTGAGGCTCTGGTAGGCAATGTGGCTCTTTACTTCAAGGGAAATCCGCTGGCACTGAATGCCGTGGGACAGGTTCCTGCCGGATGGAAGATTGTTGATGCCGGAGAGCAGAAGGCTGCTGGTGCTGCTGGCATAGGTCCACGCATCTTCAAGTTTGCCGGTGGTGATTTTTCTACGGGTCTTTACATCCGTCAGAGCGATGCCAGCAAGGCAGGCTACGCTGAGTTTGGTTCTACTTGGGGCTATGGCTTCTCGTTGAAGCAGGGCAGCTATGTATTCTCTTATAATGCCGTGGCGTGGTCGGGGTCTCCTTATCTGAAGTGTGAGGTTCTCGACGAGAGCAACAACGTGCTGGGTTCTCAGATTATCCAGTGTACCAAGAATGTGAACAAGAACACCAGTGCAAACACTTTTGGCAGCAACAGTGGCAAGGTATGGTTCACCGCTTCCCGCACGGGTTACTATCATTTCCGCTTCACTCCTGTGGCAAACAGCTGGGGTGGCAGTGGTTCATGGCTTGAGGTAGTGGTAGGTCATCTGAAGATTTCCAAGACCAGTGCTTCCCGTTCAAGAAGCATCGATGGCGGTTGGAATGATGGCACTACGGGCATCGAGCAGGTCGAGAGTGCTGAGAATATCAGCGGTCAGGAGACCAGACAGAACTCCGGCTGGTACACGCTTCAGGGTCAGCGGGTAGAACACCCAACCAAGGGTATCTATATCCATAATGGCAAGAAGGTGGTTTTGAGATAGAATATTAAATGTGAAGAATGGTGTGCCATAAGTTATAGGCACACCATTTTTTTTGTAAGGTCTGGTTACATAATATAAACTATTTGAAACATGAGAAAAAGTAGAATTCTGCTTTTTTGCTTACCTTTGCATCCATAAATAACAATTTAATCAACTAATAATTAATTTAAATCATAAAATGACTAGATACAGAATGATTTTATCCCTGCTTTTGGCTGGCATGGGAACTGCTGCAACAGCACAGAACATCAACTTGCCAATCATCCAGACCAAGTACACGGCCGATCCTGCACCTTATGTGCACAACGATACGGTTTATCTCTATACCACCCACGATGAGGATGGGGCTGAGGGCTTCCTGATGAAAGACTGGCTGCTCTATACCTCTACGGATATGGTAAACTGGCAAGACCGCGGTGCCGTGGCTTCATTGAAAGACTTCAAGTGGTTCAAGGGCGAGAATGGTGCCTGGGCAGAGCAGGTCATCGAGCGCAATGGCAAATGGTATATGTATTGTCCTATCCATGGTCATGGCATCGGAGTGCTGGTAGCTGATAATCCATACGGACCGTTTAAGGATCCTATCGGAAAGCCTCTGGCATGGGAGGGCGACTGGTTCGACATCGACCCTACTGTATGGGTAGATGATGATAACCAGGCTTACATGTATTGGGGCAACCCGGAGTTGAAGGCAGTGAAACTGAACGAGGACATGATTTCTTATTCTGATTCCATCATGCACTTCCCGAAGATTCAGGATTATCAGGAAGGTCCTTGGTTCTGGAAGCGCAATGGCAATTATTATCTGGCTTATGCTTCTACCTGCTGTCCTGAGGGCATCGGTTATGCGATGAGCAAGAATCCGCTCGGACCATGGGAATATAAGGGACATATCATGAACCATACGCCTCGTACTCGTGGCAATCATCCGGGCATCATCGACTATAAGGGCAAGAGCTACTGCTTCGGCTTGAATTATGACATCTTCCGTTTGAAGACGGGGCGTCATGCCGAGCAGCGTTCTGTATCTGCGGCCGAAATGACTTACAATCCTGACGGAACCATCCAGGAGTTGCCATACTTCCAGGACTGCAAGTTGGAGCAGATAGAATGGTTCAACCCTTATCGCCAGGTTGAGGCTGAGACGATGGCTTGGGGCTATGGATTGAAGACGCAGCCTAAGAACCAATGGGCACAGAAGGACAGATGGAACCAGGTGGTTACGAATGTTGATGAAGGAAAATACATCCTCGTGAAGGGTGTTGACTTCAGGAAGGGAGCAGGAAAGTTTGAGGTTTCTGCCTCTTGCCACATGTTTGGCGGCAGCATCGAAATCCGTCTTGATGGGGTAAACGGCCAGTGCATCGGCAAGGTGGATATCAAGAACACCAAGGATGAATACAAAACCTTCTCTACTCAGGTGAAGAAAGTAAAGGGTGTTCACGACCTCTACTTCGTCTTTAAGGGAGGCGACATCCAGAAGCAGAACCTCTTCTTCCTGGACTGGTGGAAGTTTGGGGAGTAAGATAAACTTAATAAAGTTTTTGAAACATTCGATAAAGTCATTATGATTGTTTTTTCGTAATTTTGCAGCGTTAAACGAATAAACAATCATAATGATGAATACAACGAAAAACTTGGCTCTCAGAAAGCCGTTACTGATAAGCGCATGGCTGCTTGCCATGCAGGGTGCTACCTATGCACAGAACCCAATCGTGCAAACACAGTTAACTACTGACCCAGCACCTCTGGTTGTCGGAGACCGTCTCTATGTATATACCGGTCATGATGAAGATAAGGCCGACTTCTTCTGGATGAACGAATGGCGTGTGTATTCCACCAAGGATATGGTGAACTGGACAGACCATGGTTCACCGCTCGACCTCAGTTCTTTTTCCTGGGCAGATGACCGTGCCTGGGCAGCACAGACCATCGAACGTAATGGTAAGTATTACTGGTATATCTGTGCGCACTCTAAACTGACGGGCGGAATGGCTATCGGCGTAGCTGTGGCAGATTCTCCTACCGGTCCGTTCAAGGATGCGCTGGGCAAACCGCTTTTCGATAACGGAAGTTGGGACAATATCGACCCTACCGTTTGGATGGATGAGGATGGTCAGGCTTATCTCTATTGGGGTAATCCACATCTTTACTATGCCAAACTGAATAAAGATATGATCAGCTTCAAGGGTGGTATAGATGCTAAGGCAGCTGTTGATGAAAAGCGTGAAGTGGGCAGAATCGTGATGACTGAGGAGGGATTCGGCTCGCCTGACGTGGAGAAGCGTGATTCTACCCGAAAATATAAGGATTGCTACACAGAGGGACCTTGGTTCATGAAGCGGGGCAAGAACTATTATATGCTTTATGCTGCAGGTGGAGTGCCTGAGCATATCGCTTATTCCATGAGCAAGAAGCCTTTCGGACCATGGAAGTATATGGGCGAAATCATGCCATTGGAAGATACGGGTTCCTTTACTAACCATTGCGGTGTGACCGACTTCAAGGGCAAGTCTTATTTCTTCTATCACACGGGTAAACTGGGTGGCGGATTCGGACGCAGTGTAGCTGTGGAAGAATTCAAATATAATGCCGACGGCACCTTCCCAATTATCCACCATACTGAGGAAGGAGTAGCTCCTATCGCAACCCTCAATCCTTACAAGCGTCAGGAGGCTGAAACCATCGCTTTCTCTAAGGGAGTGAAGTCGGAGCAGACCGATGATACGGGTGTTTATATCTCTGAAATCCATGAAGGCGATTATATCAAGGTACGTGAGGTGGATTTCGGAAATGAGAGTCCGGATGCATTTGCCATCTCTGCGGCGTGCTCTTCGCTTGGAGGTTCGCTGGAGGTTCATCTCGATAAGGAAGATGGCGAACTGATAGCTAAACTTGATGTTACCAAGACGGGTGGCTGGGAAAAGTGGAAGACTTTCTCGGCACAAATGCTAAAGAAAGTGACTGGAAAGCATGATATATACTTCGTGTTCAAGGGATTGAAGGGAAGCAAACTCTTCAATTTCGACTGGTGGAAGTTTGAGAAGAATTTCGCCAATCCAGTGGTTTGGGCTGATGTGCCTGATGTGGATGTAATCCGTGTGGGTGACAGCTTCTATATGGTAAGCACCACCATGCATCTGATGCCGGGTGCGCCTATCATGAAATCGAAGGATTTGGTGAACTGGGAAACCGTGAACTATATCTTCCCTAAACTTACCGATTCGCCTAAGTATGACATGAAGGAGGGTACGGTGTATGGTCGTGGTCAGTGGGCTACTTCGCTGCAGTATCATCGTGGCAAGTTCTATGCGCTCTTTGCTCCGAATGATAATCCTGGTGGAGAGACTTATATCTGTACAGCCGATGATATCGAAGGCAAATGGACTATCCACAGCCGTTTGCAGCATTTCCATGATGCCGCTCTCTTCTTCGATGACGACGATAAGGCATACGTGGTTTATGGAACGGGAGAGATGGTGCAGCTGAATACAGACCTTACGGAAGTGGTGCCGGGCAGCCATCGTAAACTCTTTGAGCGTGATGCTGATGAAACGGGTTTGCTCGAAGGCTCCCGCATGATCAAGCACAACGGCAAGTATTATCTCCTGATGATTTCGTGGCCACAGGGACATCCTCGTCGTGAGGTTTGTTATCGTGCAGATCACATTCAGGGCCCTTACGAAAAGAAGGTGATTCTGGAAACGGAGTTTGCCGGATTCAATGGCGTAGGACAAGGTACGATTGTAGATGATAAGGATGGCAACTGGTATGGCATCGTATTCCAAGACCGTGGTGGTGTGGGCAGAGTGCTCACGCTGGAGCCATGTACCTGGAAGGACGGGTGGCCTATGCTGACCGATGAGAAGGGAAATATTCCTGCCGAGATGCAGAAGCCTGTGCTGGGCTACGATGGCAAGGGACTCGTGTATAGCGACGATTTCTCGAAGGATAAACTGGAACTGCAGTGGCAGTGGAACCACAATCCTGTGGATAATGCCTGGTCGCTCACAGAGCGCAAGGGCTGGCTCCGCCTGAAGACATCCCGTATTGTTCCTAACATCTTCCTGGCTCCTAATACCATCAGTACCCGTACCGAAGGACCAACCTGCGAGGGAATCGTCAAGATGGATGTGAGCAAGATGAAGGATGGCGATGTGGCTGGCTTGTCAGCCTTCCAGGGTGATGCGGCCCTGCTTTCTATCGTAAAGGAAGGCAAGAAACTCTTTGTGGTTGGTACCAAGGAGAGTGTAGCCCTGACGGATAAGGAGAAGGCGGTGACCGATGTGAAGCGTGAGGAGGTGTATCGCCAGCCTTTGAATCTGAAGCAGGATAAGGCAACGAAATCAAGCATCATCTATCTGAAGATGAGTTGTGATTTCCGTCTTCATCAGGATCTTGCCACCTTATTATATAGTATAGACGGCAAAACCTGGGTTCCTGCCATCAAGGATTTCAAGATGCAATATGATTATCGCCGCTTCTTCATGGGAACCCGTATTGCCATCTATAACTATGCGACAAAGGCTACCGGAGGATATATAGATGTAGATTCTTTTGAGTATTCTAAAAGAAAATAGGTTTAAAGTTTGAGATATTTTTAATTTTGACGGCACAAAGTGATGGAAAATCAAAAAGTTTCCTTATCTTTGTGCCGTTTTTAATTACTAATCAATGCTGATTTTATGAACAGAAATAAGATGATTTTGGGGGCTTGGGTCTTGGGACTATTGTTTCCGATAGAGATGATGGCTAAGACAAGTTGCATAGATAATAGTACTCGACTTTGGTATAACGCTCCTGCCCAACATTGGTTGGAGGCTTTACCTATAGGAAATTCTCACTTGGGAGGTATGGTATATGGCGGAACTACGGATGAGAATATCCAGTTGAATGAGGAGACTTTCTGGAGTGGCGGTCCCCATAACAACAATAGCAAGAAATCTCTGGAGAATCTGCCAAAGGTGAGGGAACTCATCTTCAATGGTAGGGAAGAGGAGGCGGCGGCTCTTATCAACCAAACCTTCATTCCCGGTCCTCATGGCATGCGCTTCCTGCCGATGGCAAATCTGCATATCACCATGAAGAATCAGGGAAAGGCTGAGCAGTTTGTGCGCAATCTGGATTTGAAGAGGGCGATTGCCACGACTTCTTTCGTGATGGATGGCGTAAGATATACCCGTACTACCTTTGCTTCGCTGGCTGATGGCGTCATCGTTTGCCACATCAAGGCGAGTAGAAAGGGGGCTTTGAATATCGATGTTACCCTGGATTCGCCTTTTGAACATCAGAATCAGAAAACGCCTTCAGGGGTTATGCTGAAGGTGAAGGGACAAGACCAGGAAGGCATCAAGGCGGCTCTCACTGCTGAATGCGTGGCAGATGTAAGGACGGATGGCACCGAGGCAATCATCATCGTGAGTGCTGCCACTAATTTTGTGAACTATCATGATGTGTCGGGCAATGCAGCCCAACGCAATGCCGACTATATAAATAAGGTGAAACTGATGAGCTATGCACAGTTGGAGAAACGCCATGTGGAGGCTTACCAGAAGCAGTTCGCTACTTCTTCCTTGACTCTGCCAACTGATTCCAATGCTTTGCTGCCTACCAACCAACGTCTGGAGAAATTTGCTGGCAGCAAGGATATGGCGATGGTAGCGCTGATGTATAACTATGGTCGCTATCTGCTCATCTCCTCTTCCCAGCCTGGTGGACAGGCTGCAAACTTGCAGGGTGTTTGGAACAACAGCAAAAATGCGCCTTGGGACAGTAAATATACCATCAACATCAATACGGAGATGAACTACTGGCCTGCCGAGGTAACGAATCTCGCCAACACCACGGAACCTCTGTATTCGCTGATTAAGGATTTGAGCGTAACGGGAGCACTGACGGCTAGGGAAATGTATGGTTGCCGTGGCTGGATGGCACATCATAACACTGATATCTGGCGCATAGCAGGTCCGGTGGATGGTGCGCAGTGGGGCATGTTCCCCAACGGCGGAGCCTGGCTCACCACCCATCTCTGGCAGCATTATCTCTATACGGGCGACAAGGCTTTCCTCAAGCAGTGGTATCCAGTAATAAAAGGTGCTGCTGAGTTCTATCTTGACTATATGCAGAAGTTGCCGGGCACCGAATGGAAGGTAACCGTGCCGTCGGTGAGTCCGGAACAGGGACCTATGGGTAAGAGAACTGCCGTAACGGCAGGTTGCACGATGGATAACCAGATAGCCTTCGATGCCTTGACCAGTGCCGTGAAGGCTTCTGAAATATTGGGAGTTGATGAGGCAGAGCGCAAGAAGATGCAGCAGCTGGTTTCGCAGATTCCGCCAATGCAGATAGGAAAGTACGGACAGTTGCAGGAGTGGCTCGTGGATGCGGATGATCCGAAGAATGAGCATCGCCATATCTCGCATCTCTATGGATTGTATCCATCCAATCAGATTTCTCCTTTCTCTCATCCGGAACTGTTCCATGCCGCAGCCACCACTCTGAAGCATCGTGGCGACCAGGCTACGGGCTGGAGTCTGGGTTGGAAGACGAATTTCTGGGCACGCATGCTCGATGGTAATCATGCTTTCAGAATCATCAGCAATATGCTTCGTCTGTTGCCATCTGATGCGCAGGCAAAGGAATATCCTGATGGCAGAACCTATCCGAATCTCTTCGATGCCCATCCACCATTCCAGATTGACGGCAACTTCGGAGTAACAGCCGGTATCGCCGAAATGCTCCTGCAGAGTCATGATGGAGCCGTGCATCTCTTGCCAGCCTTGCCTGATGCCTGGAAAGAAGGAAGCGTAAAGGGACTTCGTGCCCGTGGCGGCTTTGTGGTGGATATGGACTGGAAGAATGGCAGACTGATGAAGGCGAAGATTCGTTCCACCATCGGAGGCATCCTGCGTTTTCGCTCCTACGTTCCGCTGAAGGCGAAAAAACTGAAGAAGGCAGAAGGAAAATGTCCAAATATCCTTTTTGCATCTGCAGAAGTGAAACCTGTAATGGAACAGCATCGGATAGCAGAAGGAGTGAAGGTTCCTATTCCTGACGTATATGAATATGACTTGGAAACAGAACCAGGAAAAACTTATCTGATTAAATAATGTCCTAAAATTACATTTGTTGCCATAAAAGTATCATTTTGTCCACCTCTGGTTGGATAATTATTCGTACTTTTGTGGCAATATTTTTTATAATAATCTTTTAGACCTATAAATGAGAATGAAGAAATTATTATTTGCAACCTGTTGCATCGCTTTTTTGAGCGGTTCTTTGGGAGCAGCGGCGCAGAAAAAATCTGCAGCCAAGAAGGTTCTGACACAGACTTTGAAAGGGAAGTCTTGGTCGGCTGATAACGGTAATGGTACCTTTACAAACCCTTTGTTTTATGATGAGTTTTCTGACCCTGATATTATCAGAGTAGGGGAGGATTACTATCTGGCGGGTACCACGATGCACAGTGTGCCGGGACTGGTGGTTCTCCATTCCAAGGATCTCGTAAATTGGGAGTTCTCTTCCTATTGCTTCGACCGCTTTGATGATTCTGATGATTTCAATCTCCGCAATGGCAAGGAGGCTTACGGACAGGGTATCTGGGCGCCTGCCATCCGCTATCATAATGGCAAGTTCTATATCTTCTCCAATATCAACGGGCATGGCTTGCAGGTGTATATCTCGGACAGTGCCAAGGGACCTTGGACGCATCATAAAGTTAATGGCGATATCTACGACCTCTCTGTGCTCTTCGATGAGGATGGCAAGATTTATGCCGTGCACAAGTATGGCAACGTGACCGTTACGGAGTTGAAGCCTGATTTGAGCGGTCCGGTAGAGGGCAGCAGCAAGGTGGTGATTCCGGAAGGCAATGCAATGGGTGAGGGACATCATATTTATAAAATCAATGGTATGTACTATATCCTCTCTGCAGATTATTCACCGATGGGCCGCATGCAGTGCGCCCGAAGCAAGAGTATCTGGGGACCTTATGAAACTTGCGTGATTAGCGAGCGTGAATCGTATGGTTATGCTGCTGGATGGAGCGTAGGTAACATGGGAATCGGTCGGCCTTTGCCGGAAGATGGTTTCAAATTCCAGAACAACAAGCCTAATGGTCTGAACCTGGAATGTGCTACCATTCATCAGGGTGGCATCGTGCAGGCTCCTGACGGGAAATGGTGGGGCGTTTCGATGCAGGACTTCAATGCCGTGGGAAGAACGGTGTGCCTGTCGCCTATCACTTGGGTTGACGGCTGGCCTTATTTCGGATTGGAGAAGAACCTGGGACGTTCGCCTCGTACCTGGTTCAAACCGAATGATGCGGTAAAAGCGCCTCAGGCTCCATACGACAGATGTGATGATTTCTCGGGTAAAACTTTTAAACCGGTTTGGCAATGGAATCATAATCCGAATGACAAGATGTGGTCGCTGAATAAGGAGCGAAAAGGATGGCTCCGTTTGCATTCCATGCCTGCCAAGCAACTGCTTTGGGCAAAGAATACATTGACGCAGCGTGCCATCGGACCGGTATCTTATACATCTGTAAAGTTGGATGCTTCCCGCTTGAAGGTAGGTGATGAGGCTGGTTTGGGTGCCATCAATACGCCATACGCTTCATTGGGCGTTGTCAAGACGGATAAGGGGTTGAACTTGAGATGTTATGACCAGAATACCAACAAGGAAGTGTTGAAGCCGTTGGCTAAAAGTAAGGTAGTATGGTTGCGACTTTGGGGTGATTACGATAAGAGCCAGTTGCAATATTCCTACTCTCTGGATGGTAAGAACTGGGAGAATATCGGTGAGCAGATGCTTTCGCCTTATCAGTTGAAGACCTTTCAGGGTGTACGTGTGGCACTTTATGCTTTCAACAAGAAGGAATTGAATGGCGGTGTGGCTGATTTTGATGATTTCAAGGTGGAGGAGCCGATGGCAGACAGAACTGCCAATCTGCCTATCGGAAAGACCATAAGATTCTCTAATCTCGCTGATGGCAGTCTGATGGATGCTACCGGACATGGGTTGATGCATAGTTCTAGTAACCGAAAGGACATGAGAAATCAGGTGAAGTTTGTTGTGGAGGATAGAGGTAAGGGAAAGATTGCTTTGAAGACGGCTGACGGACGATATGTTTATGTTGCTGGTGCTGGTTTATCTGGTGATGTTCGTCTGACTTCCGACTCTTCCAAGGCAGAGGAGTTTGTATGGCAGGATATGCTTTATAACCGCTGCATGCTGCTTTCTCTGAAGACTCAGCGTTATGTTGGTAAGAATCCTGTGGATGGAAGCCCTTATTCTGCAGATTACCAAGGTGCTGATGCCGGCATGAAGAACGGATGTGTTTTCGGTTGGGAAGTTGTTGAGTAAAGATATCTGTTCTTTATAAAATAGAAGAGGCAGACTCTCGCTGTGGGGAGTCTGCCTCATTTTTTTATGATATTGTTCGATTATTCGAAATAGAATGTGAGAGCTATCATCTTGCTATGTGCTGACTTAGCTGATAGTGTATATGGAAGTGTACTCTTGTCTTTTACATTTTTGATGTGATTCTTATCGTATGTATCTATTATTCCATACATGAATTTCAATTCAGGGCGAAGTTTGAAATATGGCAGATAGAAATCACACCCCAATCCCAGTTCTAGGAACAGATCTGTTTTCTTCAGTTTGATATAATCTTCGTTCTTGCTGTTCAGATTCATCATCGGGTTGATTCCTGCCATGATGTATGGGCGGTGATTGTTGAATCTCTGTGCTGCAAATATCAGGTCGAGGGCACTGGAAATGTAAGCCGTCTTCATCTCCTGTTTCTGTTGGATCGGTTTACCGGCTCCATCTTTTTCCAGCATGTTGTAGAAGGTGAGATGTCGTGTACCGAAATACATGGCTGGTGCTATGCGTAGCTGGAAGTGGGTGTTGAGGCGGAATTCTCCTAGTACACCTACTGTAAATCCAGTATCCCATCTGTCCTGGTCTACTGTTACACAGCTTTGCTGCTCAATGCCGTCAGCATCAAGATAAGTCACCGGTCCTGCATTCTGGAATTCTATATCCTGGAAGTGGGTGCCTACTAATACACCGAAGTGGAATGGGCGCAAATCGGTATAAGGACGGTTTTCTACCGTTCTTTCCTGTGCGCCAGCCTGGATTGTGATGGCAAGGCTTATGATGAATGTCAATAGTTTCTGTTTCATATATTTATAACGGAATATTCCTCTTCATATTGCTTTCCGTTTTATTTCGATTATGTATAAATTAATCTAATTCTTGAAAATTCTTATACCTAATTGTAGGTATTTCAGAAATTATTATTATCTTTGCACCATAATTATTAGGTAATATACCTGATGTTATGAAGTAAGACAAATTAAAAGCATATTATACAAAAACATTATAAACATTTAAACATTAATAATTATGGCATACGTAATTGGTGACGATTGTATCGCTTGCGGTACATGTATTGATGAGTGTCCATCAGGTGCAATCTCTGAGGGCGATAAGTATTCAATCAACCCAGACCTCTGCACAGAGTGTGGCACTTGTGCTGATGTTTGCCCTAACGAGGCAATCAGTCTTCCTTAATCTATAAGGTAGATACTTTTAGTTACATAAAACATTGAGAGCGGTTCCCTTGGGAATCGCTCTTTTCGTTTTCCGTTGTTTATAGATTTGTTTACCTTTCTATCTTTTTAACTCATAGTATAATTCATAGAAACGAAAAGGGGATTGCATCAATAACTGATGCAATCCCCAATATGTTGTAGTTAATGTTATGCTTATTCACCTGGCTTGAGACCTGCCTTCTCGTAAGCATCGTTTGCCAACTTGTTCTGTGGATCAAGCTTCAGAAGCTTATCCCAGTATGGCTTAGCTGTGTCGAAGTCCTGCTTGTCGTAGGTATAGATGAAGCCCATATACTGGTAAGATGTCTTCAGGTAGCTGAGTTCATCTTCATCACACTGCTTTGCTTCCAGCTCATTGATTACTTCTGTATAAGCAGCAATAGCCTTGTCGTCCAACTCGTTCTGGAAAGCAGTGTTACCCTCCTGAAGCTTAGCAAATGGCTTCAATGTAGGATACTTCTCTGCCAACTTAGCGTATACGCCGATAGCCTTATCTATATTCTCAACCTTCTTAGCTGGATCTTTCTTAGCCTTGTTTACATAGATTTCAGCAAGCTTCATGAAGTCTGTAGGAGCAGCATTTGGATTCTTGTCCATGTACTGCTGGTTGTACTCCAAAGCTTTGTCTTCATCGCCCAGTTCCTTGTAAGCCTCAGAGATATACTGCAATGGTTTAGGATCGTCAGCCTTCATCTCCAATGCCTTCTGGTACTGAGCAATAGCCTCATTATACTGCTTGTTGCCAGCCAAAGCCAAACCATAATAAGCAACGATACTAGCATTCTTCTTGATAGAATCGGTATTCATTACGATGTTTGCATGCTGGAGAGCAGATTCAAAGTTCTTTACGTCAACAGCGGCGCGCATAGCCAAAACCTGCATAGCTGCATCTTTAGGGAACTTCTGGATACCACTTTCGCAAAGGCTCAAACTTTCTTCCTTCTTACCAACGATATAAGCTGTGAAAGCATATTCGTACTGAGCATACTCTTCAAGTGTGTTTGGCTTAGCCTTTGAGAAATACTCATAAGCCTTCTCGTAGTTGCCAGCGCTGAAGAAGTTGTGACCTGCTTCTGCCTCGATAGGGTAGTTAGGGTTGATTTCTCTCAGCTTGTTCAAAGCTTCCGCACTAGCCTGTGGGTCAATCTTACGGTAAACGTTAGAATAGCTGATGTATCCCTGAGGATTCTTAGGATCCATTGTCATACACTGACCATACCATGTAGCTGCCTCACCACCATTGTCCTGCATTGCATAAATGTCGCCTTTCAGAATGTAGGCGTCACCATAGTTCTTGAACTTAGCGATGACAGCATCAGCAACAGCGTTAGCCTGATCATAGTTCTTGTTCATAGCAAGAAGGTTGCCCAAAGCTACCAATGCCTTAGGATCCTTTTTGAACTCCTTCTGGTATTCCTTGATTTCCTTGGCAAAAGCCTTAGGATCTGCATTACCAGCCTTCAATGTAGTCTCTATAGGTTTCAGCATGTCCTTATAGTTGACATCCTGTGCCATTGCAGGTGCTGCCAAACCCATGACGAGCAAACCTGCTACTAAATATTTAATTGCTTTCATAATTCTACTTTTTTATATGCGTCTCTTTCTTAGCGTTTTACATTAACGGTCTTTATAGTGATGTCACCTCTGTATGGAAGTAAACCGGTTTTGAACAGGATGAGCTGACCTCTTGGTCCTGAAATGTAGTTTGCGAAGCTCCAAGGCAATGCCTTGTGAGGGTCAACTACAATAGCGTATAATGTTCTAACGAACGGATATCTACCATCAAGCAAGTATGCCTGATAAGGTTTCCAGCTATTCATTGGAGTAGCCTTGTCCTTGATAGAAACCGACATTACATGAATATTCTTTTTGAAGGTAGTGTTTGTGGAATCTCTGCGGTCATTCAACCAGTTAGATCCGATAACACCGATTGAGCCTGGGTTCTGATCCACATAGTCGATAACCTCTTTACTTGTTTTTGCGGCCATGATTTTTGCACCCATTTTAGCTCCGTGCAGTACAGAGTCTACTACATAATTGGTTGTTGCAGAGCGGGTATTATCGAAAATAACTTCGATGTCGCCTCTCTTTGAACCTTTCACAATATCACTCCATTTAGTTGCCTCACCTGTAAGGATACGTTTGATATCTTTTACCGTAATACAAGTATCATTATTCTGCTTGTTTACAATAAATGCCAATCCATCGTAACCGATAGGGAAAACAGAAGGAATTACATTGCTTTTAGACTTCAAGTAGGCTATTTCACTATCTTTCAAATTACGTGTAGTGAATAAAAGCGCTGTTTTGAAATCTTTAATCATCTGAAGTCCGGTGACTTCATCTGTATACTTCGGCTTGAGTTTAGCTTTTGGGAACTCATACTCAAACTGACTTCTTTCTTCGTCAATGATAGGACTCAAACTCTCGTCAGCCACAAATTCAATTGTGCCTGAAGTAGGAGTATCAGTTCTACCATCTTTGGCTTTCTTCTCGCCACATGACGAGAAGAAAGCCATTGATAGTACTGTTAATCCTATACCTAAAAAAATATAAGATGTTCTTTTCATTCTATTACTGCAATCTAAATACAACTGGTACAGTATACTTAACACGTACAGCAGAACCGTTTTGCTTACCTGGTTTCCACCTAGGCATGCTTTTAACGACACGCTGTGCTTCACGGTCAAGTGAAGGGTCTACGGAACGAGCTACCCTAACATCAGAGATAGAACCATCACGTTCTACCACGAATGATACGATAACACGACCCTGTACACCATTCTCCTGTGCAACGACAGGATACTTGATGTTGCTTGCAAGATAAGACATCAGGGCGCCTTGTCCACCAGGGAATGAAGGCATCTCCTCTACGACGTCGAAGACCTTAGTAGCAACCTCAGGTTTTGGTGCTGGTGGTGGAGGTGGAGCTGCCACTGCAATATCATTTCTTACAGCTTCAACTGTACGGTCCTTCACACCTTCCTTGTTTTCAGTACCGACTGCAACTTTGTCATCCAGTTTATCCATCTGCTTAACCTGGTTTTCCTCTTTTACGAGTTCATCCTTCTTAATGACAGGTGCGGTAAACTTCTGAGTTTCGCGAGCCACAGGAATCTCCTTTTTCATTTCAACCTTTGGCTTCACTGGCTCCTTCTTCTTTTCTTCCTTCTTAGCCTGCTGCTGGAGTTTAGCCAACTCCATAGCTTCCATATATGCTTGCTGCTCTTCAGCCTGTTTCTGTTCAATAACCTTCCAAGCTAAAAAACCACCCACGAGAGCTGCAGCAATGACCAAGATAAGCAGAGCCTTGATGTTTCGGCCAGAAGTACCCTTACGGAGCTGGTATGCACCATACTCCTTGTTCTTTCCGGCGAAAACCATATCGACCCATTTAGGATCGTAAAGATCAATTTTTGCCATTTCTTTCTTGTTTTAATTGTTAGTACACATCTTACATCTTAACGTTTCTAGACTTGAGAAGCTTCTCATCGTCTCCGTTAATCTTATCGATGACATACGTACCAATGTTCAAAATCTGCATTTCATCGAGTGCATCAACCATATTCTTATATGAAGCATTATCTGTAGGCTTGATGACGATAGTAAGAGTAGGAATCTTTCCGTCCTTCAAGTTACCAGCCTTCAAATCGCTCAACTTCTTCTGATAGATGCTATCAGGATACTGCTTAGGATTCTTCTGACGGTCCATGTTCAACTCCTTGACAGCAAGTGCGATTCTTTCTACAGGGCGTGTGCCGTTTTCTGTAGCGTGCTCTCTCAAGACCTTACGGACGCCCTGGCTTCCCCATGTAGTCTCCTTGATCCATGTTGGATCATCGTACTTAGGAATACCAGCACCATAATAAATCTTGTTATCTGCTGTTACGTAGAGTGTCACAGTTTCAGAAGCCTTAGCTTCGTTCTTCTGATCTTCTTGAGTATTCTCATCATTACTTGGCATAGTCAGCTCCATAGTCTGAGGTTTGCTCAAAGATGTACACAGCATGAAGAACGTGATAAGCAGCATGAGCATATCCACCATAGGCGTAAAGTCTACGCGGACATTCATTTTCTTTTGTTTGCTTTCTTTCTTTGCCATTTATTCGTCCCCCTGTTGTTTTAACTGTGTAATCATATAGTAATGACTCTCGTCCATATCCTGGAGTTCGTTCATCACTCTCTTAACGGTCTTGTAAGGTGTAGAAGCATCTGCCTTCAGGGCAATCTTGATGTCTTCGTTTACGTTACGAGCTGCGTCAACCCACTGCTGGAACTCGCTCATACCGCCCTTAATACTGTCGAGAGGAATACCTTTAGTCTGGAGATACTGTGGACGCTTAGAAGCGTTCATTGTCAGATAAGTACTCAAGTCGCCCATAGGTACGCCGAACAAACCCTCGCTCTTGAATGTCTCAATCTGTTTTGGGTTCAATGACACGCCGAATGCTCCTGTCATTGTGCTCAGTGTAGCTCCCAACTGATCAGTATTATCAATACTCATAAATACTTGGCCCTCGCCGGTAGGATTACCAGCCTTGTCCTTTTCAGGACTAACCAAGATGGTCAAGACACCGTTCTCTGGCACCTTAATCTCAGACACAGAACCTGGTGTATTTACCTTAACTGGCTCATTCTTTACGAAAGTAGAGGTGAGCATGAAGAAGGTAAGCAGCAGGGTCATAACGTCTGACATAGGCGTCATGTCGATCCAGATGTCACTCTTCTTAATTTTTACTTTACCCATAGCGATAAAATTTTAAAGGGTTAGCAAAAATTAAGCCTCTTCTGCGTGGTTAGCTTCGTATGTCTGAGCAATTGAGTAACCTACCTCGTCGAGTGCGTATGTCAACTTATCTACCTTGTTGGTGAATGTGTTGTAAGATACAACGGCACACCATGATGTCAAGATACCGAATGCGGTGTTGATCAACGCCTCAGAAATACCTACAGAAAGTGCTGCTGAGTCAGCGCCACCACCTTCACCCATGGCCTGGAATGACTTGATCATACCGGTTACAGTACCGAGAAGACCTGTCAAAGTACCAAGTGTTACGATTGTAGCGATGATAGGCAAGTTCATTGTCAAAGTTGGCATCTCCAACTGAGTTGCCTCCTCGTGAGCCTGCTGGATCTTAGCTACCTTCTGAGCCTTCTTCAAAGATGCGTTAGCACCAGACTCCATAGACTTGTAAGCGTTCAAAGAAGCCATAACAACGTTAGCTACTGTACCGCGCTGCTTGTTGCAGAGCTGCTCAGCCTTAGCGAAATCATTTGCGTTCAAAGCTGCCTTGATGTTTGCAACGAACTTAGGAAGAGCACCTGTACCTGTAGCGGTCTTAAGAGCCAACCAACGCTCGATTGTCATAGCCAACACTGTGAGCAACAATGTGTGGATAACTGGTACGATTACACCACCTTTGTAGATAGTACCCCAAATGTCTGCTGGGTGATCCTGTACACCTGGATCCTGGAAGTGCATGTCATTTCCGAACCATGTGAAGAACAATGTGAATGCAATGATAGCACATACCACGATGATCCAGAATGCGCCTCTTACTCCCTGAAAGCCCTCAGACTTCTTAGCTGGGGCTGCTTGTTTTGTAGTTGCCATAATTTTACTTTTTTTTAAATTATTAGTTAATAAATTATTAATATTTTCTTTTTTTCTTTCTCGCTTCGTAGACCTTGAATGTGTTGTTTGTCAATAAACACAGTTGGGTTATCTATTTTGCATTGGCAAAGATAATAAATTAAAGTTTACTATCAGCCTAATTAAGAAGTTTTAACGAGATATTGGCTTATTTTATACCAATATCTCGCATTTTTCTTACATTTTGCCCCTTGAAAATGGTGTTTAAGCCATTTTTATTTCAACTTGCCCAAAGCTTCCTTGATGCGCTTGATAGCTTCAACGATGTTCTCGTCGCTTGTTGCATAGCTCATGCGGAAACAGTCTGGATCACCGAATGCGTCACCACCTACGGTGGCTACATGTGCTTCCTCAAGAAGGTACATGGCAAAATCGGTTGAGTTGTTGATGGTCTTCTCACCATTGCTCTTGCCAAAGTAGCTGTTGCACTTAGGGAAGAGATAGAAGGCACCCTGTGGCATGTTTACCTCAAGGCCTGGAACCTCTTTAGCCAACTTTACAATCAGGTTGCGTCGGCGCTCGAAAGCTACGCGCATTTCCTCTACTGCACTCTGGTCGAGTGTGTAGGCTGCTTCTGCAGCCTTCTGGCTGACAGAACATGTACCGCTGGTATACTGTCCCTGGAGCTTGTTGCAGCCCTTGATGATCCATTCCGGACCAGCCAGGAAACCGATTCTCCATCCTGTCATAGCGTAAGCCTTAGATACACCATTGGCAATGATAACCTGTTCCTTCATGCCCGGTTCCTGAGCAATGCTGTGGTGCTTGCCGATATAGTTGATGTGTTCGTAGATTTCATCTGCCAACACAAATACTTCAGGATGCTTCTTGAGTACTTCTGCCAGTGCAGCCAGTTCTTCCTTAGAGTATACGCTACCGGTAGGGTTGCTTGGTGAACAGAGAATGAGCATCTTGGTCTTCTCTGTAATGGCATTCTCCAACTGCTCTGCTGTCATCTTAAAGTCCTGGTCGAAACCGGCATTCACAATGATCGGAGTACCTCCTGCCAATTTCACCATCTGTGGGTAGCTTACCCAATATGGTGCAGGAATGATAACCTCGTCGCCTGGATTTACGAGTGCCAATACTGCGTTGCAGACGCACTGCTTGCCACCTGTACCAACGATTATTTCATTGGTAGTGTACTCCAAACCATTCTCGTTCTTTAATTTGGCTACAATTGCTTTTCGCAAGTCAGGATAACCTGGTACTGGTGAATAACGGGAATAGTTCTCGTCGATAGCCTTCTTTGCTGCCTGTTTAATATTGTCAGGAGTGTTGAAGTCTGGTTCACCTACGCTCATGTTGATTACATCAATACCTTGAGCTTTCATTTCACTACTCTTCTGTGACATCGCCAGCGTTGCTGAAGGTGCCAATCTGTTTAAACGATCAGATAATTGTGCCATAATTTTATTCTTATATTTGTTTATCGTGTGCAAAAGTAAGCAAATTATTTCTTTTTCGGAAGAAAATTGAGCATTATTTCACGTTTTATATTGAAATAATAACATAATTTTATTATCCGAGGTGCAAAGTGTGCCCCATGCGGTCTCTCTTGGTCTTGAGATAACGCTCATTGTACTTGTTTGGCACAACTTCGATAGGTACATTTTCTACGATTTCCAAACCGTATGCTTCGAGACCTACGCGCTTTACCGGATTGTTGGTGAGCAGACGCATTTTGTGTACACCAAGATGACGGAGCATCTGTGCACCGCAACCATAGTCGCGCTCGTCTGGCTTGAAACCGAGATGAGTATTGGCGTCAACGGTATCGTAGCCTTCTTCCTGAAGCTTGTAGGCTGCAATCTTGTTCATCAGACCGATGCCGCGTCCTTCCTGCTGCATGTAGACAACAACTCCCTTTCCTGCCTCGTCTATCATTTGCATGGCCTTGTGGAGCTGCTGGCCGCAGTCACAACGCTTGCTGCCCAGAATGTCGCCAGTAGCGCAAGAAGAGTGAACACGGACCAGGATAGGCTCGTCTTCTTTCCATTCTCCCTTGATGAGTGCCATGTGTTCCAGACCATTGCTAGACTGGCGGAACGGAATGAGGCGGAAGTGGCCGTATTCCGTAGGCATGTCAACCTCTTCGCCCACTTCGATGAGTGATTCTTTCTTGAGTCGGTATTCTATCATGTCTTTGATAGAAATAACCTTGAGGTTCCATTCCTGTGCCATCTTCATCAGTTCTGGTAGACGTGCCATGGTGCCGTCTTCATTCATGATTTCCATAAGTGCGCCTACTGGATAGAGGCCTGCCATTTTACAAAGATCGATGGCTGCTTCTGTGTGTCCGCTTCTTCTTAATACTCCGTTATCTTGTGCGTAGAGCGGATTGATGTGACCCGGTCTGCCGAATGTCTGCGGGGTAGAATTTGGGTCGGCAAGTGCTTTGATAGTTTCGGCACGGTCGTGTGCAGAAACACCGGTAGAGCAGCCTTCCAGTTTATCTACGGTTATGGTGAATGGTGTACCCAATACTGAGGTGTTCTCTGAAACCTGATGAGGCAAGTCGAGTTCATCGCAGCGGCTCAGGGTGATAGGGGCGCAGAGTACACCTCTTGCGTGTTTCAGCATGAAGTTTACTTTTTCTGCGTCTATCTTCTCTGCGGCAATGATGAGGTCGCCTTCGTTTTCGCGGTCTTCGTCATCAACAACAATGACGAACTTTCCTTCCTTGAAGTCTTTTACAGCATCTTCGATGCTATTTAATTTGATTTCTGACATTTTGATACCTTATTATATAGTTACATTTTACTTTTTCTGTTCTCTAATCCGCTGGATGATGTCCGTATTGGTCTGACTGATGACCTTGAGATCACGGAACAAGCGCAGTCGGAATCGCCACATTCTCAAATATAGCAGTGTGCCCACTGGGAAAATGATGGCTGCAATGATGTTGAGCCATTTCCGCTCGAATGGGCGTGTATGTGCCTTGACAGAAAGAACCGGATATTGGTTCATGTCGTGCAGGATATACTTGTTGGCGGTGTTGGTCAAATCTTCTATCACCTCTTCCAATTCTGCATTGATTCTTTCTATCTCATGGTCAGGCTCGTATTTGAAGAATACATTGATGAAGTTTGGAAGATGAACCAGTTTGTGTTCCTTATTATATAAGGTGATGTCTTGGTTGATTCTTTCCAGTTTCTCAGCATCCGCCTGATAGTCCGGGTCGGTGATAATCACTTCCTTACCGAAGTAATGGCGTTTCTGTCGTAAACCGAGCAGTTTCATGAAGAACTCTTTGTAAACATCCATATTGAATACGGAAGAGTCATTGGTTGCCTTGTAGGTTACGAAGATAGCCAAAGGTGTCAATACTGCCGGTGCAAGACCTTTACCGAACCAGATGGCCCACATGCCACTTCTAGACATTCTGTATCCTGTATTGTCGAGGATGAAGAAGACGATGAATACAAGTACGGAGATGACGACAGGGAAACCCAGTCCTCCTTTTCGGATGATGGCTCCTAATGGCGCTCCGATAAAGAAGAATATGAGGCACGAAAGGGCTAGAGTGAACTTGTTGATAGCCTCAATCTTGTGCTGTCTTATCATGTAGTCTGCATCGCTCGTAGACATCGATTTGAAATCAAGGTCAGAAAGCTCCTGTTGTACGGTAGACTGTGCCTGGTTTACCGCCATGAGTTTCTTGTCCTGTGGCAATTTATTATATAAGGTGTCGAAAATGAGTTTTTCGCCCTTCTTGATTTCTTTGAGAGAGTCCTTCTTGTTGATGCGCTGTGCACCTCCATAGAATCTCATGTTGGCTTCGTTCAGGTAGATTCTTCCGATTGAATCATATAATTGGTTGAGCGAATCGATGTCGTGGTTGATTTTCTCCAGACTTTTACCCTTTGCATTTCCTGAAAGCGAAGCTGCATCGGTCATACTGAAGTCTCCATCAAAGTCTAGAATGATTTTTTTGGAAACGAAAGTCTCTCGTCTATATGGTACGGCAGCAGTATTGGCAAGTGCACTGCTTTGCATGTTCTCAAACCATTCTCCACTGTAGAGGCTCAGAACAAGATGCTTCTTCTCTGCTGTACTCTGAAGCATGCCTGAGTCTGCCAATATGATGGCGGCATCTTCATAGCTGTCGGTCATGCGGTAAATCATGATGCCGTAAAGTTTTCCGGTTTTCAAATCCTTCTTCTGCACATAAAGGTTGCAGTTTGGAATACCATCATAGAAGATTCCTTCCGGAATTTCCAGTTCCGGGCTTTTCTGTTTCATGGAAATCAGAAGTTGTGCCAGTTTCATGTTCGACTTAGGTCCCACATTGTTCTGGAAATAGAATGAGCCAAACATGATGATGACGGTGATGACGATGAGTGAGCGGAAAGCTTGCATCAGTGAAATGCCGGCAGCCTTGATGGCTGTAAGTTCCGAACTCTCGCCGAGATTACCGAACGTCATGAGTGAAGACAGGAGAATAGCCAATGGCAGGGCCTGTGGTACGAGCATCAGGCCCATGTACCAGAAGAATTGAGCCATCACATCCATCGTGAGTCCCTTACCGATGAGTTCATCAATATATCTCCACAAGAACTGCATCATCAGCACAAACTGGCAGATGAAGAAAGTTCCCATGAAAAGGAGACCAAACTGCTTGGCAATAAATATGTCTAATTTCTTAATTCTAAGCATTTCAATATTCTGTTGTTTCAGACCTTTTCTTTATTTAAAATAATAGCAGGTCTGTTATTCAGCGTGCAAAGGTAATATAAAAAAATAAGAAAACCTTTATTTTTCGTTTTTTTTATATATATAATTAGGTGAAAGTGGGGCTGGAATGTGAGAAAAATGAGAAAATAAAACTTTTTTTGAAAATTTCTGCCGAAAAATTTGTTCAATTCAAATAAATGTATTACCTTTGCACCCGCAAATGAGAAATCAATTGCTTGGATGGCGGGATAGCTCAGCTGGTTAGAGCGTCGGATTCATAATCCGGAGGTCGAGGGATCGTGGCCCCCTCCCGCTACAAGATGAGAGACATCAACTTTTTAGTTGATGTCTTTTTTATGCTCTAAACTTTTCCACACTTATTCACTTCTCATAGAAAAGTTATCCACATATGTGTTGATAACTATGTTATTCCATTGGTTATCAGATGTTTTTCCTGTTGGTAACTGATGTGGAAAAGATAAATATGAAAGATTTTCCTATGTTTTTCTTGGTGTTCTCAGAATAAAATGATATTTTTGCACCTAAAATACAACTATTATGAAGCAGCAACAAGTATATAACTTAAAAGAGTTTGCCGCTAAATACCAACTGAAGGACATATTTGGAGCCTATGCAGCTCATATTCATACAGATGTTTTAACTGGAAGTGTCCTGAGGGATATGGCGAGTGAACGAACACTTTTTTACAAGGTATTATTGCTAAAAAGCGGAAGTGTAAAGTTTGAAGTCGTCCTGGGATCTGAAAGTGCTGAGGACGAGGAACATCAGCTTACGACAAGTGATTTGCTTGTTGTATCGCCTAAGCATGTTTATAAGTTTACCGAAATTTCGGAAGATTTTGAGGCTGAATGTGTTTTTGTTGATGAAGAGATTTCTAATGATCTTGTTTATCATCTTTCTGACGATAAACTCAAGGCGGCTCTTGATATCTTTCATATGATTCGGGATATTGTGCGCCATCAGCATATTTATAAGGTAGAGATGATCCAGTCTATGGTGAATGTCTTGAAACTTCTGGTGTCAGAGTTGCCTTATGACAGCCTTATGTCGACCCGAGACTTGCGCCATAAAAAGAATGTGTACGAAATCTTTCTGCATTTGCTGTATCGCAATTTCAAGAGTGAGCGACAAATCCGATTTTATGCAGATAAACTGAATGTTTCTTCTGCTTATCTCTCCAGAATGGTAAAAGAAATATCGGGTACGACGGTCAATGATCATATAACCTCTCTTCTTTACAAAGAAATCTGTAATCTGCTGAAGCAGTCGGATATGACAATGGGAGAAATAGCTGATTATCTTCACTTTAACGACCAGAGTGCATTGACCAATTTCTTCAAAACAAGAGCTGGAATGACACCACTTGCTTATCGTAATCAATACAACTGATATGATTTCCGTCACATGGCCGTAAACAGAATTTCCGCTTGCTTATCTTGAAGAATAGGCAAGCGGAACAGTCAAATGTTAATATGAAATTCAGATTAGTATTATTCTATATCTTATTCTAAAGTTCTTTTATGTCAGCAGTTACATCTTTTTATTTCAGGGTGAACTTGTGTGACTGCAGCATCTCTTTTGGATCGAGTGCCTTGTCCAATTCTTCCTTACTCATGATACCCTGCTCAATAACGATGTCGTATACAGAGCGGCCTGTAGCATGGGCTTCCTTGGCTACTTTAGTACTCTTCTTGTAACCGATGATTGGGTTCAGAGCGGTAACGATACCGATACTGTTCTTTACCATTTCGTAGCAACGCTCTTTGTTTACGGTGATGCCGAGGATGCACTCAGAAGTCAGGGTTTCGATGGCGTTCTTCAACCATGTCAGACTCTCGAAAAGACTTTCAGTGATGATAGGTTCCATTACGTTCAACTCCAACTGGCCTGCCTCTGCAGCAAAGCTGACAGTTGCATCGTTTCCTATTACCTTGAAGCAAACCTGGTTGGTTACCTCTGGAATAACTGGATTAACCTTACCTGGCATGATAGAAGAACCTGGAGCCTTAGGAGGAAGGTTGATTTCGTTCAAACCGCAACGAGGACCTGAAGCCATCAGACGGAGGTCGTTACAGATCTTAGACAACTTGATAGCCAGACGCTTCAAAGCAGAAGAGTAGCTTACGTAAGCACCTGTATCTGGTGTTGCCTCTACCAGGTCGGTAGCTGTTTCGAAGTTCTCGCCTGTCAGTTTGCTGAGGTTGGCAGCACAGAGCTTAGCGAAGCCAGGAACGGCATTCAGTCCTGTACCGATGGCTGTACCACCCATATTGATCTCGTGTAAGAGTTTCACGTTGCGCTCCAGGTTGAGGATTTCCTCTTCCAGATTGTTGGCGTATGCGTTGAACTCCTGACCGAAAGACATAGGAACAGCGTCCTGCAACTGGGTACGGCCCATCTTGATGACATCAGCATATTCGTCAGCCTTATAGCGGAATGCGCTGATCAAACCTGTCAGAGCACCTACCAGATGAGTATTCATACGGATCAAAGCCAGACGGATAGAAGTAGGATATACATCGTTTGTACTCTGGCCGCAGTTGCAATGATCATTAGGAGAACAGAACTGATAATCAGCCTTTTCATGTCCCATGATTTCGAGTGCACGGTTGGCGATAACCTCGTTGGCATTCATGTTGACAGATGTACCTGCACCACCCTGTACCATGTCGATAGGGAAGTTCTCATGCCATTTACCGTCGATGATTTCGCGGCAAGCCTGACCGATTGCCCCTGAAATCTCATCGTTGATAACACCGAGTGTATGGTTGGTTTCGATGGCAGCCAACTTTACGTAAGCGATGGCGATAATGAAATCAGGATAGTCGCGCATCGTCTTGCGTGAAATGTGATAGTTGTTAATACCGCGCTGTGTCTGTACACCATAAAGTGCTTCAGCAGGAACTTTGAGTTCACCTAAAAGGTCTGACTCTACTCTAAATTTTTTCTCTTCAGCCATAATATTGATTGTTTTATTGTTAGAGAAATTTCTTATATCTTCTTCTCGGTTGCAAAATTACTGCATTTTTGGCTGAAATTCTTTATAAATTTTAGACCGATATTTGTAAAAAACTGACCAATGGGGCTAAAATACAAAAAAAAGTTGTATATTTGCAGCGGTAAGTTTTATTTTTAGGCATTTGTTGAATGCCTCTTCTTTATAAACAAAGAATTTGCATAAGCTGTATGAAACGAAAATTACACCTTATTATATATGTAGCGATCATCGTGTTGCTGACCGGTTGTGCTCAGCAGCCTAGGAAGTATGTCATTGGCGTATCCCAGTGTTCGGAAGATATCTGGCGTGATAAACTGAATGATGAACTGAAGATGGGCGAGTATCTCAACGATTCGCTTATCGTGAAACTGGCTTCTTCCAACGATGATAATGTGTTGCAGAATAAGCAAATTAACCAGTTTGTCGATGAGGGCGTAGATCTGCTTATCGTATCTCCTAATCAGCTGAGTGCTATATCCAAGGCAGTAGAGCGTGCTTACGATAAAGGTATTCCTGTGATTCTCTATGACAGGAAGACCAATTCTGATAAGTATACGGCATTTATCGGCTGCGATAACTATACGATAGGTAAATCGATGGGAACCTTTATAGCCCAGCAGCTTCAGGGAAAGGGGCGCATCGTTGAAATCAGTGGTTTAGAGGGATCTTCGCCTGCTTTGGAGCGCCATCGTGGTTTTATGGATGCTATAAAGCCTTATCCAGGGTTACAGGTTGTAGCCTCCGAAGGAGGAAACTGGAAAGAAGAGGGTGGAATCCAAGCGATGAAACGCATATTGAAACAGACACAGGACTTTGATTATGTCTTTGCCCATAATGACCGTCTTGCCTGGGGAGCTTATGTGGCTGCCCGCCAGATGAGGGTAAAGCGTAACTATAAGTATACCGGAGTAGACGGCATGGCTACCGAAGGTGGTGGTTTGGAACTTGTGCGCGATGGTATTTTCGAAGCCTCTTATCTTTATCCTACCAAGGGTGACGAGGTCATAGCGCTTGCCATGAAGATATTGAAGCATCAGCCTTATGAACGCGACAATTATCTGAGCACTTCTATCATAACCCAGGCAAATGCTGCCCTTACATTGATGGAGGCTAGAGATGCCGAGCGCCAGGCGCGAAATCTGAAGGCTTTGCATAAGCAGGTAGATCAGTATCTGTCTGATTATAACTCACAGAAAATCATGCTCATAGGTCTATGTCTGTTCCTCTTTGTTTGCCTTGCAGCTGCGGCTTTAATTTTCAGAGGTTATCTGATAAAGGTGAAACTGAACGAAACATTGGCTAAGACCAATGGCGAACTGAAGCGACTGAATGTAGAATTGGGTGAAAAGAATGAAGAATTGAAACGATTGAATGAGGAGGTCTTGGAACTCACTCATTCCCGTCTGGTATTCTTTACCAATATCAGTCATGAACTTCGCACGCCTTTAACCCTGATAGCCGACCCGGTAGAGATGCTGCTCGAAGATATCGGCATCAAGGGCAAGAGCCGCGAACTCTTGAAAATGGTGCAGCGTAACGCCCTTGCTCTCCAACAGTTGGTAAGTAACATTCTTGATTTCCGTAAGATTCAGAATGGCAAGATGGAACTGAAACTCTATCGCTTCGACATTGTGAAGACCTTGACGATGTGGGTGGGCGACTTCCAGCTTACTGCCGAGCGCAAGCAGATCAGACTGCATCTGGATGTTGATGACTTGACAGGCAGCCATGAAATGATTGCCGATCAGGAGAAGATTTCCCGTATCGTGTTCAATCTGTTGAGCAATGCCTTGAAATATACGCCTGCTGGTGGCGAAATCTTTGTATCGTTGAAAGATGAAGGTGCCAATCTACGTCTTGACGTGAGAGATACGGGCAAGGGAATCTCGCAGGATGAGGCTGATAAAATCTTTGAACGCTTCTTCCAGGCCAAGGGTGCTGCCAGCGGTACGGGTATCGGTTTGGCTCTGGTGAAATCATTTGTAGAGTTGCATCATGGCGAGGCTAGGGTAGAAAGTGAACCGGGAAAGGGCTCTGATTTTATCGTTGTCATTCCTCGTGAGCAGGAGGGTGATTCACAAGTTATCCACAATGATGTGGATATTGTGGATAACTCTGCAAATGCTTCTGCGTCAGAGGGTAAGAATGTGGTAGATGAATCTGTTTTGCAATATATTGACGATGGAGACAGAAGTCGTGGAAAAGTTCAGCAGTTGGTAAGCGAGAATACCAATCGTCCTACTGTTCTGGTTATTGATGATAATACCGATATCCGTCAGTATGAGCGTACTCTTTTGCAGGATGAGTATATTGTTCTTGAGGCCGCCGATGGTAAAGAGGGATTATCCGTTGCCATGAAAGAGGTGCCTGACTTGGTGATCTGCGATGTGATGATGCCTGTTATGGACGGTTTGGAGTTTACTGAACAGCTGAAGACAAATACGGCTACCTCTCATATCCCTGTTATTATGCTCACGGCGAAGAACCTGGAGGAGCATCGCGCCGAGGGTTATGAGCATGGAGCTGATTCCTATATTACCAAACCATTCCATAGCAAGGTGCTTCTCGCCCGTATCGAGAATCTCTTGCGACAGCGTCAGCTTCTGAAGAATCTTTATCAAGGTACTAAAGAGGCTGAGAAGGAGATTTCTGAGGCTCATCTGGAAGATCGTGACAAGCAGTTCCTCAAGCAGCTTCAAGCCATTATCCAGAAGAATCTTTCTTATAGCGAGTTTGGAGTTGAGGATATGGGACAGCAGATTGGCTTAAGCCGTGTGCAGCTCTATCGCAAGGTGAAGGCGATGACTGGCTCTTCTGTTGTTGACTTACTCCGTAAGGCTCGCCTTGCCAAGGCTAGGCGTTTGCTCGAAACCCGGAGCATGAGTGTCTCTGAAGTAGCCTATGAAGTGGGCTTTTCAGCGCCGTCTTACTTCACAAAATGTTTCAAGGAAGAGTATGGTATGTTACCTGGTGATGTAGGTAATGTGATGAAATAGAGAGAAATACGCTATGCCTGAAGTATAAAATCTGTGAATATATGGATAAAAATCGTTCATTTCCTAGCATAAAAGGTACATTGTATCATTTTTATCACTATTTGAACGATAATTGTACCTGCTGTTCGCTGAAACTTACTATCTTTGCACCAGAATTTAGAAGTTTATAAATTGTTTCATGCAGAAGTAGTTTCATTTTCATAAGGTTTAGGTTTTTAGGTTATAGGATTGAGTATTCATTAAGGTAAGTAGTTTTCTTTAAGGTTAAAAGTTTTGTTTTGGGAAATAACTAGTAATGAGAGAAAGCAGCTGTATAGACGGGATGTCTGACAGCTGCTTTTCGCGTATTATGGTTTGTTTCTTTTTAAGCGGGCATACTATAGCTTTTTAAAGGGGGCTTATTCCCATTCTTCGAATTCCAGTTCCAGTTCCTTGTATTCGGGCTTGAAACTGCTGTTCTCCTTATCTTGCTTCCTGGCTTCTTCTGATGAGGCATTGCTTACGGACAGACCAAGCAGGCGGATGGGATGAGCAGAGGAGTAATCTACCTGTTTCAGCAGCCGTTTGGCAAGAGGTAGAATATCATCCTTCTTTTTCAGAACCTTTTCTTGTGAGATGCTTCGTGTTATCTGGGTAAAATCGGCAAACTTCACCTTCAGCGTCAGGGTTCTTCCTTCGAAACCGCTTTTGGCGATGCGCTCCAGCAGTTCGAGTACAGTATGGTACAGTTCGATAATCACAGCCGTTTTTAGATAGATATCTTCCTGGAAAGTCTGTTCGCAGCCTACCGATTTCCGTTCCCGGTAGGTGATGACAGGTCGTTCATCTATCCCCCTTGCGAAATCATAGAAGATGTGTCCGGCTTTTCCGAACACTTCTACCAGATGTTCCTCGGATACTTTCCTCAGGTCTGCTCCGTTGAAGATACCCATGAAATGCATCTTTTGCAGTGTTTTCTTGCCTACGCCCCAGAAATCCTCTACTGGTAGCTGGGCGATGAAATCAAGCGCCTTGTCGGGATGAATGGTGCAGATGCCGTCGGGTTTGCGGTAATCAGAAGCCACTTTGGCGAGAAACTTGCAGTAGCTGATGCCAGCCGAGGCGGTGAGTCCGGTTGCCTCCTTGATACGGGTTTTGATTTCTTTGGCAATATCCACCGCCAGTTCTATCCCTTTCTTATTCTGTGTTACATCAAGAAAGGCTTCATCAATGGAGATGGGTTCGATGAGGTCGGTATATTCCTGGAATATCTGATGTATCTGATGGGATATTTTAGCATAATAATCATGCCGGCAGGGCACGATGATGAGGTTAGGGCAGCGCTGCTTGGCTTGAGTGATGGATTGCGCCGAGTGAACGCCATACTTCCTTGCCTCATAGCTGGCTGTAGAAACCACACCACGTGGTCCGTCGAAGCCAACCGCTACCGGTTTGCCCCGAAGTTCCGGATTGTCTCTTTGCTCTACCGCAGCAAAGAAGGCATCCATGTCGATATGTATGATCTTTCGCTCAGTCATTGTTATGCAAACTGGCAATATAATGCGAGTTTGGCATGAATTCATTCTCAATGTGTTTATATTTCATTTACTTCGTCAATTCTTGCCAGTTCCCATCCCTTGAACTGCATGATAATCTTATGGAGTGTCGTGCCTTGGCGTAATGCCTCCACTCTTGGTGCTTTGGCATATCGCTTGATTTGTTCCTCGGCATCAAGCCATTGCTTTGCACCCTTAGTCATCTTGCCATCTTCTGTTAGAGTATCGAATTCTTTCTTAGACAATACCTTTAGCTCGATAATATAACTATGCTTAGTAGGGTAGTGGGTCAAGTTTGGAAGGAGGAAGAAATCGCAATAACCATGGTTCAATTCCAATTCTGGGGCAGTATAGTAATAATTGTTGAGGCTGAAATATGCCATGAAGAAACCTTGCAGGTTGCGCTCTGCCTCTATGCCATCCCTAACAGATGAAACTTCGGTGTATGCTTTTGCCATATACTCCAAGCATTTCTTCCACTTGCCTTCAAAAGCCATATAGGTAAACATGGTCTTGAGGTTGGAGGTATTGATGTATTTCTCCTCTTGATACTGCTCCAACAGATAATTATAATATTGTTTGCGTACATTATTATTAGGAATGCCCAAAATCAGTTGGTCTCCAAAAGTATCCTTGATGGTCAACATGCCATAGTAGAATAACAAACTGATGAATATTTCAGGATTTGTCAATGCCTTTGCCGGGAATGATTCCTCGATGTTTCCTACAATTTCTCCTTTTTCCGCAATGGTCATGATGACACCCTTTCGGTCTCCGTCCAACTTGTCGAGCTGGAGGAGCTTCTTCATCTTGTTGTAGTCGGTCTTGGTGTTAGGGTCAATCATCTGGCGTGGAGCTTCCCCAGTCTCCATATAATTGCGGAGATAGTATAGTACCATGTCGCAGTTGAATACCTTGCTTTGAGTTCTCAATGCCTCCTCTGAAAAACAATAGTTGTAGTACCAAGGTTTCATGTCCTCGATAATAGCTTCTACATCTGTATCGGCTGGTAAGTCGCCTGAATTCTTGTAGTAAGTGAACAGGTCTCTCACATCTTCTGTGGAGAAACCAAGCATCTGGTTGAAAGGTGCCTTGGTAGAGATATGCCAGCCGATGTTGAAACCGCTGGTCAAGTCATCGAGCGTTACAGGGCTTACACCTGTCATGAAGATACGGGCAAACATGCCCTTGAACACCTTGAAAATCTCACGATAGAAGCCGCTTGCATGGGTCAATGCCCAATACACATTCTCCCCGTGCTCGTTGAGCACCACGTTGGTGAAGTTGTCGTATTCGTCCACGATGAGGAATAGTTGATAACCATTCTTCTGAGCCTCCATTGCGAGGGCGTTCAATTTGCCTGAAGCATAGTTGATGCCTTTTATCTTGGCGATAGCCTCTGGGGTATAGTAGTCCTTGTAAAGGGTATCTACAAAGAAATCCACGCATTGACCGCAATAGTCATTGAATCGGTCTTCCAAGAGCTTGATGCCGCCTCCTATCTTCGAGAAGTCAAGGTATAGTACTTGGTATTTGCCCTGCTGTGAGGTAGGATGGGAGCCAATCCAAAGGTTGCCAAAGAGTTCTTGGAACCTTTCTGTCATACTGATGTCGTAATAAGCACGCATCATGCTTATCAGCAAACTCTTGCCGAATCTTCGAGGACGTATAAAGAAGAGAGCGTCTGCCTTTTTTTCCAACAAAGGCAGATACATAGTCTTATCGACATAATACTGGTTTCGCTCGATAATATCGACGAAATTAGATACTCCGTATGGTACTCTTTTAGATTGTTCCATGATGAATGATTCCTTTCTTTCTTATTCTTTCTGCAAAGATAATGGAAATATTTGATATATGTGCCGTTTTGGTGAAAAAATGTTTTGAATAATTATAGAAGCCCCCATATTTTTCGTTTATCCTCTGTTGCTTATGTTGGACGAATTCTTGTATCTGATGCAATGGTTTTTTAACGCTGTTTTTTGTATGAGTCATTTCTTTGCCTATTGAAACAGGCTTCGTTGGTCATCGCAAGTACTTGCGTTAGCCAATGAAAGTACTTACGATAGCCAACGAAGCTATCTGTGTCTGTTTCCGGAGTCGTCTCCGATAGCTAATGGAGTCGTCATCGATAGCTTCCGGAGTCGTCATCGATAGCTTATTGAGTCGTCTCCGTTAATTCATTGAGACATCTCCGATAGCTTGCAAAGCCGATTGAATATGCTCACTCAGTTACTTTAGTAAGCTCACTCAGCCACTTTCGTAAGCTGATTCAAGCACTTGTACTCGTAAACTCAAGCACTTGTACTCACTAATTCAAGTACATCATGATACGTTCTTATTAGTCTGTTGTGATTGTTTTTTTCTTGCAAGAATTGCCATATTGCCATATCTTACAACTAACTGTCAGATTATAAGTACATTAAGGCTATGGCAATTCTCTGTATTTGGGCTTTATCTGCCATATAATTGCCATAAAATGGCGATATTCAGGTGTTTTAGAGGCAAAAAGACAGGAAGCATTGCGCAAAAACACTTGTTTTCGGTTCGATACTTAGCTATTTCCATTGTTTTTTTGTAGTATTCGGTTCAATGCATGGTGAATTCCATCGCTTTTCCGTAAATTCTTAGACGAAACCGTTTAAATTACGTCCCGATGCGGCATCTGATACGTCCCGACGTAACAACCGACGCGTCGCGATGCAGCGTAAGCTACGTCGCGACGCATTTTCTGCTACGTCCTGCCACCATCTTGAAATTGAGACCATGGGAAGCCGTGGTCTTGAAGATAAAGTAATTTTTGTGTTGTTGATTTTATATAAAACATAGTAGAGAAGAAGAAAAGTATTAGTTAAACCGCAGAAAGGTGTGAAATTCCGTTCATGTAATAGCAATTATGTTACAATGAACGAATTTTTTTATTCGATGAAATGATTTTTTAAGCCGCTGTTCAGACCTTTATGTACTTTTGCACCAGAAATCAAAACAATAATGCTAACAAAATTAAACGAATAAAGTTATGAACAACTTTTTGAACGGAAAGAGCGCAGCTATGATGCTTGCACTTTCATTAGTAAATGTTACAGCAGCTTTAGCACAGGATGATAATTCTAGTGCGAAGGAAGAGGGTAATCGTAATGTGATGCTCAATGCAGCCAGTGCGAATGGTCCTCGTGAGATTCAGATAGGCTTGCCTTCTGCCGATGTCAACGTTTTGGAGAATGGGCTGCCTGTTACTTATGCAACCAATCCTCACTCTGTGAATACCATCTGGCGTGGCGATGCAAGTTTGAGCCATCAGGGATTGCTCAAGATTGCGGAGACAGCCATCACTACCGGTAACATTGGTTATGCCGTGAACTCTTTTACCCAGAAGGGTCAGAAAGGATTCAATGGTACGCTGAATTATAAGAGCAATCATTTCGGATTGCAAGAATTCTCTTTGAATATGAATGGTGATTTGGGTAAGGACTGGTACTACAGCTTTAATATGTATCAGGATTTCGACCCGGGAACCTTTAAGATTAAGTCAACTCCTTATCAGGACCGTACTCAGATTTATAAGGCGCTCCTCACCAAGAAGTATAACGGCAACCGTGGTGAATTTACCGCTATGTATAAGTATGCCAATAGCCATAACGTCTATAGCTATGCTACCCAGAGTGCTCCATTTATCTATGTAGGCGATGGAAGCGTGAAAGAGTATGGCGATTTCAAGCTCGGAACCACCTCTTATCTTCCTGTAGATAATGATATGACCTATCGTGATATGCGTACTGGTGAGTTGAAGCAGACTTCTCTCTATGATGCCTGTCTGAACAAGACAAGCGAGGTAACCCTGATGAACAACTACCGTTTTGACAATGGCTTGAACTGGAAGGCTACCTTGAAGTACGATCATTCTCGCGGTGCGATGGTTTACCAGTCACCAATGTCTATCATCGATTTGAAGAGCGCTGCCAATCAGGGCGTATATAATTATATGTATCGCGACATCGACGGACAGACTAAGGCTTACGATGGTCAGTATGTTCAGACCCGTATGTCCTGTCTCAATGCCGGTAAGATTGATGAGGCTCTTTTCACCACCGAGCTCAGCAAGAAATTCAGTACTTCCACCTTCCGCCTTGGCGTGAACGAGTGGTTCTACCATATTGATTATTGCTCAAATACAACCATGTATGATCAGAGCGTTCCATCTGATGGCAGTTATGCGTTGCGAGTTTGGGATGCCAACCAGCGCACTGGCTATTTCTATGATTTCAACAAGAACGCCTCTGAGTATTATAAGGGAAGCGAAAACAAGCTGGCTCTCTACTTCACTCACGATTGGGATGTCACCAATAAGTTGAACCTCTACTATGGTGCTCGTCTGGAGTGGCAGAAGCTGAAGGGTGAAAACGCAGCAGTGAAGAATGCAAAGGGTGAATTCGTAGGCCGTTTTGCCGATTACTATCTCGGTGCTACGGCACCAGATAAGACTAAGATTGCTCCGGCAGACTTGAGTTACAACTGGTTGAACTACGATTTCTCTGTAGCAGCAACTTATAAGTTGACCGATAACTTCGGCTTCACTGGCGATTTCACTTACATCGTTCAGCATCCAAAGTTCGAGGCTTTTGCCCCAGCTACATTGCCAAATACGGATAAGATTTCTGTGCCACTCGGTCGTGCAGGTATCTACTACAATAACTCATGGTTGAGTTTGACATCGTTGTTCTCTTACATCTCAAAGACCAACAACAACTCAACTCTGAATCTGCAGCATGGCAGTGAGATCAAGGCAGCTCCTTTGACTTACGATATCCAGACATGGGGATGGACAACCGACGCTGTGGCTCATCCATTCAAGGGATTCGATTTCCACTTCCTCTTCACTTATCAGAAGCCAACTTACAAGAAGTATGAAACCAGCATCACCTTCAGCGATGGCTATGTTGGCAAAATCAACGCCACTGGCAATATCGTAGCAGAGATTCCTCAGATTCTCATCGAGTTGGACCCAAGCTACATGATTACCAAGGACATCAAGCTCTGGACCAGCTTCCGTTATTTCAGCAAGACCTACGCCAACATCAACGAGGCATATTACTTCAACGGTCACTGGGAGACTTTCGGAGGTTTGAACTGGCAGGCAACCAAGCGTCTGGCTCTCGGCTGCACCGTAGTCAACTTCCTCAACCAGACTGGTGCCAAGGGTAGTATCGCAGGTGCCGAGCTGATTACCAAGGATGAGGCAAAGGGAATCAAGAACCAGATAATGACGGGTAGCTATCTTCGTCCATTCACTGTAGAATTCACAGCATCGCTTAAGTTCTAAGCGATATAAATATCAATAAACATCATCGACAGCTCCTATATATAATATAATGTATAGGGCTGTCGGTAATAAGACAAACAATAATACGTTATAGATATAAACAATAACAATTAACAATAATAGTACAATGAGAACAAACAAAATGCTGAAGGCTGCCTGCCTCATGTTGATGGCATCAGCTACCACTTCTGCCTTTGCACAGAAGATGAACATCGAACACAAGGGTGATACTACTATCATCAAGGTGGAGAATCCTACCAAGTATCTTCTTCTCCCTATCCAGGAAGAGAAGGATGAGGCTCAGGTTTTGCTCGATACAGGTTCTAAGGATGATACCTGGATGGACGTTCGCCTGGCTCAGAATGGTTCTGATTACTATGTGCCTTTTGCTTTGGGCAAGGGTAAGACTGCTACAGTCAAGATTCTTGGTCTGAAGAAGGATGCTTTGGCACTCAACTTGCTCAAGCTCAGCGATACATTCGACACCACCAATACCGATTACTATCGCCCATCTTATCACTTCACTCCGCTCTATGGTTGGATGAACGACCCTAACGGAATGGTGTATAAGGATGGTGAGTATCATCTCTATTTCCAGTATAACCCATACGGAAGTAAGTGGGGCAATATGCACTGGGGCCATGCTGTAAGCAAGGACCTGGTTCATTGGGAGCATCTCGACCCAGCCATCGCTCGCGACCCTGTAGGTCATATCTTCTCTGGTAGTTCGGTTGTGGATAAGAAGAATACCGCCGGCTTTGGTAAGGATGCCATCATCGCTATCTATACCAACAACAGTGTGAACCACGATGAAGTACAGTGCATCGCCTACAGTAACGATAATGGTCGTACCTTTACCAAGTACGAGGGCAACCCTGTGTTGACTCCATTCGATGGCTTGAAGGACTTCCGCGACCCTAAGGTGTTCTGGTATGAGAAGGGAAAATGCTGGTATATGATTGTTTCTGCTGATAAGGAGACCCGCTTCTACAAGTCAAAGAATCTCAAGAAATGGACTTACGTGAGTGCCTTCGGTAAGGGCATGGGACAGCAGCCATGCCAGTATGAGTGCCCAGACTTCTTCCAGTTGCCTGTAAACGGTGATAAGAAGAAGATGAAGTGGGTGATGACCATGAATATCAACCCTGGCTGCTGGTTTGGTGGCAGCGCTACCGAGTATTTCGTAGGCGATTTCGATGGCAAGAAGTTTACTTGTCCTGATGCCAACGAAGTAAAGTGGCTCGATTGGGGTAAGGATCACTATGCTACCGTTACCTTCTCAAACACAGGCGACCGAGTATTGGGTATCACCTGGATGAGCAACTGGCAGTATGCCAACCTTACTCCGTTCAAGCAGAACCGTGGTGCCAATGGTTTGCCTCGAGAGTTGAAGCTTTACGAGAATAACGGCAAATATTATGTTTCTGAAAATGTAGCTCCAGAAGTATATGCTTTGAGAAAGGAAACCAAGGATTTGGCTGATGCTTCTGTTGCCGATGCCAAGGAGTTTGCTGGTGTTGCTGCCAATATGAATGGTGCTTTCGAAATCGAAGCTGATGTAACTCCAGATGCCAACGGCATTGCCGGTATCGAGATCTCAAACAACAAGCGTGAGCGCACCCTGATTTACTTCGATGTGAAGCAAGGCAAGGTAGTGATGGATAGAACCGAGAGTGGTCTGACAGATTTCGGCAAGCAGGCGGTTCCTCACGATATCGAGTTGGCATGGGATAAGCAGCGTGCAGCAGAAGGCAAGGAGCCTGCTCGTATCACCAATTCCATCAACTACAAGAATGATTTCGCTCTCGCTACCTGGGCTCCGTTGAGTCTTTGCGAGGATGGCAAGAAGACCTATCACGTTGATATCTTCGTAGATAAGTCTTCTGTTGAACTCTTCGTAGATGGCGGCCGCATCGCCATGACCAACCTCGTCTTCCCAGTAGCTCCATACGAAAATGTGAAGCTCTACACCCAGGGTGGCAAGGCTGAGTTCAAGAACCTGAAGGTTCATAAACTTGGTTTGTAATCACGTAGATATTGTATGGTCGAATTGTAGGTTTAAATGTAAATAGTAATGAGTCGCAACCTGATAATATTTTAGGTTGCGACTCTTTTTTTTGGCTCAGGGGAGATTGTCCGTGGATAAAACAACCTCTGTTTCTTATTTACCGGTTTGCAGCTTCATTCCCTCAAAAAACTTTTGCTGCAATTGTTTCGCCAGTTGATTATCTGGGTTGAGTTTGAGAGCTTTCTCGTAATCCTGCATCACTTCCAGATAATAGCGTTGACCGTTTTGCTCTGGATTCTGTACGATGCGTACCATATAGAGAAAACCGCGAAGGGTACAGATGTCAGACGGGTCAGCATGTTTTATATTCTCCATCTTAGCAATAGTTTCTTCAGTCTCTTTTAGAAGATTCTCCGTTTGTGGAGCATGCGGATTCATCACGGAATAATTGAGACTTTGCAAAGCTATCTGAAACTTGGGCTGGATGCTATCAGGAAACATATCATCAATACGCTTCATCTCTGCAATACAATTAAGTATGCTCTCTGATGTCGGTTGCTGGAGTTTAGCAAGCGACTGTCCGATTAGTCCCTGCATTGTGGATTGCTGGGCATAGATAACTACAGATGTTGTCATGAAGAAGACAGACATCAATACGAATCGTTTAAAAGTTTGAAATGTCATATGCTTTATTATTTTTAAGTGAAACAAATATGCCTATATATAAAAATCTGTCTCTAGAAGGAACTATCGAACGTCCGTTAGTATCATATCCGAAAATATTTGTACGACCGAGGATGTTGTTCAGAGAAGAATAGATAATGACCTTGGGACTTAGCAGATAAGTAAGGTTTATATCTACGCTATTATAATGTGGTGTCTTGCCAATCAGGAAATGACGCCCGCTTGCATACGATTCTGTCAGTCCAATGATTGCTTTGCCGAATGAATATTTTGCTGTCAATCTCAGATTATGCCTTGAGGCGTAGTCAGGTATTCGCTCTTCTGTGTATTCGTGATAGAATCGCTTGGAATCGTTGTAGGAATATGAAAATGCTGTGGTCAGATGTTTGAAAAGCGAATGCTCTTCAACAAAAAGGTCTATACCTTTGCTCTTTCCATATCCTTTCGGTTGGTAAATACCCTTTTCCCATAAAGGCAATCGCTGATATTTTTTCCAGTAGGGTTCTATTCGTATGAGTGTACCAGGCGATTTATATTGTATGGATAGGATTGCATGATCTGCCGTACTTTGTCCAAGAGATTTCTTGTTTGTTGCAAGATAGTCATCTTCTGGAGTCTGGCTATACCGACCGGTAGCAAATGAAAGCTGAAAATTCTTGTTAGGAATATAACATAGTGTAGCCCTTGGCATAAACAGCCAGTTGGCATGAGCCATATATTCTGTCCTTGTCGAAATATTCAGGAACACATGGGGCATCATCCTCCATTGGGCATCAATATGAGCAGCAAGAATATTATAATCCAACTTGTAGCAATCGTTTTCGTACTCCATGAGGCTGTTTCGCAGATAGTCCTCCATTCCTACCGATATTTTTAGTGCATCCGAGCAAATTTTGCGTATTCCTGTTTTCAGATGTATCTCATTCCTGAAGTTGTAATATCGGTCACCAGCAATCTTCGCATCTTCTATATCGTTGAATACCGATGAGCTTGCCATACCGCAAAAGAGCGTGTAGCCAGCACCCCACTGTGCCTTATAGGTTGTGTTGGCATAGATATTATTCTCTTTGAGCGAAAGGTTTTGGTTGTCTATATGCTGTCCTACAGATGTATAATCATAGCCAACGTATGTTTTCAATATTCCGGCATTTCGGAACTCATTCTTGTATTGTGATTCGCCAGATAGTTTTAGATAAGGCTTGTTGAAATCAAGCCTTTCTGAAAATAACTGATTGTAGATTCCCAAACTTGTCAGTGCGGCATTAAAGGATAAGCTGCTGTGGGAATATGCCTTGGTGCCACCGATGTTCCAGTCAACCAATGATGCGCTGACTCCATATTTGTCACTTGTTGCAGCATCTGATGTTTCCATAGGGAGAACGGAGGAAAGTGCTTGTCCATATTCTCCGCTATATCCACCAAGAGAAAAGTTGATACCTTTAAATATAAAAGGAGAGAATCGTCCACGTACAGCAGTATTTTCTGTGTTTGTACTATATGGAACAAGGACGTGCATTCCGTTAACAAAAGTCTGGCATTCTTCGCTTTCTCCACCACGGACATAGAGTTTTCCATTTTCTCCCACTTTTTGAGTGCCGGGTAAAGTTTGCAGGGCTGCAACAATGTCCCCGCATGAATTACCTGCCATCACAACATCTAAGGCATCCATAGTCTTGAAGTTGTCACTTTTCCCGAAACTGTAAGTGCTGGCAGATATTACAACTTCTTGGATTGCCGTAGCTTTTTCTTTCATTTGGATAGAAAGATTACGTAGCTTGCTGGCATCTGCAGTCTGCATATATTCTTCAAAACCAATCATGGTAATCTTGATAGACGCTTCTCCAGTTTTTGATGTGGAAAAGGAAAACCTGCCCAGAGAATCTGTCAGGCATCCATCAATTGTGCCCATGATGAAAACATTGGCACCAGCAAGCGGTTCCTGACCGCTTTTTACCATGCCTGATATGATGGTCTGTGCAGCCAGGTTGCAGACTGAAGTCAGCAGCAATGCGATATGTATTATTCGATGTTTCATGCCGCAAAGATACTGCATGAAACTGGAGTTACCAAATTCTTAGGATATACAACTAAAACTTATGATAGAAAGCTAGTTAAGATGCCGAATAACTAAGTTGAAGGACAAATAACTATGTAAGATAAGTCTTTAACTTGGGCACAAATCTTCGGGAAACGGGTATGATGTTTGTGCAATTTCCGAGAGTCAGTTGATAACCATTTGAGTTGCCTCGTGCCGAAGTGATATTATTCACATTGACAGCAAAAGAACGGTGACATTGGAAAATGTTCTCAAACTCTTTCAACTCTTCAAGAGCATGGGTTAGTGTTGTATGGATATCAACAGCAACAACATTACCTTCTTTTAGAAAACAGACGGATACATTGTTTTTCTGTGCTTCCATATAAAGTAGATCGTTGATGGCAATCGACAGATCGTTTCCTCTTACGTTAGTATCATGGATGGTAATAGATACTTCTTCCTGTTCCTTTGTTGTATTGCGCAACAACTCTTCCATTCTCTCTCGTAATGTTCTGTTGTATTGCATTCCGATAGATAATGTCGTAAGAAATATGCCTATGATAATAGTCCAATTAAGAAACAAGAGAAACAGACTGAATGTAATCGTATAATGAAACAAGTATGAGAATAGGAGGAAATTACCGAAGGCAATGATGAAAATCAGTCCGAGTATAGCTACTCCTTCATGCCAGATACGCCAGGGCTTGATCGTTTGATGCAAATACTTCAATATCGTTGCAGCGTATGTTATGTGGCATCCAAAAGTTACCAGTCCGAATAATGTAGCAACAAAGCATTTGTTACCTTGATATAAGCAGAGTCCAAATGGCTGCAGAAAATATAAAATTACCCAAATGATGAAGCTAAAGATGCTACTATCTTTTAGCAAGTGTTTACTCTGTTTAAAAGGATATGTTCGAGTTAGAAACGACATGTTGAATCTGATTTATTTAATTAACGCAGCACTATCATTTATCTTCTTTATCAGAGTACCTAAGCTACTCTGTTGGTGCACCGGGATGCTTGCCATATCCAGACATTTTGTTTATTATCGTGCTGCAAAAATAAAACAAAGTTCTGAATGACACGGCAAAAGTACAAATAAAATTTGAGAAACGTACTTTTGGAGACGTTTATTTTGGTAATGAAGCATTTTCTTATGATGTCTCAGGACTTTTTATCACATTATTATTATATATATGCATCATCTTTCATGACAGCAAGAAACATCAATCCTACTCTGTTCGACCTCTCGGGAAGAAAAGTCCTTGTGCCACAAAAAGGACACATTTATATTATGGGCAACAAGAAAGTCGTATGGTAGGAACGTGTGTTTCGGATAAAATATAATAAAAGCCGCAGTTTGTAAACGCAAACTGTGGCTTTTTCGTTTTTTTATGCTATCTTTGCACACAGATAGTGTTTTTAAAGATAGATTATCATGGAACAGCAAGTAAAACTACTACCTTATGGGGTGGCAGATTTTGTTACGGTAATAGAGCAGAATCTATATTATGTGGATAAGACGATGTTTATCCCGGAACTGGAGAAGCAGCCTCGCAATTACATGGATTACGGATGTTCTCCTCGTCAGATGATAGACCCGAATACCCGTACCGATTACGGCAAGATGAAGAAACTGTTGCAGTTTGACAAGCTGGATGGAGAGCGTAAGGGCATCATCCGCAAGATAGCAGAAGAGGAACAGATTGTTACCCAGCTTTATGAGTCGTTTTCTGCGTATCAGATTCCAAAGGCAGAGATATTCCCAAGTCTTCTGTTCTATTATGGCATGTTGACCATCAAGGGAACTCGTGGCTCCAAGCTCATTCTGGGCATTCCGAACAATAATGTCCGCAAGCAGTATTATGGTTATCTGGAAGAAGAGTATCAGGCAAAGGCTTATGTGGATGTCAACCAGCTCACCGATTACTATTATGACATGGCATACGATGGTAAGTGGGAAGAAGGATTGCGCTTCATGGCAGATGCCTATGCCAAGGTTTCATCGGTGCGTGATGGCATTGAGGCTGAGCGAAACCTGCAGGGATTCTTCATGGCTTATCTGAATCTGAATGATTATTATATCACGGCTCCAGAGTTAGAGTTGAATCATGGCTATTGTGATTTCTTCCTTTTGCCAGACCTTACCCATTATGCCAGTCAGCATAGCTACATCCTGGAGTTGAAGGTTCTTTCGAAGAAAGATTCCTCTGCGATAGTTGAAGGTGAGTTCACGGAAGATGGCAAGCCTATGATCAAGGCGGAGAAACAGTGGCGTGAGGCTGTTGATCAGATTCATCGATATGCCGAGGCTCCAAGGGTTGAGGCTTTGCGCCAAGGCACAAAACTCCATCTCATCATCATGCAGTTTGAGGGGTGGGAACTTAAACGGATGGAAGAAGTATAAAATCAATGAAAAGAATCAATATTATCTTAATAGTACTACTTAGTAGTATGCTTCTTCTAGGTTCTTGCACCCAGAAAAAGATGGTGATTGGTGTGTCGCAATGTTGCAGCGGAGTTTGGCGCGAGAAGGTGAATAAGGAGATGCGCTTGGCACAGTATCAGTATAAGAATGTCGATTTGCTGTTTGCCACGGCAGAGAATGACGGGCAGCGCCAGGCTCGCCAGATAGACAGTATGATAGCCAGGAAGGTAGATTTAATCGTGGTGGCTCCTGATAACGTGAATGATGTAACTCCTGCCATCGAGCGAGCTTATCGTGCGCATATCCCGGTTATCCTCTTCGACAGAAAGGTAAAGACACCACATTATACAGCTTCCATCGGTGGCGATAATGTGGAAGCGGGTAGGGAAGTAGCACGCTTTCTTGCCAGTAAACTGGATGGACAAGGTACCATTGTTGAGATTACGGGCTTGAAGGATGCTTCCCCTGTCATTGAGCGCCATCGTGGTTTCCACGAGGTGATGAAGAATTATCCGGGAATCAAGGTGGTTACCCTAGAAAGCAACTGGAAGATGGAGCGTGCCCAGGAGTTAATGAAGCAATATCTGGATAAGGGCGGACATGCGGATGGCGTGTTCGGACATAGCGACTTGGGTGCCATAGGAGCCTTTCTGGAAGCAGAGAGACGAGGCATTGATAAGCAGATGCTGATAGTAGGCATTGATGGATTGCCTGGAGAATGGGAAGGAGTGGATAGAGTGAAGAGAGGACAGTTTGCAGCTTCTTATGTCTATCTTACCCAGGGCGAAAAGATTATGGAATTGGCGATGAATATCCTTCAGGGTAAACCCTATAAGAAGAATAATGTGATGAAATCATTTCTTGCTACCCAGGAAAACTGCGATGCCATCGCCCTACAATATCAGGATTTGGAAGCCAAGATGAAGAATCTGGATCAGATTTCTGACAGTCTTGATTCTTATTCAGAGGTTTCCCGTATTCAGAAATGGATAATTATTGTTGCCATCGTCATCGTATTGGTTCTGCTCTTTGTCATCTACTATATATATAATGTATATAGAAAGAAGCTGCAGAAACAGAAAGCCGTGGCTCGTGGCTTCATCGAGAACAAGGAGGGCTGGGCTGCTGAACTGAATCATCTGGATGAGAGTGATCGTTACTTCATGGATCGTTTCAAGAAGAAGATCCTTGAGAATATGGGCAATGCTGATATGAAGATGGATGATTTGGGAGCCCAGATGCTGTTGAGCAAGGTGCAGCTCTATCGCAAGGTGAAGGCTATGACAGGAAAAACGCCTGCCGAGCTCCTGAAAGAGATGCGCCTGCAGAGAGCCTATACCCTCTTGCAGCAAACAGACAAGACAATCTCTGAAGTTTCGGCAGAAGTAGGCTTTGCGTTACCGGGCTATTTCTCTTCCTGTTTCAAGAAGCAGTTTGGAGTTCTTCCTACCGATTTTAGAAATGAACAGGCATCTAAAAAGAAATAGTTTTCTAACTCCTTTAAAATAAGTATTTTAAAATCGTGGCGTAAGATTCGAAAATCGTTTCATGTAACATAATTATTGTTGCAGGAACGATTTTTTTTATTCTCATATCCAATCTTTGCCTAATTTTGCGGCAGAAATTAAAATAAAACAATTTTGAAACTTAAAACGTTAGAAATAGTATGAACAATCTTTCAAAATTACTAATGAGCTCTGCGCTCTGTACTGTTTGTACCATGGTTAGTGCACAACAGGTTAATGTAAGTGGTGTCATTAAGGATGCTACAGGTGAGACAGTCATTGGCGCATCTGTTATGGTGAAAGGCACAAAGACTGGTACTGTTACCGACTTTGATGGTAACTTCCATGTAGAATGTGCTCCTGGTTCCACACTTGTTATATCTTATATTGGATATAAGACGCAAGAAGTAAAGGCTTCAGACAATATGGAGGTAACACTTCAGGAAGATGCCAACGACTTGCAGGAAGTAGTTGTAACAGGTTATACCACTCAGAAGAAGGCTGACTTGACCGGTTCCGTGGCTGTGGTTTCAACCAAGAACCTGAAGACAAGTTCTGAGACTGACCCGATGCGTGCTTTGCAGGGTCGTGTTCCTGGTATGACTGTCACTACCGATGGTTCTCCTATTGGTTCAGGAACCGTGCGTATTCGTGGTATCGGTTCTTTCAACTCTTCTCAGGACCCTCTTTATATCATAGATGGTGTGCCTACCAATATGGCTTTGAATACCCTCAATACAAATGATATCGAGAGTATGCAGGTTTTGAAAGATGCCGCTTCGGCTTCTATCTATGGTTCACGTGCATCGAATGGTGTCATCATCATCACCACCAAGAAAGGTAAGAAGGGTAGCAAGGTTGCTGTTGACTTCTCTGCCAACCTCACTGCACAGTTCTATTCCAACCAGTCGAAGATGAAGTTGATGAACTCCAGCCAGTATGCTACTGCGATGGCTCAGGCTGCCCTGAACGATGGACTCGATCCTGTAGCTTATGCTGCCAACTACGGCATCGACTTGAATGCGGCCTCTGGTACTCCAATCACCGTTTGGAATCCTGCTACCAACCAGTATCAGAACTATACTATCAATGGTCGATATGATGGCTACATCAATGCCAAGAAGACCATGCGATTCTCAGATACCGACTGGCTCGATGAAATCTCTCGCACAGGTTTCTCGCAGAACTACGACCTCTCTGTATCTCATGCCAATGACAAGCATAGCGCCATGTTCTCCTTGGGATACAAGAACAATGAGGGAGTCTTGAAATATACCGACTTCGAGAATATCTCAGCTCGTTTGAATACCTCTTGGAATTTGAACAAGATAGTTACCGTAGGTGAGAATGTGACATTGACTTATACCTCTCAGGTAGATTGCCATCCGATGGAGAATGCTTTGAAGATGCCTTCCATCGTTCCGGTTTATGAGGAAGATGGCAAGACCTTCGCTGGTCCTGTAGGAAGTATGGCCGACCGTCAGAACCCTTGTCGTGAGCAGTATCAGAACCGCAACAACCACCTCGACTACTGGCGCATCTTCGGTAATGCCTTCGTAGAATTGAAACCTGTCAAGGGATTGACCCTGCGCTCTAACTTCGGTTTGGATTTCAAGACATCGTTCATCAATGCGATGACGAATACTTATCATTCCGATATTGTCAACAATGACATCGCCAAGACAACGCTCTCGAATAACAATGAGACTAACTGGACATGGTCTAATACAGCCCAGTACGTTACCCAGATAGGCAAGCACAACATCGATGTACTCGGTGGTATGGAATTTTCCAAGCAGTCGGTTATCGATTTCTCTGCCTACTCAGAAGGCTATGCGCTGGAAGATAAAGATTATATGTGGCCAAATGCTGCAACAGGAACGATGCGTAACTCGGGTGCAAAGGTAGGCTATCGCCTGGCTTCTTTCTTTGGAAAGGTGAACTACAACTGGGATGATCTCCTCCTGGCTTCCTTCACTATCCGTCATGATGGTTCATCACGTTTCGGTAAGGCACATCGCTGGGGTACTTTCCCTGCTGCATCACTCGGTTTCAGATTCTCTAATCTCCTGAAGAAGGATTGGTTGGATGATGCCAAGCTGCGACTCTCTTGGGGTCAGACGGGTAACCAGGCTATCGACAACAATGCACAGTTTGGTCTTTATGTAGTGGATTACGGATTGGATCGTGTTACCTCTACAGCATACGACCTCTTCCTGCAAGGCTCAGGTACCTTCCCTTCAGGTTATCGTGCCACACAGTTGGCTAACCCTAACTTGAAATGGGAGGCTGCTACCCAGTATAACGTAGGTTTGGATTACACCCTGTTTGGCAACACCCTCTATGGTACAGTGGATGCCTATATTAAGAATGTAAAGGATATGTTGATTAATCCTGCTTATCTGGGTGCAACTGGTGAAGGTGGAAATTCATGGCAGAATGGTCCTTCGCTCCGCAACTGGGGTATGGAGTTCACCGTGGGCTATCGCAAGACCTTGGCTAATGGACTTGGCATCGACGTGAACGGCAATCTGGATTTCTTCCGCAACAAGGTTACTTATTTGCCAGCAACAACAACAGGTGCTTACGCTCACACATCTACGGAAAACCTGGTGCAGAGTGGCAAGTCATACGGTTCTATCGTAGGTTATGTAGCCGATGGAATTTTCCAGAATCAGGAAGAAGTAGATAAGTCTGGACAGCCAAACGCACGTGTCGGTGGATTGAAATACAAGGACTTAGATGGTAAAAATGGAATTACTTCAGATGACCAGACTTGGATTTTCGACCCTGTGCCAGCCTTCTCTTATGGTTTGAATATTGCTCTCAACTACAAGGGCTTTGATTTCAGTATGTTCTGGCAGGGTGTCTATGACCAGGATGTGTATAACAACCAAAAGTTCCAGACCGACTTCTGGGCTATTACTGATGGTGGTTCTAACAAGGGAACCCGTTTGCTCGATGCTTGGAATACCAACAACACTGGTTCTTCTATCCCACGTCTGAGCACCATGAACACAGCCGATGAGGGGCGTGCTTCCTCTTACTACGTTGAGAATGGATCTTACTTGAAGTTGCGTACTTTGCAGGTGGGTTACACCATCCCAAGCAGCATCCTCTCCAAGTTGAAGATGACCAGTGCCCGTGTCTATCTCTCAGGTCAGAATCTTTTGACCATCAAGAGCAACAGCCTGACCTGTTCAGACCCAGAGAATCCAAACTGGAACTATCCACTTTCAACATCCGTATCATTCGGACTTCAGGTAGGTTTCTAAAATGTTTCATATTTTTTAAAGAGAATTCTAAGATGAAAAAGTTATATACAATGGTGCTTGCAGTAGCACTGATAGGAACATTCACCAGTTGTGATGATTTCCTGGATTACACCCCAACAGCTGTGGTTGATGAAGACAAGGCATTCAGCGAGCCAGACAAGATGGTAAACAGTGCCTATGCGATGTTGGGCGACTGTTGGTATTCTTACCCATTCAACCTTTGGCCATATGGTGACCTTTCTTCAGACGATTGCTTGAAGGGTGGCGGTGGCACCGGTGACACCGGTTATCACGATGTGGAGATCTGGAGTACCTTGACCTCTACTAAGGGCGAACTCGACGAGTTATGGTATCGTCTCTATTGTGCCGTTTCCCGTTGCAACCGTGCCTTGGTTTCTTTACAGCAGAATGGTGAGAGCACACTGGGTGCTGAGCTAACCAAGCAGCGTGAGGCAGAGGTTCGCTTTCTCCGTGCTCATTTCTATTTCAAGTTACTTACCATGTATCGTCAGATTCCTTGGATAGACGAGAAGGTTTATGAGGATAAAGCAACAGAGAGCACATCAAACACTCAGTTTACTTACGAGGAATTGTGGCAGAAGGTGATAGCCGACTTCCAGACAGCATACGATGTACTTCCTGCTAAGCAGAAGGATGGCGGTCGTGTCAACAAGATTGCTGCAGCAGGTTATCTGGCTAAGTGTTATCTTACCATTGCCTGGGGTGATGGCTATGAGGCAACCGATGGTGTTGACCATATTAATAAGGAGTATATGCAGAAGGTTGTCGACTATACTGATGTGGTGAAGAATTCAGACTATGGTTACATGGCAGACTTCGGCGACATCTTCCTGCCTGACAATAAGAACAGCAAGGAGTCAGTTTTTGCCGTACAGGCTTCCGACTATAGCGAGGACCATACTACCTTCGGACGTGGCAACTGGTCTAACGTGCTGAATGGCTGTTGGGGTATGTGGTCTTGCGGATGGGATTTCCACAAGCCTTCACAAGACCTGGTGAATGCCTTCAAGACCAAGAACGGACTTCCTGAGTTTGATGACTACAACAAGACTTGTGATTATCCTGTAAACGGTGAGCCTAATAGTCAGAAATGGGATCCACGTTTGTTCCATACAGTAGGAATGCCTACCTTCCCATATAAATATGAGTCAGAATACACGATGACTACGGCCAACTCTCGTACACCAAACGTTTATGGTTACTATACCTCTCTGAAGGAAGTACCACAGCGTTCTAAGGGTGAGACATTCAATGGCTCTTGGCAGGCGTTTGCGATGAACGACTATGTGCTCCGTTATAGCGACATTATGTTGATGCGTGCTGAGGCTTTGATAGAGTTAGGCAATTTGGAGGAGGCTCGTACCATCATCAACGATATCCGTCAGAGAGCCAAGAATTCTGTGGATAAGCATATTGAATATGCCAAGGATCAATGTGATATAGCCCTCTATCCTGAGTCTTATTTCCAGGATAAGGAGACGGCAAGAAAGTGCCTTCGTTGGGAGCGTCGTCTGGAAATGGCTATGGAGAACGGCCGCTTCTTCGACTTGCGCCGCTGGGGCATTGCTTCTGAGACACTGAACAAGTATTTCGAATCTGAGAGGAAAGATCAGTATGGAGAGCAAACATACGCACAATACTTGAAGGATGCCAAGTTCACACCGGGCAAGAACGAGTTCTATCCGGTTCCATATAACCAGCTGTATTACATTCCTGGTCTGTATAAGCAGAATAAGGGATACGAATAATTACCATCGGTATTTTTAGATAATTAGACAATGAAAAAGATATTTATTTCAGCGCTTGTCGCTCTTTGCGGTTTCACCGCCAGTTATGCCCAGGAGGCTTCCTTCTTGAGCAATAACCATTGCCTCTATCGCATTAACGCAGAGAATCAGGGCAAAAAGTATCTCTTGCTTCCTGTACAGGAGGATGCTGAGATGGCTCATGTCAAGGTGATTGCCAACAACAAGCAGGTGAAAGCCTTCAATGTGAAGTTGGCTAAAGACCATGTAGATTATCTGGTTCCACTCGATTTGCTGGAGTTTGCAGGCGAGAAAGGGCTGGCTCTCGATATCCATGTCAATGGCGATTATAAGAAGGAAGGACTGAACGCCCTCACCTGCTGGAAGCAGATGAAGTTCTCTGATTCTTTCGATATGAAGAATCGTGAACTGTATCGTCCCGTTTTCCATCACACTCCTGTTTACGGATGGATGAACGACCCTAACGGTATGTTCTATAAGGATGGCGTATGGAATCTCTATTTCCAGTATAATCCTTACGGATCACAGTGGGAGAATATGACCTGGGGACATTCTACATCTACCGACTTGGTACATTGGAAGTTCCAGGGTGCCCCTATTCAGCCAGATGCAATTGGTACCATTTTCAGCGGTTCTGCCGTTGTGGATAAGAATAATACCGCTGGTTTGGGCAAGGGTGCTGTTGTGGCTCTCTACACTTCGGCTGGTGAGAACCAGACACAGAGCATGGCTTACAGTACAGATAACGGCAAGACCTTTACAAAATATGAAGGAAATCCTATTATCACCAGTACTGTGCCAGACTTCCGTGACCCTCACATGTTCTGGAACGAGGATATCAAGAAGTGGAATATGATTCTGGCTGCCGGTCAGCACATGGAAATCTATTCTTCAGATAACTTGAAAGATTGGAAATACGAAAGCTCTTTCGGTGAGAAGTATGGCAATCATGGCGGTGTTTGGGAATGCCCAGACCTGATGAAGATGAAGGTTCGTGGCACCGATAAGGAGAAGTGGATGCTCATCTGCAACATTAACCCAGGCGGTCCGTTCGGTGGCTCGGCAACCCAGTATTTCGTTGGTGATTTCGACGGACATAAGTTTACTTGCGACAGCAAGCCAGAGGTAACCAAGTGGATGGATTACGGAAAGGATCATTATGCTACAGTTACTTTTGATAACGCACCAGAAGGTCGCCGTGTGGCTATCGCCTGGATGAGCAACTGGCAGTATGCTAACCAGGTTCCTACCCAGCAGTACCGTTCAGGCAACTCTATTCCTCGCGACTTAGGTCTTTTCGAGTATAAGGGTGAAACTTATTGCAGCGTGGTTCCATCTCCAGAGATGACAGCAGCAAGAAGCAAGAAGGCAGGCAAGAAACTTACAGCATCTTGCGAGATGGTAGTGAACCTGAAGGGAAATGCTACTATCACTTTGAGCAACGACAAGGGCGAGAAGGTAGTGATGAACTACGATGCCAAGGCAGAGACTTTCTCTATGGATAGAACCAAGAGCGGTAAGATGGATTTCAGCAAGGACTTCGCTGCAGTCACCAAGGCTCCAACCTACGGCAATATCAGCCAGCTGCGTATCTTCATCGACAAGAGCAGCATCGAGGCTCTGGATGCTGACGGCAAGATGTCCATGACCAATCTCGTGTTCCCAAGCAAGCCTTACAACAAGGTTACTGTAAAGGGAAAGGGTAAGTACCAGGTTTACGACATCAAGTAACTTCATCTGTTAAGAACTGAATCTATAACACTATTGTTTCTTAGCGTGTTAATGATGTAACAATGCAACAAAAATGGTAGCCGATGAACGATATTTTATGATATATTATATCGTTTATCGCTACCTTTGCAGCAGCAAAATAGAAACAATAACGCTAACAATTATGAATAAATCATCAAAGTTATCAATCATCCCGGTGATGCTCTGTTTCTTCGCCATGGGATTTGTAGATTTGGTAGGCATCGCCTCCAACTACGTAAAGGAAGATCTCAACCTCAATGATGCAACAGCCAATCTGTTCCCATCGCTGGTATTCTTCTGGTTTCTCATCTTCTCGGTTCCAACAGGAATCTTGATGAATAAAATAGGTAGAAAGAAGACAGTGCTCCTGTCTTTGCTCGTTACCGTCATCTCCCTCCTTTTGCCTATCTTTGGCGAAAACTTTGAGCTGATGCTCGTGTCATTCTCATTGCTCGGCATCGGAAATGCCCTGATGCAGACATCCCTGAACCCGCTGGTTTCGGTGGTGACATCAGGTCAGAACCTGGCATCCACATTGACCTTCGGTCAGTTTGTCAAGGCGATAGCTTCCTTCCTGGCTCCATACATCGCTATGTGGGGCGCCATGGCAAGCATTCCAACCTTCGGTTTGGGCTGGAGAGTTCTCTTCCCAATCTATATGGTTATCGGAATCGCAGCTACCTTCTTCCTGGCTGGTACACCTATCGAGGAGGAGAAGAACGAGGGTAAGGCGTCTGGTTTTGGTGAGTGCTTCAAGTTGCTCGGCAAACCTATCGTGCTGCTTTCCTTCATCGGTATCATGTGCCATGTAGGCATCGATGTGGGTACCAATACCACAGCTCCTAAAATTCTGATGGAGCGTCTGGGATGGACGCTGAACGAGGCTGCCTTCGCTACATCGCTCTACTTCATCTTCCGTACCATCGGATGCTTCACCGGTACCGTTTTCCTCCGCATGATGAAGACCCGCACTTTCTTCGTTATCAGCGTAGTGATGATGGCTCTGAGTATGATAGGCATGTGGGTAGGCGAGAGCAAGATGATGCTTTATATCGCCATCGCCCTGGTGGGATATGGCAACTCTAACGTGTTCTCCATGATTTTCTCTCAGGCACTTCTTGCTATGCCTGACAAGAAAAACGAGGTGAGTGGACTGATGATCATGGGACTCTTCGGTGGTACCGTTTTCCCGTTGATTATGGGCTTTGCCAGCGATGCCTTCGGTCAGGTAGGTGCTGTGGCAGTCATGGCTATAGGAGTTGTTTATCTCTTCACTTATATCCGCAAGTTATAATATAAATCATCCGCAATCGTTTATATCGTATATAATAAGGTGTAATTATGGAAACAAAGAATTTGAATACAAAATATTGTGTAGGTTTGGGCGAAATCCTCTTTGATGTTCTCCCTAGTGGTTCTCAACTCGGTGGTGCTCCTGCCAACTTCGCTTACCACGCAGGTCAGCATGGTTTGCATTCTGTAGCAGTCAGTGCTGTGGGCAAGGATGCTCTGGGCGATACAGCTCTCCGCCTGCTCGATGAGAAGAAACTCAAGTATGTGATGCCAGAGGTAGATTATCCTACCGGTACTGTTCAGGTGCAGCTTGATAAGGAGGGCGTTCCTACTTACGATATCAAGCAGGGTGTAGCCTGGGATAATATCCCGTTCACCAGTGATATCAGGGAGATTGCTGTCAATGCTGGAGCTGTATGCTGGGGTTCTCTGGCTCAGCGCAGTGAGGTTAGCCGCAAGACCATCTATCAGTTCCTTGATCATACTCCAGAGGATTGTCTGAAGATCTTCGACATCAATCTCCGTCAGAATTTCTATACTCCTGAGGTGATTACCGAGAGCTTGAAGCGCTGCAATGTGTTGAAGATTAATGATGAGGAGTTGATTACCATCGGCCGTCTCTTTGGTTATCCAGGTTTGGATATCGAGAACAAGTGCTGGTTGATTCTCGGCAAGTACAATCTCGATATGCTCGTGCTGACCTGCGGTGTAAACGGCAGCTATGTCTTTGCTCCGGGTGTGAAGTCATTCCAGGAGACTCCAAAGGTTGAGGTGGCTGATACCGTAGGTGCTGGCGACAGCTTTACCGGTACATTCTGTGCCAGCATCCTGAAGGGAAAGAGTATTCAGGAGGCTCACGAACTTGCCGTAAAGGTAAGTGCCTACGTTTGTACCCAGAATGGAGCGATGCCTCAGATTCCTGAGGAATACACCCGTTAACCCCGCTTCCTCTATTGTTTATATAGCAATATAAGATGATAGGTTTAAAGAATAGTTGATTTAAAGTTAATGTTAGTTAGTAAGCTGCATCCTGTTTGCGAAGAATGGGTGCAGCTTTTTCATTTTCAGAAATACAATCTCTCAATTACAATAAAAGAACCCCCTAAAATGGTAAAATGATGCCCCAAAATGGCAGAAATGAATAAAAAGATAACGTTTTCATTAAAAATATTATAAAAGAGTTGCAGATTAATAGATTATTTTGTACTTTTGCATCTAAAATATTAGTAGAACATTAAAAATATAGATGTTATGAAAGACTTAGATTGGTCTAATTTGTCATTTGGCTATCGCCAGACTGACTACAATGTTCGCTGTTACTATCGCGACGGCAAATGGGGCGAAATAGAAGTTTGCTCTGATGAGTATTTGAAATTGCACATGGCTGCAACCTGTCTGCACTATGGTCAGGAGGCATTCGAGGGCTTGAAGGCTTATCGTTGCCCAGACGGTAAGGTGCGCGTGTTCCGTATGGACGAGAACGCTAAGCGCTTGCAGAGCACATGTCGCGGCATTCTGATGCCAGAGGTGCCTACAGAAATGTTCGAGGAAATGGTGAAGAAGGTGGTTCGCCTCAACCAGGAGTGGATTCCTACCTACGAGAGTGGTGCTACGCTCTATATCCGTCCGCTGCTCATCGGTACAAGTGCTCAGGTGGGTGTTCATCCTTCTAAGGAGTATTGCTTCCTTATCTTCGTAACTCCAGTAGGTCCATACTTCAAGGGTGGATTCTCTGCAAACCCATACGTCATCATCCGTGATTTCGACCGCTCTGCTCCTCTCGGAACAGGTATCTATAAGGTAGGTGGAAACTATGCTGCTTCTCTCAGAGCCAACAATATCGCTCATGAGAAGGGTTATGCATGCGAGTTCTATCTCGACGCCAAGGAGAAGAAATACATGGATGAGTGTGGTGCTGCCAACTTCTTCGGAATCAAGAATAATACATACGTTACTCCTAAGAGTACATCTATCCTCCCTTCTATCACCAACAAGAGTCTGATGCAGTTGGCTGAGGATCTCGGTTTGAAGGTGGAGCGCCGTCAGATTCCTGAGGATGAGCTGGATACTTTCGAGGAGGCTGGTGCTTGCGGTACTGCTGCCGTAATCAGTCCTATCAGCTACATTGATGACTTGGATACAGGCAAGCGCTACAACTTCGGTGAGAAGCCAGGTCCTATCTCTAAGCACCTGTATGATACGCTTCGCGGAATCCAGTATGGTACTGTAGAGGACAAGCATGGTTGGACAACCGTAGTTATTGAGTAATCAATGACTTCTTTATTGCGTAAAAACCAATATTAGAAATATAATTATGATCAGGGCACTTTGAGGAGTTCACGCTCCTTGGAGTGCTTTTTTTATGTCTTTTTTCTTGGAAGTTTCATAAAAATATCGTAACTTTGCCCGCAGAAATATAACTTCTTAAATAAAGAGGATATGAGTCCTAAATTTAAAGAAATAAATGGCTTTGTGTTCAAGATCTATTCCAATGAGGAAAAGAGAATGCATATTCATGTCGTTAAGGCCGAAAATGAAGCTAAGTATTGGCTTGAACCCAATATTGAACTAGCAGAAAATTTCGGATTCAATACAAAAGAATTAAGTTTTATAGAAAAAATACTTAAAGATTATGGAGACGATTTTAAAATCAAATTCGCAAGACACACAGGTAAGCGTCTTGATGATAAATGATAAAGGCATTATGCTTTCTGTGAAAGGAAACGATTATTTCATATCTTATAATCGGATTCCTTGGATGAAGAATGCATGTATTTCTGATGCTCTTGATGTGCAGATGAGTGGAAGAAATGCCATTGAGTGGCCTAAACTGGATGTAGATTTAGAAATAGAGAGTTTAAAGCATCCTGAGCGTTATCCTCTTATTATGAAGAGAAATGAAATGGAAGTTTTATAGAGTCTCAAAAAAAGGCAGAAAGCCTGGGGGTTAACAGAGTTAACAGTTAACAGCTGTTTTTTCGATACTCCCCCTCGCGCGTACCTTATTATAATATAATATATATATACTTATTTTTATATTTGTGTGGGGGGAACCATGCATTTTTGGGGTGTTAACTGTTAACCTGTTAACCCCTCGCTCTTTTTTCCCCGTCTCTGTGCTTTGCGGGGCATAAGTCATAGAGTTGCAGGGGAAGAAGCTATGAGTTAGGATTCTTAACATAAAGCTCTAAAGCAGTCAAAGGAGAATAAGAGAGGTTGGAACGTAAACAGTTGGGAATGAGCAGATTTGCACAAAGTTGCCAAATCGGCATAAAGCAAGCGAGTGAGGAATATTGAAGTAGTTCAGTTACTAAATCGTGAGCCACAGTTACCTATGCAAAGCAGGTAACAATGCGGAAAGGCAACTTTGTGCATCAACGGATTTTATTGCGCTGATTCTCAATGTTTTGCGTATCAAGGAACGCTTACAAAATGATTATATTTGCACACTCAAAATGTAAGCGTTATGAAAATCGAAAAATTCAAGGTGTTGCTCTACCTAAAAAAGAGCGGAATGGACAAGAATGGAAAAGCTCCCATCATGGGACGCATCACGGTGAACAGGACTATGGCGCAGTTCTCCTGCAAGTTGTCTTGCACTCCATCGCTTTGGAATCCTCGTGCCAGCCGATTGGAGGGCAAGAGCAAGGAAGCCGTGGAGACCAACAAGGACATCGAGCAGTTGTTGCTTTCCATCCAAAAGGCTTTCGATGTGCTTGTGGAAAAGAGAACGGACTTCGAGGCTAAGGATGTCAAGGAGGCCTTGCAGGGCAGCGTCAAGACACAGACCACCCTTCTCTCCTTCGTGGACGAGCATATCAGTGAACTCAGCACCCATGAGGGCATCGATATGTCGAAGAGCAGTGTCTGGACTTACAGAAAGATTCGCAAGAATCTCGCTGAGTTCATCGGGGAGAAGTATAGGTTGACTGATTTGGCTTTCGGACAGCTGACCGAGCCTTTCATCAGTGACTTTCACCATTACTTGCTTGACGAGAAAGGCTTTTCATCAGGAACCATCACCATCTATGTGTCGCTCTTCAAGAAGATGTGCCGCATCGCCTTTGAGCGAGGCTTGTGCAAGAACCTGCTGTTCGCCCATTATCGGGTTGGCACTCCAAAGGTTACGACACCCAAGGCTCTCAGCATGTCTGATTTCATAAAAATCCGTGATGTGGAACTGCCCGAAGACAAGCCGAGACTATCCGTTAGCCGTGACCTGTTTCTTTTCGCCTGCTATGCAGGAACAGCCTTCATAGACACCGTTTCCATCACGAAAGCCAATGTCAAGGTGTTGGAGGATGGCGACAAATGGCTCATCTATAACCGCAAGAAGACCGGAACACTTGCCAGGGTGAAACTCCTGCCCGAGGCGTTGGAGCTGATGGCGAAATACGAGGACGGGGCAAGAGATACCCTTTTCCCATTGCTGAGCACGAATCGTGTTCGTATCGATCTCATCACCATCTGCAAGTTGGCGGAAACGAGCAAGACCTATTCCTACCATTCGGGACGACACTCGTTCGCCAGCCTCATTACGCTGGAGGCTGGTGTGCCGATGGAGACCATCTGCAAGATGCTCGGTCACAAGGATGTGAAGATGACGCAGCGGTATGCGAGAGTAACCCAAAAGAAGCTGTTTGAGGACATGGACAAGTTCATCGCTGCAACCGAGAAGGACTTTATTCTCGCATTATGAACAAGGCTTTCAACTTTTCTTTTTACAGTTTCAACTACATTATTATATTATAAGGACAACAACTATGAGCAGAAGTACATTTTCAATTTTGCCTTACATCAACAGACAGAAGGTGAAGGCAGACGGAACAGCCAACATACTTTGCCGCATCACCGTTGACGGCAAAAGCGCAGCCATTTCCACAGGCATATCCTGTACCCCACAGGAGTGGAACGCCAAGAAGGGAGAGGTACGGAACGCAAGGGACAACGGACGATTGGCAAGTTTCCTTGCTGAGGTCAAGGATAAATACAACTCACTTCTTACCACCAACGGCATCATCACCGTGGAAATGCTGAAGGCTGTGTTGAAGGACAAGGACACGACAGGAAGGTTCTTGCTGAACTTTGGTGATACCATCGTGGAATGGTATCGAACCTCAAAAGCCAGACAAACCTTTCTGCACAAGCGAACATGGCAGAAGAACCTGAGAGCCTTTGTCCATTCGTTGGATAAGGACGACATCGCCTTTGAGGACATAGACGAGAATTTCGGGGAGGAATACAAGCTATTCCTGAAACGAGACCAGGGACGTATCGACAGCTACGTGAACCATTGCCTTCTCTGGCTGAACATGTTGATGTACAAGGCAGTGGACAGGAGCATTATCCGCTTCAATCCCATAGCCAAGATAGGGTATGAGAAGAAGGCAGCCCCGAAGATGACCCATATCAGCAAGGCAGACTTCATCAAGATGCTCTCTACCCCGATGGCTGACGAGCGAACGGAGCTTGCACGCAGATGTTTCATTTTTGCCTCGCTCACCTCCTTATCCTATATAGATGTAAAGAAACTGTACCCTCACCATATCAGTGAGAACTCCGAGGGTAGGAAGTTCATCCGCAAGGAAAGAGAGAAGACAGGCGTGGAGTTCTTCGTGCCACTCCATCCGATAGCCGAGAAGATTCTTTCGCTCTACAATACCACGGACGACAGCAAGCCTGTTTTTCCACTGGGTGAGAAGAAAGACATCTATCTTGATGTGCATACCCTTGGAATGGTGCTTGGCATAAGTAATAAGTTGGGATTCCACGCCAGCCGCCATACATTCGGAGTCTTGATGCTCAACGAGGACATTCCCATCGGCAGCATAGCCAAGATGATGGGACACGCAGACATTACAAGCACACAGGTCTATGCGCAGGTGACGGAGCAGAAGATTTCAAATGACATGGATAAGCTTATTGCCAAGCGAGAAAGGAACAGATTATCGAACGAAAAAACTATTGGAAAATGAACAGAGGAGTTATAACTATCAGCGAGAGCGGAACGGTATCCATGCCGACCGATACTGTATGGATGACCATGCAGGAGATTGCCGACATGTATAATGTGTTCGGCTGCTATGTGCGCAAGGCTGTCAAGGCTATATTCAAGGATGGCATTCTGAAAGAGCAGGGTGTACGCCGTCATGTCAGGAAGAACGACCGCATCAGCTATGATGTGTATAGTCTTGAACTCGTCATTGCGGTAGCCTTCCGTATTGACAGCATTGAGAGCAGAGCCTTTCGGGAGTTCATTATGCAAGCCATCATCAAAAAGCAGACCAACCGCCCGAAGTTGGTCTGCCTGTGGTCGAAGAATATAATGGTGTAGCAATTACATTTTTCATCAATGACCTCTATTCTTTGAAAACTAATATTTGTTAAAATTCATAAAGGCTTTAAAATTATTTGCTTTATTCAATTTATTTCTCTAAATTTATAGCGTCAAACAAAATATGACACATTGTTGGAATGAGATAATGAACTAAAATGAGACTTTTGGATTTTTATATAATATGGAGAGGAGATATGCTATTTGCAACAGTTGTTCCTATAGCATATTTCCTATTGTACCTAAAAAACAAACAAGTGACATTTGTCTTTTTGAAATTTGTAATGGCATTTGTGATATGTTTGTACTGGGCAACATACGCTTGTACTTTTTTTTATTCATATTATGATGTTATAGGATGGTTTAAAATACTTATAATACCTGTTTTTTCCATTTATAGTGGATTTGTACTTCACCTTTTAAAATCGAAGAAGAAAAAGGTGTTTTTTCTTATCTCCATAGTCTATATAATATTTTGGTGCATGTTGATATTTTGGCATTGCATGAGTAGTATGTAAAGCAAAAGAATGAAGAGAGATGATTCCTAATTGTATAGGAATCCTTCAAGCAACGTTCCTTGGAGGCTTTGCGCCTCCAGCCACTTGGGCGAGCCACCGCAGTGTTTTAGCTTTTACCTTTGCACCCAGGAATCAAGTTAGGATATTTGGTTAATGGGTGTTAAG